>ERZ795056.408-NODE-408-length-54924-cov-54.720625_pt1 | contig 54924 bp, 42 predicted proteins | sample MGYA00375140_ERZ795056 | MGnify/ENA primary metagenome ERZ795056 (study PRJEB30185, sample SAMN05720227) | activated sludge metagenome | isolation source: Anaerobic digester | place: USA | collected 2015-03-09 ...
CTTCGGTGTAGTCCGGGGCGATGCGTTCCACGTGGATGCCGGCGCCGATGAAGGGCGGCCACAGGTTCATCAAAAGGCGCAGGATGCCGCTGCCCAACTTGACGTTGCGCATGAAGCCCTGCTTGAGTTTCTGGCTCATGGGTGGTGGGGCAGCTGGCGTGCTCAGGCCTTGGACAGGCCCTTGAGGGCCTGGCGGATGCCGTCGGATACGCCGATGCCTTCGGGCAGGGTCTTGGCGGCGCCGAGGGCTTCCTTCTCGTTGTAGCCGAGGGCCAGCAGGGCGTTGATGATGTCGGCCCGGTCGCCGCCGGGGAGGCTGGTGGCGACGCTGCCGGCGACGGCAGGCAGGGCCTTGGCGAGCTTGTCACGCAGCTCCAGCAGCAGGCGCTCGGCGGTCTTCTTGCCGATGCCGGGGATCTTCACCAGGCGGCCGCTCTCCTGCAGGGCGATGGCCTGGGCCAGATCGGCCACCGACAGGCCGGAGAGCACCGCCAACGCGGTCCGGGCGCCGATGCCGGCGACCTTGAGGAGCTGGCGGAAGGCGGCCCGTTCGTCTTCGGTGGCGAAGCCATAAAGGAAGTGGCCGTCCTCACGCACCGCCAGGTGGGTGGACAAGGTCACCGCCTGGCCGGTGGCGGGCAGGCCGTAGAAGGTGCTCATGGGCACTTCCAGTTCGTAGCCGACGCCATTCACGTCCACCAGGATCTGCGGGGGGTTCTTCTCGGCCAGGCGGCCGGTGATGCGTCCGATCATGGGTGCCTTCAGCTTATGAATAGTCGGCGGCAGCGAAGGCCGGCAGGGCCTCGGCATTGGCCGCCAGGGCGGCGATGCCCGGGTAGTCGCTGTCGGCGACCAGGCCGGGGGCCGAGTAATGGGTGAAGCGCCAGGCCACCGCCACGGTGATGTCGGCCTGGGTGGGGCGGTCGCCGCACAACCAGTCGCTGTCGCCCACGTGCTGCTCCAGTACGGCGTAGGTGTCGGCGATCTGCCCCTCGACCCGGCGCAGCCAGCCCGGGTCGCGGAGGGTCTTGTCGCGCACCTTGGTTTCGTACGCCCGATGCACGCTCTTCTCGGCGGCGGCCAGGCCCAGGCTGGTGAGCTGCAGGCAGCGCCGGTAGAGGGTCGGGTCGGTGGGCCACAGGCTGTGGCCGGGGGCTGCCATGTGCTCCAGCCAGGCAATGATCTGGGAGCTGTCCACCATCACCTCGCCGTCATCGAACACCAGGGTCGGTGCCTTTACCAGGGGGTTGATGGCGTGAAAAGCGTCGAAGTTGCGAAACACCGACAGGGACTGGTGCTCGAAGGGAATGCCCAGCATCCGGGCGCTGATGAAGGCGCGGCGGACGAAGGGGGAATCCAGCATACCGATGAGTTTCATGGGGAACCTCCGGAGACGGGTTGAGCGCAAAGGGTGGCACTGCGGCGCAGGCGGGCGAGGACGGCGTCGGCCTCCTCGCGGTCTTTCACGGGGATGCGGGCCTCGTGGCCGCTGCCCAGGTTGCCGCCGCCGTAGTAGATACGGACATCGTCGGCCCGGACGTCCACGTACTGGACGATGCCCAGGTTGATCCAGCGTTGCACCCCGCCATCGGCGGGCACCGGAAACAGGCAGAAGGCGGTGGAGCCCGCGTTCTGGGCCAGGGCTGGCAGAGCCTGAACCAGGAGGATGAGGAGCAGGGTGGTACGCATCAGGCGCATCTTGTGGCCAGGAAGCCGGCAATGTCGTGGAGGCTGGCTGCCACCGGTACTTGGGCGGCGCGCAGGTCGTCGGCGGGTTGCAGCAGGTCGGGCACCATCACCACCCGGGTGCCGGCCGCCAGGGCACCGCGCACGCCGGCGTTGGAGTCTTCCAGCACCAGACAGTTCTCCACCGCCACGCCGAGCTTTGCCGCGGCGGCCAGGAAGATATCGGGGGCCGGCTTGCCGCGGCTCACTTCGTCACCGCAGACCATGCCGTGCACCCGCGGCAGCAGGCCCACGGCGGCGAGCTTGGGTTCAGCCCGGGAGCGGCGGGTCGAGGTGGCCACGACGCGGCCCAGGCCCAGCGCGTCAAGCACGTCGAACAGGGCCATGACGCCGCCCTTCAGGGGGATGCGCCCTTCGGCGATGGCCACCTCGTAGAGCCGGCCGAAGGTGTCGTACAGCTCGGCCGTGGGGTAGTCCTCCCCCAGGTGCTTGCGGATCACCGCCGGGCCGTCCTTCGAGTTGAGGCCGACCAGGGCAAGGCCCACCTCGTGGCGCCATTCGACGCCCAGTTCGGCGGCGGCTTCGGCGACGGTGGCCAGCGCCACCCGCTCGCTGTCGAGGAGCAGGCCGTCCATGTCGAAGATGACGGCGTGGATGTCTTGCGGGGTGAAGGGCAGATTCATGATGCGTTGCCGGGCCAGCGTCCGTAGGCCAGGGTCGCCGCCAGCATGAGGCCATGCAGGTGGGCAGCGAGGATGGTGAGCTTGAGGGCCGGGGCCAGTTCGGAAGGCTCCTGGGCGTGGGCCATCAGGGTACGGGCTGCCCGGAAGGAGAACACCAGGGTCATGGCAGCGGCAGCGGCACCCTGGGGCAGGCGGTCCCGTCCGACCATCAGCACCAGCCAGGCGTAGGCCACCAGCACCAGGCCGAGCAGGACCCACTTGGCGTTGTCGGGGCCGAGGCGGACCACCAGGGTGCGTTTGCCGGTGGCCTCATCGCCGCGCCGGTCGGGGAATTCGTTGATGAACAGGATGGCGGCCACCAGCAGGGCATAGGACAGGCCGGCGACCAGGGGGGTGGCCGAGAAGGTGCCGCGCTGCACGAAGTCGGCCCCCGCCACCACGATCAGCCAGCCCGCCGCCACCGCGGCCTCGCCCAGGCCCCGGCTCACCAGGGCCAGGGGCGGTGCCGTGTAGGCCCAGCCCAGGAACAGCCCGGCCAGCCCGATCAGCAGCAGCCCCGGCGCGGAGTGCAGACTGAGCCACAGGCCGGCCGGCACCACCAGGGCCAGCAGGGCATAACCCAGCCGCCCGGTCTCCGCTTCGCTGAGCACGCCGTTCTGGATGAAGCGGCTGCCGCCGGTGAAGGGGAAGAGGCGCTCGGTGTTGGCGGCGTCGGCGCCACTGCGGGCGTCGTAGTAATCGTTGAGCACGTTGATGCCGGCATGGGCGACCAGGGCAAAGAGCACGGTCAGCACCGCCTTGGGCAGGTCCACGGGGACGCCGCTGCCATGGGCCGTGGCCAGGCCGATCAGACAGGCAAACAGCGTGACCCCGAGAAAGGCCGGGCGCGTCGCCAGCAGGATGGCGAGCAGCGGCCTGGCGCGCAGGCCGGGGACGGGTTCGGCAGGGGAGACGGACGGAGGCATCGGCATGGCCGGCGATGGTGACACGCAATGCTGCGGCGAGGTGGCCCCCGGGTCAAGTTGCCGTGGCGGGAGGCGGACGCGGCAGTGATCGGACGGCCCGCGACAAGGGTCGCCGCAATCGGTTAGCATCGGCCCCTGTCACCCCTTCCACGCCCACATCTTGGCTTCTGCTGCTCACTCCAACGCCGGCAGGCTGCATCCGGCCATCGGCCCGCGCCTTTATGGAAGCCTGGTGGCCCTGCTGGCCATCGCCGGCCTGGTGGGGTGGTTCCTGCTCTACCCCCTCGATCGCTGGCTTGCTGCCGCCCTGCTGGCAACTTACGCGGCACTTGTGGTGTTCCGGCCGGCAAGCTGTCTGCTGATCCTGCCGATGCTCTGGCCGCTGGTGGATCTGGCGCCCTGGAGCGGCCACATCTACCTGAACGAGAGCGATGCACTGGTGCTGGCGACCCTGTTTGGCCTTGGCCTGCGGGAAGGCCTGGCTCCACCGCCGGTGACGCTGACGGGGCGGGCGCCGGCCAAGCTCAACCTGGCGGCGCTGGGTGTGTTCGGCCTGCTTGCCGTGAGCGTGGCGGTGTCGGGTGCCCGCGGGCTCAGCCCCTTGCCTGCGCTGGATGCGGCGGCGCTGGTGGGCTATGGCTCCACCCTCAACGCCCTGCGGGTCGGCAAGGGCTTCGTGCTGGCCTTTGCGCTGATTCCCTTCATCCATCTGGCCATCCGGCGGGACGGCGAGATTGCCCTCGGGCGCATCGTGACCGGCTTTACCTTTGGCTTCGCCACCTGCGCCGTGGCCGCCCTGTGGGAGCGCATGAGCTTCCCCGGTCTGACCAACTTTGCTTCCGACTATCGCAGTACGGCCCTGTTCTGGGAGATGCACGTGGGCGGCGCGGCCCTGGATGCGTGGCTGTGCCTGAGCTTTCCCTTCTGCCTCCTGTATCTGCGCATGGCCCGCAGTACGCCGGCGAGGGTGGCCGCGCTGGTGGTGATTGCCCTTGGCAGTTACGCCCTGTTTACGACCTTCTCGCGCATTGTCTATGCCGCGGTGTTCGCCTCTGCTGCGGTGATGGGCTTGATGGCCTTGCTACGGCCGGGCGGCGTGCGGTCTGCCAGCGGAGGTCGGGGGAGTCTCGTGGTGCTCGCCCTGCTCGCCGGCGGTGCCCTGGCTGCTTGCCTGTTGAGTTTCCAGTCGGGGGGCTACCGGGGTATGGGCGCCTTTGCCGGGCTGGTGGTGCTCGCCTATCTTGGCGGGGGCAGCCTGCATGGCGCCCGGGCCGGGCAACTGATCATCGGCGGACTGGCCGGGCTGGCCTTGGCCGGGCCGAGTCTGCTGGCGGCCTGGTGGATTCCCAAGGGGCCGTACCTGATCTATGGTCTGTCCGCGGGGGTGGCGCTGTGGCTGCTGGTCAATGGCCTGCGCCGCCAAACGCCGCCTGCGCCGGCCCTGGTGACTGCCCTGCTGGTGTGGACCGCGCTCAATGCAGTGCTGGTGTGCGTCCACTGGGGCGAGGGCGCCAGGGTGCCGGAGGCCCTGCTGGCCGCGGGCATGGTGCTGGCCGTGCTGGTCACCCAGTCGGCCAGCCCTCGCCCCCTGTGGGTGCCGCAACTCCACCGTCTGCATGTGGTGGGTGGGGTGCTGGTGGTGGGTGGTATGGTCATCAGCACGCTCGGCAGCTACTACATGGGCAGTCGTCTGGCTGCGACCGGCGATGATCTGCACAGCCGGACCACCCACTTCGCCCACGGGCTGGGGATGGTCCGGGGGGCTGACGCCGTGCTCTTCGGGCTTGGGCTGGGCCGCTATCCGGACAGTTATTTCTGGAAGGTGCCCGACCCGGGCGTGCCCGGTTTTCTGGCGCTGCAGGGCGGGGCGGGCGAGCGCTACATGCGGATTGGTGGTGAGCGTCACGCGACCGGCAGCGGTGAAGTCCTGCGCCTGACCCAGCGCATCGCCAGCGACGCGGCGATGCCCTTTCACTTCCGCGTGCGTGCCCGGGCCGACAAGGACGTGCGGCTCTACCTGCGTCCGTGTCGCAAGCACCTGCTCTACGCGGAGGACTGCGTCACCGCCGCAGTCGACCTCAAGGGCGGTAGCGGCTGGCAGGATCTCGAACTGAAACAATGGACGGGCGGCGAGGGCTTTGCCCGCCCGGGCTGGCCGCCCCGGCCCGCCAGCCTGTCCATCCACGTGGATGGGCGCGGGCAGGTGGATGTGGACGACGTGCAGGCGTTTGACGGTCAGCTGCGCCCCCTGTTGCGCAACGGGGATTTCGAGCGCGGGGTGGACTACTGGTTCTTCTCCTCCGACCGGGATCACCTGCCCTGGCACGCCAAGAACATCTTCGTACACAGCTACGTGGAACAAGGCCTGTTCGGTTTGGCGACGCTGGTGCTGGCCTTGCTGGCCGCCGCAGCGCATCTGCTGCGGGCGCCCACCCGGCTGCATCCGCTGGCGCCCGTGCTGCTTGCCTCCCTGGCCGGCATCACGACGGTGGGCCTGGTGGATAGTCTGCTGGACATGCCGCGCATCACCCTGATGATCATGCTCGTCCTGTGGCTGAGCCTGAGTCTGCGTCAACCGTCGCAATGAGGTGCCGGCCGGCAAGGTGGTGCCGCGCCGGCCTGTATGGTCTGGCCCTGCTGGCCTGTCCGCTGCAGGCTGCGGTAATCACCGTCGGGCCGCAGGAAAGTGTGCGCCGCATCGCCGATGCGGCACGTCTGGCCAAGGATGGCGATACCGTTTTGATCCAGCCCGGCACCTACGCCGGCGACGTGGCGGTGTGGCGTCAGAAATCCCTGGAGATTCGCGGCATTGGTGCCCGTCCGGTACTGGATGCGCGTGGCACCGTGGCCGAGGGCAAGGCCATCTGGGTGTTTTCCGACGGAGACTTCAAGGTCAGCAACATTGCCTTCCGCGGTGCCCGTGCCGCCGATTACAACGGTGCCGGCATCCGTTTCGAGCGGGGGCGCCTGGAGGTGCGCGACTGCCTGTTCGAGGACAACGAAATGGGCCTCCTGACCGCCAATTTCGAGGATGCGGCCTTGCGTGTCCTGGATAGCGAATTCCGCGATGCGCCCCGGGATACGCGATCCCTGCATCACCTCCTTTACGTTGGCCGGATTGCGCACCTCTCCGTGGAGGGCAGCCGTTTCCATGGCGGCTACCAAGGACACCTGTTGAAAAGTCGGGCCCGCCGCAGTGAGATCCGCTACAACCTGCTGATCGACGGCAAAGACGGGCGGGCGTCCTACGAGCTGGAGTTTCCCGAGGGCGGTGTGGCGGTGGTGGTGGGGAACGTGATCGGGCAGGGGGCGGACAGTGCCAACCCCACCGTGCTGGCCTATGGTGCCGAAGGCAGCCATTGGCCGGAGAACCGCCTGCTCCTGACCCACAACACCCTGATCAGCGAGGGCTGGCGGCCAGCCCTGTTCGCCCGGACATGGGGCGACAGGCTGCCCGCCGATACCCGCTTCGTGGTGCGCAACAACCTCACGGTGGGCCTGGGGCTGTTCACCCTCGGCCTGCCCGGGTGGCACCAGGGCAATCATGCGCTGCCCCCCGGTGCGCTCGATCCGGCGCAGGGGGATCTCACCCTGGCGGAAGACAGCCTGCTGCGCGGTCGGGTCAGCCCCCCGCCGGAGGCCGGGCTGCGGCCGACAGCGGAATTCCGTTTTCCCGTGGGCACCGTGCCCCTGGTGGTGCCCACGCGCTGGGTGCCCGGGGCCTTTCAGCGCCCGGCGACGATGCTCCCCGGACGACCCGCCGCGCCAGGGGCGGCGGGATGGCGCGCGGGCTTGCCCGTGGCGCTTACTGGCGTCGCCTCGCCCTGAGGGGCGGTGCTCATTCCGCCGGTCTGGGTACTGCCTTCTCTCCGTCGGGAATGACTGTGACGCGGACTTCCGGCACCTGGGCCAGACCGCCGAGGATCACGCCCCGCAGGGGCGACACATCCTGGAAGTCGCGGCCCCAGCCCAGGGTGACGTGACGCACGTCGGGCTGGATGCCGTTGGTGGGGTCGTACTCGACCCAGCCGTTTTCCGGGCACCATACCGCGACCCAGGCGTGGGAGGCGTCCGCACCGATCAGGCGGGGTTTGCCCGGTGGCGGGTCGGTGAGCAGATAGCCCGACATGTAACGCGCCGGCACACCTACCGAGCGCAGGGCGGCGATCATCAGGTGGGCGAAATCCTGGCATACCCCGCGTTTCTTCTTCAGCACTTCGTGCACCGGGGTGCTCACTTCGGTGGCCTTGGCGTCAAAGGTGAAGGTCTTGAAGATCAGGTCCATCAGCGCCCGTGTCGCCACCAGCAGGGGCAGGCCGGGCTTGAAGGCAGCCCGGGCGAACTCTGCCAGCTGGGCATCGCGGGGGACCCGCGGCGAGGCGTAGAGATAGCGCAGGGCATCCAGGGTGTCGGCGTCGCGGGGCTCGGGGCGGTAGCGCAGGCTGTCGCGAACGTCCTCCCATTCCGGCGAATCCTCCGCCTTGGGCAGGGGGCGGCCGATCACGGTCACATGGCTCTCGGCGCGCACCAGCAGGCCATCGTGAGGGACATCGAGGGACAGCCACGCAACGGGGTTGCCAAAGGCGTCTTCGCCTTCAGCGAGCTGGGCCAGATCGGGCTCGATGGTGATCGTTCCCGACTCGCGGGTCTGCCAGGGCAGCTCCCGGGGGATCAGGTGCAGCAGGTGCTGGGCCAGGGAGACCGGTACGCCGCAGGGGGCGTATTCCGTCTCGTGGAGAATGGTGTAGGGGACGCGACGGGTCATGGTGGCGGGCGCTCAGGCGGCGAAGGTGGCCTGGCCGGCCCCGCCGACATGGCTGAAGAAGCGCATGGCCAGCCGGTCGGACAAGGCGCGTCCGGCGCGCGTCAGGTGGTCCAGATGGTCGGCCAGCGCCAGGGTGGCTTCGGCGCGTTCGTCTTCGGGTACGGTGGCCTCCAGCTTGGCCCAGGGGAAGCGCTGCAGGGCCGCATAGCTGGCGTCCAGCTCGTCGATACCCAGTTCGTTGCCATCCATCTCGAAGTTGCGCAGGTAGTTGGTCAGCATGCGCACCTGGAAGGCCAGGGCATGGGGGTTGGCGCCGTCCATGGTGAGCAGGTGGATGGCGGGCAGCAGTTCCGGCTGGGCACGATAGCGGGTGCGGTAGGTGATGATGGAGTCGCACAGTTCGAGCAGGGCCTCCACCGCCAGCTCCCGCTGCAGTGGGCCGGCAATGTCCACATGGCGCCTCAGGAAGCGTGCAAGGCTGCCGGCCAGGGTGTCCAGGCGCTCGATGCGCCGCCCGACGATGTGCAGGCGCCAGCCCATGTCGCGGGTCATGTTGTCCATGGCGAAGCCGGACAGGGAGACGAAGGTGGTGAGGGCCTCGTCGAGGAATTCGAGCAGGGCGGAGACATCGGAGACCCGTCCGCGGGCACTCTCGAGGTCGGCGGAGAGGCGCTTGAGGGCATGCCAATGGTCGAGGGAGAGGTGCTCCCGGGCCTGGGTGGCGCACCAGGTGAGGCGCTGCAGGTTGGCCGCCAGGCCACTGTCGGCGCGCCGGTCGAGCACGGCACGGAAGAGATCCAGCTCGGCCTTGGCCAGGGGCAGGGTGGCCACGTCCTTTTCCACCAGGCCGGCGCCGGCCGCCAGTTCGAGCATCATCGACAGGGCGCCGGCCCGTTCGGTGCGGCGTCCTTCCGAGAGGCGCGACAGGGCCAGCCGGGCCAGTCGCGCCACCGCATCGCAGCGTTCGCCATAGCGCCCGAACCAGAACAGGTTCTCGGCCAGACGTGACGACAGGGTGCCGGTCTCGTTGATCAGGTCGTCCATCCGGATGGTGTTGTGGAGCAGGCTGAAGGTGGACACCGGGCCGTCGGAGAGCACCCAGGTGTCCTTGCTGCTGCCGCCCTTCTGCATGGTCAGGATGCGGGTGTTGTCCATCCCCGCCACCCGGGCCAGTCCGCCGGGCAGCACGCTGTAGCCTTCCGGGGTGATGGCGGCATAGACCCGCAGGCCCATGGCCCGGGTCAGCAGCTTGCGGCGCTGACCGCCGGACCACGCCGGTGCCCGGGACAGCTTGACCAGCTCCTGGGCAACGAAGGCGGAGGGGTCGGCCTCGATGCGTCGGGTGAGGGCGGCCAGTTGTTCGTCGTTGAGCTGGTCGCCGAAGATGACTTCGCTGGAGCCCCCGGGGAAGGTCGGCTTGATGACCAGATCTTTTATGTTCTTGATGACCTCGGCCAGGGCCGGCTCTTCGCCGCACCACCAGGTGGCGACGGAGGGCATGGCCAGTTCTTCCCCGAGCAGGTGACGCGAGATACCCGGCAGGAAGCCCGGCAGGGCGGCGGATTCGAGCAGGCCGCTGCCCAGGGCGTTGGCCACCAGCACCCGGCCGGCACGAACGGCGCTGAGGAGGCCGGGAATACCGAGGGCCGAGTCGGCGCGCAGCTCGACAGGATCGCAGAAGTCGTCGTCCAGGCGGCGCAGGATGGCGTGAACCCTTTTCAGGCCGGATACCGTCTTCAGGTAAACGGTGTCGTTACGCACGGTGAGATCCTGCCCCTCGACCAGGGGAAAGCCCAGGTAGCGGGCCAGGTAGACGTGCTCGAAGTAGGTTTCGTTGAAGGGCCCCGGGGTGAGCAGCACGGTCAGGGGCGGCTCGCCGTCCGACGGTGCCTGACTGCCCAGGCTGCGCTGCAGGCCGCGGAAGAAGCCGGCCAGGGTCTGCACCTGCAGATCGCGGAACAGATCGGGGAAGGCGCGGGACACCAGCAGGCGGTTCTCGAGGGCGTAGCCGGCACCGGAGGGAGACTGGGTGCGGTCGGCGATGACCCACCACTGCCCGTCCGGTGAGCGCGCCAGATCGGCGGCGTAGAGATGCAGGTAGGTGTCGCCGATGGGCTGGATGCCCTTGCAGGGCCACAGGAAGCCCTTGTGCCCATGGACCAGCTCAGGGGGCAGGAGGCCTTCGGCGAGGGTGCTCTGCTCGCCATACAGATCGGCCAGCAGGGCGTTGAGCAGGCGTACCCGCTGACTGATGGCAGCGGCAATGCCGCGCCACTCGTCCGCCGGGAGGATCAGCGGCAGGAGGCCAAGCGACCATGGACGATCGGTACCGCGGGGGTCGGCATAGACGTTGTAGGTGACGCCGTTCTGCTGAATGCCGCGGGATAGCTGGGCGGCGCGGGCCTTCAGGGTGTCGGCACTCACCTCGTCGATGTGATCGAGGAATTCCTGCCAGTGGGGGCGAACGCCGTCTTCTCCGAACAGCTCGTCGTAGCTGTCGGGGCGATAGGGGTAATGGGCAAGGATCGAACTGGGCATCCGTGGAAGCTAACACTCTTGCCGGCAATCGGGAAATGGCGAAATGCGCAGAGCGCAGACAGTTCTCGGGCATGGGGGTGCTGCCCCCATGCCCGAACGCCTCGCTGGAGGTGCGCCGGTCAGCGCCGCAGATCGAGGGTGAAGGGGAATTCCCGCTCCACCGGCGAGATCTTCACCTGGGGTTCGCCCGGGGTGTGCCCCATGCGGAAGAAGCGCGCCAGGCGGCGGCTCTCCGCCTCGAAGGCATTGATCGGGAAGGTCTCGAAGCTGCGGCCGCCCGGGTGGGAGACGTGGTACTGGCAACCCCCCAGGGAGCGTCCGGTCCAGGTATCCACCAGGTCGAAGACCAGCGGCGCATGGGGCGGAATGGTGGGGTGCAGGCAGGACGGCGGCTGCCAGGCCCGGTAGCGCACCCCGGCCACATGCTCGCCCACCGTGCCGGTGGGCTGCAGCGGGATGGTGCGTCCATTGACGGCGAGCAGGAAGCGATCATCCGACATGCCGGTGGCCCGTACCTGCAGGCGCTCGACGGACGAGTCGACAAAGCGCACGGTGCCGCCGATGGCGCCTTCCTCACCCATCACGTGCCAGGGTTCGAGGGCGCTGCGCAGCTCGACCTCGATGCCGCGCACGGCGAACTCGCCGATCTTCGGGAAACGGAACTCCATGTGCGGAGCAAACCACTCCGACTTGAAGGGCAGGCCGTGGGCCTGCATGTCTTCCATGACGTCGTTGAAGTCCTGCTGCACGAAGTGGGGCAGCAGGAAGCGATCATGCAGCTCGGTGCCCCAGCGCACCAGGCGCTCGGGTGCGTAGGGGGTTTCCCAGAAGCGTGCCAGCAGGCCGCGCAGCAGGAGCTGCTGGGCCAGGGACATGCGCGCATGGGGCGGCATTTCGAAGGCGCGCAGCTCAAGCAGGCCGAGGCGCCCGGTGGGGCCGTCCGGCGAGTAGAGCTTGTCGATGCAGAACTCGGAGCGGTGGGTGTTGCCGGTGACGTCGATCAGCAGGTTGCGCAGCAGGCGGTCGATCAGCCACGGCGGCACGCTCTCGCCCACCTTCGGGAACTGGCGGAAGGCGGTTTCGATTTCGTACACCGAATCGTTACGTGCTTCATCGATGCGCGGTGCCTGGCTGGTCGGGCCGACGAACATGCCGGAGAACAGGTAGGACAGGCTGGGGTGGTTGTGCCAGTAGGAGATCAGGCTGCGCAGCAGGTCCGGGCGCCGCAGGAAGGGCGAATCGGACGGCACTGCGCCGCCGAGCACGAAGTGGTTGCCGCCGCCGGTGCCGGTGTGGCGACCATCGACCATGAACTTCTCGCTGGTCAGGCGTGAGTAGTGGGCCGACTCGTAGAGGTGGGTGGTGCGCTCAACCAGCTCTTCCCAGTTGCTGGCCGGGTGGATGTTCACCTCGATCACGCCGGGGTCGGGGGTGATGCGGAAGTGCTGCAGGCGCGGGTCGGAGGGCGGCTCGTAGCCTTCCAGCACCACCGGCATGCCGAGGTCCTCGGCGGTGGCTTCGATGGCGGTGACCAGTTCGAGGTACTTCTCGAGGCTGGACAGGGGCGGCATGAAGATGTGCATGGTGCCGTTGCGCGGTTCGGCGCACATGGCGGTACGCACGATCCAGTCGGCCGACTTGAACATCTCGGGCTGACGGTCGGTGGGGCTGAGCTTCTCGGCGTCGCGGGCGGCCTTCAAGGCTGCTGCGGCGCGGGCCGCGGAAGAGGAGCCAAAGCCGGCCTCGTCGTCCTTGAGGGCGTTGAGCACGGCTGTCTGGCCGCCGGGGAGCTGGCGGCGGATGGCTTTGTACTCGGGCAGTGGCGGGAAGGATTGGTGGCTGTCGACGGGATTGACGTAAGGGTAGTCACCCTTGGCCACCCAGGGCTGGGAATCCAGGGGCAGGCGATAGCCCAGAGGGGAATCACCAGGGATCAGGTAGCAGCGCTCGTCGCGCAGGAACCACGGCCCGGTCTGCCAGGCGCCGGTGTAGGCGTCGAGGCTGATCGGCAGCACGTAGCCGATCGGATTGGGCAGGCCGTGTTCATACACGCGGCGGATGCGGTCGCGCTCCAGCGGGTCGTCCAGGCGGGCATCGAAGGGGTCTACGTTGCCCGGCAGGCGGCGTTCACGCCACAGGTAATAAAAGGCATCCTCGTAGGCCGGGAAGACCCGGCGCTGATCCACCTCGAGGCGGGCGGCAACGCCGGCCAGGAAAGTGTGGGCCTTGTCCACCTTGACGTCGCCGGGGGTGCTGGCGTCGCCGATGAGGTCCGGGTTCATCCACACCGGCTGGCCGTCCTTGCGCCAGAAGCAGGTCAGGGACCAGCGCGGCAGCTGTTCGCCCGGGTACCACTTGCCCTGACCGAAGTGGGCCAGGCCGAAGGGGGCGTACTTGTCGCGCAGGCGGTGATACAGATCCTCGGCACGGACGCGCTTGGTGGGACCCATGGCCTCGGTGTTCCACTCGGCGCCATCCGGATCGTCGATGGACACGAAGGTCGGCTCACCGCCCATGGTCAGGCGCATGTCGTTGGCTTCGATGTCCGTGTCGATGAGGTGGCCGAGGGCTTCGATCTCGGTCCACTGTTCTTCGGTGTATGGTTTGGTGACCCGCGGCGCTTCCTTCACGCGGGTGACCTTCATCACGTGCTCGAACTCGCATTCGCAATCGTCGATCAGACCGGACACCGGCGCGGCGGAGGAGGGATCGGGCGAAGCCGCCAGGGGGATGTGGCCTTCGCCGGCAAACAGCCCGGAGGTCGGGTCGAGGCCGACCCAGCCGGCGCCGGGCAGGTACACCTCGGTCCACGCGTGCAGGTCGGTGAAGTCCACCTCCGTGCCGGACGGGCCGTCGAGGGACTTCACGTCGGCCTTCAGCTGGATCAGGTAGCCGGACACGAAGCGCGCGGCCATGCCCAGGTGGCGCAGCAGCTGGACCAGCAGCCAGGCGGAGTCACGGCACGAGCCGGTGCGCTTGGCGAGGGTTTCTTCCGGCGTCTGGACGCCCGGCTCCATGCGGATCACGTAGCCGATGTGCTTCTGCAGGTCGGCGTTGATCTTGACCAGGAAGTCCACCATGCGCAGCTTGTCGCGGGGAATGGTGTCCAGGTATTTCTGGAATTCGGGAGTGGCTTCTTCCTTCAGGAGATACGGGGCCAGCTCATGGCTGAGGGCGCCGGCGTATTCGAAGGGGAAGTTCTCGGCTTCGGGTTCCAGGAAGAAGTCGAAGGGGTTGATGACCGACATCTCGGCGACCAGGTCCACTTCCACGCTGAACTCGGTGACTTTTTCCGGGAAGACCAGGCGGGCGAGGTAATTGGCCTGGGGGTCCTGCTGCCAGTTGATGAAGTGCGGCTTGGGCAGCACCCGCAGGGAGTAGGACAGGATGCGGGTCCGGCTGTGGGGCGCAGGGCGAAGACGAACAACCTGCGGGCCGACGGTGATCGGGCGGTCGTACTTGTAGGAGGTCAGGTGATTGAGGGCAACGTGAATGGTCACGGGATACTCCGTTCTTGGGGCTGCGGGTTTCAGGCTTGCTTGTACCTCTAGCAAACTTCACGCCACCCGGTTTATCCCGTTCCGATGACAATCCTGTTGCAGCGTCAGCCCTTTTTCGGGCTTTCTGAGGGGAGGATGATCGCTCCGATCTCTCGAAGGGCGCTCGGCGAGTGCTCGCCACGGTGCATGCACCAGAATGGATAGCGGGTGATGCACCAATAGCGTGCATGCGTGCACGGAAGAATAACGCATCGGGCCGCGTCACCCGACCTCATTCAGTGGCTGCGGCGACGCATTGAGCCTTGCCGGCAAACCAGCTCAGCTTGCCGGCAAGGCTCACCACCTCACCGACGATGAGCAGGGCGGGGGGCCGGATGCCGGCCTCCAGGGCCCGTGCGGGCAGGCTCTCCAGGGTGCCGGTGACCACCCGCTGGCGGGCCGTTGTGCCGTTCTCCACGAGGGCGGCAGGGGTGTGCGCCGCACGCCCGTGGCCGACCAGCGCGGCGCAGTGCGCGGCCAGCTGGCCGACGCCCATGTAGATCACCGCGGTCTGGTGCGGCCGGGCCAGGGCGGCCCAGTCCAGGGTTGATTCCCCGTCGCGCCGGTGGCCAGTGGCAAACACCACTGACTGGGCATGATCCCGGTGGGTCAGGGGAATGCCGGCATAGGCGGCCACGCCGCAGGCGGCGGTGATGCCCGGCACCACCTCGAAGGCCACGCCGGCCGCCACCAGCGCCTCCACCTCTTCGCCGCCCCGCCCGAAGATGTAGGGGTCGCCCCCCTTCAGGCGCACCACCCGTCGGCCCGCCGTGGCCAGGCGCACCAGCAGCTGGTTGATGTCCTCCTGGGGCAGGGTGTGATGGCCGGATTCCTTGCCCACGTAGATCCGCTCGGTGCCCGGGCGGGCCAGCTCCAGCACGCCCTCCCCCACCAGATGATCGAGCACCAGCACGTCGGCTTCTCCGATCAGGCGTGCGGCGCGCAGGGTCAGCAGCTCCGGGTCACCCGGGCCGGCGCCCACCAGGGCCACTCTGCCAGGTGCCGTGCCGCCGAGGCGTCTCGAGCCCGGGCTGGGTTCCAGCCCTCGGCCGTGCTTGCTGACAAGGTGATCGAGAAAGGCACGCAGGGCGCCGGCGGCAGGGGCAGGCATTGCGAGGCTGGCAGTGACGGGCGGAGGCATTGCGGAACTCCCGGGATCATGACGGCCGCAATCTAGCAGTGAGAGGGCATTTTTGAACTTGACCCCAGTCAAGGCAGGGGAATGCCCCCCAAGCGCACGCTTCGGGCCAAGCGGGATAAGCCGCTGGTTGGGTTCATTTCAAGGGAGATGCACGATGAGTATGTGGAAAACCGGAGCAATTGCCGCGGCCTTGCTGCCGCTCGCCATGGCACAAGCCTTCGCGGAAGACGCCAGGACGACGACCAACGATCCTGCTGCGAAATATCAGTCGGCCGGCTCGCCCCTGGCCAACGTGGAGATGTACCAGGACATCAACCCGAAAGCGCCGCCGATGACCAAGGCGGAGTTCGACAAGGCTCGTCAGATCTATTTTGAGCGCTGCGCCGGTTGCCACGGTGTGCTGCGCAAGGGCGCAACCGGCAAGCCGCTGACCACCGACAAGACCCTGGCCGCCGGCACCGATTACCTGAAGGTCTTCATCAAGTACGGCTCGCCGGCAGGCATGCCCAACTGGGGTACGTCGGGCGAGCTCTCCGATGATGAGGTGGACTTGATGGCCCGCTATGTCCAGCAGACGCCGCCGCAGCCGCCCGAGTTCGGCCTGAAGGACATGAAGGCGACCTGGAAGGTCATCATTCCGCCCGAGCAGCGGCCGAAGAAGAAGATGAACAGCTACAACATCGACAACATCTTCTCGACCACCCTGCGCGACACGGGTGAAGTGGCGCTGATCGACGGCGACACCAAGAAGATTATCAACATCGTCAAGACCGGTTATGCGGTGCACATTTCCCGCGTCTCCGCCTCTGGCCGCTATCTGTTTGTGATTGGCCGTGATGCCAAGATCAACATGATTGACCTGTGGATGGAAAAGCCCGACAACGTCGCCGAGATCCGTACCGGCCTGGAAGCCCGCTCGGTGGAAACCTCCAAGTTCAAGGGCTATGAAGACAAGCTGGCCATCGCGGGTTCCTACTGGCCGCCCCAGTACGTGATCATGAACGGGGACACCCTCGAGCCGCTCAAGATCATGGCCACCCGCGGCATGACCGTGGATGACCAGGAGTATCACCCCGAGCCGCGGGTGGCCTCCATCGTCGCCTCCCACTACAAGCCCGAGTTCGTGGTGAACGTGAAAGAGACCGGCAAGACGCTAATGGTCAACTACACCGACATCAACGCCATCACCACCAAGGAGATCCCGGTCGCCAAGTTCCTGCACGATGGCGGCCTCGACAGCTCCAAGCGTTACTTCATGGTCGCCGCCAACCAGTCCAACAAGATCGGTGCCATCGATCTGAAGGACGGCAAGCTGGCTGGCCTGATCGATGTGGGCAAGATCCCTCACCCGGGCCGCGGCGCCAACTTCATCCACCCGAAGTACGGCCCGGTGTGGTCCACCGGCCACCTGGGTGACGACACCATCGCCCTGATCGGCACCGATCCGGTGAAGCACAAGCAGTACGCCTGGAAGATGGTCGAGTCCATCAAGGGCCCGGGCGGTGGCGCCCTCTTCATCAAGAGTCATCCCAAGTCCACCCACCTGTACTCCGATACACCTCTCAACCCGGATCCGGCGCTGTCCCAGTCGGTGGCGGTGTTCGACATCAACAACCTGGCTGCCGGCTACAAGACCCTGCCTATCGCACAGTGGGCAGGCTTGAAGGATGACGGCGCCAAGCGTGTGGTGCAGCCCGAGTACAACAAGGCGGGTGACGAGGTGTGGTTCTCGGTGTGGAGCGCCAAGAACAAGGAGTCGGCCATTGTCGTCGTGGATGACAAGACCCTGGCCTTGAAGGCCGTGATCAAGGATCCGCGCATCATCACGCCTACAGGTCACTTCAATCTGCACAACACCCAGCACGACGTCTACTGAGCATCGTTGTCTGCCGCCGCCCCGGTCCGCCGGGCCGGCGGAAACTTTCCGCAAGGGGATTGAAAATGAAATATTCGTTTGTTCTTGCCGCTCTGCTGGTGACCGTGGCCAGTGGCGGCGCTCTTGCTGCAGATCCGGCCGCCGCTGCCCAGAAGGCCGGTTGCATGGCCTGTCATGCCATGGACAAGAAGCTGGTGGGTCCCTCGTTCAAGGACATAGCGGCCAAGTACAAGGGGCAGGGCGATGCCGTCGCCAAGCTCAGCGACAAGGTACGCAAGGGTGGTAGTGGTGTGTGGGGGCCGATCCCGATGCCGCCCAATCCCGATACGAAGATTGGCGATGCGGACCTGAAGGAGATGCTGGCCTGGATCCTGAAGGCCTGAGCGGCCCCTGCAGGGGTGCCCTGCTTCCGGGCGCCCCAGAGGGGACCGGAAATGCAGGTGATCAACGGCCAGTGCGGTAGATCCTGTGGGGTCGAATGAATTGGCTATGTTCGCGTTAAGTGTGGAAAGCGCTTTCGCCCCGACAGGGAAGGCTTGTGCCCTTACTTACGGGCGTTCCGATGTTTTGCGTATCGTTGGCCGGGATTTCGCCCCGGCGGGCGACCTCCTTTCTTGCTTCGCCAAGAAAGGAGGCAAAGAAGGCGACCCGCCACCCCCGGTCGGCCTGCGGCCGACTTCCCCGCCTGCTGGTGCGCTGCTCGGCGGGGTCGGAACGGGCTTTTCGGATGCACCGAGCCCCTGCGGAACTTGAGTCGGGCACTGGCCGTTGATCACCTGCATTTCCTCTCCCCTCTGGCGCGCCGACTGGAGGTGATGACGGGCGGAAAAAGGGCTTCGCATGTCTGAGCCCGCAGGGCGAGTTTGCGAAGACCCCGCCCGGCATTGCCGGAAGGAGGGAACCCCCGAAGGGGGCGCGACAGCGGGGTACGTTTCTTTGCCTTCTTTCTTGTCGTACAACAAGAAAGAAGGTCGCCCGCCGGGGGCGAGTCCCCGGCCAATGTGACGTCGTACAACGGAAAGCCGCCCGTAATGGCTCAACGGTTCAAGGTCGAAGGGAGGGACTCAACGACATTCGGATAAAGTCTGAAAAGCGCTTCACCCCTGACAGGCAAGGCTCACCGAGCCCGGTGCGCCTGCCAGGGGCAGGGTCTACATACCTAACGCGAACATAGCCAATGAATTCGACCCCATGGGCCCTCCAGTCAGCGTCAGTGCCTCCGGAAAGCCCCTTTCGCCTCATCCAGCGGGTGAGCCGGCCCTCGCCATCCGAGGCCGGGCTTCAGTGCCCCTTTAGGGCATAGATGCCCGGTGCGTTGCGCCAGTAGCCCTTGTAGTCCATGCCACCGCCGAAAAGGAAGCGGTCGGCCACGTCCAGCCCGGTGAAATCGGCGCGCATCCCCGGATAGGCCTTGCGGTCGTGCACCTTGTGCACCAGCACTGCCGAGTGCACCTCGCGGGCCCCTTCCTGCTTCAGGTAATCGATGATCGCTGCCAGGGTGTGGCCTTCGTCGAGGATGTCGTCGAGGACCAGCACATTGCGGTCGCGCAGGTCTTGGGTGGGGCGGACGCGCCAGTCCAGCAGCGTGCCCTGCAGGGCGTGGCCGTAGCGGGTGGCGTGGAGGTAGGCCAGTTCGAGGGGGAAGGGCAGGCGCGGCAGCAGGCGCCCGGCGAGGATCAGCCCGCCGTTCATCACCACGTACACCAGCGGGTTCTTGTCCTGCAGGCGTACGGTGATGTCGGCGGCGAGCTGGTTGAGGGCGGCATCCACTTCCGCGGGGGTGCACAGGCAGTCCGCTTCCTCGCGGGCGCGGCGGATTTCTTCCAGATCGACGGTCATGGCAGTACGGTGGAGTTCAGGAAATCAGGTTGCGGGCGCGGCGCAGCAGCTGCCAGCCCAGCCAGCCACGGCGGGCCCAGCGCAGGGCCGCCCGGGGCCGGGCGACCAGCAGGAAGAGGGCCAGGCCGGAAAGGATGGGGGCGTTGTTGCGGGCCCACAGCACGCCATTTACCACCCGGTCGACGCCGTGGAACACAGGGGTGAAGGCCTGGGCATGATGAATCAGGGCCTCGCGCTGTTCGGCGCTGCGGGCTTGCAGGCGCTGCTTGCGCAGGGCCAGTTCGACGAGCTCGGGTTTCATTCCCGGGGGCGCAGGGCTTCCCGGTCCTGGGCGATCTCGGCCAGGCTGGAAGCAAACAGGCGCGAACCGGAGCGCAGGCGACCGGCCGCCCGGGTGGCCGCCCACACGCCGGCGATGAACAGGCCGGTGGTGCCCAGGCCCAGGGCCAGCAGGCGATGGCTGTCCCAGAACAGCACGGTGAGAAAGGCCATCAGGAAGACCACACCGAAACCGATGAACAGGGCCGCGAGCACGGTATCGAACAGGAAGCTGCCGGCACGCAGCTTTTCTTCCTTGAGTTCGACGGAGAAAAGCTCAAGTCGGGTCTGCAGCGTGGCCAGACCCGAATCGGCGAGCCCTTTGAGGGACTCGCCGAGGCGCGTGGGCGCGGGATCGCTCATGGGGGAGCGGGACACTTAGCGGCGGTTGACCAGCAGGCCGAGGAGGAAGCCGACACCCGCGGCGACGCCGACGGCCTTCCAGGGGTTGTCATGCACGTAGTCGTCGGTGGCACGGGCGGCGGCCTTGGTCTTCTGGACCACGGCGGCTTCCAGGTCCTGCAGCTTGTACTTGGCGGCGCTGAGCTTCTCGGTGAGACGGCCGCGCACGTCGGCAACCTTGTCCCCGGCCTGACCGGCGGTGAGCTTCAGCAGCTCTTCGGTATCGGCCACGACGGCCTTGAAATCGGAAACCAGCTTGTCCTTGGTGGCTTGTGCTTCGCTCATGATGCGCTCCAGGTGAAAGGCGATGAAAGGTGTGCGGGCCGGTGGTCTGCGGCCACCTGTATATCCGGACCTAGGCTAATCCGATTTGTTCCCGGTGGCAATGCAGGTGGCTTGCCTTATGTGGGCTGGAGAACGCTGGAACAGTCGCGCCAGCAGGTTTTCGAGATCGTCCACGTAGGTGTATACCGCAGGAACCACCAGCAGGCTGAGCAGGGTCGAGCTGATCAGGCCGCCGATCACGGCGATGGCCATCGGCGCGCGGAAGCTCGGGTCGGCGCCCAGGCCCATGGCGATGGGCAGCATGCCGGCACCCATGGCCAGGGAAGTCATGACGATGGGGCGGGCGCGTTTGCGGCAGGCATCCACCAGGGCGTCGAAGCGGTTCATCTCCACGCCACCGCGGCCGCGACGGGCCTCGATGGCGTATTCGATGAGCAGGATCGAGTTCTTGGTCACCACGCCCATCAGCATCAAGAGGCCGATCAGCGAGGGCATGGAGAAGCTGCTGCGGGTGGCCAGCAGGGCCACGAAGGCCCCGCCGATGGCCAGGGGCAGGGCCGCCAGGATGGTCACCGGCTGGGTGAAGCCCCTGAACAGCAGCACCAGCACCATGTAGATGCACAGCACGCCGATGCCCATGGCCAGGCCGAAGCTGCCGAACAGCTCCTGCATCATCTCGGCGTCCCCGGAATCGGCCAGGCGTACTCCGGGGGGCAGGTTCTGCAGGGTCGGCAGGGCCAGTGCCTCGTTGTACACCTCGCCCAGCTCGCGCTGACCGAGCTCCACCTCGAGGATCACGTTGCGACTGCGGTCCAGACGGTTCACCTGGGCGGGGCCGCTATCCATGCTGATGCTGGCCACGTTGGCGAGCTGCACCGGGCCGTTCTTGCCCGGCACGGTGAGGCGGCCGATGGCCTCCAGGTCGGCACGCACGGCGTTGGGCAGACGCACCCGGATGGGAACCTGGCGGCGCTCCAGGTTCAGTTTGGCCAAACCGACGTCGTAGTCGCCGGCGGTGGCCACGCGCACCGTCTCGCCGATGGCATCGGCGGTCACGCCCAGGTCGGCAGCGCGGGCGAAATCCGGGCGCAGCACCACTTCGGGACGCACCAGGCTGGCGCTGGAGGTGATGTTGCCGACCCCCTTGAGGGTGCGCAGGTCGCGGGTGGCGGCCTGGGCCACCACGGCGAGGGCGGCCGGGTCGTCGCTCTTCAGTACCAGGATCATCTTCACCCCGGAGTCGGCCGGGCCGACCGTGACGCGCACGCCCGGCAGCAGGCCGAGGCGCTCGCGCATCTCCACCTCCACCGCCTGCTGGTTGCGGTGGCGTTCGGTGCGATGGCTGAGGGTGACGGTGAGCACCGCCCGGCGTACTTCGGCCGCTGCGCCGGGGTTGAAGCCGTCACCGGCGGCACCGCCGCCGATGGAGCTGAAGACCGCCTTCACGTCGGGCATCGTGGCGATGGCGGCGCGGGCGGTTTCGGCGGCTGCCCAGGTCTCCTTGAGGGTGCTGCCCGGCGGCAGCTCCACATTCACCAGGGTCTGGGCCCGGTCGGCCGGGGGCACGAAGCCGGTGGGCAGCAGCGGGATCAGCATCACCGAGCCGACAAAGAAGGCGATGGCGCCGAGCAGGGTCAGGAAGCGGTGGCGCAGGCACCACTGCATGCTGCGCATGTAGGTGCGCATGATGCGGCCCTCCGGCATCTCCCCCTGGGCCACCGGGCGCATGAAGTAGGCCGCCATCATGGGTGTGAGCAGGCGTGCCACCACCAGCGAGGCGATGATGGCGAGCACCGCGGTCCACCCGAACTGCTTGAAGAACTTGCCGGCGATGCCGGCCATGAAGGCCGTGGGCAGGAACACTGCCACCAGGGCGAAGGTGGTGGCGATGACCGCCATGCCGATCTCGTCGGCGGCTTCCAGGGCTGCTTGCAGGGGCGTCTTGCCCATGCGCAGGTGGCGGGCGATGTTCTCGATCTCGACGATGGCATCGTCCACCAGGATGCCCACCACCAGGGCCAGGGACAGCAGGGTGACGGTGTTGAGGGTGAAGCCGAACCAGGCCATGCCCAGAAAGGTGGGAATCACCGACAGGGGCAGGGCCAGGGCGGCGACGAGGGTGGCGCGCCAGTCGCGCAGGAACCACCACACCACCAGCACCGCCAGCAGGGCGCCCTCGTAGAGCAGTTGCATGGAGCCGTCGAAGTTCTCCTGCACGGCGGCCACGTTGTCGTAGGCGTGGGTGAAGCGCAGCTCCGGGTGGGCGGCCTGCAGTTCGGCCACGGCCTTCACCACGCCTTCCGTCACCGTGATCTCGCTGGCGCCCCGGGTGCGCGAGACCTCGAAGCCCACCACCGGCTTGCCGTCGAGCAGGGCCACCGAGCGGCGTTCGGCGGTGGTGTCGGTGATGGTGGCGATGCGCTCCAGGCGCACGCTGCGCCCGCCGGGCAGGGGAATGTCCATGGCCGCCAGGGCCTGGGCACTGGCGACGGTGGCGATGGTGCGCACGGCCTGTTCGCCGCCGCCCACATCACCGCGGCCGCCGGGAGCTTCCAGCTGGGCCTTGCGCAGTTGGCGCGACACGTCGGCGGCGCTGACGCCGAGGGCGGCCATGCGGTCGGCGTCCAGCTCCACACGCAGCTCGCGGGTCAGGCCGCCCATGCGCTTGACGGCGCCCACGCCCTTCACCGCCAGCAGGCGGCGGGTCACGCTGTCGTCCACCAGCCAGCTCAGGGCCTCCTCGTCGAGGGTGTCGGAGGTGAGGGTCCAGGCGCCCAGGGGCCGGCCGGCGGTGAGAATCTTCGCCACCACCGGGTCGCGCACGTCGGCGGGGAGGTCGGAGCGTACCCGGCTGACGGCGGCGCGAACCTCGGTCTCGGCCTCGTTGGCGTTCTTTTCCAGCTCGAACTCGATGGAGATGGTCACCTCCCCGTCGAGGATGGTGGTGTACATCTTCTTGATCTGGGCCAGGGTCGCAATGCTGTTCTCCAGCTTGCGGGCGACCTCGGTTTCCAGGGTGCCGGGGGCGGCGCCGGGCAGGCTGGCGCTGACCGTGACCACCGGCAGTTCGATGTCCGGGAAATCCTGGATGCCGGCGCCCCGGAAGGCCAGCAGGCCGGCCAGGGTGAGCAGGGCGAAGAGCAGGATCGCCGGGATGGGATTGCGGATGGAGAGGGCGGAGAAGTTCATGGCGCGCTCAGCGGGTGGTCGGGGCGAGGGCCTGGACGCTCGGTGGCACAAGCTGGACCAGATCGCCGTCGTTGAGGAAGCCGGCGCCGCTGGCCACCACGCGGGCGTCGGGCTTGATGCCGGCGAGGATCTCGACCCGCTCTGCATCCCGATAGCCGACTTCCACCTTGGTCTGGGTGACGCGGTTGTCGGTGCCGACCAGGAAGACGTGATTGAAGCCGTCGCGCATGGCCACGGCCTGGCGCGGCAGGGTCAGGCCGCGGGACTTCCCGAGGGCAAATTCGCCGCGGGCGAACATGCCGGCCTTGAAGGCGGCGTCCGGGCCATCACCGGCACCGCCGGGGAGGTCGACGTAAACCAGCGCGTTGCGGGTTTGCGGGTCCACGGTTGGCGCCACGGTGCGCACGGTGCCCGTGGTCTGGCTGCCACCGGGCGCGGTGATGCGCACCTTCTGCCCCCCACGCACCCGGGCCAGTTCGGCGGCGGGCACGTCGGCGCGCCATTCCAGGCGATGCTGGCGGATCAGGCGGAACAGCTCCTGGCCCTGGGGGACCACGGCACCGAGGGTGGCGGCCGGGGCGCGGAAGGAGATCACACCGTCGTCGCTGGCCAGCACCTTGGTGTGGCGCAGGCGCAGGTCGGCGGCGGCCAGAGTGGCCCTGGCGGCCTTCACCCGGGCGTCGGCGGCGGCCTCGGCGGTGAGGTATTGCTGGAGCTGCTGGGCGCTCAGGGCGCCGCTGCCATCCACGCTACGGGCCCGGCCGGCGTTGGCACGGGCCTCCTGCAGGGCGGCCTCGGCCTCGGCCAGGGCGGCACGGGCCTGGGCCTGGTCGGCCACGGGGATGTCGGCGGCGAATTCGGCCAGCAGTTCGCCGCGCTTTACGCGGGCACCTACGTTCACCTTCACGTCGATGAGGCGCAGGCCGCCTGACTCGGCACCCAGGGAGGCCTCCTGCCAGGCGGCGATGCTGCCATTGGCGGCCAGGTTGCGCTCCATGTCGCGGCTCTCGGGGGTCGCGACGGTGACGGTCAGGGCAGGCTTGGCCGGGCTCGCCGTCGCGGTGGTCGCCGCCGGAGCGGCCTCGTCGCCGGAGGAGCAGGCGGCCAGGCCGATGAGGCCAAGAAGGGCGATAAGGGTGTGGCGGGCGGCGATCATCGGGCGTCTCCGGGGAGGGCGTGGGAGGAGGGAGATGTGGGGTCGGTGCCTGGCCAGCCGCCGCCGACCGCCCGGTACAGGGCGACCCAGGCGGCGACGCGTTCCTGCTCCCAGCCGGCCAGGGTGGTGTCGGCGGCGAGCAGGGTGCGGCGGGATTCCTCAAGTTCCATCAGGCTGGCAAAGCCGGCGCGCTGGCGGGCCTCGGTGGCGGTGAAGGCCACCCGGTAATCCCGGGCGGCGCGGCGCACGTCGGCTTCCCGGGCGGCGGCGGCGTCCAGGCGCACCAGCGCCTGTTCCACCTCGGCCACGGCGTCGCGCACTTTCTGGCGGTAGGCCGCGGCAGCGGCGGCGTAGTCGGCCTCGGCGGCGTCCACGCGGGCACCGATGCGGCCGCCGTCGATCAGGGGCATGGACAGGGTCGGGCCAATGGACCAGGTGGTGGCCGACATGCGGTCGCCGTCGGTGTTGAGGCGCAAGGGGGTGATGAAGCCACTCAGGTTCAGGCGCGGGTAGCGGGCGGCCCTGGCGCTGCCGATGGCGGCGCTGGCGGCGGCCACATCGCGCTCGGCGGCGGCCACGTCGGGGCGTTGGCCCAGCAGATCGGCCGGCAGGGCCTTGATGGCGAAGGCTGCCGGGCGTGGAAAGCGCCCGTCGGCGGCTTTCAACTGGCTGCGCAGGGCGGTCTCGTCCAGGCCGGTGAGGGCCACCAGGGCCTTGATCTGCTGGTCGCGTCCGGCGCGCAGCTCGGTCAGGGCGCCAGCGCCATCGGCGGCGCTGGCGCTGGCCAGGGCCACCTGGGCCGGGGCGCTGAGGCCGGCACGGCCGAGGGTGTCGATGAGGCGCGCCGTTTCGGCCCGGGAGGCCGCATCGGCTTCGGTCTGGGCCAGCCGGCGTTCCTGGTAGCGCAGTTGCAGATAGGCATTGGCCGTTTCGGCGGCCACCGACACGCGGGCCTCGTGCCAGCGCGCCTGGCTGGCGGTGAGGCGGGCTTCGGCGGCTTCCTGATCCCGGGCGATGCCGCCAAAGAGATCAATCTCCCAGTTGGCCATCACCGAAGCCTGGCGGGTGGTCTGAAAAGTGGTGGGGCTGCCGAAAGTGAAGGCGGCACGCTTGGCGGCAAGGCTGCCGTCCACCGTGGGCAGCCCCGCCACGCCGGCGGCCACCGCATCGGAACGGGCCCGCACGATGCGGGCGCGGGCCTGGGCAAGGGTGGCGCTTTCGCGCTCGGCGGTGTCGATCAGAATGGACAGCACGGGGTCGCCGAGTTGGCTCCACCAGTCGGTGAGGGCGCCGAGCTCGCCGCCGTGGGGTAGCGGGGCGTGCCAGCCCACCGGGGTGGCCAGGGGGAGTGGCTGATAGTCGGGGCCGACCCGGGGCAGCAGGGAACAGGCGGGCAGGGTCAGCAACAGGCTGAGCAGATAAATGGGGCGCATCAGATCGTGTCTCCACACGTATTGCGTCGGCGCGCTTCGGCATCGATCGCGCCAGACGCCCAGCCGGCCAGACGCTCGGCCAGCACATCAATGGATTCGGGCTGGGCGACCAGTTCAGGGCTGACCTGGTCCACCAGTTCCTGGGCAACGAAGAAGTGCATGGCCATGCCGAGCACGGCGTGGGTCAAGCGCAGCGTGTCGGCGTCCGGGGTGTCGAGGCCCAGCCGTTGGCTGATGAGTCGGCTCATGTTGCGAAAGAGGTCGGCCAGATCGTCATCCATCTCGCTGCCCATCACCCCGCTGGGTTCCACCAGTTCGCGGAAGTGCAGGCGCATCACCAGACGGATCAGCGCGCCCTGCTTGAGGGGGTGCAGGAAATTGAGGAAGAAGGCTGCCAGCGCGGCGTCCGGATCGAGCCGGCTGGTCGCGGGGTCGGGCAGGCAGTCCCGCGCCTGCAGGATGTCTGGCGCGGCCGTGGCGTCGCAGAAGGACTCGCAGAACACCGCCCGGTACAGGCCGGGCTTGTCGCCGAAGTAGTAGCTGATGGAGCCCAGATTCACCCCGGCCGCGTCGGCGATCTCGCGGGTGGATGTCTTCTGGTAGCCCTTGTCGGCAAAGAGCTGCAGTGCCGCCTCCAGCAGGCGCCGGCGTGCCAGTGCGCCATCGCTGCGGGTCGGGGTGTGGCTGGGTGGGGGAACGGTCATGGGGAGCCCTGTGCCATCGGGGAGTCTGGGTCAAACGACTGAGTTAAGTTAGTCGATCGACTGAAGTAAAGCAAGCGTTCGATGAGTTCATCCCATTGCGATGACCCGTGGATGCCGGGACGAGCCAGCAAGGGGACAAAAATTGATCGCTTTCCGACTAATCGAAACGGCCGGAACGGCCTAGCATGATGAAAGGCTCGTCATGCCATGAGTGGTCAACCAACAGGAGCGTCTTCCATGCGCCAATTCATCAAGTACCTGATACCTTTGTCCGTGCTCGCCTCCTCCCCGGCCCTGGCGGAATCCTTTCTGCTCGAGAGCAAGGACATTGCCCATGGCAAGTTCATGGGCAACGCCCAGGAGTTCCAGGGCTTCGGTTGCAGTGGCGGCAACATGTCTCCCCAGCTTTCCTGGCGCGGTGCGCCCAAGGGCACCGAAGCCTTCGCGGTGTTTGCCTATGATCCCGACGCACCGACCGGCAGCGGCTGGTGGCATTGGCAGCTCGTGAATATTCCGAAGGACGTCACCAGCCTGGCCGCCGGTGCGGGCGATGCGGGCAAGGGCGTGACGCCGCCCGGCAGCCTGAGCATACGGAATGATTATGGCATGAGCGGTTTTGGTGGCGCCTGTCCACCGAAGGGACATGGTGTGCACCGCTATCAGTTCACCGTGTTTGCCCTCCCCGGGAAGCTCGACTTGCCGAAGGACGCTTCGTCCGCCCTGGCCGGTTACATGGTGCGTGCCAGCGCGCTCGCGTCGAGCACCATCGAGGCCTTGTACAAACGGGATTGACGGCGCGGCCCCCGCTGGCGCATTGAATGAAGAGGCCATGAAAGCACTGATCGATCTTGCAAAGAAAATCGCGGAAGAGCACAGCCCTCTGCCGTACTCGGTCGTGTCATCACTCAAGGAGCAGCGTATCTCCAATGCGCCGGTCATCAAACCGCTGCTGATCTTCGTGCTCGCTGGCGTCAAGCAGCTGGGAAAGGACGGAAACATCGTGTGCCCCAGCGGCACTTTCCTGTTCCTGTCCAGTGCGCCCGATATCGACATGCGCAATGTCCCGGATGGCGAGTATTGCGCCTTGCTGGTCGAATTCGATCACAGTGACTTCGACCAGTTTCGGCGCTGGTCTTCCGGGGGCCGTCCGGTTCATTTCCAGGGGGCCATCGACGGGATACTCGAGAAGGCCTTGCAGCAGTTCATCGAATTTCCGGCCTATGCGCCGCCGGCCTTGTGGAGCGCGAGAAAGCAGGAGTTGCTCCGGCTTCTGCATCTATTGGGCCACGAGCAGGTGAGTGCCATCGTCGAGCGCCCCGGCGTCAGCCATCGCCTGCACGACATGGTGATCGACGATGTCCAGGCCAGCTGGACCATGGGCCGGTTCGCCAGCAGGATGGCCATCAGCGAGCCGACCCTGCGCCGGAAACTGAAGGCCGAGGGCATCGGCATCAAGACCATTGTCAGCCGGGCAAAGCTGGGCTTTGGCCTGCACCTCGTGCAGACGACGCTTGAGCCGATCGGCCGCATTGCCGAGCGCTGCGGCTATGCCTCCCAATCGCGTTTCACCGACCGGTTCAAGGCCCTGTTCGGCGTCACGCCCACCGATCTCCGCAAGACCCGCTTCCAGGACTGATGTGCGGCCGGTGGTCGATGGCGCAGAGGCTTCGGTCGGGTCAGCGGGATAGGGGAGAGTAGAGGCGGGTGCCACTCCGGTGCGCCATTCGGGTAAAGAAATGTCGCCGGCGGCCGATAAGTCCATAGACTTTTTACATCGGTGCGTCAGGCGAAGTGGGTATTTCCACGGCATGGCAGCTCCCAGATACCAACAAGAACCCGGAGTGTCCGTGATGCCCTTCCGGCGCGCAGCTTTCCTTTTTGCCCTTGGCGCCCTGCTCTGCCCCCTCCCGTCCCATGCCGTCGATCTCCAGGGGCTGGAGTTCACGGGTTCTGGCTTCATGACGCTGGCGGCCGGCCGCGTCTTTGGCGGTACCCGCGATGCGGCAGTCGACCAGGGCTTCCATTGCCCTTGTTTCATCTCCGATTATGCCCAGCGCGGCGTTTACGAGGCGGGCCACTGGCAGGCCGGGCCGGACTCCAAGCTCGGCCTGCAGGGCAGCGTCAGTGCTGCCGATGGTCGATTCAGCTTGACCGGTCAGGCGGTTTCCCGCGGGGCCGCCAACGGTGCGGCGAATCTGGAGTGGTTGTACGCCACGGTGGAGCTGTCCGGCAATCTGACCGTCCAGCTTGGCCGCAAGCGACTTCCGCTGTTCAGCTATTCGGAAGCCCAGGATGTTGGCTATGCCTTGCCCTGGATCCATCTCCCGCCACAGCTATATGGTTGGGAAGTGGTCAACTATGACGGCGGCAGTCTCGTATGGCGTGACCAGTGGGCGCAGTGGAACGGTACCGTGCAGGTCTTTGGCGGCAGTGAGACGCGCAAGGACAGCGGCTTCTGGCGCATCTACAACGGCCGCAGCTCACGCACCGATGTGCGCTGGTCCGATATCCTCGGTACCGAGCTCAGCGTCAGCCGGGAGTGGTTTTCGGCGCGGGTCGTGCGCATCCAGTCCCATACCCAGAACAAGCTTGTCTCCCTTGGCGAGACGAGCTTTTCCGAGCGCAAGCGGCAGGTCATCCACGGACTTTCCCTGGGGGCCGACGTCGACAACTGGTTTGCCCGCGGCGAGTTCCTCTACATCGACCGCCGCGACGACTACGGCAAGGACTACGCCAACCTGCTGGCCATCGGTTACCGGCACGGTCCCTGGCAACCGCTGCTGTCCCGCGCCATCTATCGGCAGCGGCTCAACAACGACAGCGTGCCCGAACGCCATGGCACCTGGTCGGCGGTACTGCGCTACGATCTGACCGACGACAGTGCCATCAAGGCCCAGCTTGATCTCTGGAAAGACAGGACCGCACCGGGCTACGGCAGCATGCATGGCGATGCCCGCCAATTCACCGTCAGCTACGACAGGGTGTTCTGATGCGCCTCACCGATATTCTTTGCCGACTCCGGAAAGCCCTCCCCCGTGCACTTGCGCCGCTGGTGTTGCTGCTCGCTGCCCACGGTGCCATCGCCGAGGAGGAGATGGTGGTCATCACCAATCTGGAAAACGCCAACGCCATCGACCGCGCCTACGTCATCAAGGTGTATACGGGCGCAGTCAAGGGATGGCCGGATGGCTCCCCCATCTTCCTCCTCGACTATGGCCAGGACAGCGAGTTGCGCAAGATCTTCTATGCCAAAGTGATTGGAAAGAGCCCCGCGGCCATGCGGGCCATCTGGTCCCAGAACATCTTTACCGGCAAGGCCATGCCGCCTCGGGTCACCCAGGAGGACAACGAGATGAAGCGCATCGTGGCTGGCAACCGCAATGCCATCGGCTACATCCGCGCCTCCCAGATAGACCGGACCATCAAGGTGGTCGATAGGTAAACGCGTCATGAACAAGCCGGGCACCGTCAAGACCCGGGTCTGGCAGGACGAGTCACGCCTCGCCACCGTCGTTACCTGGATCGCCACCACCACCGCGCTGATCGTGGCGCTGGCGGCACCGCTCGGTTACTTCCTGCTGTCCCGCGAGGCCGAAGTGCGCGATGCCGCGATGGCGGCGCGCCTGCATGCAGCCTTCGTCACCCAGCTGGTCAGCGCCAGCCCCGATGATTGGCGGCAGGATGTGGGTGGCCTGCTGGACACCGACCTTGCCCCCAGCGATGTGCCGGAGCAAAGGCGCGTGGAGGATTCCTCCCATGTCGTGGTGGCAACCGCAGGCGCCGTGCTCCATGGGCCGGTGGTCGAGCGCGCCGCACTGGTGACGGGGCCGGAGGGGCCGGTGGGTGCGGTGGTCATTGCACGTTCCCTGCAGCCCATCCTCACCCAGACCGGTCTGGTGGCCCTCCTCGGCGTGGCCCTGGGCCTGAGCATCTACGGCTCCCTGCGGGTGCTGCCCCTGCGTGCCCTGCGGCGCACCTTGGCGGCATTGCAGCGGGAGGAGAGCAAAGCGCGGGAGGAGGCCGAAGAGCACCTGCGGGTGGTGTTTCAGAACGCGGTTGAAGGCATTGCGATCCTGACGCCAAACCATCTCATCACGTCCTGCAACCCGGCGTTGGCAGACATGTTCCGCTACCCCATCGACGCCGTGCCGGGCATGCGCATCACCGACCTGCTGCGGCCCGTTCCCGGCCCCGACGGTGCTGCCGCCCTTCTTCCGGGGCAGGGTGAGACCATCGCGTTTCGTGCCGGCGGGGAGTCCTTTCCGGTGGAGATGAGCGTCAATGAGACGCGCCTTGCCGACCGCCCCCATCTGATTGCCATCCTGCGTGACATCACCGAACGCAAGCAGGTCGAGCGGCGTCTTTCGTACATGGCCAACTACGATAGCCTTACCGGCTTGCCCAACCGCAGCCTGTTCCGCGAGCGTCTGGAACGGGCCATGGATCGTACCCGGCGCAGCGGACGGCAACTGGCGCTGATGTTCCTCGATCTGGATCGGTTCAAGAACATCAACGACACCCTCGGCCACGAGGTGGGAGACCAGCTCCTCAAGCATGTGGCCAATGCCCTTACGGCGAACCTGCGCAGCACCGACACCGTGAGCCGCAATGCCGAGGACGAGTCCGAGAGCATCACCGTGTCGCGCCTTGGCGGCGATGAGTTCACGGTGCTGGTGGAGGACATCATCAATCCCAACGCGGCGACCCATGTGGCCACCCGCATCCTCGCCGCCATCGCCCAACCCTTCGAGATCAACGGAGAGCGGCTGTACATCTCCACCAGCATCGGCGTCACGCTTTACCCCCACGAGGCGGAAGACCTGGACGGGCTGGTCAAACAGGCCGACATGGCCATGTACCGGGCCAAGGAGCTTGGACGCAACACCTACTTCTTCTACAACGACGAGCTGAACATGGCCATGGCCGAGCGCCATGCCCTTGAAGCGAGCCTGCGGCACGCGTTGGAGCGTCAGGAGTTCCGCCTCCATTACCAGCCCAAGGCCGACCTGCGCAGCGGCCGCATCACCAGTGTGGAGGCCCTGTTGCGCTGGGCGCCGTCCGAGGGGCCGGCCATCGGCCCGGATCGCTTCGTTCCGATCCTTGAGGAGATCGGACTGATCAGCCAGGTGGGCACCTGGGTTCTGCGCACCGCCTGTGCCCAGATCGCCGCCTGGAAGGCGGCCGGATTGCCGGCCCTGCGCCTGGCCGTCAATGTTTCGGCCCACCAGTTCCGCCAGCGCAACCTTCCGGACCTGATCGCCGGGCATTTGTCGGAAAACGGTCTCCTGCCGTCCGATCTGGAGGTGGAGCTGACCGAGAGCATCCTGATGGAGGACAGCGAGCAGAGCCGCGAGATCCTCTCCCGCCTCGGCGCCATGGGTATCCACCTGGCGATCGACGATTTCGGTACCGGCCATTCCTCCCTGGCCTACCTGAAGCGCTTCAACGTCCACACCCTCAAGATCGACCGCTCCTTCATCCGGGATCTGCCGGACGATGCGGATGACAGCGCGATTGCCACCGCCGTGGTCAGGCTCGCGGCAAGCCTGAAGATCCGGGTCGTCGCCGAGGGCGTGGAAACCCGGGAGCAGGCAGCGTTCCTGCGGGAAATGGGGTGCGACGAAATGCAGGGCTATCTGCTCAGCGCGCCGCTTCCGGCGGAGGCGTTTCCCGCCTGGCTGGCCGACCGGGTGGACGGAATGGAAACCGCCTGAATCCGGACGCCACCCTTGATTGCGTTGGACCACCCGGCCCGGCGCACGAGGCACGTCAGCCGGCGCCTTTACATAGTTTGTCCATCCGTTAACGGCACTTCACGGGGGGCGCACCGAGAATCCGTCCCATCGTGCAGGTTCTCCATCCGGGAGGGCCCACGCCAAACGGAGTCATCGTGAATACTTCCAGCCCATTGTGGAAAAAGCGTCTCGTCCTCAGCGCACTGGCCGCGATCCTGCCCCTGTCCGCCGTGGCGGATGGCCGTCATTCGGCGTCTTCCCTGCATGGACGTTGCGACGGGCCGCCGCCCGTGGGGAACGTCGCCATGTATCCGCATCATGAGATGGGGCGGCCGGGCATGCATCCGGGCATGATGCCGCACCTCCCCTTCCTTCATCGTATCGAGTTGAGTGAAGCGCAGCAGGACAAGGTCTTTGAGCTGATGACCGCCAACCTGCCCGCCGAGCGGGCCAAGGCCAAGCTTGCCCGCAAGGCCATGGACGATCTGCGCAAGCTGGGTGCGGCCGATGCCTTTGATCCCGTCAAAGCGCGGGAACTGGCGGCCGCCCACAGTCAGGCCATGGCGGATCTGTTGGTGATGCGGGCGGAGACCGAGGCCAAAGTGCGCGCGCTGCTCACAGCCGAGCAGCGCAGCAGGATCGATGCCGCCGAACGTGACGGTGGCGGGCGCTGCGCCCCGTCGAAGCGTTCGTAGGCAGGTGATCTGTCTGCACGGCCGCGGCCTGTATGTTCGCCCACGCGGCCACCCGGAGGCTCGCTAGAGGGCAAGAGTGACCCCATCACCGGGCATAGCCGTCGTCACTCTCCTGCCCGGTGCACCGTGATCATTCCATGTGGCAAGGGGCGGTAAGGAGGTAGCCATAGGCCGTGACGGTCTTCACTGGAAGGGGTTGGCCACCTTCTTCCAGGCACTTGCGGCGCAGGCGGGTCAGGAGGACGTCAATCCGCGCGAAGTCGACGCTGAGATGGTTGCCCCACAAGCTGTCGGCGATCTCGCGTTTGCTGACCTGGGCGTTGCAGCCGACCTTGACCAGACATTGCAGGAACTTGAATTCCTGAGCGGAGAGGGAGATCGCCCTTCCTTCCGGTGAACGCAGAACCCAGTCGACCGGGTTGAGCCTCCACCCCGGCGTGGTGGCTTGGGGAGGCAAGGGCATCGGTGCCTGGCTCAGGCGCCGGGACAGGGCTTCTATGTTGGCAACGATTTCCCGCATGGCTGCCGGTTTCTGCAGGTAGATATCGGCGCCGCACTCAAAGGCACGAACGCGATCCTCGACGGTATCGTGCGCGCTAATGACGATCACACCGAGTGTTGGAATCTGGCGCAGGTGACGGCAGGCGGAATAGCCGTCCTCGCCGGGGAGCCCGAGGTCGAGAAGAACGATGTCCACCGGTTCGACCACCAGTTGCCGATATGCCGCTTCGGCACTGTCCGTGCCCCAGGTTTGATAGCCGGATGCCACCAGGTAATCCACAACGGCATCGCGCAGATCATGCTCGTCTTCGACGACGGCGATGCGTGGCCGGGGTGTGGTCCGGGCGGGACTTGTCATCCAAGATCCTCCGCGGAATCGGGGCTGGGGTCGGTAAGGGGAAGGCGGACGGTGGCGACCGTGCCTTCTCCACCTCTACTTTCCAAGTGTAGCTGACCATTGTGCAGGGTGACGATCCGGGACACGAGGGTCAATCCCAAGCCGGCGCCCGGCACCTGAGCGACATTCTTGCCCCGATGGAACTTCTTCATCACCAGATCCATGTCCCCAGCGGGTATCCCGATACCCTGATCCCGCACCCACAGCACCAGCCAACCCGCCTGATCCAGTCGGGCGCCGAGCGTCACCGTGGTGCCGGCCGGGGAATACTTGAGCCCGTTGTCCATCAGATTGATGAGTAGCACTTCGAGGAGGTGCGCATCCGCCTTCAGTACCACTCCCGGTGCGCGGTTGTGCAGTTCCAGGGTATGTTCGGGCCCCGCCAGCCGGGCCTTGTCCAGCACCGTTCTCAGGAAGCCATCCAGTTCAATGGGCTGCACCTGCAAGGTCCAGCCCAGGCTCTCCAGACGGTCCTGAGTCAGGCAGTTCTCGAAGAAGTCTGCCAGTCGCCTCGCGCCCCGGCGGATGCGGGCGATCGCCGCCGATGAAGAGGCCAATGGATCCGCATGCACTTGCAGCACTTCGCAGTTTGATTCGATGATCGCCAGGGGGACGCGGACTTCGTGGGAGATCATTGACAGGAACTGGCGCTGGTCGGTCAGCAAGGTCTGCAGGTGAGCCGTCAGCTGTTCGGCAACCTCCTTGGCATCGCGGATTTCGGCCTCCAAGGCGTGGCGTGCCGTGACGTCCATTCCAATGGAGAGGGTGCCAAGCGGGTTTCCCAGGTCGTCGAAGTAGCGGGCGTTCTGCCACTGGCACAGGAGTTCACGACCATCCTTGGTGACGTTTCGGTTGATCGAATGGGTGGAGACGTCCTGACGCGCTGCGGTGTTGAGCACCAAGGCCACATGGTCGCGCTCCCTTTCAGGAACCAGGACCTGGATATCCTTGCCGCGGGCCTCGGCTGCGCTCCAGCCGAAGATGTCTTCTGCGGCCCGATTCCAGTCCAGGATGATGCCTTGTGCGTCTGCCACGATGAAGGCGACAGGGGCATTGTCGAAGACGGTGAGTTGGCGTTTCAGGCTGGCTGCCTGACGTCGGCTGTTTCTTGAAACGTATATGAACGCGCATGCCAGGAGCAGCAACAGCAGGCCCGCTGCCCCGATTATCTTGTAGAAGCTCCGCATGTCGAGGGAGGGGGGCGCCGGATCAAAGACGAAGCCTTCCAGATCAAAGCCCGGACGCATAAGACCCAGCTCGGTATAGACTTCGGCGATGTGTTGCCAGCGTCCCGGATGCATGTATCCCACAGGCAGCAGATCCATCGCCATGAGGGGCCGCATGGCCTCGGCCTCAAACAGGAGTTCGTCGAGCTTGGCCGCAGGGTTGTAACGCCGCTGGATCAACTCGGCGATCTCCTTGGGGTGGGCCATGGCGTATTCCCACCCTTTGAGACTCGCTTCGCGGAAGGCGCGTACCCGTCCCGGATGTGCCCGCAGGTACGCCTCGGTAGTGCACAGGTTATCGCCGTAGAAGTCGATGCCTGCCGACCGGGGTGAGAAAAGCTGGTAGTTCAGGTTGAGGCGCTGGATGTGGTAGGTCTGGTTGGTGATGTATACGGTGAAGGCATCCACCGAGCTCCGGAAGTGGTCTTCCAGTTTCTGGCTCGGCGGGACCGGATTGAACCGGTCCTGGGTCAGCCCTTCCCGCTTCATGTAGGCATAAATCTCGGCGGCAGCGGGGTCCAGCATGATGTGCTTTCCCGCCAGATCATGAATGGAGCGGATACCCGTTTCGTTCCGCACCGCCAGGGCGAGCGCCGAATGCTGGAACACGGCTGCCAAGGCAACCACGGGTGCGCCGGCTTCCCGGTCCAGCAGCAGGCTTGAATTCCATACCCCGAAGTCGGCGCGACCGTCCAGCAGGCGGGGGATGACGTCCTGCGCCGGCCCTGCTTCCAGGATTTCGACGTTCATGCCCGCCGCTTCGTAATAGCCCTTCTCTTTGGCCGCGTAGTAGCCGGCGAACTGGAATCGATGCTGCCACTTCAGCTGCAGGCGAACGAGTGGCAGCGCTTCCGCCTGGACGACCGGGCCGGAGAGCAACAGCAAGTGCCCGACGAGGGCGACGGCTATGATTCGGGGCATGCTGGAAGGAGAAGCTGGCAGCGCGACACAACGCGCTTGATGGACAACGATACGCGATCCATTGGTGTGGGCACAGGAAAGAAAGGGAAAGAACCTGTTAGGCCTTGAGGCCCACGCCAGGCGTTACGATTTGCAGGTCGTCGGATTCCCCGATCATCCCTTGCCCCACCGATGTCGCCCATTCGCATGTCCTCCCACCGCCCAGGCCGGCTGCCGCGGCTGCCCTTTGGCGAGCGGTGGACAGGGCCGGAGCGCGTCATTGATCCGGAACAGACGGACCTCACGCTCCATGCACGTACCGTGAGGCGGCTCGCGTTTCCGGATACCGCCGAGATGCTTGCCGTGAGAACGGCTGCGGTGCAAGTCGGGGCGCTGGAGTTCATAGCGGCCATCCACCCGCCGATGGTGATGGACCTGGGAGAAGCGTCCGACCCTTCCGTCATCATTCCCCGATACGGTGCGACGACGTGTTCAACCGGCATGACCCGCTACACGGCGAGGGCCGGACTGAGTGTCGCCTTCCTGTCCGGCGCCGCCCAGGTGGTGGAAACGGGCCTGGTATCGGTGGTGGCAGTTCGTCTCGATAGCATCCGCCTGCGTCACACCGCCCGAAGCATGCATGGTGATCGTCCGGGGAGGCCACCTGACCTGGATCTGGCGGGCAATCGGGAGTTGTCCCTCCATGCGGGTGGCCTTCCGATGGAGCGGATGCTTGGTCATCTTTTCGAACTCTTCGATCTCGTCCCTGCCTCCGGGCTGGCGCAGTTGGGCCTGGACGATCTGTTCTACCGTTACATGGTGAACCTGCTGTGCCCCGAACTCCATGGGCCGATGGCGAATCCGGTACTTGCCCCGCCTGGTTCGCTCAGGCGTGAAGTTGATGTGGTATGTGAATACGTCCGCGCCCATTTTTCCGAACCGATTACCCTGACCGTACTGGAAAGCATCAGCGGCCTCTCCCAGCGCAGCCTGCAGCTTGCCTTTCAAAAGCAGTTTGGCTGTACTCCGATGCAATGGGTACGGCAGATCCGCCTCGACATGGCCCGCAAAGTGCTCCTGAATGCGCGTCCGGGCGACACGGTGACCAAAATTGCGCTGGACTGCGGATTTACCCAGTTGAGCGGATTTTCCCAGGCGTTCCTCGCTCGTTTTGGCGAGTTGCCTTCGGATACGTTGCGTCAGAACCTGGCGGGCCCCTGAAGCCATCTCATTTCCTTGGCCCGAGTTCCAAAGCCCCCTCGGGCAAATCCCCGGCTCGCGGCGAGGCGACGTAACGCACGATGCCGCTTTCCGCACTTTCTGCCGGTTGGCCGCACGCAAAATGGCCATGCTCGCCCAGCGCCTGTCGCCCCCCTCTGACGAAACGTTCCGGCCCGCCGGATTCGAGGAGGTAGGTGCCGTTGGTGCTGGTGTCGATCAGGTAGAAGCGATTGTTCTGCCACTCGATGCGCGCATGTTGCCGGGAGGTGAACTGATCGTCGACCACGATGTGATTTGCGGGGTCGCGGCCCACGAGTAGCGGTGGATGGTCCTCATCAAGCGTCCAGGAGCGGCCTTGATGACCGATCCACAGTGTAGGGCGCTGTGTCCGGGTGTGTTTCCGTAGCTCGGCGGGCGTGGGCAGGGACGTGTCGGCGAGTTTGAAGACTGGGCCGCAGGGTTTGCCGTCCTTGCCGGCTTCCAGAGGCGCGAGCCGCAGCAGCAGGGGGGCCGGCAGGGCGTCCCGCAGGGCACTGGAAACGAGCACGCCGTCTGGATCGGACACGAGTTCGGCCACGTTGCGTGCAAGGTTTTCTGCGGGTTCGTTGCACGCCTCGGCGTCCCTCACCATGACCGCACCCGCCCGCAGTGTGAGTTTGATCCCCTTCATCGGTAGCAGGGCGCGAATCCGCTCGAGCATTTCCCGGGCGGCCAGCAAGGTCAGAGTGGGGGCTGGAAAGCTGGCGATCAGACGGTCCTCGAAGACATCGGTGCGGCTGGCTGAATGGCGTCGTGCGCAGTGGGTGATGCGATTGAGACACCGCTCCATGGCGTAGGCCGCCTCGGTTGGGCCGAGCCGTTCGGATAGCTGCAGTTTGCCCGCCACCTCGGCATGGAGCACGCAGAGCCCCAAGCGTGGGATTTCATCCGTGTCGTGCATCGATTGCGGCAGTATCTGCCCGGATTCTCCGTTGGCGAGGAGCACTTTGCCCGGAGGGTTGGGGCCCATCATGGTCTGTATGTCCTGCTCGGGAGATCTATCCGGCGTAGGGGTGCGAGGCGCTTGTGCCGGCGGAATGGCCGTCGCGTTTGTCTGTCGGGGTGCAGGATTGGTGTTCAGGCCGATTTCGGAATGCCACCGTTTCGCGGGTATTCGAGGCGGGCACCGCCGCGATGTCGACGGCGAGCGCGTGGTTCGTCAAGGTCAGGCCGAAGTCGCCTCTCCAGGTGGGAGACTTGCCGCTGATGCCTGGTTCCTGCTTGGCGCTCATGTCGTCGATATGGCGGCTCGCGAAGATTTCGGCGGCAAGAATCGCCAGTGCCGGATCATCGAAACCGTCTGCCGAAGGAACCCTCTTGAACATATGGAGCGGGATTCCCTTGCAATCAAGGATGTCGTACATCCCGTCCCACATGTGCGTAACTCCCTTCCGTCGTAACGCGTAGGCTCGAAAGGAGAGGGGGCATGAAGGTTTGGGCATTGGTCTTTCCTGCTTCCGGGATCAGCGTGTCGTCCAATGGGGAGCGTTGTGCTGGGTGTGTTACTCCGCGAACGGGTTGGATCGGACAGTCATGCCAGGATCACCCCCGTTACGTGTTCGCGCTCAACTGAGCGGGCAAGTGTATTTCCCCGAGGCATACCCCACTATCGAAAATCCGCAATGCAGGGCTGTCAAAGCGAAATCAGGGTGTGGTAAATGGCCCGGTGCGGGGGATAGGCCCGCGCCGGGCCACGGGCCTAGGGCAGATCGAAGCGATCCAGGTTCATCACCTTCGCCCAGGCGGCCACGAAGTCGTGGACAAAGCCCGGCTCCGCGTCACGACTGGCATGGACCTCGGCAAGGGCACGGAGCTGGGAATTGGAGCCGAAGACCAGATCGACGCGGGTGCCGGTCCACCTCAGCTCACCAGTGCTTCTGTCCCGCCCCTCCAGCACGCCCTCGGTGGTGGCCGATTTCTGCCACCGGGTACTCATGTCGAGGAGATTCACGAAGAAGTCGTTGCTCAGGGTTTCCGGGCGTTGCGTGAAGACGCCATGGGACGAATGATCGAAGTTGGCGTTCAGGGCACGCATCCCACCGATCAGCACCGTCATCTCGGGGGCCGTCAGCGTCATTAGCTGTGCCCGGTCCACAAGCATTTCGGCGGATATCTCCTCCAGACCCCGGCGGGCGTAGTTGCGGAAGCCGTCTGCGACGGGCTCGAGCACGGCGAACGCGGCCACGTCGGTCTGCGCCTGCAGGGCATCCGTGCGGCCCGGCGCAAAGGGAACTTCCACGTCGTGTCCGCCCTTCTTCGCCGCGGCTTCGACAGCGGCGCAGCCGCCCAGCACGATCAGGTCGGCCAGGGAGATCTTCTTGCCATCGGTCTGGGCGTCGTTGAAGCCCTGGCGGATGGCTTCGAGCCTGGTCAGCACTTCGGCCAGCTCCGCAGGTTGATTCACCTCCCAGTCCTTCTGGGGTGCGAGGCGGAGGCGTGCGCCGTTGGCGCCGCCGCGCTTGTCGCTGCCGCGGAAGGTGGCGGCCGAGGCCCAGGCCGTGGTGACGAGCTGCGGGATCGACAGGCCCGAGGCGAGCAGTGTGGCCTTCAGGGTGGCTATGTCCTGGGCGTTGACCAGGGGGTGATCCACGGCTGGCACCGGATCCTGCCAGATCAGTTGTTCCGTGGGCACCAGCGGGCCCAAATAGCGGGACAGGGGGCCCATGTCCCGGTGGGTGAGTTTGAACCAGGCGCGGGCGAAGGCGTCGGCGAACTGGTCTGGATGCTCCAGGAAGCGCCGGGAGATCTTTTCGTAGGCCGGGTCGAAGCGCAGTGCCAGGTCGGTGGTCAGCATGGACGGCGCGTGGTGCTGCGTCGGGTCATGGGCGTCCGGTACGGTGCCGGCCCCCATGCCGTGCTTCGGCGTCCATTGGTGTGCGCCGGCCGGGCTCTTCGTGAGTTCCCATTCATAGCCAAACAGGTTCCAGAAGAAGTTGTTGCTCCACCGGGTGGGGGTGGTCGTCCAGGTCACTTCGAGGCCGCTGCTGATGGTGTCACCCCCCTTGCCACTGCCGAAGCTGCTCGTCCAGCCCAGGCCCTGCTCTTCGATGCCCGCTGCTTCGGGCTCGGCACCCACGTGCTTCGCGTCGCCGGCGCCGTGGGTCTTGCCGAAGGTATGGCCGCCGGCGATCAGTGCCACCGTCTCTTCGTCGTCCATGGCCATGCGGGCGAAGGTTTCGCGGATGTCCCGCGCGGCGGCGAGGGGGTCGGGGTTGCCACCAGGGCCCTCCGGGTTGACGTAGATGAGCCCCATCTGCACGGCGGCGAGGGGGTTCTCGAGCTCGCGTTCGCCCGCGTGGCGCTGGTCGTCAAGCCATGTCTTCTCCTGACCCCAGTAGATGTCCTCTTCCGGTTCCCAGATGTCCTCGCGACCGCCGGCAAACCCGAAGGTCTTGAAGCCCATGGATTCCAGGGCCACGTTGCCGGTCAGGATCATCAGGTCAGCCCAGGAGATGTTCCGGCCGTACTTCTGCTTGATCGGCCACAGCAGACGCCGCGCCTTGTCGAGATTGACATTGTCCGGCCAGCTATTGAGCGGGGCGAAGCGCTGGTTGCCCGTGCCTGCACCGCCGCGGCCGTCGCTGATGCGGTAGGTGCCGGCGCTGTGCCAGGCCATGCGGATGAACAGGGGGCCGTAGTGGCCGAAGTCGGCGGGCCACCAGTCCTGGGAGTCCGTCATCAGGGCATGGAGATCGCGGATGAGCGCGTCGAGGTCGAGGCGCTTGAAGGCTTCGGCGTAGTTGAACGCCGTGCCCATGGGGTTGGACCGGGGTGAGTGCTGGTGCAGGATGCCGAGCTTGAGTTGTTTGGGCCACCAGTCGGCATTCGACGGGGCGCCGGCGGCGGCGTGTTTGCGGGCGTGACCCGCGAACGGACATTGGGATGCGGTGTTCATGGTGCTCTCCTCCTGTTATGGGTATGGGACAGGTGAATCGAGTCTAGGGTTGCACTGTCACCGCATCCAATTGCATTTGGCGATGCAGACCATAGCCTTCGGACGCCCGGGGTGAATCTCAGGGGAGGCGGCCTTTCCTGCCGGGGTGGCGAAAAGGCCTGTGGGGGCCGGGCTCAGGGGGCCAGGCGCTGCCGGATCCAGCCGCCGCCCTCGGCGAGGCGATAGGCAATCCGGTCGTGGAGGCGGGAGCTGCGTCCCTGCCAGAATTCCCAGTAATCGGGTTCGAGTCGGTAGCCGCCCCAATGGGGCGGGCGGGGAGGATTGAGGCCGAACCGGAGACCGTATTCCGCGGCGCGGGCGACGATGGTGCCGCGGCCGGGAATGGGCTGGCTTTGTTCTGAAGCCCAGGCGCCGATGCGGTGGGTGAGGGGGCGGCTGGCGAAATAGGTGTCGGACTCTTCGGCCGAGACCTTGCTTACCCGGCCTTCGATACGCACGACCCGTTCAAGCTCGACCCAATGAAACTGCAGGGCTGCGAAGGGATGGGCATCGAGTTCGCGGCCCTTGCGACTGGCGTAGTTGGTGTACCAGACGATGCCGCGGGCATCGAACCCCTTGATCAGCACCACCCGTGTGGATGGCCGGCCGTCGGCGCCGACGGTGGCGACCGTCATGGCGTTGGGCTCCGGCAATTGCTGGGCCAGGGCTTCGTCGAGCCAGCTACCGAATTGGGCCAGCGGGTCGGTGGCCACGTCGTCCACGTCGAGGCTGCCACGTTCGTAGGATTTGCGCAGGTCGGCGAGCTTGGAGGTGTCGCTCATGGGAGGTTTTCCGGGCGCTTGAGATGTCAGAGGGTGTAAATAAATCTACTGCGCGACCCATTTTCGCCCCTGGGATGCTCACCGTACCCTTGTACGGCTGCGCTTCTCGGGGCGAACTCGAACCGCTCGCTATAACTTCTTCACACCCTCTCCGCTCTGACCGCAATCCACGCGCAGGGTTTCGAATTCAGCTGCCGGAACAGCGCGGGAGAACAGGAAGCCCTGGGCATAGTCGCAGCCGATCTGACGCAGCAGGTCGCGCTGCAGTTCCGTCTCGACGCCTTCGGCGACCACCTTCAGGCCAAGCTTGTGGGCCATCACGACGATGGCCTCGCAGAGGGCGAAATCGGCGCCTTCGGGGGCCAGGTTGCGGGTGAAGGACTGGTCGATCTTGAGGATGTCGATGTCGAACTTCTTGAGGTAGGACAGGGATGAGTAACCGGTGCCGAAATCGTCGATGGCCACGCCGATACCGGCGTCGCGGAAGCGCAGCAGGGTGTCACGGATGCCCGGGTCGGTGCCCATCAGCAGGCCTTCGGTGATCTCGATCACCAGGCTGCTGCCGGGCAGGCCCGCAGCCTGCAGGGTGTCGATCCAGCGCAGGAAGGTCTGCTCGCCGGAATTGAACTGCACGGGCGAGATGTTGATGCTGACCTGGAAGTCCGGGCCGAGGATGCCGCGCCAGCGCAGGGTCTGGTGCAGGACCTGTTCGAAGACCCATTCGCCCAGTTCGTGGATGGTGCCGGTGTCCTCGGCGATGGGGATGAAGGTGGCCGGGCTGACGAAGCCCTGGGTGGCATGCTTCCAGCGGATCAGGGCTTCGGCCTTGGTGATGCGGCCGCTGTCCAGTTCGACGATGGGCTGGTAGTACACCTCCATCTGACCGGCGTCCAGGGCCCGCCGCAGTTCGCCGGCCAGGCGCACGCGCATCTCGGCGCTCTCCTGCAGGGCCCGGGTGAAGAAGCGGAAGCAGCCGCGTCCCGCATCCTTGGCCAGGTACATGGCCTGATCGGCGTGCTTGATGAGTTCGCTGATGCTGGTGCCGTCGGCCGGGTAGATGGCGATGCCGATGCTGGCCGAGACGAAGTGCTCGCTGCCATTGAGGTCGAAGGGGGCCGAGAGCTGGTCGATCACATCCTGGGCGATGCGCCCGATATCGGTGCCCCCATTCAGCTCCGACAGGATCACCATGAACTCGTCGCCACCCAGCCGTGCCACCGTATCGTAATCGCGCACACTCTGACGGATGCGGCTGGCCGCTTCGACGAGGAGCAGGTCGCCGGCCTCGTGGCCCTGGGTTTCATTCACCTCCTTGAAGCGGTCCAGGTCGATGAAGAGCAGGCCGATCACCGTTTCGTCCCGCTGGGCCTTTTTGATCTCCCGCTCCAGGCGGTCGTTGAAGAGACGCCGGTTGGGTAGCTGGGTGAGGTGGTCGTAGTTGGCCTGGGTCCAGATCAGGTTGTCGGCCTTCTTCTTCTCGGTGATGTCGGAGAACAGGATGACCCGCCGGTGCACGCCGTCGTCGCGGAAAACGGTGCTCACGGTGATCCAGGCAATGAAGTTGCTCCCATCGGCCCGCCGGCTGCATATCTCGCCCTGCCAGCGGCCGCTGGATTTGACGGCGGCCCACAATTCCCGGTAAGAGTCCTCGTCGAGCTGATCGCACTGGAGCAGCCGCGGCTCCCGCCCGGCCATGTCGCCATGGCGATAGCCGGTGATCTCGCAGAAAGCCGGGTTGATCGTCAGGACGCGGTTCTCGGCGTCGGTGATCATGACCGCTTCGGACGTGTTGGCGAAGACCGTGGCGGCGAGGTGCAGTTGCTCTTCGGCCATGACCCGTTCGGTCACATCCCGGTTGGTGCCGCGGGTACCCAGGAAGCGCCCGCGTGCATCGATCACCGGCTGGCACATGTGTTCGATCCAGCGCTCGGAGCCGTCGCGGGCGCGGATGCGGAAGGGGGTGAGGCGATGGCCGCCCGGGGTGACCACCTTTTCGTCGTGGCCCAGCCAGATGGGCAGATCTTCCGGATGGATGATCTTGCGCATCAGGTCCGGGTCGCCGATGAAGTCCACCGGGCCGTAGCCCGAGACATCCTGACAGGCGGGCGAGATGTAAAGGTAATAGCCGTGGGGGTCCACCCAGTATTCCCAGTTGGGTGAGTACTCGGCCAGGATGCGATATTTCTCCTTGCTCTCGGCAAGGGCTTCGTTGGCTTCCTGGATGGAGGCCATGCGCTCGTCCACCAGGTCTTCGAGGGAGCGCTGCAGGCGGCTCAGGTCCAGGTGGGTGCGCACCCGGGCGCGGACTTCGTCAATGTCGAAGGGCTTGGTGATGTAGTCGGCCGCGCCAATGGAAAAGCCCTGGACCTTGTCCACCACGCTGTCCACCACGGTGACGAAGATCACCGGGATGCGGCTGCCCACCGGGCTGCTCTTGATGCGGCGGCAAACTTCGTAGCCATCCATCTCCGGCATGATGATGTCAAGCAACACCAGGTCCGGCGGGCTGCTGCCGGTTGCCAGTTCCACGGCCCTGCTGCCATTGGGGGCCACCATGATGCGGTATTCGTCCTGGAGGGCGGTGGCCAGGCCGTGGAGGTTCTCGGGGATGTCGTCCACCAGCAGCAGGGCGGGTTTGTCCTGGCGCAGCAGGGCTTCGGCACCCAGCCCGACCGCACTGCGGCGGCGGTGGCGGCGTAGCTCCAGCTGGTTGTTGACGCGCAGCAGGAGCAGCTCGGGGTTGATCGGCTTGGTCACGTAGTCGGCGGCACCCAGGCGCAGCCCGACCGCCTCGTCGGCGGTTTCGGCCAGGGCCGTGACGAAGATCACCGGGATGTCCGCGGTGACCGGGTCGGACTTGAGGCGGTGCAGGACTTCGTAGCCGTCCATCCCGGGCATGCGGATGTCGAGCAGGATCAGGTCGGGTACGGGCTGGCGTGCGGCCAGTTCCAGCGCCTTGGGACCGTTGGTGGCGACGATGATGGCAAAGTCGTTACGGAGGATGCCAACCAGGATGTGCAGGTTCTCGCTGACGTCATCAACGACGAGAATCCGTGGCTTGGTCTTGTCCGGTGTGGGGGTGTCGCTCATGTTGGTCCGACCAGTTGCGTTTTCAGGTCATTCAGCAATGCCAGTGCTTCGTCAATCTCGAACAGGTCGATCTTCTCGGCCACATTCCGCACCTGCGTCTCCAGGGGGCTTTCGGCGATGCCGCCGCGCAGCTCGGCGAGGGTCGCCTGGGCGGCGCCGAGGTCGGTCTCCAGTTGCCCCATCAGGCGCGTCACATGGAGGGCGATCTCGGGGTCGCTGAGGGCCGTGCCCGTGCCGAGCACTGCCCGGGCGGGTGCCTCCAGGCTGTCAATGTCGTTCATGACCTTGCCCAGCAGCGTGTGCATCTCTTCCAGGGATTCGGGCTCGGGCCGGCTCATCTGCTTGAGTTGGGCGTCTAGGGTGGCGATGCAGGCAAACAGTGCGTCGGCCCCGATATTGCCACAGACGCCCTTGAGGGCGTGGCAGTACTCTTCGGCAGGCCGCAAGGCCCCTTCGGTGAGCAGATTGGTGAGCTTCTCGACGGCATCGCCGTAACGGGCTCGGAAGCGCCGCAACTGTTTTCGGTACGCCTCGGCATCGCCGCCGATGCGGTGTATGGCGCGGGCGGTATCGAGGTTTGTAAGCGCGTGCAGATCATCGGGCAGGGCGTCAGGAAGCCCGCCCGGCGCGGCCGGGTCGACGGTGATGCTCAGCCAGCGGGCCAGGGCGGCCTGCAGGCGCTCGGGTGAGACGGGCTTGGTGATGTGGTCGTTCATGCCCGCGGCCAGGCTCTGTTGTTCGTCCCGGGCCATCGCCAGGGCGGTCATGGCGATGATCGGCAGTGTGCGGAAGCGTTCGCCTCCGGCCCGCTTGCCGAGGGCGCGGATGCGCCGGCTGGCTTCCAGCCCGTCCATCACCGGCATGTGGATGTCCATCAGCACCGCGTCGTAGTGGCGCGCCTGCACCAAGGCCAGCGCCTCCTGGCCGTTCTCGGCGCAATCCACCTCGGTGTTCATGCGATGCAGGAGTTCGGTGGCGAATTCCCGGTTGATGTCGTTGTCCTCGACCAGCAGCAGGCGCGCGCCGTGGAGGTCGCAGATGCCGCCGCGGGGACTATCGCCGGCTTTCTGTTCGAACAGGCGGCCGCGGCCAAGGCAGGTGAGCAGGGTGTCGAGCAGGATGGAGGGTGACACGGGCTTGACCAGCAGACCCGCGACGCCCGCCTGTTCGGCGGCGCGGATGACGTCCTGCCTCCCGTAGGCTGTCACCATGACCACTTTTGGCTTGGGCTGGATGGCGGGATTGGCGTGGATGCGCCGGATGACTTCATCCCCGTTCATGGGGGGCATGCGCCAGTCCATCAGGACGACGTCGAAGGGCCGCACGCTCTTGTCCTGGAGCATGCGCATGGCACTGGCGCCATTGGAGGCGACGGCCGGCTCCAGGCCGAAGAAGCGCAACATCTCGGCCAGAATTTCACGGGACACTTCGTTGTCGTCCACGACCAGCACGCGAATGTCCTTGAGCAGAGGCCCTGCTTGCTCGACCAGCTGGCGGGGGTCCGTGCGCGCTTCCCGTGCGACCCGGAGGCGTACCGTGCAACACACGGTGGTGCCCTTGCCCGGGGAAGACTCCTCGATCCACAGGCGCCCGCCCATCAGCTCGGCCAGGTGCTTGCTGATGGCCAGCCCGAGGCCGGTGCCGCCAAAGCGGCGGGTGGTGGTCTGATCGGCCTGGGTGAACTTCTGGAACAGGCGCTGCACCACTTCGGGCGTCATGCCGATGCCGGTGTCACGCACGGAGAAGTGCAGCACCATTTCGTCCTCGGTGCTCGACAGGCAGTGGAAGGCGAGCTCGACCTCGCCCTTCTCGGTGAACTTGATGGCGTTGTTGCACAGGTTGAGCATGACCTGGCCAAGGCGCAGGGGGTCGCCCACCAGGACCGGCGGAAGATTCACATCGTAGCGGATCAGGAATTCGATGCCCTTCTGTTCGGCCAGCAGGCCGATGGAATCCTTGAGCTGCTCCAGCACGCTGTCCAGGCCGAATTCGATGGATTCGATCTCGAGCTTGCCGGCCTCGATCTTCGAGAAGTCGAGGATGTCGTTGATGATTCCGAGCAGGGAGTGGGCAGCGCCCTGGGCTTTGGACAGATAGTTGTGGAGGCTGGGGCTCAGTTCAGCGTTGAGGGCCAGGTAAAGCATGCCGATGATGGCGTTCATCGGCGTGCGGATTTCATGGCTCATGGTGGCCAGGAAGTCCGACTTCATGCGCGAGGCTTCCTCCGCCAGGGTCTTGGCGCGGATCATTTCCTCCAGCGCATCCCGTTCGGCCGTGATGTCTTCGATGACGCCCACCATGCCCCGATCCGGATCGCCCGGGTCGATCACCCGGCGCGACAGGCGCACCCAGAAGCGATGGCCGTCCCTGGCCCGCACGGGCATGTCGCGGCGCAGGGTTTCGCCGCGGGCGAGCCTGTCGGCGTCGTCGCCATCGAGTTCCGCCGCGGGATCATCCGGGTCGGCGAGCCAGATGCGGGCGGGCTGCCCGATCTGCTCACCGGGGGGGTAGCCGAAAAGCTCGTCCAGGCGCCGGTTGCTGTGCACGATGAGGCCGCCGCGGAGAAGGACGATGCCGACGCTGGCCGAGTCGAACAGGGCCTGCAGCTCGGCGGTACGTTCGGCCACGCGCAGTTCAAGGCGCTCGTTGGTGGCTTTCAGTTCGCTCTCGTTGTCGGACAGGCGTCGATTGGTGGTGAGCAAGGCCTGGTTGCGATCCTCGATGGCCTCCAGCATGCCGTTGAAGACCGCCACCAGGGTACCGATCTCATCCTTGCTCTCGGTCGCAGCACGGACGCTGTAGTCCTTGCTGACGGCGATGGTCTGCATGGTGTGCGTCAGGCGTTCGATGGGGCCCGAGACGATGCGTTGCCAGCGCGTGGCCACCATCAGGGTAAGCGCTGCCGTGACGGCGGCAATCAGGCCGGCAAAGAGCAGGAAGTTCCGCCATAGCAGGTCGAGCTCCCGGAAGCTGGCGCGGATGAACACCGTGCCGATGGCCGTGCCGCCTTCCATCACCGGCTCCCGCAGATGCAGGTACCCGTCCACCACGTCGGCCTGGCTGCCCCCAGCCTGCAGGGCGGGGAAGTTGAAGGCGCTTTCCTCGCCGCTGTCGTAGCGGGCAAACACCTTCCCTTCGGCGTCATAGAGACAGGCGGCGGTGATCGGCCGCTTGACCTTGAGGGCGCCGAGGGTCTCGATGGCGACCTTGTCGTCGTTGAAGATCAGGGCCGCGGTGCTGCGGTCGGCGACGATGCGGGCGAGGGAAGAGAGGTCGCGCACCAGCTCTTCCTTGACCCGCATCCGCTCGTAGACGATGAAGCCTGCGGCCTGGATCAGCAGTGCCGCCAGGCTGGTGATGACGATGATCATCACCAACTTGGTCTTGATCTGCATGCCGTCGAAGAAGCTGCGCATGGCCGTCGGGCTCAGGGCACGGTCCGCGCCAGCTCGAGGAGCTTGGCGCTGATCCGCAGGTTGGCACTGCGGGCCGCATCGGGGTTGATCTCGAGCTTGATCTTGCCGCCCTCCGGGTAGAGTCCGACGATGCCCCCGCCACGGGCAAAGCCGTCCTGGTCGCTGACCGTCAGCACGGCCTGCCCGCGCAGCTTGGCTTGCAGTTCGGGCCAGCGCCGGTCGGGACGCCCCAGGTAGAGCACCTGGCACTGGGATGGGTCGAAGCTGCCATCGTTATCGACCTTCAGGGCGCGGTCCTTGATTTGCTTGCCGGCCAGGTCACCGAGCAGCAGGGTGACGCCATCGCTTCCCGCCACGCACAGGTGCAGCGTGTCGGCGGGGAGGTTCGGCCAATCAACGAACTTGATGATGTGAAAGACATAGGCGGCCTTGATCTTCGCTTCGAGTTCGCCCGGAGGTGCCGCATGGAGGGGCATCACGCCGGCGACCAGAAAGGCGAGCCCGCACCGACGCAGGCGGAGCAGGAGGGAGGGGCCGGTGCGCGGTGCGCGGTGCTTCATCGCTGCGGGCGTATGGCGTCGCTCAGTAGCGGACGTCCACACCGACAAAGGCGTTGAAACCGGGGTCGCGGAAATCGAAGGGCATGCGGTATTGCCGGTCGGTCAGATTGTTCAGATCCAGGGTGAGGCGGACCTCATGGCGGGTATTGTGGATCAGATCCGTGTAAAGGCGTGCATTGACCAGCCCGAAGTGCCCGAAGGCCTGGCGGCCGCCTCGGGAGGTGCTGTCGTAGTAGCGCCCGATCCAGTGGTAATAGGCCGAGGCGCGGATGTTGCCGGGAAGGCGCAGGGATAGCCCGGCATTGGCCAGCTCGGCGGGTGCAAAGGGGATCTCGGTGCCATCGTGGTCGGCGCTGCTCGGATCCTTGACGCGGGTGTGGGTCCGGGTCAGGTTGGCAAAGAGGCTGAAGTCCGGCGAGGGTGCATAGCGGGCATCCAGTTCGAAGCCCAGGGCACGGGCGCTGCCGGCGTTCTCGGAGCGGACCTGGGACGGGGCGGCATTGACGATGTTGGTGACGATGGCGTCGCCAATGGTGTTGAGGAAGCCGCGCACATCGACGGCCAGCGCGCGGGTGGGCTGCCAGGCCATGCCCAGGTCGCGGCCAATGCCGCTTTCGGGCCGGAGCCCGGGGTTGGGCAGCTCGCCGCTGGTGGCCGGCGACGAAACCGTGCCGCCGATCTGCTTGGCTGCCGGCGCCATGAAGCTGGAGCCGGCGTTGGCGTAGAAGGCCAGCTCGGGCGCCATGTTGTAGCGGGTGCCCAGGCTCCACAGGTTCTTGCTCCAGCGCGCGGAGGTCGTGGCGGGGATATTGCCGCCGAGCAGCGCATAGTCGTGCTCGAGGGTGTTGCGCCGCACGCCGCCGCGCAGGATCCACTGTTCGAGCTGGATTTTTTCCTGGATGAAGTAGCCGGTGGAGCGGGCCTGGGCGCGATTCTCCGCCGTGACCCCGGCCGCCGGGCGGCGGACGTCGGTTTCGTAGTCCACCCATTGGGCATCCACACCCAACGTGAGCAAGGCCCCCTGGCCATGGCGATGGCTGAGGGTCAGATCGAGGGGGCGGATCGTCTGGCGGGTGTTCTCGTTGTTCACGAGCACCAGACTGGCGGGAAAGGCATCGTTGGCGAAATTGCGATCGTAGCGCCGCTCGCCGTACTTGAGCTGGAGATGCCAGTCGGTGGCGAAGGTGTTGTTGTAAGCGAGGTTGAGCGTGTCGTAATGGTGTCCGAAATCCCGGTTGGGGCGGCCCATGTTGCCCTGATGGAAGGTGTGCTGGTAATACAGGGACAGGGTGTGGTCCGGTCGGTCGAGGGCTTGATTGAGCTTGAGGAAGAACTTGTCCTTCTCATAGCGCGGCGACTGGGTGGTCTGCAGCCACGAGCCGGGCAGGCCGTAGGGTGTGTAGTCGCTGCGCTCGTGCCCGGCGCTCAGGATGTAGCTGAGCTGGCCGGTCTTGCCCTGGGTGTAGGCACTGCCGCCAAAGGTGGCCCAGGCTCCTGCGCCTGCACTGAAACGGGTCAGCGGTGTGTCGATCCGGTCCTTGAGGACGAAGTTGGTGGTGCCGGCCAGGGGTGTCTGGTTGCCCACGAAGTCCATCGACAGGTAGTTGGAATACAGCACCGAGGCCGGCCCCTTGTGCACCTCGACGCGCTCGATGGCGGCGCTGTCGAGGCTCATGGCGTCGACAAAGGCATCAATGGGCAGGCCGTCAAGGAGGTAACTGTTGTACTTGGGGCCCAGCCCGGCGTAAGACCCCCAGTTGGCGTCGTTGCGCGACAGGACGTTCACGAACTGCCCCGAGGTGTGGCGCATCAGCTCGGCGAGGTTGCGGTTGGGGGTGGGCAGGCGCTCGATTTCCTCGCTGCGCAGGACGACAATGCGCTGGGTCACCGTATCGGCGGATTGCCCCAGCTTGGTGTCCGTCACCACCAGATTGCCCAGTTGTTCGAGGCTGGTGACCTCCACAAAGCCGGCCAGGGGCAGGTTCTCGATGGCTGCCGCGTCCCGCGAAACCGGGTTCGCCGACGCAAAGGCGGGCATCAGGAGCAGGGCGGGGGCGATTCGGGGGAATATCATCCTTGCGTACACGGCCTGCAACAGGCATTCGGTAGGTTGGAAAACGTCGCGAAACAAAATGTGACAATGACTGCCAAATCTTATCTGGGTATGAAATGAAGATCAAACCAAGGTCCTTGCGTTTTCTGGCAGCCATCGGTGCTGCCTGCTGGCTCGCGACCCCCTCCCAGGCGATGGGTGCCAACGGCTTGCCGGCCTGCTTTGGCGAGGTCCAGCCCCTGGCCGTGTCCAGTCAGATGCCCTATGCGCTGGTGACGGTGGACGGGCGTCAGGGCTATTTCGTGCTCGATTTCGGCGCCACCTTCAGCACCATCGTGCCCCAGGCCTTCTTCGGTCAGCAGAAGCCCCGGCCTGCTCCCGGTACCATTGACCGCTATGACGACTTCAGCTTCTTCGGCGCCTGGGGGCAGGTACGCCTTCCCCCCGGGGGGCAGACCGGGCTGCTCGGCAGCGTGCCCCAGGCCGGAATCATCGGGACCGATTTCCTGGCGTCCCACATCTACACCCTGGACTACCCCGAGGGTCGCCTCCATCGCGCCCGGCAGGGGGCCTTCTGTGCCGACGATGCGCTGGAGGCAGCCGGTTTCCTGGCCCTGAGTACCCGTGACTACTATGCCGACAGCACGGGACGACTCAGCTGCCCACGGGCAGGCAGCCCCGCCTGCCCCAACGTTCCCGCGGTGCCGATCCGCATCGGCCCGGTGGAGGCCGTGGCCCAGCTGGACACCGGCTATGACGACGGTGCCCAGCCCCTCTCGGTCAATATCAACGTGGCGCTTTTCGAGGCCCTGGGCCGGGCGGGCATCCGGCTCCAGCCGCGGCCGGAGATCTCCCTGCAGCTCACAACCTGCCAGCCTGGCGTAAGCGAAGCGGTGGATGCCTGGCGCCTGCCGCCGGGGGTGGCACTGGGCTTCGTGGGGCCGTCGGGTCGGGTGGTGCGCAGCGAGCCCGACGTGACCCTCTTCGTCAAACGCACGCCACCGGCTGCCCGGGTGTGCGGGGGCATCGGCACCTGGCCGCAGCCGGCCGCCCAGCTAGGGGCGTCCTTCTTTGCCTCCGGGGCACTGGTCGTCGATCCCTTCTCGGCAAGGGTATGGTTCCGCCTTCCGGCGGCGCTCTCTTCCCCGCAGCGTGGCCGGCCATGACACGCAAACGGATCAAGGCCTGGCACTGGATCCTGGTCGCGGTGGCCCTGGTGTTCGTCGTCGACTGGGCCATCAAGCGGCCCGATTCCCGGGCGCGCGGCCTCAATGCCGTCCTCGAGGCCACTGCCAGCCCCGCGCTGAAAGCCTATCCCTACCCCTTCCGGGTGTTGCGCGTGAACGAAGACGGCATGGCCGTGATGGGCACGCCGCGCAACTTTGATGTGCCGGCGCGGCGGGTGATCGCCGCCCTCTACCCCGATATCGATGTAAGCAATGCCAACAACCCGGCCTTCGTGGAAGCCCAGCAGACCCTCGCCGCACGCCAGTCCGAGGCGCGGGCCATTGTCGAAGCCCAGCCCGGCATCAAGGGCGTCAAGTGGGAGCTCGACCGGGCCTGGCTGGGCGCCCGGGGCATTGACCTGCCGCCGCCCTAGCGGGCCGGAGGTTTGCGGGCGCTGCGGGTCAGCCCATGGCCATATGGCTGGCGCACAGGCCGGCCAGGGTGGCCAGACCCCGGTCGATATCCGCCTCACCGGCATGGCTGAAGTTGAGGCGCAGGGTGCCGGTGGCGGCCGGATCGTCGGGGTAAAAGGCCTCGCCGGGCATGAAGGCCACGCCCGCATCAATGGCCAGGGGCAGCAGGGCGCGGGTGTCGACTAGCTGATGCAGTTTGAGCCAGAAGAACAGCCCGCCGGCCGGGGTGTCCCAGCTTGCCAGGCCACCAAAATGGCGTGTCAGCGCGGCGGCAAAGACATCGCGCTTGTGGCGGTAGATGTCCACCAGGCGGGCCATCCGCGCCGGGCGCCCGGGGGCGGTCAGTTGCTGCAGCACCAGCCACTGGCTGAGGCGGTTGCTGTGCAGGTCGGCGGCCTGCTTGAGGCGCACCAGATAGGTGAAGAACTCCGGCGACGCGGCCAGGAAACCCAGGCGTAGGCCCGGCGCCAGGCTCTTGGAGAAGGAGCCCTGGTAGATCCACGGGCTGCCCTGCAGGTGGGTGACCACCGGGCGGCGCTCGCAGGTGTCGTACACCAGGTCGCGGTAGGGGTCGTCCTCGAACAGGGGCACCCCGGCCTCATCGCAGGTTCTCGCCAGGGCTTCCCGCTCGGCGGCGCTGTAGCAGCGGCCGGTAGGGTTCTGGAAGGTGGGGATGGCGTAGGCAAAGGCCGGCCGGCTGTGGCCAAATCCGCTTGCGGCCAGCGTCTCCGGCGTGAAGGGGGCAAAGCGGGCGCCGAAGAAGCGGAACACCTGCAGGGCGGCCAGGTAGGTGGGGGACTCCACCGCCACCGCTGTGCCCGGGTCGATGAAGAGCTTGCCCACCAGGTCGATGCCCTGCTGGGAGCCCGACAACACCAGCACCCGCTCCGGGCCACAGTCGAGACCGAGGCTGGAGAGTTCGTCGGCGATGCGCTCGCGCAGGCGGGGATCGCCCTCGGTGGGGCCATACTGCAGGGCGGAGTCGGGGGCGGCCAGGTCGAAGTCGGGGAAGGTCTCGGCGGCCGGCAGCCCGCCGGCAAAGGAGATCATGCCGGGCCGGTCGACCACCGCCAGAATTTCCCGGATCGGCGACGGGTGCAGGTCGTGCACCCGGGCGGAAAGGGAGAGGGGAAGGCTGGTGGTGGATCGGGTCGGCATGGGGGTTCTCCTGATTGTTTGAAGAAAATAAAGTCAATAACATTGACCTATATAAATCGTGCATCCATCCAACAATAAAGTCAACATGATTGACCTAAACCGTCAGGCCCGGCTGCATGAGGCCATCGAACTGTTCTTCCACGCCTATCGTGCGTTTACTGCCCCGCCCGACCGCATCCTCGAAGCCCGCGGCCTGGGGCGGGTGCATCACCGCATCCTGTATTTCGTCGCCCGCAGCCCGGGTACCACGGTCACGGCCCTGCTGGGTGTGCTGGGCGTCAGCAAGCAAGCCCTCAACGGGCCCCTGCGCCAGTTGGTGGAGGCGGGCCTGGTGGGCACCGCCACCGGCACCCACGACAAGCGCAGCAAGCACCTGAGCCTGACCGAGGCCGGTGCCGCCCTGGAAGCCGAGCTGTCCGGTACCCAGATGGCCTTGCTGGAAGAGGTCTTCACCGCTGCCGGCCCGGATGCCGAGCAGGCCTGGCGGGTGCTCATGGGGAAGCTCTGCAAGCCCGGCTGAGGCAAGGGTTCGTGAGTCTCTTGTGAGATCGAATTCATCCTGTTTTCCTCGGTTGTCCTCCCCGAGCCAGACGCAAACCCAATGCTGACGCGGGTTTGCCCTCCACTGGCGGTATCACCCGATGGGTGAAGCTGAAGGGGTTTATGGGACGTACTGAGGGCGGCTGTAGGGACTGTGGGGGCGACTTCAGTCGCCCGCGGACGTCGATCAAGGGCATGCCTGTGATCGACGCGTGGGTGGGCGACTGAAGTCGCCCCTACAGGAGAGACCGTATCGACCGTCAGACGACGCGTCAAACGGAGGAAATTAGGTTCATTCGACCTCCTTGCGCCGGGTCATCGGCCTGCCTTTGATCGGCGTCCGCGGTCGAATGAATTGGCTATGTTCGCGTTAAATAATATGGAAAGCGCTTTCGCTTCGACAGGTAACGCTTGAGCTCTTGCTTGCGGGCTTTCCATTGCTTGGCGTTACATTGGCCGGGAATTTTCCACGGCCGGGTTTGCACACCCGGCCGGCTACGGCGGCGCGGAGCATGCTC
>ERZ795056.409-NODE-409-length-54830-cov-86.985924_pt1 | contig 54830 bp, 56 predicted proteins | sample MGYA00375140_ERZ795056 | MGnify/ENA primary metagenome ERZ795056 (study PRJEB30185, sample SAMN05720227) | activated sludge metagenome | isolation source: Anaerobic digester | place: USA | collected 2015-03-09 ...
GCATAAAACGGGCGATGTTCATCGCGATCGCGGCCAGATAGATATTCGCTTCGCTAGTTTGTTGTCGTTTTCCCTTGTTCAGTCCCCAGCTATACCGCCGTTTGCCTCGGCCCGCTGATGCGTATCCCCCGCTCCTGACAGTACCGGATGTTTTCCCGGTTGCGTTAGAGCTTGTCCACTAACACCGCTTCCTGATAATACCCGCTTTGCGCTTTGTATCTTTCTACGCTTTCTTGAAGAAGCGCGCTTTCATGGTATCATAACGTCCGGTTCCTGATACAGCACGCTTTTGATCAAGCAAACGGTTATTAAGGGGTATCTTTCGTTTTCCTTGCGCTTTTTTCTTTTCTCTCCCTTTTCACGATTTATTGAAGGTTTGGTGAGTATTTCATTGAGCCCTTAGCAACACATAGAAAAGTTAATTCTCGATTACCGTTTACGGGGCCCGTATTGCTTTCGTCCGCCAGAGAGGTTATAAACCTTTCTGAAACCTTTACCCAGCAGGATATTTTGAGCCGCGTTTCCTGTCGTCCCTTTATTGCAATAGGTGACGATGACAGCCTCTTTATCGAGCGATTCCGCAGCAGCTCGTAAATGAGCGTGGGGAATGTTCACGGCGGTATCGATATGGTCTGCTTCATATTGCGCGGAATCTCTTGCGTCTATGAGTATATACTTTTCACCGGACTGCATCAGCACATCCAGTTCCCGGGCAGTTATCAGCGGTCTGCCTCCGTGGATACTGTTATCCAGTATCATACCGGTATACATCACTGGATCCTTGGTTGTCGAAAAGGGTGGAGCATAAGCCAGATCCAGATGAAAGAGATCTTCTACCTTCGCGTTAAATGTGATCGCGGCGGCAAACACATCAATTCTTTTGTCAACGCCCTTATACCCGACAATCTGCGCTCCCAGCAACCTGCCGGTTGACTTGTCAGCAATGCCTTTTATCGTCATTTCCTCCCCCCGCAGATACTCCGGCCTGTTAACCCAACTTTCGACTAAAAACGCTACAAAAGGCCATAAAAGCCACTTTCTCAAAAAAGTTGGCCACTACAATCGATGAGCCACATTTGTCAGTCGTCGGTTCTTTAACATCGGAACGCCCCGTTTCCTGTAGATATCTTCGTGAAGCGATTCCGGTTTTTCTGATACCCTCAAATGGTATACCTTATCCTCTTCGTCCCGAAAGACCACCGTACACCGTTGATGGGTCGAGAACGTCTTCCGAAAGGCCGATTCCACCCGCGGTATCGTCATGTAAAGCTTCCGGATTTCCTCTTCGCATAAGTCCATTCTCTTGCTTTCCAACACGTAGCATCCCGTCAGCTTCTCCCATTTTCTCCAAACCGGTCGAAAGTAGGATTATTCGCGGACAAATCGATGTCTGACGATAGTGGTATGTTCACCAAACGAACCGTACAAATGGTAGGTTTCGTCGTTCCATCCCGTTATCTGAATCGTTCTCACGCCTCGGGAGAGGCCTCTCTTGATACATTCCCCGATCACCGCTTTCGAGAGTCCGCGACCCCGATAGTCCTTGTGGGTACAGACTCTTTCGATTTCCATGATCCCGTTCGCGTAGTCAATGAAACCCTCGCACCCCGCGACCGGTTTCCCGTTTTCGTTAAGGACGACCAAGTCCATAGTGGGGTCATAGATCGGACTTTTTTTTACGTAAGCGTAAGCGGCGATCTGGCCGTTCTGAAGCGTCTTCCCTTCATTGAAGGCGTGATGCTTCAGGCGGATATGCTCTTCGATGTCGTCATATGCGTCCATTCCGACAATTCGGTATCCTTCCGGCTTTTGACTCGTCAGGGATATATCTTTAGCTTGATAAACGAAGGTGGTTTCAGCCGGCCCAGCATCGCGAAATCCACTCTTTATCAGGTATGCTTTTTTGGCCTCTTCGTTTTGAGAGCAAAGGGTTTGTATCTTTCCATCCTTCTTGACTAACTCATCGATCATGAACGCGGTGATGATCGGAAATCGGGGATCCCCCAACAAATGGAATTCGGGATCGCCGTTTTCCGAAAGGCAGAACCCCACCAGTTCGTCCAAATAGGTTTCCCACAAAACGGCGTTCCGCTCGAAAAACCCCTCTTGCCATTTTTCCTCGTTCCATAACCCATACCGCCAGTCCACGATCCTTCCAAGTGACCAATCCGCAATCGACTGGGCGTTCAATTTGATCACGAGCGCGCACATGTTTTTAAAGTCGTCTTCCCCTTCGCAAAAGTTTCTTTTTTTTAGCCACATCGATTAGCGCCTCCTTTCCGGAACGGGTTTGGAAATCTTAATTCTATGCGAGCCCTCTTCTCTGTTCGACGTGAATACACCCTCTGCCTATCGATAAACGGTACAGACGGATGCCGAAGGCCGCCGCGAAAAATGTTCCTTTTCACCTCGAACATTCACATTATTCATTTCGCAAAGATTCGACGGGGCTTAACTTAGATGCCTTCGAAGCCGGATAGATACCAAAGAACATACCGATCAGGAAGGCGAATCCAAAGGCGATCAGGATGGATTCGAAGGATACCACCGGGGTCAAGTTATAGGTCTTGCCGACGAAGCGTACGATCTCCGAAACGCCGATCCCACCCACTACACCAATTAATCCGGCGATGCCCGTAATAAAGACGCTTTCGATCATAAATTCCAGCAAAATTCGACGGCGCGTGGCGCCGATCGCCTTCTTAATGCCGATTTCGCGCGTTCGCTCTGTGACGGATACCAGCATGATGTTCATAATTCCTATCCCTCCGACCAGCAAAGAGATGCCGGCGATCGCGCCGAGAAAGAGGTTGAGGATCGCGGTCACCTCATTGAGCGTGCCAAGAATTTCATCCTGACTGGTAATGCTGAACCGCCGGGAATCCTGCAGTTTGTTGTACATGAGATGCTGGATTTGGGCTTTCGCCCGCGTCGAGCCTTCGGCGCTCTTCGTCGTGATCAAAATCGCATCGACCCGGCCATTGGTGTGGAATAAACGGGCTTCTGCGCTTGAAAACGGCATCAATACCATCCGATCAACATTGTACATCAATTTCGAACCCGTTTTCTCCAAGACGCCCACCACGGTCACCGGCAACGCCAAACGCGAACGCCCTATCCGATAGGAGATCATGATGGTTTCGCCCAGTGGGTTTTTCCGCTCAAACAGCCGGTTCGCGACCTCGTATCCGATGATGACGTTTTTGCTGAATTGAAGTTCGTCTTCGTTATTGAAAAACCTCCCGGAAGAAATCCTGAGCCCCAAGATCTGATAGAGGTTTTCGTTTCCGGAGGTGATTTGCGCATTGTAGCTGTTCGTATCGTATTGCACCGTATAGCTGCGTTGCAAAACGGGAGAGGCTTTGTCAATGTCGGGGCAGTATTCCATAAAGCTATCGACGTCCCGAAGAGATAAGATTTCGCTTAATGTCGTCACGGCGCGCCCGCCGGATCCTCCAGAAAACCCGGCGGAAACGATCATCACATTGGAACCCAATGAAGATACCCGTTGCGTAATATTGGAAGTCGACCCCTGACCGATCGCAACCACAGCAATCATCGCCGTGACGCCGATGATGATACCGAGCATGGACAGCAGCGTACGGGTTTTATTCGCCAACAACGACCGAAAGGTTTCAATAAGGATTTCCATCGTATCCGCCCTCCTCGCGACGAGGTCGGGGAGACCTTTTTTCGACCCGCTCGATACTACCGTCCTTGAGGTATACGATTCGATCTCCTTCTTCCGCCACATCAGGCGCGTGCGTCACGACGACTATGGTTTTTCCCGATTGGTGAAGCTCACGCAAGATTCGGAGGATTTCCACCGAACTTTTCGAGTCCAGATTACCGGTCGGTTCATCCGCCAATACCACCGAAGGGTCGCTGGCCAATGCCCGAGCGATCGCCACACGTTGTTGCTGCCCTCCGGAGAGTTGCGCGGGCCGATGGTTCATGCGATCGTCCAAACCCACCTGTGTTAAGAGCCGCGTCGCTCTTTCCATCCGTGATTTGCGTTTGACACCGCTGTAGACAAGAGGCAGGGAGCAATTTTCGAGCGCGTTAAGCTTCGGCAGCAGATTAAAACTTTGAAAGATGAATCCTATTTTTTTATTACGGATCCCGGCCAGGGCATCATCGCTCAATTCCGAGGTGGGTGTGCCATCGATAAAGATCTCTCCTTGCGTCGGCCGGTCCAAACACCCCATCATCTGCAGAAAGGTGGTTTTCCCGCTGCCGGAAGGACCCATGACGATCAGATATTCCCCTTTCTCGATCGCGAGAGTGAACCCCCGAAGGGCATTCACTTTAACCTCACCCATCTCGTAAACCTTCCATATATCTTTAAATTCGAAAACAGTAGCGTTCATACGGTTATCTTCCCCCAGGAATGCCTAACCCCCCGATCATATTGAGATTAAGGCCTCCCCCTTGCTGCGTTTGCGGGGAAAAGGTATTAAGGACGGCCGAAGAGGGGGCGATGATGACTTTCTGGCCTTCCTGAAGCCCTTCCAGCACCTCGACGGAGTTCGTCGTGGAAACTCCTGTTTTAATATAGGTCGGCAGCGTTTCCCCTTCTTTCTCTCCTTTGACGAGTACATAGGTTCCCTTCTGATCCCTCTTCAGGGCGTTCGTCGGGATGAAGAGCGCGTCCGACTTTTCCAAAAGGACGATCTTTACCGTACACGTCAGTCCGGGAATGATTCCTTTTTTCCTCGGGTCGTCGTTGAAAGAGAATTCGGCCGGGATCACGACGATGCCGCTTTCGGAATTCGCTATCTGGCTTATCCTCGCGATCTTCCCCTCATAGGTCAGTCCAAAGGATTTGAATTCAAAGAGAACCTTCTGGCTTGTTCGTACTTTTTGAATATCCACTTCATCCAAAAAGCCTTGAACGAAGAGCGCGTCATCTTCGACAATCGTGCAAATCGCCCCGTTCTGAGAGATGTTCGCCCCTTCTCGGGCGCTCACTTCGGTTATAATCCCTGAAACCGGACTTCTAACCGTCGCGTTCTTCAGATTCCTTTCTGCGATGAGAAACTGGAGCTGCTTTTGCTCAAGAGAGATCGGCGAGTCGTATAGCGCATTTTCGTAATCGACTTTCGCCTCCAGATAGTTCAGCCGATACTGTATATCGTCCAACACCGCGATGGTCGCGTCTTTCGACACCCGGTCGCCTACCTGTATATCAAAGGTTTTCAAAGCTCCGGAAACCGACGAAACCACCTGATAGATCGGAGCATCGACCGTACCGACGATTTCCAGATAATCCGCCACCGAACTTCTGCGAACGGTGTATTCCAACTGATAGATCGAACTGTCGTTCGCCCGATTCTGGGTCTTGGGTTTGTTGAAGTAGAACGCCCATAGCAAAAGGGCCACGACCGCCCCTGCAATCATTAACCCTAAAAGAACCCAACGTGTTTTATTCTTGTTTTTCATCTCCATTTTATAAGCCTCCGAACGTGGCATCGCACGCTTTTAACAGTTCCAGTTGCCCGATAATCTGCTTCTGCTGAACCTTTTCGTATTCCAATTCCGTTTCCTGATGATCCAGATAGGAGATCCGGTACTCTTTCTCGGTCAAGTAACCTAATTTTTGCAGCCGTTCGTCTCTTTGAAGCCTCTCCAAACTCTGTCCGACTTCCAACCCTTTCAGTTCGATTTCGATCAGAGTAGCACGCTGCTTAAGAGAAAGTTTCTCCATCTGGTCTTCTAATGAAGCGACGGCTTGGGCATACTCGAGGACTTTGAGATCCCGGTTCCGCTTCCGTTTCAATGCTTCCAGCTCCCTCTCCCCGCGATCTAGAAGCGGAATGTCCATCTTTACGCTCAGAGACCAGGAGATGCGTTGTATCAAAGAAAGCGACGGAGATTCTATATCAAACCGCGCGCTGAGTGAAAACTGAGGATTCGGGAGATAGGGCAGATACCAAAAATCCCCGGTCTTTTTAGCGCTTTTAACCTCCACCTCCAGAGCCAAGAGATCCAGACGCGCCCGAAAAGCACCCGTATCGCATTGGGCGGCATGTGACGGGATGAGTGTCATGATCTCTTCATAAAAGGCTTCGATCTCGGAAGAGCTGTAAACCTGCCATTGTTTGTAGTCTATGAGTAGGCTTTGGGTTTCCTGAACCATCTTTTCCAGAGTCAATACCTGTTTCCAATAAGACTCCTTGGTGACACGTTCATTTTCCTGCGCCCAAAACCGTCGGTAAATCTCGACTTTTTCAAGCATCGCCGCATACAATTTTGTGGTGTGCCGATAATCGAAGAGAGATTGAACCAGATCCGTGAAAACCGTCCATCGTCTTTGATTCAGGGAAAACGCCGCTTTCAACGAAGCCGCCTGCAACTCTAGCTTTTTCGTCTCTTCTTGCGGGAAAAGTTCGCGCGAGGCGGTGAGAACGAATGAATCAAACCCCCATCCCGTTTGGTCTCCCGCGCGCGTATACCCGTAGGGCAGGGAAATACCGACACGCGCGCCCAAGATATTCAGGAAATCCGCATTAAGCGCGATCTCTCCGGTTTTCAATCCCGACTCATCGAAAACAAAACCACTGGATCCGGTTCCGATCGAAAGGTAAGGGAGGAAGAATCCTTCGTACTCCGCCATCGCTCTTTCGGCCGAAACCTGCTCGGTTAGAAGCTTCTGATAGGAAAGGTCTTTATTCAACCACTCGTCCAGTACCTGGCGTACGGATGAAAAAGCCGAAAACGCGAGGATAAATAATCCGAGCCATACGAAGATGATTCGCTTCACACTATTTCTCTCCGAGTGATTTCAACACATCATCCAGCGGCAGGGCTATCGCGATGATATAGTCGAAAAAGGCGCTCCAATACTCGCTTTGATTGGTTAAAAGGGTTTTCTGCGCGTTTAAAAGGGAGATCTGCTGGGTATGAATCTGGACTTCGGTCACTAACCCCTTTCCGAAGCGGTTCTGAATATCCTGCATCTCCGCCTGGGCGATGGCGACGCGTTTCTGCGCGTTCTCTATCTGTCTTTTTTTATAGAACAGTGTCTGTTCCGTCTTTTTCTTCTCATCCAAAGCGGAGATCTGGGCGATCTTAAAGGCAACCTCTTTCTGCTTGAGGTTATGGGTTTTTATTTTCCGATTGTAGGCGGAGGTGGCGGAAGGCAAGGTATCCACGGCATATTTCGCGATTTCGTATGAAAGGGTGGCGTTCCGAAGATCCCTGTGGGTTTTTTGCCACGCCTCTTCGCTGACGGTAAACCGGGTGTAGTCCGGGGTGGGGATATCAACGACGGTTTTTTCATCCAATCCGGTACAGCGCTGATACTCGAATACCTTGTTCTTATAGTCGATATCCGCTTTCTCATAGGCGTCCAGCGCATCGTTTAAACTGATTTCGGATTCCTTCCATTCCGGTTCTGACAGAATCGATTTTTGCAGCAAGTCCGTTTTCCGCTCGTAATCGATTTTGGTGTTCAAGTAGCTTAGTTGAGCGGTTTCCGCGGCTATTTGCGCGATGCGCATATCGAAATACCCGATCACGACCTCCGTATAGTAAGATCGGACGTAATTGCGCAGATAATCGGATAACCCGTTCAACCGGGAGACTTCCGCGTTCAACTCTTCTTCTTTATTTGTCGATTCGATTATCGCTTTTTCATATTCAAGGTTCGTTTTTTCGAGAGCGTAACCGGACAACATATAGTTGCTGTTGACGATCTTCGCTTTGGTCAACGCATCAGAAAGCGATATACCGAAGGAAAGAGAACCGAGGATCAGAAGGAACCAAAAAACAGCGACATTCGTTTTCATAGAAGACCTCCGAAGGCTTGTATTCAAAGCTTTTTCGATTTCTAAGAACCGTTTAAAACCCTTTCTATAGTATACACCGATTGGGCGTGTAAATTGCGTGAATTTTCCGCTTTTTACCCAAGAAGAAACGGATTTTTTTGTGTTATACTTATGCCAGGCAATAGTAGAAAAAACATACCAAAACCATTTGGAGGTGTCACTGTGAAAAGAGTATCTCTGTTTATTACCCTCGTATTAGTCTTCTCGCTCTTCGCTTTTGGAGGAATTCTCGACACCATTAAAGCGCGCGGGTATCTCGTGATGGGGACGAACGCGACCTTCCCACCCTTCGAATCCTTTAATACGCAAAACGAGGTCGTCGGTTTCGACGTCGATATCGGGAAAGCAATCGCCGCGAAATTAGGGGTAACCTTGCGGGTCGTTGACTTTGCTTTTGACGGGTTGATCCCTGCTCTGCAAGCCGACAAGTTCGATATTATCCTCGCCGGGATGACGATCACCGAAGAACGGAAAAAAGTCGTGCTTTTCAGCGATCCCTACTTTGATGCCGGCCAGGTCATCGTCGTTAGGAAAGGGTACAAGCATTTTACCGATGTCGCGGAGTTAGCCAACGAGAAGGTAGCCGTTCAGATGGGTACGACCGGAGACCTGATGGCGACCGAAGTCGCCGGGATCGTCCTCACAAGATTCCCCCACTTCACGGAAGCCTTGATGGAATTAGCTCTTAGACGCGTGAATGCTGTTGTCATCGACTCCTCGACAGCCGACGCCTATGTCGATTTCAATCCCAACCTCGAAGTAGGCAGCCCTGTCCTATCGGCAGAAAGTTACGGCGCCGCGATAAAAAAAGGCAACGAGGAGCTCCTCGATTTCGTGAACCAAGTGTTGAAAGAACTGAAAACCAGCCCCTACGAGGCGATGTTGGAAGCCTGGTTCTAAACTGATCGTTCCGTTGTCCATCTTTGTTTCCCACTGCATGCCGACGGAATCATTCCGAAGGCATGCCTTTATTATGAAAGCGCATCGTTTCGTTGTTAGCGTAATTTCCTACCCTGTTTGAACGCTTCACAAGCTAGTTCTCATCTCTTTTCAGGAGGAAACCATGTCAGATATCATCGCGTCTATGCCTTTTCTATTGCAGGGGGCGGTCATCACCCTGCAAGTGACCGTTTTAGCCGCCATTTTCGGGACAATTATCGGTACGATCTTCGGGATGGGAAGGCTATCAAAGGTTCCATTCCTGAGGATACCGAGTTCGATCTACATTGAGTTTGTAAGGGGAACACCCCTTCTCGTTCAAATTTATATCATTTACTTCGGGTTACCATCACTCGGTATCGATTTGCCCCCTTTCACAGCCGCCGTTGTGGCGCTCTCGATCAATGCCGGTGCTTATACGGCCGAGATCGTACGCGCCGGGATTCAATCGATCTCGAGGGGCCAGACCGAAGCCGCGCGTTCGTTGGGGATGACGGTGTGGCAGACAATGCGGTACATCATCCTCCCGCAGGCCTTTCGAAATATCCTTCCGGCTTTGGGTAACGAGTTTATCGCCCTGACGAAAGAAAGCTCTCTGGTTTCGGTCATCGGTATCGCCGAACTCACCCGGCAAGGCCAGTATATCATTAGTCGAACCTTTAAATCATTCGAAATCTATGGAGGGGTAGCGATCGTTTATTTTGTCATTACCTTTACAATGGCGCAGATCGTGAATTGGATAGAAAAGAAGGTGACCATCAAGTGAGCGCGATTATTTCGATTCGGAATCTTCACAAGCGATTCGGACATCTTGAAGTTCTCAAAGGTATCGATCTCGAGATCCAACCGGGCGAGGTGATGGTCGTGATTGGCCCCAGTGGCGGAGGCAAGAGTACCATGCTCCGGTGCATCAACCACCTCGAAAAGTACGAAAAAGGGGAGATCTACTTTAAGGATGTCCTTCTAAAAGAGAAACAAATCAATATCAACGAATATCGTATGAAAATGGGGATGGTCTTCCAGCAGTTCAACCTGTTCCCCCATCGCACGGTCATCGATAACCTGATGTTGTCGCCGCTAAAAGTAAAAAAGATGAATCCGTCAGATGTTAAGGAAAAGGCGTTGAGCCTCTTGAAGCGGATTGGATTAAGCGAGAAAGCGAATGCCTATCCCATCAATCTATCGGGTGGCCAGCAGCAACGGGTGGCGATTTCGCGCGCCTTGATGATGGATCCGGAGCTGATGCTCTTTGATGAACCAACCTCCGCTTTGGATCCGGAGTTGGTCGGGGAAGTGCTTGAAGTGATGAAACAGTTGGCCCGCGAGGGGATGACTATGATCGTCGTCACGCATGAAATGGGATTTGCACGAGAAGTCGGGCATCGGATGATCTTCATCGACGGCGGTGTCATCGTTGAGGAAGCTACACCCGCCGAGTTCTTTAAAAACCCGAAAAGCGATCGAACCAAAGAGTTTCTACGGAAAGTTCTTTAAAGGGGCATCCCCGTTAATTACGCGCTGTATTTGTACTTTTCGTTTTATAGATCCCGAAGACCGAGAGCACGATGAGTCCCGCGCCGACCAAAGTCCAGACGGTAATCTCCTCTCTCAAGACAATCCATCCGAGAAAGAGCGCCACCAAAGGATTAACGTAGCTGTAGGTCATGACGATACGCGTCGGAAGGTTCCTGACGGCAATAATGAAAGCGGTGTAGGCCAGTACGCCTCCGAAGACGACCAAATAGGCCCATGCCGCCCAAGCGGCCGGTGTGGGCCTCGGAAGCGGCTCGTTAAGGGCGAATCGCATGGCAAGAACCGCGATCCCTCCGATGAGCTGTTGGTAGGCTGAGCTGACCGTCGGCGTTAAACTCGTGCGACGGTACTTTTGGATCAAAGTGCCGATCCCCCAGGAGATGGACGCAACCAGAAGGATCAACACGCCGAACCCGTCGACCCCTTCGGCGCTGCGCAAAGCCGGGACGTTCAGAAAGACTAACCCGGCGAATCCGATGGAAAGAATCAGAAAAGTCTTTGCCGACAATCTCCGTTTTTCGATAAGGGATTCGAAAATGGTCACCCAAATAATGGTCGTGGCAACCATCAGGGCGGCATAACCGGAGTTGACCGTTTTTTCTGCCCAGGTGACGAAACCGTTTCCGGCCAGCCATTGAAAAATCCCCGGAAGGAGCACAGCTAAGCGCTCCCCGCGGGGGATTTTCATTTTTTGACGGGTCACCGCCGCCAGGAGAAAGAGAACGCCGGCAGAAACAAGAAGCCTCATCGTGACCAGCGTAAAGGGTTCGAACCCGGCACCTGGCTGCACCGCGATACGGATAGCCAGGTAGGTGCTTCCCCATACGACATAAACGATGATTAAACTGATCCAACCGCTCAGCTTCTCTTTTTGCACGATTAAACCCGTTCGGCGTCCGGTTGATGGATTTGGAAAAGCAGCTTCTCTTCCTCTTCGTCCAGATCGACGGAGAGACCGTTGTTTTCTTCGATCTTGCCTTCTAACAGCATGTCGGAGATAGGGACTTCCACATGTTTTTCAAAGACTCTTCGCAGGGGTCGGGCGCCGAAGCTCTCATCAAATCCTTTTTCGGCTAAGAACCGTTTGGCCTGTTCGGTCATCTCCACTTTAATGTGTTTGTCCACGAGGCGTTCATTTAGCCTTTCGAGCATCAGATCGACAATCTTCTGCACATCTTCCGGTTTGAGGTTTCGAAAGATGATGATGTTATCCAGACGGTTGATGAGTTCTGGCTTGAAGAACTTTTTCAATTCGTCCATCACCATTTTGTCTTTTTCCAATTCCTCCGAATCGGCGGCAAAACCCACACGGTGTTGCCGTTTGGCGAGTTCCTCCGTTCCGATATTGCTGGTTAAGATGATCACCGTGTTCTTGAAGTCCACCGTGTGTCCTTGACCATCGGTTAGCTGTCCGTCTTCCAGTAGTTGCAGAAGAATGTGGATCACTTCCGGATGGGCTTTTTCGATCTCGTCCATCAACACGACGGAAAAAGGACGACGACGAACGGCTTCGGTCAATTGCCCGCCTTCATCATATCCAACGTATCCTGGAGAGGCGCCGATTAGCCGTGAGACCGCGATTTTTTCGCTATACTCGGACATGTCGATACGCACGAGGGCTTCTGAGCTTCCGCATAGTATTTCCGACAAAATCTTCGCCAATTCGGTTTTACCCACCCCGCTGGGTCCTAAGAACAGGAACGAGCCGGTCGGCCTTTTGGGATCTTTCAACCCGGCTTTGGAGCGTCGAATCGACTGCGCCAATGCGTTGACGGCTTCAACCTGGTCTACATATTTCTGGTGGATCATCGCCTCAAGGTTTAGCACCTTTTCCCGCTCGGAATGGAGCATCCGGGTGGTGGGGATGCCCGTCCATTTCTCGACGATTTGCGCGATCACAAATTCGTTGACGACCTTGGGCTTGCTTTCCTGTTCCTTTTTCCACTCCAAATAACGCGTTTCGTACCGGTTCCGTGTCTCCTCCAGCTCGGCTTTCAGGCGCGCCGCTTGTTCGTAGTTCTCCAGAGTGGCTGATTCTTCGACTTCCTTTTCTTTGAGCTGCTTATCCTTTTCCAAATTTAACAGATCTCCAGGGAAATAGGTGTTCTCAATTTTGACGCGAGAAGCTGCCTCGTCGATCAAGTCGATCGCTTTGTCCGGCAAGAACCGTTCGGAGATGTACTGTTTTGACATCTTCACAGCAGCTTCTACAGCCGCTTGCGTTATCTTCACCTGGTGATGTTTCTCGAAGACCGGCCGTATCCCGTTCACGATCTCGATCGCGTCTTCCACAGAGGGTTCTTCGACCATAACCATTTGGAATCGTCGTTCGAGAGCTTTATCCTTTTCGACATGTTTTCGATATTCGTCCAGGGTAGTCGCGCCCATACAGCGGAGTTCTCCCCGCGCCAGCGCGGGTTTCATCAAATTGGCCGCATCCATGGAACCCTCGGTGGCGCCGGCACCGACGACCGTGTGCAATTCGTCAACGAAAAGCAGGATCTCTCCCTGCTGCTTCTTCACCGCATCGATCACCGCTTTCATTCGCTCTTCGAATTCGCCCCGGAACTTCGTTCCGGCGATCATCCGACCCATGTCGAGCGAAAGCAGCTTTTTTCCTTTGAGGTATTCGGGGATGTTTCCCTCCACGATCCGCTGGGCCAGCCCCTCGGCTATCGCGGTCTTTCCGACGCCCGGATCTCCGACCAGGACGGGGTTGTTTTTTGTCTTTCTCCCCAGGATTTGGATCACGCGTCGTATCTCGTCATCGCGACCGATCACCGGCATCAAGTCGCCTTTCGCCGCCATCTCGCAAAGGTTGATCGTAAACTTCTGCAGCGCGCCAAGATTATCTTTCTCGGCAGTGCCTCCGGAGGAACGCTGTTCCTTGATCGTCGCGTAGACCTTCTCAAGCGAGAGCCCATGGCGGGTTAGGATTCGCGCCGCACCGGAAGACTCCACGTGCAGGATTCCGAGAATCAGATGCTCGCACCCGATTTTTTTGTCTTGCATCCGAGCGGCTTCCTTCTTGGCTTCATCCAAGATCCGGTAGGCATCCGGTGTAATGAAGATCTGACCTGTCGGCGCCATCGGAGCAGACTGAGAACCCAGTTCACGCACGGAACGTTCCGTGTCCCGCTTCACGGCAGCCACATCCGGCGCTAACTTTTCGATGATCTCGAATCCGGCATTGGCGCCGTGTTCGGTGATTAACAACAAGATATGTTCAGAGGTCATCTGCGTTTGCTTATACCGCGCGAGAATGACCGGAATTGTGTTCAGAACCTCTTGCGCTTTCGCGCTGTACTCTTCCATATTCAACATGCTTTCACCTCGTTTCTTCATCCTCCTCGTCCGGATTTTCTCCGTAGAACATAAATTCGAAGGACTTGACCTCTATTTTTACCGGCAAGGGTGGGACTTCTTTCCGGATCCGGTTCTTCAAACTGACGATTTCTATCTCGTAAGCTCCCAAAAGCCTTTCCAGCTCTTCAATCCTTCGTTCCAACAACAGGATACGGTCCACGCCGTTGGTGGGTATGCCTTCGTCGGCCAGTTCTTTGATATGATTGATCGTCTCAATGTCTTTTTCTGAGTAGAGGCGAAGGTTCCCCAACCGAAAAGGGGTAACATAACCCCGTTTCTCGTACTGTCTTAACGTCTGAGGATGCAACTGCAGCATCTTCGCCGCCACGCTGATAATAAACTTCGGCATGCTGATCTCATCCGGCAGCGCCTCGCGGGGTAAACCCGCCTTATTCGGTTTGTGTCTTTCTTCCAACTTGATCGCCCCCTTTTAAAAGAAAGCGGGCTGTTCGCCCGCTTTCAGGGTTTATTTCACATCTTCGTACTCAGCGGTGTAGGTATTGCCATCCTCTGTTTTCGGACCGTTCTGATCGCCATTTTGAGGCGTTTGCTGATCCTGATTCGCGTTCGGCTGTTTGTAAAGGTATTCGCCCATCTTCATCGACTCTTGGTTCAACTCTTCCATTAAAGCTTTGATCCGTTGTATATTTTCTTTGTTCACCGCATCGCGAAGGTCATTCTTCAGGGATTCCACCTTTGAGCGGAGATCTCCCGGGATCTTGTCGCCGTTTTCCTTCAGTATCTTTTCTATCGAGTAGACCAGGTTATCGGCCTGATTCTTCATCTCGATCTCCTGTTTCCGGCGATTGTCATCCTCTTCGTTCCGTTTGGCTTCCTCCACCATTTTATTGATCTCGGTCGGATCCAGTTTGTTTCTGCCTGTCACAACCATTCCCTGCTCTTTACCGGTCCCGAGGTCTTTCGCGTTCACATTCACAATGCCATCCGTATCGATATCAAAGGATACTTCGATCTGTGGAATATTTCTCGGCGCGGGCATGATGCCAACTAACCGGAAACTGCCAAGCATATGGTTTTGCGATGCGATCTTACGTTCGCCCTGGTAGACGCGGACTTCCACTTCTGTTTGATTGTCTTCGGCCGTCGTAAATACTTTCGCCTTCTTGACAGGGATCGGTGTATTCCGTTCGATGATCGGTTCCAACAAACCGCCTTTCACTTCGACCCCAAGGGTTAGCGGCGTGACGTCCACCAAAACGACATCTTTACCCATTTCGCCTGAAAGGATCGAAGACTGGATGGCGGCACCGACCGCAACCGCTTCATCCGGGTTGATGCTCTTGTTTCCTTCTTTTTTAAAGATCGTCTTGATCATTTGCTGAACCAAAGGCATACGGGTCATTCCTCCGACCAGCAGTACTTCGTTGATGTCCGACGGATTCAGCTTCGCGTCCCGCAGCGCGTTCTCGACCGGCCCGCGGGTGCTTTCTACCAAATCGCGAACCAGCGATTCGAGGGTCGCTCTGGTAAGTTTGGCTTCCAAATGCAACGGGCCTTCCGCCGTCGCGGTAATGAAAGGAAGGCTGATATCGGCTTCCATCTTTGTGGACAGCTCGATCTTCGACTTTTCTCCCGCCTCGTATAGCCGCTGGAGCGCCTGACGATCATTCCTCAAGTCGACGCCGTGTTCCTTTTTGAAGTTATCGGCTAACCAATCCACCACACGTTTATCGAAGTCGTCTCCCCCCAGGTGATTGTTTCCGTTCGTTGAAACCACCTGGATCACGCCGTCGCCGATCTCCAAGATCGATACGTCGAAGGTACCGCCGCCCAAGTCGTATACGACCACTTTTTCGTCGTTTTTCCTATCCAATCCGTAAGCTAAGGCCGCGGCTGTCGGTTCGTTGATGATGCGAAGAACTTCCAGCCCGGCTATCTGACCGGCTTCTTTGGTGGCCTGCCGCTGCGCGTCATTAAAGTAGGCCGGGCAGGTGATGACCGCTTTTTTGATGGTTCCGCCCAGGTAAGCCTCTGCGTCTTTGACCATCTTTCTTAAAATATAAGAGCTAATTTCTTGCGGCGTATAGTCTTTCCCATCAATCGAGTTCTTCGAATCCGTCCCCATCTTTCTCTTAATTGAACGAATTGTCCGATCGGAATTCAGGACCGCTTGCCGTTTAGCAGGTTCCCCGACGATGATCTCTCCGGTTTTGCTGAAAGATACGACGGAAGAGGTGGTTCGCGCGCCTTCGGCATTCGCAATCACTTCCGAGGTTTTGTCCGGTTTCACCCACGCAATGACTGAGTTGGTGGTTCCCAAGTCGATACCGACTACAAATTCCTTTGCCATATTGCACCTCCACTGTATTTTTAAAAAATTCTTTTAGATTATTGACGCGAATCCATCTGTATTTATTCGGTATAGTCGTTCTCTTCTAAGTGATGGTATATTATATTCCTTTAGTTCTATAATGTCAAATGTTTATACGGTAACTAACTTTCATTTCCGCAAGAAGCCCGCCTACGTTTACGTAAGGCGGTAAGGCTTGATTTTTTTTAAGAGTCCGTGATATAATTCATTCACTGTGTGAATGTTAGATAGGGGGGGTATCGCGTTTTGGATATCCACGGCTATTCGTTTCTGAATCCTTCGCCGAATTTACGGGAAATGACCGTTCTTCAGATGCTGATAAAAAACCCTGCGCTCTCGCAAGAAACATTGGCGCGAAACGCCGGCGTCGTCCCCAGTATGGTGAACCGCTACCTCAAGGATTTCGAGGATGAAGGCTTGTTGATCAAAGAGGGAGAAAACCGCCGGAATATGCGCTATGTGTTGTCGGAAGACGGAAAATACCGACTCCAGTATTTGACCATCGCTTTTTTGTCCGAAGTCGCCAAGCTGTATTCGGAATCCCGGGACATTTTCCGGGATGTCTTCGATTATTTGGAACAGGCCCATTACCGGCGGCTGGTGTTGTACGGTGCGGGGATCATCGGGGGAATCCTCGTCGACGCCCTCAAAACAGAAGGGTTCGAGATGGTCGGGTTTATCGACGATTCCTCGATCAAACAGCACGACACCTTCCGCGGTTTGCGCGTGTTTGCTCCGGAAGAGGCGCTTCAGATGGACTATGACGGGGTCATCGTCGCTTCCTTTCGCCATGCCAAAAAAATAACCGCCAAGGCCTCTTCCCTGCAACTGAAATCAATTCTGATCTTTAAAATAGCCGACGATGGGAAGGTCTCACTGGCTATCAGCGACCATCCTTCCCAGCCTCAGGCGTGAAAGAGGTGAACTATGCGCGTTCCATTGTTCGACTTAACCCGTCAGTATGAGGCGCTGCGAACGGAGATCATGTCAGCCGTCGATCGGGTGTTCTCGTCAGGACAATTGATCTTATCCGAGGAAGTTGCAGCTTTTGAGACCGAAATCGCCGCCCGTTTGGGCGCCGGAGAAGCCATCGGTGTCGCGAACGGTTCCGATGCGCTGTACATCGCGTTGAAAGCCATTCATATTCGCGAAGGCGACTACGTGATCACCACACCCTACACATTTTTCGCCACGGTTTCCGCGATCGTTAGAAACCGCGCGATTCCACTTTTCACCGATATCGACCCGATCACGATGAATATCGACCTGGATCAGGTTGAGCATCTTCTCCAGACACATCCCCAGCGGCATCGCATCAAGGCGTTTATACCGGTGCATCTCTTCGGCCAAACCTGTGACTTGGATCGATTAGCCTCCATCCGATCCGTCTACGGCCTTCGCGTAATCGAAGACATCGCCCAATCGATCGGATCGACCTGGATAGACAAGGCCGGGCGCGTCCGTCATTCCGGAACCGTCGGAGATCTCGGTACACTGTCTTTCTTTCCAACGAAAAACTTGGGCGCTTTCGGGGACGCGGGGATGATTCTTTCGTCAGATCCCGAGCTGGCGACGTTCTGCCGATCCTTTCGGGTACACGGGTCCAAAGAGCGCTACTTTCACGATGAAATCGGCGTAAACTCCCGTTTGGACGAGGTTCAGGCAGCGATCTTGCGGATTAAGAATCGTCGACTTGATGAATGGACGGAAAAACGAATCACAAACGCTGGTATCTACCATCGTCTCTTCTCAGATCAGAAAGAGTTATCCGGGCGCTTCGCCTATCCGCGAACCTATCGGGACCGACGGCATATCTTTCATCAATACGTGATCGTCTTACAAGAAGATAGACGAGAAGCGCTGAAGACGTTTCTCAACCAAAACGGAATCGGCACGTCGATCTACTATCCTTTACCTTTGCATCTTCAAAAGTGTTTCGCCTTTCTCGGCGGTCGACCGGGTGATTTCCCCGTCTCGGAACTGGCAGCCAAACGGTCGCTGGCCCTTCCGATGTTTCCGGAACTGACCGAAGAAGAAATTGGCTATGTGGCGGATCGAATGAACACCTTCTTCCGACAACACCCGGCTAACGACACATCAGACGAAAAGGAGTGATACGGGTGTCGGTTTCGAAAAACGCATCCATCCATTCGACAGTCGTTATCGGAGAAGGAGTGGTGATCGAAGAAGGAGCGACGATCGGAGAAAACTGCCGTATCGGTCATCACGTGGTCATTCACCGTGGGACGCAGATCGGAGAAAACGTGATCGTCGGGGATCAGACCGTTCTCGGGAAAGCGCCGTCCAAAGCGGCTATGAGCGCGGTTACCGTAGATAAAACCTTCGCACCCCTTCAGATAAAGAGCGGATGCGTCATCGGGGCGCTATGCGTTCTCTATTGCGGAACCGTTCTGGCAGATCAGGTCTTCGTCGGCGATTTGGCCTCGATCCGGGAAGAGGTGTCCATTGGTCAGCGGACGATCATCGGAAAAGGCGCCACGGTCGAAAATCGCACCGCGATCGGCGCGCGCTGCAAGATCGAAACGAACGCCTACATTACCGCTATCTCCCGGATCGAAGACGATTGCTTCATTGCCCCGGAAGTCACCTTCACGAACGATAATTTTTTAGGGCGGACCGAAGAGAGGAAAAAACGCTTTAGAGGGGTGACACTCAAGCGCGGCGCTCGTATCGGCGCGAACGCGACGGTGCTTCCGGGCTTGACGATAGGCGAGGATGCCCTGTTGGCGGCCGGAAGTGTGCTCACGAAAGATCTGCCGCCAGGCAAAATATTCTTGGGAGTTCCGGCGCGATACTTTGGAGATGTGCCCGAGGCGCAATGGCTTAGAAACCAAACATTTTTTATAGAAAAAGCGAAAGAAGGGGATGAGGGATGTTAATCGAAAAAGTCGAAGGACGAACAGCCGTGATTGGCGTGATCGGGTTAGGGTACGTGGGTCTTCCCCTGGCCGTCGAAAAGGCAAAAGCAGGGTTCACGGTTATCGGGTTTGATATTCAGGAACAACGGGTGAAAATGGTCAACGAGGGCCACAATTATATCGGGGACGTCGTGAACGAGGACCTGGAACAGTTGGCGAAAAGCGGGAAGTTGCAAGCGACGACAGACTTCGAAAGCCTTCGCGAGTGCGATGTCGTGGCGATTTGTGTGCCCACTCCGCTGGATGTCTTCAAACAACCGGATTTGTCTTATGTGATTCGTTCGACCGAAGAGATCGCCAAACGATTGCACAACGACATGCTGGTCGTATTGGAGTCGACGACCTATCCTGGAACGACCGAAGACGTGATGAAGCCGATTTTGGAAGAGACCGGCTTGGTATGCGGAAAAGACTTTTACTTAGCCTTCAGCCCGGAACGGGTGGATCCCGGCAATCTTCGCTTTAAGACCAAGAACACGCCGAAGATAGTCGGTGGTTACGGCGACCTCTCCACAAAAATCGCGAAATCCCTATACGAGAAAGTACTCGATGCGTCGGTCTTTACCGTATCCAGTCCGAAGGAAGCGGAAATGGCGAAGGTTTTGGAAAATACCTTTCGCATCGTCAATATCGCGCTCATCAACGAGATGGCAATCGTTTCGGAGAGAATGGGAATCAATCTTTGGGAGGTTATCGACGCCGCAGCGACCAAACCCTTCGGGTTTATGCCCTTTTATCCGGGCCCCGGTGTCGGAGGGCATTGCATTCCGATAGACCCTTTCTACCTGACTTATATTGCGCGAAAATACGACTATCATACGCGATTGATTGAAGCAGCCGGCGAAATCAACGACGCTATGCCCCAGTACGTCGTCGAAAGATTGATGAAGCTGTTGAACCTAGAACGGAAATGCTTGAACGGGGCAAAGATCATCATGCTGGGGATCGCCTATAAAGGGGACATAGACGATATGCGCGAATCGCCCGCCTTGAAAGTGCTCGAGCTTTTAGAAGGCGCGAAAGCGGAGGTAACCGTCATCGACCCGTATGTCACCGCTTTCAAATGGAAAGACGGCTTACGGAAAACCGACCCGCTCCAACGAGATCAGTTGGGCGAAGCCGATGCCGTGGTCATCACCACCGCCCACAAGAACGGTGTCGACTATCGGACGGTCTGTGAGGAAGCGCGTTTGGTTTTCGACACGAAAAATATCCTCAAAACGCTCGATGTGGACCGCTCGCGCGTTTTCGTTCTCTAAAGGGAGGATTGGGGATGAGAATCCAAGCTGCGTTGATCGGGTGCGGGCGTATCGGATCGAAAAAACACCTTGAGGCCTTTTTGGCAAACAGGGAATTGCTTGATCTGACAGCCGTCTGCGACCTGAAACGAGAACGCGCCGAACAGATCGCCGAAACTTATGCCGCTCGGACCGGCAAAAGACCGGCCGTCTTTACGGACTACCGGAAAGCATTGGACCGAGAGTTGGAAATGGTGACCATAGCAACCGAAAGCGGATATCACTATGCCATCGCGATGGACTGTCTGGAAAGAAAGGTTCACACGTTGGTAGAGAAACCGATGGCTCTCAGCGTTTCCGAGATGGACCAGATGATTCGGCGGGCGAAGGAGCATTTGGTCAAATTGGGCGTATGCTTCCAAAACCGTTTTAACCCTTCCGTTCAAGAGGTGGCGAAGAAGATGCGCGAAAAAGCCTTCGGACGCGTCTTCACGGCCACGGCGCGGATCCTGTGGAATCGCAATGAAGCCTACTACAAACAGGCTGATTGGCGGGGCACGTGGCGCCTTGACGGCGGCACGTTGATGAACCAATGCGCGCATAACATCGATCTGCTTCAATGGGTCCTGGGGGGGGAAATTGACGAGGTGACGGCGGTGATCCGAAACTATCACCATCCCTATCTCGAAGTCGAAGACTTTGGCGCCGCGCTGATCTCCTTTAAAAATGGGAGTGTCGGTATCCTGGAAGGGACTTCCAACGTGTACCCTCATAACTTGGAAGAAACGCTTTCGATATTCGGTGAAAACGGGACGGTCGTTTTAGGAGGATTGGCGGTCAACAAAATACAGACGTGGCAGTTCCCTGGAGAATCCAGCCATCCGTTCAGCGCTTTGCCCGATCCGGAAAGCGTCTATGGCTCCGGGCATATCCCGTTGTTTAAGGATTTTTACGAAGCGATCACGCAGGACCGAGATCCTTATATTACCGGGGAGGAAGGGAAAAAGGCAGTCGAGATTATCCTCGGGATCTACCAGTCTCATAAGGAAAAGCGGGCGATACCCTTCCCGCTGGGACCCTTTCGATCCACTGATATGGCAGGGGTTACGCTGTAGTTTTCGTACTTTCGTTTCAAAAAAAACGCCCGATCATATATCGGGCGTTTTTTGACAGTCAACGCGAAGCTTGATTTTAGTCTTCTCCTCTTTCTCCCATCTCGTGGTTGACCATCATGATTCCCTGGGGTTTGTCTCCAAACATTTTCAGCATTTGTACGTATTCGTCCACAGAAGCTTCCTCTTCCACTTGCTCCATCACGAACCAGTCGAGCATTACTTCGGCGGATTTATCCTTAACCTCTCGAGCCAGATCGACTAAGAAGTGAATTCGGCCGGTTACATGTTGCTCATGTTTAAAGGCCGCCTCCATTGCCGCGAGCGGACTATCCCACTCGACGGGCGGTTTTTCGATGGCTTCGAGAACGACTTTTCCCATTCTATCGATGATGAAATCGTAAAACTTTCGCGCGTGCTTTACCTCTTCTGACGCCTGGACGTCCATCCACTTGGCGAATCCTTTGAGATTGTTCGCGGCAAAGTAGGCCGCCATCGATTGATAAAGGTACGCAGAATAAAGCTCTTCGTTGATCTGTTTATTCAGTTCCATTTCCATTTTCGGATTTAACATCTTTATTCCTCCTTTTTTCTCTCTTTCTTTTTTATTAGACGGAAAAGGGTCTCAAAGTTATTCTTAAAGAACAAGAAAAATTATATATTTATTTAAGTTACACTTAAGATTCCATCGCCACCCTATCGATAAAGCTTTTCCGCTGATCAAGCGCCTGTTTTTTGAAAACTCTTGGGGCGTTTGTATTTGAGTTTTCTTTCTGATATAATGGAAGTGGTGTCAGGCGATCTTTGAAAAACCATTCGCGCATCCGAAAAGCCATCGACCAAAAATACGTCACCTTATGAAGTGATAGCGGAAAGATTATATCACAATTTTTCTTATGAATTTCATTATGAGAACGAGGGAGGCTGATGGAGATGCTTTATAGAGTAGAAGTCAACGAAGAAGGCCGCGTCAAAACGTATACCATCGAGGCGAATAATCGAAAAGAGGCCAAGCTGAAAGTCAAGAAAGAGTTAAAGAAACCGGTAATAGGCGTGCAGTTGCTTGAAAAAGCCATATAGAAAAAAGGGTGGGAAACCACCCTTTTTTATTGGATCGTTTATCCTCCTGCCGCCTCTTAAGATGATTCGATCGGTGAAGAAAAAGCGGCACGATGACCCCTTGAGACAACCGATAACTTAAGCTCCGGAAATTTGTCGAATGCGAGCGAAATTTGGTACAATCACCTGTGAAAGATCCGAAAGAAGGAGCTGAAGCATGGAAGCTTTGATAGGGACAACCGTCCTTGTGGTTCATAGAGGTAAGCAAACCGTAGTCGGTAGCGATGGACAGGTGACCTTAGGACAGAGCATCATGAAAGCGAAAGCCCGAAAGGTTCGGAAATTAGGGGATGGTAGAGTCATTGCGGGTTTTGCCGGATCAGTCGCGGATTCGATCACCCTTTTTGAGAAATTTGAGGAAAAGTATAAGAAACACTCCCAGCAACTCCAACGCGCTGCCGTCGAGCTGGCCAAAGAGTGGCGGACCGACCGGATACTGCGCCATTTGGAAGCGTTTTTGATCGTTGCGGATGCCGAATCGATCCTGGTGATCTCCGGGAACGGGGAGGTTATCCAGCCGGACGAGGAGTTCGTCGCCATCGGTTCAGGATCCGGTTACGCTTTGGCCTCCGCGAAAGCGTTGTATCGAAATACCGACCTGGACGCGAAGGAAATCGTCATACAGTCTTTGCAAATAGCCAGCGAAATCTGTATCTATACCAACCAAAACTTCTCCTTTGAAGAAATCGTCGTTCCCTGAGCGCCGGGCGCATCCGGTAACAGGTGAGTCGTGTTTCTTACCTTTTTCTTTAAGCGATTGATCACCGGGTTCATCACGATACTCGCGGTTGCTTTGCTATCCTTTTTCATCTTCAATATGCTCCCCGGAGACCCGGCTCTCGTGATGCTCGGCCTTGACGCGGACGCGGGGGCTTTAACCGCGTTGCGAAAAGAGCTGAATCTGGAGGAGCCTGGCATCATTCGATTTGGCCGTTGGATAGCCGATCTCTCTTCCGGAAATCTTGGCCGTTCGATTACCTATCGAAAACCGGTCTTACAAGTGATCCTGGAGTCCCTCCCTCCGACCATGTCGATTGCGATCGTCAGTTGCGTCATGACCCTTGTCTTTTCCCTACTGCTGGGGATGCTGGCGGTTAAATATCATAATCGTTTTGCCGATTATTTCCTCACCTTAGGGGCGCAGCTCGGCATCGTCATCCCCTCTTTCTGGATGGGGATTCTACTGCTTTTCGTATTTACCTTGAAACTGGAATGGTTTCCCTTCGGACAGTACGCGCCGTTACGAGCCGGGTTTTTTCCCTGGTTTCGGACCATTTTTCTGCCTTCCCTTTCCGTTTCTTTCGTAGCGGTTTCGATGATGATGCGCATGGTGCGAACCTCCTTGCTCGAAAACGCCCGTGAAGACTTCGTCCGAACGGCTAAGAGCAAAGGAGTTCCCCGTAATAAAATCATCTACAAACATATACTTAAGAATGCGATGGTCCCCATCGTGACCTTATTCGGCCTTCAGGTTTCTTCTATTCTCGCGGGAACGATCATTATTGAAAACGTCTTTTCTATCCCCGGTATCGGGCGGCTCTTGCTGATAGCGGTCCAAAGGAGAGACCTGCCGGTGGTGCAGGGGATCGTGCTCTGGATGGCGGCGATGACCGTCGTCATCAACGTCGTGACCGACTTCGCGCATATGCTTCTGGATCCGAGAGTGTCGTTATGATGAAAGCGGAGAAGAAGAGAAAGACCGTTTTCGCCAATGCTGAGGACTTTCGACGAACCTACCGAAAGATGCGCCGTCATCGCAGTTTCGTCATCGGTGTCCTTCTCTTTTTCGCCTTGTGTCTGCTGATGACGGCGAGCTTTTTCTATACGCCCTACGACCCGTACGCAATGAACGCGAGAGAGCGCTTTCAACCGCCTTCGTGGAAGCATCCGTTCGGGACCGATGATTTCGGAAGGGATACCTTCAGCCGGTGCATGGTCGGCAGTCAAAACGCGCTCATGGTGGGGTTGATCTCGACGGCGATATCGCTGGGATTCGGAACGGCTTTCGGCCTCCTCGCCGGCCTTTCGGCTAAGTGGGCGGATGAAATCATCATGCGCCTGATGGACGGGTTGTACGCTTTCCCCGCCATCATCTTCGCCATCGCGATTATCTCCGTTTTGGGTCCCGACGTTAAAAACGCCATCTTGGCGATCGGATTCGCTCGCATCCCAATCTTCGCCAGAGAAGTCAGAAACGCCGTTATGCAGATAAAAATAAAGGATTTCGCGGTTGCGGCCCGCGCGATGGGCGTTTCATACCTGAGGCAGGTGCTTTTCTATTACTTGCCAAATATCCTGGCGCCGCTTACCGTATTATCAAGTTCAAGTTTCGCCTATACAATCCTTTCCGAATCGGGGTTGAGTTATTTAGGTCTCGGCACGCAACCTCCTTTTCCGAGTTGGGGGCGCCTCTTGATGGAATCACAGCGTTTCCTGGTGCGCGCACCGTGGCTTGCGATCTTCCCCGGGATCATGATCGCCTGGGCAGTTCTTGCCTTCACCCTATTAGGGGACGGGCTGAGAGATATCGCCGATCCAAAATCCCGATGAAAAGGACATCACAGGGAGGTCTCATGAAATACGACTGGCTTGACGGCTATTGCTTGGCGAAAGCAGGCACGGATAAGGATTTTAAAACGGAATGGGAAGTCACGCGCTATATGCTGCGCGGGAAGATGTACGCGATGGTGGGCGGGAACAAGGAAGGGCAGCCGATTATTACGCTGAAGCTGGAGCCCGAGCGCGGGATGGCTTTAAGAGAGGCGTATGCCGATATCGTTCCCGGTTACTACATGAATAAAGTCCACTGGAATTCAGTCAGCCTCCTCGGCAGTGTGCCGGACGAGGTCTTGAAAAGCATGATCGACGAATCCTATCGATTACTGCTTGCTTCATTTAGCAAAAAAACCCAAAAAGAGATCGCGGGCGCTGAATAACAAACCGGGAACGGGGAAATCCAAAGCGATTTTGAACCCCGGTTTCGGGCGATCAAACCCCCTTAAACAAAAAAGCTCAGGAAAACGATCACCAGTTCGTGCAAACGATGGTCAATTCCCAAATGCAGAAATCCATACTCCGCATAGTTGTCGATTTGATCGTCTCGCATCCGTTTAACGTATTTCATCACCCAACGAACCGGTATCCGGCTATCGATGAAGGCGTGTGTGACCGTCAACGCCGTCAGGACCAAGCCGTAAAACCCTAAGTCTTGGGCTCTGCCCAATAACAAGGCTACCGGTAGCGTGGTGCCGGCCCCGTAGATCACGGCATGCGTCAATAAAGCACGCAAACTCTGTTTCTTGTTGTCACCCGAAACCCAGCGACTCTTGTTTGCCGCTTGCCAATTCGTTTGAAAGACCCAGTCCACGAACATGCCGACAAAATAGACTAAAACTAAAAATTGAACATCCATTTGGCAGCTCCCCTTTAGCCGAAATACCTAATCTACGCACGCTTACTACCGGGGATCATACCATGAACGCAAAAAAAATTAACCGATCCGAATACTCGATTCTTCGGAAGCCGCTAGAACGCTTATCTCCTAAAAGTCCGGGCTGTAGCGTTGCGGGGTGCTTAAGCCTTTGATCCGCGCGCAATCCTTCTCCCAAGCGGAGTTGAAACAATCGCTGTAGAGAAAGACTTTTGGGGAGATTCCGAACAGCTCGGCTTGTAACAAGTATAACTCCCAATCCGCAGAATAGTCTTCCAGGTCTTCGAGAAACCCGCTCGTCCATTCCCCGCCTTCATCATCCGGGTTGGGATCGTCCGCGCCGTCAATATCACCGTACGCGCTTTGGGTTGCGCTTGTCGAAGTCAACGCAATGGCCACGTTCGGTAACGTCGACAATTCATCCATAAAACTCCCGCTTTTACAACTATCCAGGATCACCTTGAAGGTCATATCGGGATACTCGGCGATCGTATCCGCAAACTCCGCTGCCGTCATCGTTGAAGATCCCATCACCACCATATCGGAGCTTCCATGTGTGGCGATATAGATCGTCAAATCCTCCACACCGGCTACGTACATATCCTCGATCGCCCCTTCAAGATCTGATTCGGTGTTATCCGGTGGATCCAGCGCTTCAACTTCGCTCATCGGCGCAAAAGAATCATAGAATCCCTTCATATTTTCCGCGTCTTTCGAAATACCGGCATCCGGATACTTGGCGGGATTATTGCCGTTAACCACGATCGCTCCTTCCACTTCGTTCGTGACATCCTTGACAGGCGCCGCTCGAATTTGTGAACGCGCCGAAGGGGTTAACTGATTGCCCGGATAGTTTTGCCATATAAGCCCGGTCGTTGGGTCGAAAAGCTCGGCAGACATCACCGCAACCCCATTTACAAGGGGAGTCCATTTGACCAGTTGGTTCAGGAGGATACTCCCGTCAGACCTGGCGACCAGAAGATACCTTAACACGTGCGCCAGTCTCGCGAGCGGGTCCTCATCCAGGACGAAAAAAAACGCTTCCTGTCCCACCGTGGTTTGGAAACCCGCGTTAAAGGGGTTGTCCTCTAAAATCACATCCCCCGTGTGAAGGTTGATACCTAGATAAATAGCCCGGTTTGTCTCTGTGCCTGTACTTGTTTCCGGCAGGCACAAATATTGTTTGAGAAGCGCCAAAGCTTGATTCAAATCGATGAGTAAGTAAAAAGGAGTCACAGTGCACGTCACCAGCAACGAGAGAATAGAGAGCGTCAGTAAGATAGACAATACCTTTCGTTTCATATCCTTCCTCCTTTCCTCATTAACATCTGTTGATCCGAATGATAGAACGCCGGATCGGTTTGGGGTAGGCAGGCAATGAAACGGGTCGAACCGATGAGCGCGCGCATCGGGCGAGCACGAATCGGGAAAAGCAGAACATGATACATATTATTATAACATATTAATGGAATCTGTTCGCGAAATCGGAAAACTCCCCTTTTCCACACCCCGTACCCCCGATCCCGCGCTTAAGGTTAATTGCTACCATCCATCAGTACGGGACGATCCCCATCGGACCTCTCTTCCCCCGAATAACGCTTGCTTCGGAGCTTCTCTTTTCGGGGCGCGTACTTTTAATCGATACGTGTTAGAATATCAGGAAAATGAAGGAGGTACCGATGATGGAATTCTTAGAAGGTCTTACCTTTGACGATGTGCTGCTATGCCCGCGCTACTCGGAAGTCGTTCCCGCAGAAACGGACCTAACTTCGCGCTTTACCCGCAAATTGGCGATCCGGGTACCGCTTGTCAGCGCCGCGATGGATACGGTGACTGAAAGCGCCATGGCGAAGTCTCTTGCTCGCGTCGGTGGGATCGGCGTCGTCCATAAAAACATGTCCATCGCGAAGCAGGCCGAACAAATCGATCTGGTGAAACGAACGGAGAACGGGATCATCTTCGATCCGGTATCCATCCATCCCGGAATGAAGGTCAAAGAAGCCGAACGGCTAATGAGGGAGTACAAGATCGGCGGTCTTCCCGTTATCGATGGTGAAAAGACGCTGCTGGGCATCGTGACAAATCGTGATATCCGGTTCGAGGATGATGAGAATCGTCTGGTGGAAGACCTCATGACGCCCTTCGATAAGCTTGTCGTGGCCAAGACGGGCATCTCTCTGGAGGAAGCGAAAAAAGTGCTTCACCGGCACAAGGTCGAAAAATTACCGATTATCGACGATCAACGCAAGATCGTCGGATTGATCACGATTAAGGACATCAAAAGCGTGGTCGAGTTCCCCCACGCTTCACGGGATGCCAAAGGCAGGCTGATGGTGGCCGCCGCCGTCGGAACCTCCGATGACACGATGGAGCGCGTTCGAGCGCTGATTGCGGTAGGGGTGGACGCCCTCGTGGTGGACACCGCTCACGGCCATTCAAAAAATGTGCTCAACCGAGTGGCCGAGATTAAACGACTATATCCTCAGATGCAGGTGATCGGCGGCAATATTGCGACCTATGAAGCAGTCGTCGCGTTACACAAAGCTGGCGTCGACGCGGTGAAAGTCGGAATCGGGCCCGGATCAATCTGTACAACCCGTATCGTCGCGGGAGTGGGAGTTCCGCAACTTTCCGCCATCTTCGATTGTGCAAAAGCAAGCCGGGAATTGGACCTACCGATCATTGCCGACGGCGGCATCCGATACTCCGGTGACGTTGCAAAAGCGATTGCGGCGGGAGCTTCCACAGTCATGATCGGGTCGATCTTCGCCGGAGCGGAAGAAGCGCCCGGAGAAACGATCATCTATGACGGCAGAAAGTTTAAAGCTTACCGCGGAATGGGCAGCATCGGCGCGATGCAAGCCGGTAGCAGCGACCGTTATTTCCAGTCAGGCGTCAATTCCGAAAAACTGGTTCCCGAAGGAGTCGAGGGCATGTTGCCTTTCAAAGGGCGTGTCAGTGATATCGTTTATCAGCTGTGCGGGGGACTGAGATCAGGAATGGGTTATTGCGGCGCGAAAAACATCGCGGAATTGCAGCGAAACGCCCGATTCGTCAAAATCTCTCCGGCGGGAATGAAAGAGAGTCATCCGCATGATATCTCGATCACGAAGGAATCCCCGAACTACCGGTTCCAAATCTAACGAAAACAACAAGATCATAACGCCGTCCGCTCGATCGGACGGCGTTTTTATTGCGCCGACTTCCTCGATCACCCCTCCCGGATGCTCCGGATTCAAATCTTGCCTCTCTTTAAACCAGGGCGATCCGGTTCGGACGTAGACGTGATAACTTTTTTTTACATTGTGGTATACTCATCAAGGATATGCTTTACGATGCAGATGAAGATCCCATACAGCGACGCTCGCTTCAGGCTTAATCGACACGGATCCCTCGTTCTTTCGAACAGCCACCGCATTCTCCCGCAACAGATGGCAACGCATCCGTTCTTTTCAATCTCAGGGTTTCTCAACCGCGTTTCTTTCCGTTCAGTGAAGCCCGAACCTTTGAGAAGAACATATGTTTTGATGACTGAGGAGAACGAAAGGAGGGTAAAATGATTAGGAAACGTCAATTGGTATGGTTATGTTTTGTTCTCGCGCTCTTGCTACTGGCACCCCAGGTCGAAGCGAAAGTGACAAGGGTGACGGCCTCGGTCTCACCCCCAACCTATTCTGGCCAATGCCCGAAACGATTTGAGTTCGCTGGAAAGATTACCGTCGACTCTCCCGGAATTGTGGAATACAAATGGATTCGCAGCGACGGGGCCAGCGCTCCGATCCAAAAAATCCGATTCGAGAAAGCCGGAACGCTGACGGTCAACACCTATTGGGAGTTGAGCACGGAGGGAGAACACTGGCAAGCTTTGCAGATTCTCTCTCCAAATCCGATTACGTCGGCTCGCGCGTCCTTTACGTTAAAATGCGTGACACTGGGCGTCGTACAGTTGGTTAACCCGATGATCATCGGAACGCTCCTTCCCGTTTCGACGTGCCCCGACATCGCCGCCGTCGAAATCGTTTTTCAGATCATCCGCAGAGATAGCCCGTTCCGGGGGCGCATCCGGATAACGGCGGTCGTAAAGAACATCACATTGAAAGATTTTTCGTCCGGCCCCAACCAAGCGGTCGCGCTGCTCTATCAGATGCCGAGCTACGTCCCGTGTTCCAGCGCCACGGGAGGCACGGTTCTTGTTCAAAAAGAAATCCGGACTTTAGCGGCAGGGGCAACGATCGTACTGGTCTATGAACGAGACTGGGACAGTTCCTCACCCAATGAAGGCGAGTTCCCCAATTGTTACCGGCTGATGATCTCCTTGGATCCAGACATCTACCTTGACGGAAACCCGGATAACGATGACTGCTCCCAGAACAACAATCGCGTCGACCGAAGCGGAGCGGATATTAACGCGCTGTTCCGATAATCTTTCTTCCCCGGTTCCTCCCTCTTTTTTGTGAGAAACCGGGGATTTACTTCCATTCCGACGGTTCACTCTCTCTCAATCCATTCTTAAGATACCAACACTCCCAAACCTTTGGCGGAGAGGTCAGTCTGTTCGGAAAAAACTATCCGAAAGACACTCTGGCAATACGGCGGCAGACTGGGTACGTCGGGGAGGAACCCCGGTTTTACGAAAACCGGAGTGTCGCATGGACAGAAGGGTTCGTATCTCGTTTTTATCCGAATTGGGACGGCGGAACCTTCGAGCGCTTGTTAAATACCTTCGCGATCAACCGGACCATGAAAGTGAAAGAACTTTCCAAAGGGATGAAAGTGAAACTTTCTTTGGCGCTTTCCTTAGCCTATGATCCGAAACTGATCATTTTAGACGAACCCACTTCCGGCTTGGATCCGGTGATCCGACGGGAACTGTTGGAAACGCTTTCTCACATCGCGGCAGATGAGGAGCATTCGGTGATTTTTTCGTCCCACATCACGGATGATATCGCCCGTATCGCCGATTACATAATGTTTTTGATAGACGGAGAAGTCCGCTCTCTTTCAGAAAAGGACACTCTGATGGCTAACTGGAAACGAATCCATTATCTATCGACGTTACCCGATGCCGTCTCCAGCCGGTTATTTTCGAAAAAAACAACGCCCTTTGGCTCAAATGGGATAACAAACGAATACTTAGCCATCGGACCGATGCTTGGCCCGTCAATAAAAAACCAGAGCGTAAAAATTGAAAGCCTCTCTCTCGATGATATCCTTTTGGAGTTGGTGAGGGGGGGCGTAACGTGCTCCCATTGCTGAAGAAAGATCTGCGGGAGGTCACCCCTTTTCTTATCGTGATGGGTGCGTTATACGCCTTCACTGGCGTATTTTTTCATACCTTCGCTTCCGAGGCGTTTATCTATCCGCTCATTCTTTTTAGGGTTCTCCTATTTTTCCCCGTGATCGGGATTGGCGAGATCTCGATGATCGAGAGTAAAGAAGATCGGCAGCGAGGATACGCGCTGCTATTCGCGCTACCGATCACAACGATCCGACTGGTCTGCGCGAAGGTTTTCCGAAGCGCGGCCATTCTCTTGGTTTTAGGCATCCTTTCCTGGTTGGCGGATTACAGTCTCTATAGTCAAGAAACGTTTTTTTTGGCGTTGACTTCCGTCTACCTTCTGATCATCGCAGGGATCTTGCTCTTCGAGATACTGCTTTATTGGGGTATCTATCGATTCGGCTATCATCTCTTTTTCAAAGTGTTTTGGGTTTTAATCTTATCGTCACTCGTTTTGGCTCAACTCTTTTTGTTCTCTGATAAAACCAGCTTAAAGTCTGGATTGGACGCCATTAGCCTGTGGCTGGATCGATCGGATTGGCATGGGCCGTTGGCTTTGATCGTTTTTCTGTGCTATGGATGCGGGTTCCCGAACCTCTTCGTACCCCTGCTCGTCTTTGCGGGGAGCGCTGTCATGCTCGAAAAGAATGAAGAACGCTACAAAGGTTATGAGATTCTCAGGAGACTGCCACTCAAACCGCAAACGGTCTTTGTTTCGAGAATACTCTTTATTTTCGCCTTGAGCGGGATTGGATTGCTCGGTAATTTCGCCTTCTTGTTATCTAAATCGAATCGTCTTTCGAATCCCGGCCTTCCGGTTGGAGAAAGCTTTTTTATGTTCTCTTTAACGCTGTTTCTATTGGGAATCCTCTACCCGGGTATCCTTAAAAAAGGGTATTCCGCCCAGTCTCTCTGGATCTGGCCTTCTTACTTTTTTCTCATCGTCGTTGGTTCTATAGCGAACACCCGCCTGTTTACCCGTTACCTGCCGATTTCTCCGGTAATCTTTTATGATCCGTACCTGTGGGGAATCTTACTGATAGCCGCTTCCCTTTTTTTGTTTCTAAGGGGGCCCGCCGCTGTGCGCGCGCTCCAACAGAGGAGCTGATCCCGGTAAATTCCGCGGTACCTTTCTCCGGGCTGTGTGGAAAAACCACCGGATGCGCTCTCGTGCGAAGGTTCTTGAACCCAAGATGTTTGAAAGCCGTCTAAACCGTCATTAATCGTTCTTTTCCCGCGAGAACAGACTTGACAAAAACCCGTAAGCATGGTAGCATACACGTATTAGCACTCATTATATTAGAGTGCTAATTTGGAGGAAAAAGAAGGATGGAATTAACGGGACGGCAGAGCAAGATCCTATACGGGGTCATTCACGAATATGTGACTTCGCGAGTTCCGATCAGCTCAAAACGAATCCTTGAGATCACCAATCTGGAATGCAGCAGCGCGACGATACGTAGCGAGATGAAAACCCTGGAAGGTCTCGGGTATATTGAGCAGCCGCACACATCCGCAGGGCGCGTGCCCACGGACAAAGGCCTGCGTTTCTACGTGGAATGTTTGAAAAGCGTACGACAGGAAGCCACGAAGGCGTCAGCCGAGTTGGAAACGGTCTCCGAGTTCGCCTTAACCAATGTCGAGGATTATTTGCAGAACGTGACAGTCTTTTTGTCTCATTGGATGAACGGGATGGCTGTGATCGAAAGACCCTTTATCGATCGGTTGCGGATACAGAGGATTGCGATATCCGAAATCGCGAAGAATTACTGGATGGTTGTTCTGATGACCGACATGGGATTGGCGGAGAGTTTCCTGCTGTTTTTGGAAGATAGTCTGGAAGCGAGCTCTCTGGAACAATACCTCACGCAGAAATTGCACGGATTACCGCTTGAGGAAGTCAAGCCGTTGCTGGAAACGATTCACTTTCAAGACCATACCTGGTATGATTCACATTATGAACCGCTATTGCTGTTTTTGGGAAAGATGGTTCAACAGGCAACGCAGGTGAAATATCATAAACATGGTATGGAAAAGCTCATCCAAGATGATTCGATCCCGAAGGAGAGTCTGAAAAAATTCCTCGATTTTATGCAGAATGAACGAAAACTGACATCCCTTTTCGATGAATTGCAGGAGGATGGCCACTCGACCGCGATCAATATCGGACGCGAGATGCGTCGCGAAGAGCTGTTCGATTTTTCGCTCTTTTTCACAGGCTACCGATTGGAGGACAAACCGATCGGGCGTATCGTCGTTTTTACGTCTAAGGTGACAGATTATTGGGATAACTTAAAGAGTCTACAATATGCGGGCGACCGTTTGACGGAGTATCTCACGAAGATCACACTCATGGGACGTTCGCGGGAGGTGTAAAGATTGAAAACTGCTGAGGAAAAGATGGACATGTTGAAGAAAAAATTGAAGTCTAAAGAGGCCGAGATAGAGCGTTTAAAAGAGATAGAACGATATGCCATACAACTGAAATCAGATTTTGAACACTATCGGCAATTGTCTCAGAAAGAGCAGCAGCGAACAGTGGATACTGCCAACGAAAAATTGATCGAAAAAATGATTCCCATCTTGTTGAATTTTGAACGCGCGACAAAACATACACCCGCGCAAAAATCATCTCCGGAGGTTCAGCGCGTCTTTAAAGGGTACGAGATGATCTACCAAATGATGCGTTCCGTCCTGGAAAACGAGGGATTGCAGAAGGTTGACGCGCTCATCGGGCTCCCTTTTAATCCCTTTGAACAGGAAGTCGTGGAAAAAGTGGAAACAGACACCGTACCCGAAGGATCGGTTCTGGAGGTCGTCGAGGGAGGATTCAAGTTCAGAGGGAAAGTCTTGATCCCTGTAAAGGTCCGAGCCGCAGTCGCGCCTCAAACCGTCAATTCCGGCGATGATTCAAAATCTAAAACGGATCGGAATCCCGAAGGGGAATAGGCAGCGAGATTTGTTTTCCGGAAGCTCGATCCGGAATTAAGAAGGTGAAAAGATGGCAAAAAAAGACTATTACGAAGTATTGGGCGTAACAAAGGAAGCCACACAGGATGACGTGAAGAAAGCCTATAGAAAACTGGCAAAAAAATGGCATCCCGATTTGCATCAAGACGACCGCGCCCAAGCCGAAAAGATGTTTAAAGAGATTACCGAAGCCTACGAAGTCTTGTCGGACGCGGAAAAACGAGCGATGTACGATCGGTACGGTTTTGTGGGCGATCAGGTACCGCCGAACTACCGGACAGCCGGCGGCGGAAGAGACGGCGGATCCATCTTCAATGACTTTTTCGGGGGTGGAGGCGTCGGTGATATCTTCGATATGTTTTTTGGGAATCAAGGGCGATCGCGTCAGGCAAATCCCGAAGACGCTTACGTCAGAGCCGGCGAAGATCTTCAGATCAGCGTACAGGTAACCTTGAAAAACGTTATGAAAGGCTTCGATAAAGAGATCGAATACGAGCGGTACGTGGCATGTGACTCCTGTAAAGGCAACGGATCGAAAGACGGGACTTCTTTTCGAACCTGCCCGCAATGTGGCGGCCGGGGTGTGATCGTTCAAGAGACCCGCACCTTCATCGGGAATATCTCCTCCTCGCGCACCTGTCCCCGATGTCGCGGTTCCGGAAAAATCACCGAAGAAAACTGTCCGACCTGTAAAGGAAACGGGCGACTGACCGAGCGAAAAAAAATTCGTGTCAAGATTCCCGCCGGAGCGGAAGACCAAATGCGCCTACGGATTGCCGGAGCGGGCAATGCCGGGGTCGGAGGGGGCAGCGCCGGCGATTTATATGTCATGATCCGCGTCCAATCCCATCCGCGACTTAAACGGCAAGGAAAAGACATCTATTCAGAGGTCGGCGTTAGCTATATTCAAGCCATTCTGGGCGCGACGATCGAGATCGAAACTCTGGAAGGGAATATGCCCTTTAAACTGGAAGCCGGCACCCAACCGAACGAAACGATCCGTATGCGGGGTAAAGGGCTACCCGACCTGAGAAGCGGATTATTGGGCGATCATTATGTTAAAGTGAATGTGGCGATACCGAAACGGGTGAACCGGAAAGAACGCAAACTCCTGGAAGAGATCGCCGCGCTGAAGAGCGAACCGGTGGAACAGGAAGTCGGCTAATTTATCCGAACCTCCGCTTTGGGGCGTTCCCAAGGTGACGGGTATCTCGCTATTGTCGCGATTAAATGAAGCCGACTTAGCCCAATCGTTTTACGGAATTAATAATTTACGATTTCAACCCAACCGACCCGGAAGGTCGGTTCTTTTCTTTTACCGTACCAGTGAGAAGGTTCATTGACACCGCCTGAGTTCGAGCTAAAGGCGCGAAAACGTCTTCCGACTTTCGATGAAGCAAAACGAGGAACACGTTCGGAACAGAATCGAAGAAGGTCGTTCAAAAAACGTGTTATAATACTCTACAATCATACCTTTCCCGTGAGGGAGACAAAAGGAGCGTGAGGAATATGAAAAAAGGATGGAAATTGTTAATCCTGATCAGCGTCGCCGTTACGCTGATGGTCTTCTTGTCTGCGGCTTCCTGTTCGATCGGACCGATCACCGCCACGTATTCGGTCACCGTCAATAACAATGCGCGCGCAAGCCAGGTGTATTTATATGTAAACGGATCCTATTGGGGGACGATCTTGGCTTTCAGCACCTCTACATTTTCCGGTTTTTCCGGAGGGACACAGCTGCAAATTATGAACAGCACCGGCCAATGGATGCAGTTTTCCGGAGGAGCGTACAGTTACAATATTTGGAGTAACGTTACGTTCTTCATACCCTCAGGCGGAACCTGGGTCACAGCCGAAAGAGAATGATGCGCATGAAGAAGTTGTCTATCCTACTCCTGATATTCCTCCTGCTATCAGTGAATCTTTTCGCGATCCGTCTCGGTATTCTGCAATCAAACTGGCAGGGATGGCTGCAAGGCTCTTATTACAACGGGCTCAGAGTGGAGCAAACCGCCGCAGGGTATCCGGCTTTCGGCGTGATCCAACCGGGTGACATTATCACCGAAGCGTTGCTGATCCCCAACAGCCAAATCTGGAACAATCCGTACAATCCCAACGGAGGATTCGTGATGCAACTCAACCCGTACTTCCCGTTATCCAGCCAAATCTCGGGTCCCTGGTACCAGATGTACGGGCTGCAATACATGAATACCATCGACCAGAATGCTTTCGCCTCCTTTATCGGCAGCGCCATGTACGGTTCGAATGTGGTTTTGCGCCTTTTCCGACCGAGCTGGAACGCATGGACCTATGCTTCCGTCGTGTTGGATACCTTCGGGAACGGCAGCGTTTGGATGATGCAGCAGATGGGTCAGCAACAGGGCAACCAGGTCATCGTTCAGCCCAATCCCTCTCAGCAGGGGCAGGTTCAGGTTCAAACCAATCCAACATCACAACTCCAGATCTGGATTAATATTAAGTAACTTTCTCCTATTCCGGCTCCCGGGTTCGTCGTTCATCGAAAAAACTTTCATTTATAGTATAATATCGCGGACTTTTTAAATACTGTACGCGAAAGGATGATGGAAGATGGAAGTTTCGATGGATCAAGTGAAAGAACTGAGAAGAGTATCCGGAGCCGGGATTCTGGATTGCAAAAAGGCCCTCGCCGATAGCCAGGGGGACATGGAGAAGGCTGTGGAGTACCTCCGAAAAAAAGGGTTGGCGGCAGCGGCCAAGCGTTCCGGCCGGACGACCAATGAAGGGATCGTTTCTGTCGTTTTATCCGAAAACGGCAAACAAGCGACGATGCTATCTGTGATGTGCGAAACCGACTTCGTCGCGAGAACAGAGGAATTTAAGACCCTGGCGATGGAGTTAACGAAAGACTTTGCCGATAACGCCCCCATTTCCAGCGGAGGAGCGGTGAGCGAGGAATCGGCCAATGCTTACAAAGAGCACTTAACCGGACTTGTGGCTAAAATCGGAGAAAACATACAGCTCGGAGATTATTGCAAATTTCAAACTTCCCCAACCTCTCATTTGTTCCACTATATCCACCATAACAAGAAGATCGGGGTTTTGCTGGAACTCGAAAGCGAAAAGACTGGAGAAGCCCTGGAGCAGTTGGGTAAGAATTTGAGTTTGCATATCGCTTCTTTAGCCCCAGAGTACGTGGATAAAGGGGATGTTCCGGAAACCGTTCTCTCCAAAGAGAAAGAGATCTACCTCGAGCAGCTGAAAGAGACCGGGAAACCACAGAATGTCCTTGAAAAAATCGCTGAGGGAAAGCTTCAAAAGTTTTACGAAGACCGTTGCCTCCTCCTGCAGGAGTATGCTTTACCCCCTAATTTGCCCATTACCCAGATGTTGGTAGAGACCTCTAAAGCGTTGGGCGGCACCGTCAAAGTCGTTAAATTTTACCGCGCGAAAATCGGAGAGTAATTTCATAAAACCCCCTTTCGGGGGTTTTATTTTATCGATAAGGGAGGCTTTGCGTTGTACCATAAAATCCTTTTGAAAATAAGCGGAGAAGCTTTTTCCGGGGTAGGGGAACGCGGTTTCACCCCACAAAGGTTACAGTATTTGACCAATGAACTCAAAAAAGTAATCGATATGGGCGCTTCATTAGGGATCGTTGTCGGCGGCGGAAATCATTTCCGCGGTTCGGAACTGAAGCAACTCAGTCCCCTTTACGCCGACCAGATCGGCATGATGGGAACGGTGATCAACGCCCTCTACCTGAAAAGTGTTCTGGAATGCCAATGCATCCGTTCCGTCGTATTCTCGAACATCGTCGACCTTCCGGGAGTCTATCCCGTTCGTTATGACAGTCTGCATCAAAGCATAGAAAACGGCGCGGTAGCCATTTTTGCCGGAGGAACCTCGAACCCCTTGTTTACAACGGATTCCGCCGCGGCGCTACGGGCCGTTGAAATGGAAGCCGATCTGTTGATCAAAGCCACCAAGGTGGACGGCGTTTATTCCAAAGATCCAAAGATCCATCCCGAGGCGAAACGGTTCGATCGCATCTCGTTCAATGAAGCCATCCGGCTCAATCTGACAGTGATGGATATCGAAGCCTTTTCGATTTGCCAACGCAACGGCATACCGATTCACGTTTTGGATTTCTTCAAAGAGGATAATTTACTGAAAGCGGTTCTCGAAGAACATATCGGGACCCTCGTCTATCCCGATCCTCAGGTGTGAAAAGGGCTATGAAAAAGAGAGGTTCTCTTTTTTCCTTTGAAGGTATCGATGGTTGCGGCAAAACCACACAAATCAACGGAATTCGGGAAGACCTTCTCGCGTTAGGATATCGAGTGGAGCTTTTCAGAGAACCCGGCGGTACCTGTTTGGGTGAGGAGCTGCGTCGGATCGTCCTGCTTAACAACGGTATTCCGATATGCGAGCGCGCGGAAGTGTTATTGTATGTGGCTTCCAGAACGCAGTTGGTTCACGAGAAGGTATTCCCGTTATTAGAAAAGGGAGTCATTGTTCTACTGGATCGATATGCCGATTCCTCCGTCGCCTATCAAGGTTTTGGAAGGCTTTTACCAGTTGAAGAGATCATCGGGTTGAACGATTTTGCAATCGAAAAGCGCTATCCCGGAAAAACCTTCTTCATCGATATCTCCGTTGAGGAAGCAGAAAAACGGTTATCCAGCAAAGAAAAGGATCGTTTGGAAGGGGAAAAAGAAGAGTTCTTCCATCGCGTTCGCCACGGGTATCTGACGTTAGCCGAGCGATACCCCGGACGGTTTGTCATACTGGATGGCCAACAGGATCCCGAACTTCTGAGGAAGAGAATCTTACAGGCCGTATTGGCTGAGATCGATAGTCCCGAAAAAAAGGATCGATAGCGTATTTCATCGCAAATCGATATAGTCGATAAGCGGATACTCCGATTCGCGGATGGAAAAAGCCTCCTGTATCCCTGATTGGGGCACTGTACTCAGTGTTAGTTCCTCGAAGTAAACCTCCAGCGTTTCCTGAGTCTTCTGATTCTGCAAGACAATGCTTTCTAAACGCTCGTTTTGATCCACCACAATGAGGATCTTCGGGTATTCTTTTTTGAAAATGGTTAAGATCGCGGGTTCTCGGATGAGCAAGGTGTAGACATGGCGTTCGGCCTCTTTTTGGTAACTGAGCGACAACAGGGGGTTATAGGTTTCGATCAGTCCTAATAAAAAATCCGCGAAATTGCTGACCAGTTCTTGCGGATCAAATCCCAACGCTGGGGTTCCGACAGGATCTAAAGATACTCGTTGGTTCGCCCGCTTTTGCGTTCGCTGATCCAGGACGGAAAAGTAATTCTCCCGGTAGCGAAACAGGAAGGTGATCCCGGCTAAAACCTCCGGTTCCAGGATATCCAGGCGATAATCCCTTAGATCCCGAACCCAGAACTCTAATCCGTATTGGGTCTCCGTCACGGTGGTTTTATTCTCCTGAAGGAGCATTCTTATGTATACTTTCGCGTGGAGGTGTGTCGCGCCCGCGAAGGTACGCACCATCTTTCTCCAAGTCAAAATGCCCTCTTGTTCAACGCCGAAGGCCGTCAACACACAAAAGAACAGGAGCAGGGCCGCGAGGAACGGTTTTTTCATCGAAGAGTTCTCAGCCGGTCACGCGGATTGATGATTTCGGTCACTCTGACGCCGAAGCTCTCTTCCACGACGACGACTTCTCCTCTCGCGATCACTTTGCCGTTGACCAAGATATCCACGTGCTCCCCGGTCAACTTATCGAGCTCTATGATGGACCCGATATTCAAGTCGAGTATCTCTTTCAAAGTCAATCGACTGCGTCCCAACTCAACCGTAATCTCGAGCGGAACGTCGTAGAGCAATTCGAGTTGTTTTGGTAACTGCACAAGATTTTCTGAGGAAAAATCCTCAAACTCGGCTTTTTGTACGGTGACCGGGTCTTGTTTCTGAGGTGGAGGGGGAAAGTATCCCATATCCGGAGAGGCTTCCATTCTCGGCGCAGTCGCCACGGGTTGCTCTACCGGCACAGGTTTCGCTTGCGGCGCTGGAGTCGGAGCCGGTTTTTGGGCAGGCGTCTTCCCTGCTGTGAAGAGTGCGTACAAGCGCTTAACGAACGAGATCGGCACGATTTGATAGATATCGGTCACCGCTAAATCTTTTATTTCCATACGGAACGAAACGACCGCGGCTTCGGTATCGCCTTCTGTAGAGATCTCCGGAAATTGTACTTGCGCCTGCGAGAAGTCCGAGATTCCGACATTCGGCGGGGTAATCGCGATCGGTTTTTTCAAAAAGCCGGCCATGGCGGTAGAAGCGGTTCCCATCATCTGGTTCAGGGCTTCCCCGACCGCGCTGGTCTTCAGATCGTCTAATTCTCCGCTAACCTCTGTGCCGGTTCCTCCCATCATTAAATCCGCTATGATCAAAGCCGTTCCCTTGTCCATCACCAAAACGTTCAATCCGGAAAGTCCTTGATGAAATTCCAAGGTCGTAACAAGCCGTTCATCTCGGAAGGTATTTCGGACTTCGCTCAGTTTGGTGGTTTTCACTTCCGGCGTCGTGATTTGCACTTCTTTGCCGATAATCGTAAACAGAGCGGTGGCAGCGGAACCCATGATGATGTTTCCCACTTCTCCGATCATATCCAATTCTTCGGGGGTCAGTTTGGCCGACCCTCCTGCAGGAATGGCGGACTCAGCCTGTGGCTTGTCTCCGCCCCCGCTAATCGCCCCCAAGAGCGCATCCAGTTCGTCCTGAGTGAGGAAATTTCCGGAATCCGCCACGTCAGATCATTCTCCTTTCTTTGGAATCCAAGCCGAAAGGTCGAACTCTTCTTCTTGGTCTTCCATCGTCTCATGCCGAATACCCGTGACTTTCACGGCCTTCTTTCCGCGGTGATTACCAGGAATCCCTTTAAATTTCGGAAAGTCTCCGATCGCGATGTCGATCTCCTGGTCATGGTACTGGTCAAGCCGCAGAACGTCCCCTTTTTGCAAATAGAGCAGCTCCCCCACGCTCAAGCGCGTCTTTCCCAAAATCGCCTGCAGCGAGATTGGCGTGTTCTGAAGATTGCGAGCGATCTTCGGGGTAAGCTCTTCCTTTTCTTTTTTTTCGGATGACGAAAACCAGAACTGATTCGTGATTTTTTCCGTGAAAGGTTCCACGACAGAGGTTGGAATACATATATTCATAAAACCTTCGATGGTCCCGATCATAATTTCCATCGTGATCAGCAGCGTCATATCGTTAATTGGCGCGATTTGTACGAATTGCGGGTTCGATTCGGTGTTTTCGATCTCGGGGACAAATTCCATGACGTTCACCCACGCGTCTCTCAGTAGGGTTAAGAAGCGCATGGTCTCCCGCCTGACGATATTCGTTTCAATCTCGGTCAAGGAGCGGGACTTCGTTATGGACATTCCGGCGCCCCCAAGGATGCGATCAATCATCCCGAAGATAATCGTTTGGTTGATCTCCAAAATCGCGCTGCCGTTCAGACTTGATCCCGTGAAGATCGCCATATACGTAGGATTGGGAACGGACTTCAAAAATTCGCCGTAGGTGATCTGCTCGATCGGACCCAGGCTGACGTCCACAAAAAATCGCAGTCTCCCGGACAAGTAAGTGGACAAAGATCGCGCGAAATTCTCATGGATCATCTGGAAGGTTCGGGTGTGATCTTTCGAAAACTTCATCGGACGCCGGAAGTCGTAAGACTTAACCTTGGCTTTTTCTTCCTCTTTTTTGATCTCTTCGACGCTGACTTCTCCTTTGGTCACCGCGCGCAAAAGAGAATCTATTTCTTCTTGACTGAGCGTATCCGCCATCTTCGCTCACCCCCCTCCCGAAAAAGCATTTTTTCGTGTTATTGAACGGAAGCGATCGCCTTGATATAGGTAAAGACCTCGATCACCCCGAACTTCGCCTTATCTCCGATATATCCGGTAACGCGGTTGACCAAATCCCGAATCTGCCGTTTGATCAGGTCGAGTCCCGCAGGGCTTGACATTTCAACCGTCTCTTTTTGTATAAACAAGTCTTGCAGCGAGGATAGAATCTGGTCGTTACGCGTCGCAATCGCTTCCCGGCACCCGTCGCTGCCGACGGTAAAACTCAGCATATCGACCACGACGACGCTTTTGCCGCCTTTTAGCATAAAGGTTTTATTCGAACCTTCGACGATAAAGCGGACGCGGATCTCTATCGGCGCCGTCGGTGTCGCGTTTTGCTGACCGGTACCCGGGTCATTTGTCCCTAATACGAATCGCACCAGGACAAAGGTAACCCCTCCGGAAACAACGGCGGCGACAACCACCGAAATGAGCAATCCGAGGATGTTGATGGATGGTTTCTTCGATTTTGAATCTTCTACCGCTGGTATATCGTCAGCTTCTGGCAACGACGCTCACCTCACCTTTTCCCGCTTTATCAGAATATCCACCCGTTGAAACTGGTACCGAAGTTCGTTGATGGCAGTCTGATATTCAGTTTTCAACGCGCTTAGTTTGGCATTCGCCTGCTCTTGCGAGATCTCTCCGTCTTTTAGCTGGTAGTCCAGCAACTCTAACTGATTTTTCGCTTCTATGTCCAGCGCATGGACTTCCGACAAAATCTCGATATCACCTTTGGAGACAGGCACAAACCGTCTCGGATCGTAATAAAAATCGGGATCGAACCGCCCGTTGCGGATATCGACCACTCTTTCAGCGATCCGTTTCGCCTTCAGATCTTCCAAAAAGTATTTCGTAATACTGGCCGCTCTGGCGGCTCCCAAATGCCAGTTCGAGGGGTACACGGAATTTTCGGGGGGAATCCGGTCATCGGTGAAACCGCGCATCTCGAGCATATTGGTCGTGTGCTCGACCACGACCGCGCCGATCTTTTCTAATACGATTTTCGCTTCGGCGGTCAATTTCGCGGAGAAAGGCTCAAAGAACGCCATCTCGCTAAGCATGATCAAGGTCCCCTCTTCGTTTTCGATGATGGACAACTTCCCTTTGAAACTCTCGTCTTCACTAATCCGTATAATTTCTTCCTTCACACCGGGGTTGCTCGAAATAACTGGGTCCGAAACAGTTGTTTTCCCACCCATTAAAACGCTGGGGGGCGCCCCCGCAAAGACCATACTGATACCGCTGGCGACCTCCTGAAACTTTCCGGGATTGATCGATGAAAAGGCTAACAAGGCGACGAAAAAACAGAGCATCAATGTGATCATATCGCCATAGGTCGTTAACCATAATGCGGCGCCTTTCTTACACGGTGGGCATTTTTTTGCCATCCCGATCACTCCTTCGATGGGCTCGCCGCTTCATAAGTCTTCCGGGCATCCGCTGGCAAAAAGGTTTTTAGCTTTTCTTCGAGAAGTCGCGGGTTGTCTCCCGCCTGAATCGATAAGACCCCTTCCAGAATCATCTGTCGATGCATCACAAAGGTATCCTTCCGCAAACCAAGTTTCTCACCCATCGGTAAAAAGAAGACATTCGCGAACAGCGAACCGAAAAACGTCGTGATTAGGGCAACCGCCATCGCAGGCCCCAACGCGTCGGGATTATTCAAAGCCTGCAGCATCGCGATCAAACCCATAACCGTCCCCAACATTCCGAAAGCGGGGGCGTAGGCTCCGGCGCTTTCGAGCATCTTTCCGTTCATGGTCAGATCCGCGTCCAATAAATCGATCTCTATCTCCATCATACTTTTCAACAGATCCGGGTCGGTCCCGTCCACGATCAGCTGGATCCCTTTTTGCATAAAGGGATCCTTCAGCTCGGAGATATCGCCTTCGAGCGATAACAGCCCTTCGCGCCGCGCTTTTTCCGAAAAAGAAACGAGCGTGCGAATCGCGTCGATATAGTCCAGCTTCGGTTCTTGCACGGTACTCAGAATAACCTGGAAGATCTTTAGCGATTTAGACTTCGGATAACCGACAAAAACGGCTCCAATAGCGCCGCCTAAAACGATTACCATGGACATGATCGAATCCTTTCCCGTATAAACCGAAACGTCTCCACTCGATACTAAACCCAAAACAATGACCGCTATACCTACTACCAGTCCTAACAGCGTGGAAATATCCAACTGTATCCCTCCGTTGAGGAGCCACCTAACCGACAGAAACCGCTAACACGCATCGCAGCCGGATTCTTTCGTCTCCTGCGATTGACTTTTGTTCTGACCGACCCATTTCGCCAACGCGCCCAATGAGGCGAAACTCACCTTCCGAAACTCGAGAACCTTCTGAAATACTTCCTCAAGCGACTCTTTCACAATGATCTTCTTGCCGTTCAACAAGGTAATGGTCGTATCGGGTCTGGACTCGATCGATTCGATCAAATCATCGTTAAGGGCAAAGGTATCGCCGTTGAGTTTGGATAAGTAGATCATAATAACACCCTTTTGATTTTTCTCTCTTTCGGTCTTTTTATCCTATTCCGAGGATCGAATCCTCCAACTCCTGCAAAGACTCTTTCATCAAACGTAAAAAGGCGGGGTCATAGAAATCATCCGGTCTGCGCATCATCTTGGCGAAAACGGCGCTGTCGATCTCGTATTCATCTTCCTGATACTGTCTGGAGATAAACCAATGGATATTCGGAGAATAGGACAATAATGAAAACCAGACGCTGCCAAGATCCCCGATCGGTTGACAGTCAATGTGAGCGGGATAAAAAAGGACCTCGATCTGTGTCCCTTTCTCTTTCTCGCTCTGTATTCGAACATCCCCGCCCGTCATCCGGGCCGCTTCCCGCAAGAACGGCAATCCTAAACCGAAACGGCGGATTTTTTTGTCCCGCGTGGTATAAAACGGGTCGAAAATCCGTTCGAGCGTGGGGGGATCCATCCCTTTTCCATTATCTATGACGCGAAAACGGAAAATTTCCGAGGTTTCTTCGACCCTCAACCGGATGCGGGTCGCCCCCGCATTGATCGCATTTTGCGCGATATCGAGAACGTGATCCGCCAGCGTTCTCATCGACATAACCGAATGCTCCTTCCTGCCTCAGCTCGAACCGCTTTCAAAAATTCAGAAAAAATGCGACTCTCACAGCAGATCTCCATTCTGGCGTCTCCCAAAGCCTCGGGGGTATGGGCATCCGACGAACTGAAGAGCGCTGTGGGAAAAGTGCCACAGTACGCGGGAATAAGCGCGCGTTTTTCTAACAAATAGACTTCTAAGGGAATCCCCTTCGCGCTTTCAGGAAGAATCCCCATTTGGTAAAACAACCCCAATCCGCGAAAAACGTGCGCAAAAACCGGCAATCCTCCAAAGCTTCCAATCAATCGTAAGGCTTCTTCGATATTCAAGGAAGTCGGAAAGCCAAACGGCAGCGTCACCATATCCATAAACACATCGGTCTCATCAACCAACAACGAATACCCGTCTCTCTCCGGATCAATCGCGACAGGAGGTAACCGCTGCTCTACCGCGCGGCCGGCCGATTCGGCGGTTTCCACATCGGGAAAATAACCGAGGATGTGGACATCCTCCACTGTTTGTATCTCGATTCCGGGCATCACTTTTATCCCGTTTCGAGATAACGCTTTCTGAAAGGCCTGAACATTCCGCGTCGTATTATGATCGGTAATCGCGATCCAGTCGATACCATACCGTACAAGCCTTTCGGCGACCACCGATGGGGTCATCGTAATATCGGCGCAGGGCGATATACAGGTGTGGATATGAAAATCAGCCTTGAAGCATCTCATAAAAGATACCGCTGAGTTCAAACCCTCCTAACGGACTTTTCACAAGCAATACGTTCTCATCCCGGGCTTTTTGAACGGTATCGGCGTTATAATCCCGACCATTAGCCAGAATGATCGCTTTTACCCCAACGATAAGAGCCACGGCAACGATGTTCGAGTGCGATTGCACAGTGATCCAAAGGTCCGCTTTTCCGTTATGAGACATTACTTCGCTGAGCAAATCACAGGTAATGCCCTGAGAAACCTCCAGCGATTCGGGATCTCCCGTGACCACGGTCCCGCTGATCCGTTCCAAGGCTTGGCTGAAACGCATAGATCAGGCTCCTTTCCTTATCGCGATCGCCTCTACCTCGACATTCGCGCCTTTCGGAAGCGCACCGACCTGTATGACGGAACGGGCCGGGGGGGTCGTTTTGAAATATTCCGCGTAGATGGCGTTAAAGGCGGCGAATTGTTTCATATCGATAAGAAAAACCGTTACTTTTAATACATCCTCTAATGAAGACCCGAAATCTTCCAACAGGTTTTTCAAATTATCCAGGACCTGGCGCGTTTCAGCTTCGAGGCTTCCGGTCACCATTTCGTTGGTTATTGGATTTACGGGGATTTGGCCCGAAATAAACAACAGGTCTTTGTACGATACCCCCACAGAATAGGGGCCTACGGGTTTTGGCGCTCTGGCCGACTGATGGATCATCTTGCTCACAACGAATCCTCCTCCGAAAATAATGTGTTGTGAGATTATAACACACCGATCCGTAAAAATCGGGGCGTTAGACCCGTTATGAGCGGTTTTTTGTGCAGAGAACGAGGTTTTCCGTAAGGTTCGGAAAGTAATGGCGGAGAAGGGCCCCCTTTAGGGAAGAAGGTTAGGCTGTCGATCGCGGGTTGTGGATTCAGGAAGGCATCAGGCTCCGAACACGATTTCTACCTTCGGCTTTCCCTTGATAAAGCCATTGGTCGGCTTCAGATACCAGATCATCGATCGTCCGTTCGGGCGCCATTTGGGCTAAACCGATGGTCAGGGTGACATGATAGATTCTTTTCCGTTTGGAAAAAGAGGTCTTTTCCACTTTCGCGCGAATTCTCTCCGCAACGATCGTTGCCTCAGCCAACGCTGTTGCGGGAAAGATTAGCAGAAACTCTTCACCGCCCCATCTGCCGATGAAGTCTTCGCCCCTCAAAGTCGAAGAAACCACTTTTCCCAGTTTCTTCAAAACCTTATCCCCTTCCAAGTGCCCGTAGGTGTCATTCAGATTCTTGAAAAAATCGAGGTCCGCAATCGCGACCGTGAACGGAATCTGTTTTCTTTCGTATAGATGGACCTGCTCCTTCAGTTTTCTCATAATCTCTCTCCGATTCGGCAGACCGGTTAATTCGTCGGTTCGGGCGATCTGTTCCATCTTACGAAAAGCCGTTTTCAACGCTTCATTCTTTTGTTTCAAAAATTCCGCTTCCTGGGTCATTTTTTGGATACGCGCGCGCGTTTCCATCTCGGCAAGGGTCTTCGCGGTTTTTTCACTGAAATAGTTTTCTTTCTCGTTCACGTACTTACGGAAATAATCCACCGCTTTGCGATAGTCTTCGACAATCGGAAGGGTTTCGGTCAATTCCTTATAGATTTCCAGTAAAAGGCTCTTGACCTGCGATTTTTCCGCCAGCACGAGAGCGGCTTCCAGGTGATCGACTGCGAGGCGGTATTGCCCCTGTGAGATCTCGATACGCGCGAGCTCAAGCGCGCAACTGGCTTGAAGACCGAAATCCTGGCCGCGCTGGACCAGGTTTTGACAGGAACGGATCGATTCTTTCGCAGCCTCATTCTGATGTAAAAGGCGGTAAGCCTTTCCGATGTTGAGCAGGGCAAAATCGACATTGGCTTTATCGGGATTGGTTTTCGACGCTTCGATCGAGAGGTTCATGTACTCCAACGCCCGTTTCGGATCGCCGTTATTCAGATGAATCTCGCCGATGTTATTGTATAAATAGGCGATCTGGGTTTGCATCTGTTCTTTTTTCGCCAAATCGAGGGCTTTTTCGAAGTAGTTTAACGCCTCTTCATTACGATTTAGTATCCCGTACAAACTCCCCAGGTTGTTGTAGGTGCGGGCGATTCCCTTGGTATCATCGGTATCTTCGACGATGCTCAGAGACTTTTGGTAATAGGTAAGCGCTTGATTGTAGTCTCCGACTTCCCAAAACACGATTCCGATGTTCCGATAAAGCTTCGCAATCTGTGATGGGATGGAGAGGGTTTCGAAGAAGGCGAGCGCCTGCTGAAAGTGATAGGCGGATTCATCTGGTTTCCGAAGCTGATAATAAGCTCCTCCCAAGGCATTGTGGGCGTTGGCTTGGGCATGGATGTCTTTTATCCGCTCCGCCAAAGCCAGGAATTCTTGGGCGAAAGCGAGCCTTTGAGCAGGTTCCAAACCGTTTTGTATATCAATGACAACCTCATAGAACGGGAATTTCCGTTTCCCGCGTGTTTTTTTGAGTTGTGAGAGCGCCTCTTGAACGATCGGTTTCATCTTCTCTCCTTTAGGCGATTCCCATGCCGTATCGCGACACATAGGGATCAATGCGACGATTATACCGACATCGGACACGATTGTCAATGAAACCGCAGCGCGGACAACTGAATCCCGTTGTCGATCTGCTGGATCGGCGCGTGATCTACGAAAGCGAAACAAACTCTCCGATATCCGATAGCTCTTTTTTAAAAGAGCGGTTCGTGGTACGATAGGCGTATGCGACGATCACGCCATCTCTTTGGATAACGCCGCATTAATAGAAGGTTTTCGAAACCCATCGGTCTTGTAAAGCGCACCTTTTGCTTAATATCGGAAAAACAAAAGATGCATCGAGATCACCCGATCTGGAATTCCGAACTTTTGTTCGGCCGATTAAGAGGGTTAAAGCGTTCTTCATCGAGCGTGAGGTATTTTTTTAAGGTCAATAGAGTTCCTAACCAAATAATCCGAACGTGAAACCAGGAAACCGCATTCTACTTTTTTTCGACATTATCCGTTAATCCGAAGAATGAAACCCGGAGGGAATACGATGAATAGAGAGACCTTACATCAGACTGAGGCGAAGCGCTGGATTCGTTTTCTGGTATTCTTTCTCGCGTTGGCCGGAGTCTTGATCGAAATCGTCACCACGCGATTAACCCGCGAGATTTGGTTTTTGTTTCGGTTTTATACGATACAAACCAATCTTTTGGTCGCCTTTTCGATGCTTCTATGGCTCTTCATACGGGATGAAAAACGCCGATACGCGGGGATCGTACGGCTGTTTTCGAATGCGGTTGCTTTATGGATATTGATTACGGGTATTCTATACGGGTTGCTCCTGGCGGGATTTTATCATCCCACCGGATGGAAGAGCCTCTCGAACCTTCTTATGCATTATGTCACACCGCTGGCCATGGTCATTCACGAGCTCATTTTTTCGAAGCCGATCGTTTCCGTTTGGTGGCTTCCGGCCGTTTGGGTAAGTTATCCTCTGATATATTCGGGAGTTTCCGTTCTTTCGGGCCTGCAAAACGGATTTTTCCCTTACTGGTTTCTCAACCCGACTCAGAACTACCCCCAAGGAGCCGGGTCTCTTCTCAACGTGGGGCTTTTCGTGGGAGCGATGATGATCGTGTTTGTGAGTTTCGGTTTTCTGATGCTCCGCTTCAATCGGCGGTGGACGCGGGAAGACGCCTCTTGATATAGAAAGCGCAAACCCCGAGCATAACGGGGTATTCCGTGGACTCGGGGTTCGTTGCTTTCTTGCTCATTCGCGCCTTGAAAGGCTTATTCTAAAGGCTATATTGTGAACTTCGCGATTTCGGTCTTCAATTTTTCCGCCAATCGGCTTAACTGCCCGGCGGAGGCGTTTACTTCGTTCGCTTGCGCCGTTTGGGTTTTCGCGCTTTCATTCATCGCCTGAACCTTTTCCGAGATGTCCACCATCGATTTAGAGGAGGTGTCCATCGCGCTCGCCATCTCTTCCGCGGCGGCTCCCTGCTCCTCGGAGGTGGCGGTTAAGTTACTCACCATCGCGTAGATGCCGTCGACGTTATGAGAGATATCCTTAAACTGCTCTTCGATCTTCAGCCCGCTGTCATAAACCCGCTTCACCAACTCCAGAGTGTCCTCTGTGGCGACATCCGCCTTTGAAACTCCTTCGGCGACTTGTTTTAATATAACGCCGATATCGTTCGTCGCTTTTTTGCTTTCTTCCGCGAGTTTGCGTATCTCATCGGCTACGACCGCAAAACCTTTTCCAGCCTCTCCGGCGCGCGCCGCTTCGATCGCCGCGTTAAGCGCAAGCAAATTCGTTTGGCTCGAGATCGACTCGATCGATTCGGTGATCTCACTCACTTTCGCCGTCAGCGCCGCCACTTCCGCCGCTTGCTTCGCCGATTCTTCCGTTTGTTTGCGCGCTTCTTTAACCCGCTCGATGACCTCGTGAACCGCGATGGTTCCGTCTTTAACGATCGTCAGAGCCTTTTCCGAGCTGGTTGACAAATCCTGTGCCGTATGAGACAAGCCTTGCGCGCTCGCGGCAACTTCTTCCACCCCCGAGGTCACTTCTTCGATGGAAGCGGACGTGTTTTGGACGTCACTGTCCACAATCTCGGCTTGTTTGGCCAGCGTTTGAGCCGATTTCAACTGCTCTTCCGAAACACGATCCAAAACGGTTGATGCATGGTTTGTCTCATCGACAGAAGCGCGGATGAGCGAGATCGACGAACGCACGGCCTCCGTCATCTTTCTCATCGCCTGTGAAATCTTCCCGATCTCGTCCTTTCGGTCAAGATATTGGGCGACAATCGCCTCTTTAACCGTTAGGTCAAGATCCCCAAGGCGCTCCAGCTCTTGCGTCACACGCGTGATCGGTTTTGAGATCGAGGTCCCGGTAAAAAAGATGATCAATACGATGGTCGCCAGAACGATCACAAACACGATGAGCACTAACAAGACCATTTTTACGGTGATCGCATTCATTTCCTGATCCGGTATCGAAACGGCAATCGACCACCCGGGCGTTCCCCGGATCGGGCGGAAGAACATATGGGCCTTGCTTCCATCCGGCTGCGTGTAAGTACCGGTGCCTTCTTCCCCGCGCATCGCCCGATTCCCTAATTCTTGAAGCCCTTTGAACCCCTGTTGATCAACGTTACTCACGCTCAGTGCCATAACCAGCTTGGGATTGGCACTATGGGCAATGCAAACGCCTAACCGGTCGATCATATACGCGTACCCGGTTTCACCGTATTCGAATGTACCTAACTTTGTCGATAGAGAGTCGATGTTCAAGGCGGCAACCAGAACGCCAACCAACACTCTCTGTTTATCATGTATCGGCATCGCGATCATCACAACGGGCAGTCCGGTTCCTTTGCTGATCGCAGCATCGCTCATCGCGATGTCTTTCCTCTGATCGACGATCTCTTTAAAGTACGCTCTTTCTTTAATGTTCGCCATAGATCCGTCGAAGTTGATGAAGTTTCCGGTTAAATCCGCGACAAAGATATACTCGTACAGGCCTTGTCCGTTTTTGACCATGTCAGCCAAGCGCGGGTGATGGAGCTTCGAGTCCATCGAAACGATCTCTTGGCTTTTGGAGATGTCGTACAGATGCTTTTTTATGCCGTCTACCCATTCGCTCATGTAAAGCTCCACCGCCGTGGTTGTCTGAAAAACCTGCCCGGAAATGGCCTGATAGATGTTCCGTTGAGACAACGCCGCGAGGATGACGGCGCAAATGGCAAAGATGGCGATGATAGCGGGAATGGAATACCAAAAGAGTCTTGCTTTGATCGATCGAATTTTGATCATACCGTGTTGCCTCCTCTTCATATTCTATCTTCTCTATCTAGTAAATCCGTTTCCTAACTCTCGCCTACGAAATAATCCAACGCGTTTATACTCAAGATGATCTTGAGTCATGAAACACTTTTTTAGAAACGAATCGGGTTTCCTTTTTAATCTTTGCATAAGTGTAAATAGTTATTGAAATAACAATTCATGCTATAATATTATTATACTCTTGAAAAGAAACGACCTCTTTTCTAATTTATTCCCAAACGAAGACATTATCAAGACAACTTTGAAAACAGTGAAGTGAGCCTCTATCGCCTTGTCACCCCATATCGAGCCGGATCAAGAGGTTATCACGCGATTAAACCGGTTATTGTCCGATAACGGGGGTTTATGATACACTATGAAATGACGAGGGTATCGGTTTCGCGCGCATCCGTAACGGGTTTAAGAAGGAAAGAGGGCGTCTTTTCTCTTAAAGCGGCCTCCTCATGGAGTAAAAGGATTACCCGTTGCAGCGAAGATTTTTTTCGTTACGGAAGCGTATAAGAAAAAACGGCGTTCCACCCGATGACGGAATCGATTTCGGTACCCTCCCGGCATCGGGCATTTCAGTGAGGTTTTTTCAATCTATCGAACGGACTGGAGGATTATGAAGATCGTTGGTTTTTTCATAGTTTTTGTGCTCCCGGGTTCCCTCGGTTTCTCCCAGTCAGGGACGGGGAGCGTCATACCGACAGCGGAAAGCGGAACGATTCATTCCATCATATGGGGGCTCTTAGGAATCGCGGTTGTGACTTTACTCGTCCTCGGCATGAGAAAATTTCTTCTTTCCAAAAACCGCGCGCTGGCTCAAGAGTCGCTCCGTTACCGTGAAAAAAACGATGAACTGGTTCAAGCCAACGAACGACTGAATACAATCTACGGGGAACTTCAAAAAGCCTATCAGGATTTCGGGGAATTGCTCGAACGGTTTGAATCGATCGTCGAGGTTTTGTCCAAGGTCGGGAATAATGAACTGGATGAAAAATCTTTCTTTGGGTTGTTCTTAGGCGCCGCGCTGAAGATCATTCCGATCGCGAACTATGGCACGGTCTCTTTAATCATGGACCACGAATGGCGGTTCATCGCGGTCGAGGGATATGACGGCGAACGGTTGATGGTCTTGCGTCTTCCGGAAGAGAATATCCGCCATATCTACGAGGTTACGGTAGTGGATGCCTTGTATGACCGTTACGAGCGAGACATCGACGAATCTGTCAGAGATCCTTTGAAAGAGGCGGTCAAGCCCTTCAAACAATCTCTATTGACGCCGTTTATCGTCGATGGCAAGTTCTATGGAACGATGGCGCTGGACATCGCCCGTGAGAACGAAGCCACTTTTACCGATGGCATGAAGAAAGTTATGACCGCTTTCTCGAAGATCGCTTCCGCCTTTTTGGCCTTTAAGCGCCAATCCGTCAGTCAGGGAAAGTTCCAGAAAAATATCATCCTATCCCTGGTGCGCGCATTAGAATACTACGACCGGTACACCCGGGGGCATTCCGAACGTGTGGCCCGTATCGCATCCCTGCTGGCGGAAGCGGCCGGACTGGACCGGGAGAGCATTCGCAAGATCTATTGGGCCAGCTTGGTTCACGACGTCGGAAAGATTTACGTGCCCCAGCTGATCCTAAATAAAGCGGGCAAATTGACGGAAGAGGAGTTTGAAGAGATCCGAAAGCACCCGGGAAAGAGTTATGAGATCATCAAGGAAACGGAAGGGATGGATGAGATCGCTCAGATGGTGCGGCACCACCACGAACGATGGGACGGAACGGGGTATCCCGATCGCTTTATCGCCGAAGAGATACCGATCTCTTCGCGGATCATCACGATAGCGGACGCTTACGACGCCATGACGAGCGAGCGCCCTTATCGCAAAAGCATTCGTAAAGCTTCTGTAATTGAAGAGTTCCGAAGAACTAGCGGAACACAGTTCGATCCTCGATTGACCAATCTCTTCATCGGAATCATCAGTCGAACGGATTTCCAAGAATAAAGAAGGACAGAATTCGCGGGAAAAGCAAAACAAAAGAGGACTGCTCGAAAAAACTCGTGTCGTCGTTTAATAGAGAAACATGTTTTTGAAAGGAGAGTATGGTGGAAAAAGCGAACCGGAATCTTTTCACACTGGGAGTCGGAGTATTCTTTTTGGGGTTAGCAGTCATTTTTTTCGTTAAGGAGATCGACCTGTGGCCGTGGATTCTCGCCCTAATCGGCCTTGCTTGGCTCCCTTGGTCTTTAGCCACGAAGAAAGGGTGGTACGGTTGGAACGGGTGTGTCTGGCTGGTCGGACTGGCTTTGTTGTTTTATTTCCATATCTTTTGGCCCGGGATCTTGATCCTGATCGGCATCAGCATTGCCTTTGGCTCGCTGACCAGAAAAGCGCCGGGGAGTCCGTTTGTCAAACCGTGACGCGTCAGAGCTCCCCGATCGCGCTCACGCGCGGTTTTATTCCCACTCCGCGACGATGTAATTGGAATTGACCGGAAATACTTGCACTTGCTGGATGTTCTTCAGGTAAGTGTTCACATTCGCGAAGGTGTAATCGTAGACTTCATCCAGTGTGATCTGTTTGTTGCTGTCGACATCCGCGTCATAGGTTGAATTGAAAGCGCCCAGGGGAGCCGAGAGCCCGGTATGGCCCAATCCGTCGGCAAAGAAGAAGGAAAAGATGCCGTTCTGCAAGGTGGCGTCCTCCCAACTGCTCTCCGTCTGCTTGGCCGCCGTCAGAACATACGTTTGCCCGCTCCGTGTCCCTTGTGTTAACCCTTCGATAAAAGACCGGTTGTATTTCTCAAGATCCGCGATGACCTCTTCTCTTGAGGAAAGCAGACTCGTGAATCCGCCGGAACGGCAGGAATCCAAGACGACGAGCACAGTGCCGTCGAGTCGGGCGATCAGGTTGCGGAGTTCGGAGACCGTTATCTTAGAACCATTCGAAAAAGAAAGGTAAGATTCGGAAGCGGCATAGTCATAACTGCCGTGCCCGGCAAAGTAGAACAGGAAAGTATCGGCATCCGAGAAGTTCGCTTCCAATTCCTCAAAAAACGCTACGACATCGTCCTCGACAACACGCGTTAACAATTGCCGATTGATGAACTCTCCGGATAGATGCTCCAAGCAAGTTTGGACATCATTTGCGTCGTTGACCGTCCATCTTAAGTCGGAAGCGACGTCGTAGTCAGAGACGCCGATCA
>ERZ795056.410-NODE-410-length-54777-cov-12.276982_pt1 | contig 54777 bp, 39 predicted proteins | sample MGYA00375140_ERZ795056 | MGnify/ENA primary metagenome ERZ795056 (study PRJEB30185, sample SAMN05720227) | activated sludge metagenome | isolation source: Anaerobic digester | place: USA | collected 2015-03-09 ...
GATTGGTTTGTGTAGGAGGCGTTTGTAGATTTGTTCCCGAAAGCTCAGGAATTTCTTTGTCACTTAATACGACTTTTTAAATTCAAATTTATATATTTGCGTCGGATTTGGGGGATTAGCTCATTTGGCTAGAGCGCTTGCCTGGCAGGCAAGAGGTGACCGGTTCGAATCCGGTATTCTCCACGAAAGTCGAAACGAAAGTTTCGGCTTTTTTTTTTGTTCCTAAAAATCCAGAAAATTGCCCTACGCAAATTTTGAGGTGCGATGACCGATTGTTAGAATTCATTCTGGGTTTAGACATCTGGAACACGATAATTGAGAAAATGAGAAATTATAGACGAGTTGTGTATTTCATCGATTATTTCAGTCAATTCATCGGAACATTAACAAAAAATTAAGCATTTTCAATATTAATTCGTTGTTTTACATGTCGTTCAAAATCAGCGATATGGATGTTTAATTTTTGGTATAATTACCAATTTGTATGTCATCGTAAAAATCTAATCTAACCTCACCAATTTATAAACATGAACACGAAAAACACCGCAATGAAAAATACCACAAAGCGATTATTTTCTATTGGCTTAATGCTGCTTGTAATGTTGATACATTCGAATGCGTCGGCGCAAGATGCCTGTATGATGGTTCCGTTACCGCTGAGTCAACGCGTGCAGCAATCCAGCGTAATTGTTGAAGGTAAAGTGTTGTCGCAGGAGTCCTTTTGGGGGATCGGCAGGCGTAACATCTTTACCCGAAACATCGTAGAAGTTTACAAAGTTTTTAAAGGAACCGGCAATCTGCGTACCATTGAGGTAATCACCCAAGGCGGTAGAGTAGGCGATGTTGAGCAAGTGTTGTCTGCCAACCTAAGCCTCACCGTTGGCGACATGGGTGTTCTTACATGTATTCCCAGTCCTTATCAGGAAGCGGGCGTGTCAGGTTATGCGGCTTACGGAAGTATGCAGGGATTTATTAAATATGATGAAAGCGCCAAAGCCCACGACCCATTCAATACCTATAGAAATATAGATACAGAAGTGTATCAGGCAATCAAGGATATTACCAGGCGTCCCGTTCAGGAACTGGCCCCAAATACAACGCTCGAGACTTTAAGGAGGAGCCTAAACGCAAACGCGAATAGGGTTTCTAACCCAAACAGCGTACAAGCAACGCCGACGATTACCAATTTTACGCCCACGTCCATAACCTCGGGAACAAGTTCTAACCTTACCATAAACGGAACCAATTTCGGGGCAACACAAGGAACAGGTTTTGTAGAATTTAAAAACGCCAATGACGGCGGAACCACATGGGTCAAGCCACTTACAACCGATTACGTTTCCTGGAGTAACACACAGATTGTGGTAAAAGTACCCAGCGTGAGTCAAACCGGCCCTGGAGCAGGAACCGGGCAAGTACGCGTAACCAACTCTGATGCTTCGTCCAATCAAGTGACCAGCGCAGCAACACTGACCATCACATATGCTTACTCTAACTCCACCAATGCCAACGTGGCGCGAATGCCCACCCATATTACAGACAACGGATTTGGAGGCTACACTTTCTCCATGAACTCCAGTTTTGCAAGCAACACTAGCGCAGCCAATAAGTTCAGGGCAATTTTAAACACCTGGACCTGCGCTTCTGGCATGAACTGGTTGTTGGGTGCTACTACCGCAGCTTCATCTGTGGCTTCAGACGGCATTAACGTCGTGACCTTTGTTCCCTCATTGTCGGCCGGTGTGTTGGCCTCTTGCTCGAGTTGGTATTACAGCTGTGGATCAGGTGCTGCAAGTAGCGTCTACGTGGGTGAAATCGACGTGGTCATCAGCAGTGCTTTTACCTGGTATTACGGAACGGGCACGCCTCCCGCAGGGCAGTACGATTTTGAAAGCGTGATGCTGCATGAAATGGGGCACGGACACCAACTCAACCATAGTATCGATGCCACTGCAGTAATGCATTACAGCATTTCGTCGGGAACATTTAAACGAACGCTCAACGCTAATGAGATTGCAGGAGCCATATTTATTAAAAACAGAGATATAGGTATTGGAACAGTGTGCGGCTCGGCGCTTCCGATGACCGTGCTGGCTTGTAACTCAGGAACTGCGGCGCCATTGGTGACTTTTACCGCCAATAGAACCAATGTCGTTGCGGGTTGTTCGTTGGTTACCTTTACGCCCGAAGCGATTCCTGAAGTTACCTCATGGAGCTGGAATTTTGGTGGAGGTGCCACCAATTCCACGTTGCAAAATCCAACGGTAACCTTTAGTACGCCCGGAACCTATAGTGTCACCCTAACAGCCACCAACGCTTATGGTTCTACACCATTTACCAGAACAAACTATATCACAGTAACTGCGCCAATCTGCAGCGCCACCAACACCAACTTTACCGGTACGCCTACAGATTATAACGTCACAGGCGGGAAACTGGCAGGACACAACGGTGCTGGCGACTTGGCATTTGCCGACAAGTTTCTGTATTGCGGCGTCGCAACCAAATTAACCCAACTGAAGTATTATTTTAATCTCAGGACAGGAACCGGTAACATTACCGCCAAGGTTTGGAGTGCCGACGGTGCCAATGGAGCACCAGGGACAGAACTTTTTAGCCAGTCTGTCGCAATTTCTGCCTTGCTGGCTTATCCTAACGCGACTACAGTTACCTTACCCTCACCATTGTCAATTACCGGAGACTACTACATTGGTTACCAGATTGCCTATGCTGGTTCCGACGCAGTCAGTTTGATTACCAATGCGCAAGGCGAAAGCGCGGTGAGCACAGGTTGGCGCAAATCGAGCACAAACGTTTGGGCTTCGTACCTTACCCTGTACGGACTTTCCCTTACCCTAAAAGTTGAAGGCGTTTTCAACAATACACCAACAGCAACCATAACGCCGGCTTCGGCTACTACTTTTTGTACTGGCGGCAGCGTGGTATTAAACGCGAACACGGCTCCGGGCTATACTTATTTGTGGTATAAAGGCGGCGTTACAACAGGAATCACAACCGCTTCTTATACGGCTACGACCACAGGCAATTACACCGTACAAGTGAGCTACGGTACATGCTCGGTAACTTCGGCTGCGACCGCCGTTACGGCAAACAACTGTGCGAATGCCGATTTGGCCAATCTTACGATAAGTACGGGAACACTCGCGCCTGCTTTTGCGGCTGCTACGATCGCTTATACGGTTTCGGTCCCAAATGCAACGTCATCTATGACGGTTACACCTACCTTATCCGATGTTTTGGCTTCGGTTAAAGTGAATGGAGTGACTGTGCCTAGTGGAAGTCCGTCCTCGGCAATCGCTTTGTCTGTGGGAAGCAACGTGATTACAACAATAGTTACCGCACAAAACGGGACCACAACTAAAACCTATACCATCACCGTGACAAGGGCGGCTTCGAACAATGCCAACCTTTCGAACCTGGTACCCAACAGTGGTACATTGACGCCTGCATTTGCCCAGGCAACTATTTCGTACACCATTTCGGTGCCTAACACAACGACTTCAATGACCGTAACGCCAACGGTGGCAGATGCTACGGCAACGGTTAAAGTCAATGCGGTGACGGTGGCCAGCGGTACGCCTTCGTCGGCTATTGCGCTTGCTGTAGGATCCAATGTGATTACAACGGTTGTTACTGCACAAGACGGCACGACGACAAAAACCTATACTATAACCGTAACCCGCGCGGCATCCAATGTAACGACTTTATCAAACCTTGTGGCAAGTGCAGGAGCGCTGTCGCCATCATTTACATCACTGACGACTTCTTACACGGTTTCGGTTCCCAATACAACTACATCGACTACTGTGACGCCAACTTTAACAGACAGCAATGCTGTGGTAAGGGTAAATGGTGTAATTGTGTCGAGTGGAACTGCTTCGTCTGCAATTGCACTTAATGTTGGAGCCAACGTGATTACCACTTTGGTAACGGCGCAGGATGGCGTTTCAACTAGAACCTATACGATAACCATTACGCGAGCTGCTTCTAGCAATGCCAACCTGGCTAGTCTGGTACCAAACAGTGGTGCCTTGACGCCAGTATTTGCCCAGGCAACGATTGCGTACACCATTTCGGTTCCCAATGGCACGACTTCAATTACCTTGACGCCAACGGTAGCGGATGCTACGGCAACGGTTAAAGTCAATACGGTGACCGTAGCCAGCGGCAGTCCATCGTCTCCCATTGCACTTGCTGTTGGATCTAACGTGATTACCACGGTTGTTACCGCGCAAGACGGAACAACTACCAAAACCTATACAGTTACCGTTACCCGTGCAGGGTCTAATGTAACGACTTTGTCAAACCTTGTGGTAAGTGCAGGAGCGCTGTCGCCATCATTTACATCACTGACGACTTCTTACACGGTTTCGGTTCCCAATGCAACTACATCGACTACCGTGACGCCAACGCTAACAGATAGTAATGCCGTTGTTAGGGTGAATGGTGTGATTGTGTCGAGTGGCACACCATCGGCTGCAATCGCACTCAGCGTTGGATCCAACGTGATTACCACTTTGGTAACGGCACAAGACGGAGTAAGTACCAGGACTTATACCATTACCGTGACGCGTGCGCCATCGAACAACGCAGACTTGTCTAACCTCGTGCCTAGTACAGGAGGATTAACACCTGCTTTCGCATCGGCCACGACCAATTATACGATTTCGGTTCCCAATACCACAACATCAATTACTGTCACCCCAACCTTGGCGAGCGCTTTTGCGACGGTGAAAGTTAACACCGTTACAGTTGCCAGCGGAAGCCCGTCTTCGGCCATCGCGCTTAGTGTTGGAGCCAATGTAATTACAACAGTGGTGACCGCACAGGATGGAACGACGACCAAAACCTACACGATTACCGTCACGCGTGCACCGGCGGCGAGCGCTTCGATAGTGAACCTCAAACTGTTTTTGGAAGGATATTATGCGGGCGGCGGAATGATGGCACCTGTTAAATTCAACCAGGACGGCGTCTCGAGCAGCCTTTTAGTTGAAAACCTAACGGTGGAATTGCACCACGCTACAACGTATGCTTTGGTGGCAAGCACTACTGCGATGCTCAACACCAATGGGACGATGACTTGTACTTTCACGACAGCACCAGTCGGATCATTCTATATAGCGGTAAAGGGTAGAAACATGATTCAAACCTGGAGTGCTTCGCCGCAAACGGTGGGTGCAACTCCTTTGACATTCGATTTTACCACTTCGTCGAATACGGCCTATGGCGACAATGTGAAGCAAATGGCACCGGGTGTATTCGCTTTTTATACGGGAGATATTAATGGAGACGACAATATCGACAATATCGACTTTTCTGTGTGGGAGAACGATGCGTCAGAATTCGCTTTTGGCGAATATGCAACAGATATGAACGGTGACGGCAACGTAGATAATATCGACTTTTCGATATGGGAAAACAATGCCTCTAACTTTGTCTTTGCTACTTATCCGTTTTAAATAATTTGAATTAAAAAAAGCGCAATCCTGTTTTGGGTTGCGCTTTTTTTTATAATTTTTTGGACTATTGGTCGTCTGAGAGGTAAGTCTTATTTCCGTTGGAATTGATGTAATACCTTCCGCCACGTGGCCCGGTGTAGACTTTTTTGCCATTGTAAGTTCCGGTGACCTTATCTGGTTTTGCAGGCGCTTTTTCGTTAGACTCACGGATTTTTGTTGCAGATTTTTTGGCTTTGGTGGCCACTTTGTCTGCAACTTTTGCCGTTCCGTCGGCTACCTTTGCCGCGGTTTTTTTGGTTCCGGCTTTGACATCGGCAGCTACTTCTTTGGATTCTTTTTTGACTTCTTTAGCCGCTTTCTTGGTTTTTTCGGCTACTTTTTCTGCAGCCTTTTCTGTCTTTTCTGCGGCTTTCTTAGTCGCTTTCTTGGTTTTTTCTGCGGCGGTTTCGGCTGCTTTGCCTACCTCTTTCGCTGCTTTTTTAGTTTTGACGGCAGCTTTATCGGCAGCCTTGCCTACTTTGGTTTCTTGGGCATAGAATGTCGTTGAAAATGCCAACAGCAAACACATTAAAAGTAATTTCTTCATGATAAGATGTTTTAAGATTATCGATTAAAATTACAAATTAATTCAGAACAAAGCGGCTAAAATGAGCCTTAAAAATAAGCCCGCAACTGCACGCTTCCGGTGTGGATGGTTTCGCTGGTTTCGCTTTTGCGTCCCTGATAACTCAGGTTAACATCCAAATATTGGGTGAGGTTTTTTTGCACAAGTAATCTCCAGGTCAAATTTTGTCCCGGCTGTAAACCTTCAAGCATCTGGAAAGCAACCGGCGATAAGGAGTTGCCGGTAAATTTGTTTTCATATAGAGAGAATTCTCCATTCATGGTAAGTTTCTTCTCGCTTGCATATGTGAATGAAGTGCCTACCCGGGTTTGTTTAAGCCGTTCCCGATCGCCGATAGAATTTTCCTTGTCGTAGTATTCGTAAAATAAATCCCAACTGGCATTGGTCGAAAAAAGATAGGAGACTTTCGGGGCGAGCTGCCAAGCAAAAATCGTATAGTCGCGCGAGGTAAAATTCTCAATAACAGCTTTAGATCGCACGGTTTTGCCAGACATCGTTAGCAACCAGTTTTTGCGGTACAAATGCGCATATTGCAACTGGTGCGAGCTGTTGTAATTTTCCTGCGAACCTACCGAAAGCAAGTTTTTGGCCCGGCTTTCCAGATAAGTATGGGTAACCGAATGGTCTTGTTTGCCGCGATTGTAATACAAACTGTTGCGAATGGCGGTATTCAGACCCAGTAAGTCCAATTCAGATGAGCCAAAAGGATTCAGATCGAAATTGTCTCCGTCACGCCTGATTTTCCGGTCTACCGAGTAGGATGTCTGATTGTAAAAATACGATAAGAACTTTAGCAATCCGGTTTCGTTCTGCCATTGCGCCGGATTGAGCGTGAGCGCATTCGAGAATTTATTCTGGTGCGTCTTCACAAAAATCTGGTTGGGTAAAAACACACGCACGTATTTAGCAAGGTCGGGAAAAGGCGCAACTTCAAACTCCTGCAATTCCTGGATGCCGTTTTTATTGTAGTCATTCCACATGTAGACGCCTTGGCCGGGATCTACTTCGAGGTAAGTGAATTCTTGCTGGGCAATGGTTCCAGAGGTAGTTTCATAGGCCGCGGTAACTTGTATGAGTTGGTCAAAAAAGCGATCGTTGTACAAAATCCTGGAGTTGAGTGACGGTTCGTTGGTACGTGAAGGGTCGGTGAATTCGAGATTGCGGTAATTGGCATAAACAGACAAGTCGCTTTTTTCGGTTTGGATTAGTTTAGATTTGAGGTAGTACGATTGCGAAGTGTTCACGCGATTTAAAAACCCGTTCTGCAAACTGTCATTGACGCGGTGCAGGTAACCCAGCTCTACAAATACTTTGGTACTGTCACCACGCCCCGTAAAAGCTCCATATTCAAGAAAACGCTGGCTTAGGGTAGAAAGCAGGTTGGTCGATTTTATTTTTTCCTGATTGTCCTCGAGCCGCACCGATCCACCTACCCAGTTCTTGCCAAAATGGTATTTGACTTGCGATTGGTTGCGCAAGAACTTGGAATCCGCGAGCGTGCCATCGCTTTTCATCAAACTGCTTTGTTGCGATACCGCCCATCGGTCTAACCTGAAAAGCCCATTTACGATGTGGCGGTTGCCCGAAAAACTACTGCCGAAGCTCAGGTTTTCATACTGGTAAGTCGCCAGTCCTTTTTTTGGAAGGTTGAAATTGAGTCCCGAAACCAAATAGCTTTGATTGCCCAAAACACTGCTCAGGTTCCAATCGCGGTCAAATTCAATGTTGAACAATCGCTCGATGGTTTTGAATTCTTTTTGCACGAATTGAAAATTGGCAAAAGCGTCCACTTCCCATTTTCCGGTAAAAAGTCGCTGCTTGCCATTGAGTTTTCCCGCCAAACCCTGGTTGTCGCCGTCGTTGATTGGCGAAAAAAGGTTGAGGTCGTTGTTGCTGATGCCCAGCTCAAAATCTACATTGGTTTTCTGTGATGGATTAAACTTTCCAAGCAAGGTCGCGATTTGGATTTTCGTTGGCGGGATAAGCCGGATTATTGGTTCGTAATTGCCCTGTTTAACACCGGCAATCGGTGGTACATATTGGTAAATTTTGCCCACCGCGGCACTGTTGGAGAGGATGTAATTGCCTTGCAGGTCACCCACGAGACTGAACTTTACGTTGTACAATACATCGATGGGATTGTTGGAATATTCAAAATATTCTACGCCGTCAACAATCGTTTTCTTATATAAGATCTTATTTTCTGAATAGCTGTCTACATACGCCGATTGCGCCGTCATGAGCGTAGGGTCGTCACCGGCATTTTTGAGGGTTTCGGCTTGCGCTGCCGAGAGGTTTTGCTGTAAAGGTTGGTTCTTTACATCGTTTTCAGAATAGATATAGGTCCCGAGGCTCCAGGTTTTGCGTTCGTGCGTGGCGCCGAAATAGGTGACAAAACGGGTGTAATTGCGGTCGGAGAATTGGTATTCGATGTTGATTCGCATTTCTGAAGTTATCGGAAACAATGAGGTAAAGATGATTTCGCCCGCGTTGTAGTCAATCGTGTAATCGGCATTTTCGCCTCTTTTCAAAAGGATTCCGTTCACGTACACGCGCTCCGAGCCCGAAATCACAAGAATGAACAACTCGCCATTAGCGCCGCGCAGTTTGTACGGTCCTTGGTTGCCTTCCTGCCCAATGAAACTGCTTTTGGCATATTGCCCGCGAACGAGCGCCGCCGAAGCGAACACGTTTGTTTTATTGCCGTCTTGCCCAAAATTGAACGAGGCCGACAAGCCCTGGACTTTTTTGTTGAAGTTGAGAAAGCGCGATTTTCTATTCTCGAGGAAGAGATCGCCTGCGCGTATGCTCCACTTGTCGGTAAACAATTCAATAAAGATTTGGTCAAACTCGTCGAGTTTTTGCGAGTATCCGCTGTCCTGCAATGGGATATTGCTGTCCTGGATGGAGGCGCGCAAACTTACCTTGTCTGAGATTTTTCCGGTAATCTGCAAATCGAGATTGGAATTCACCACCGCGTTCTGGTTGTTGCCCACCGTCACCCCGCGCGTTATGCTACCCGAGGTGTTCAACCCTTCAAAAGGCGTAAACTTTTTGATGGGATCTTGCGATACACGATACATGGTGCCATTTTCTACCACGCGAGCATCATCATAAATACTGTATTTTTTGGTTAGGTGCTTGGGGAATTTGAGAAACCTTACGGTTAAGGTGTCGGGTGTCAGGGTGTAGTTTTCTTTAAAGACAAGATAGCCTTTTTTGAAATCCATTCGGTAGAACGAGGTGTCGATGGGTTCGGCATTTGCGTTGAGCAACTTGAAAAATTCGGGATTGACGCTTACCGAATCGATACGGATCGTATCGCGCGAAGCCACTATTTTTCTGGACTTGTATGGCGTTTCTATTTCCTGGGCATGAAGCCCTAAGCTGTAGAAGAGAACTGTCCAGAGAAATAGTTTTTTCAACATAACAGATATAACGAACCGAAACCAAAAGTAGTGTATTCCCAGAAATCTTCTGAGATTTACAAAATGAAAAACCGCCTGTTTCCAGACGGTTTTCTAATCTATTTCAATAAGGCTAAATGTAAGCCGAATTAATTTTTGATGATTTTCGCGGTGGCTTGTTGGCCAGCCTTGTTTTTGAAATTAACAATGTAAATGCCCGAGTTAAGGCTTGCCGTTTCAATGGTCTGAACTCCCGATGTCAACTCTTCCCGCCGTACCAATTTACCATTGGTGTCGAATAGGGTTACCGACACTTCATTTTGAGTGAAGATGTCGAGCTGGCTGTTAACCATCGTCGATTTGATTGTAACTCCCACGCCTGCCAAAGCATCAAAGCCAGTCGTGGCAAGTGCGCCAGAATAGCGGTAGGTAAAGGTTACCGAGTTGCCCACTTCAACGTTTCCGTTCAATTGGTAAATCTTGATTACATATTCTACCGGAAGCGCCGGGTTGATGCCGGGATTGGCATTGAGCAAATGGTCAAAGTTGCTGTTGGTTCCGCCTGCGGCAATAGTAACGGCCGAACTTGGGTAAGAATTCCCAGCCGTGAGTGCGCTCAAACAAACATCCCCGATACACAGCTGCAGGTTGTCTCCGGTTGCATTGGAGATGCTCACACACTTCGCTTTAATTTGCATATTTTGCGTACCCGTGTTGTAGATTTTAAGCCCCAAATAATTGTTTGGATTTTCAATATCATCGGGGTCTGAAAGCGCATTAAATACAAACACATCGCCATCGTTGATGACCGTGCCATCTAGTTTTTTGACAGACAGTTGCGCCGAAGCGAAAAGTGCATTGAGAAAAAGTGCGGCAATAAATAGCTTTTTCATGATTGTTTTAATTTAGGATGATTTTTTCGGTTGATGAGATTTTCTCACCGGTGATTTGCGCAAGGTACACGCCTTTTTGCAATCCGCCAAGGTTAATGGCCGTCTCACGGGTTACATTTTGTGCCTGGAACACCACTTTACCCATCACATCTACTACCGAAACATTCACTGGATTTTCTGTGTTGATGTTAAAGATGCCAGTTGTTGGGTTTGGATAAACTCCGTAGTGCTTAGCATTGAAAGCCATACTTGATAAAGTCGTATCAAGCTCCACTTCGGTGGCATTTACGATTTGTCCGGTGGCTTTGTCGAGCAACATTACTACAATGCTGATGTCGTCGGCTTTTTGCGCTGCCGGAAGGGTGTGAGTAAAAGTATAGCTGTTAGGTGTATTGTAAGTCACCGAAGTAGGAACAGAGCCGTTTACACCCTGGAAACCTCCAAGTAAGGCGCGCCCTACGTGGTTGTAAACCATTGTTGCAGCCGGGATGTAAGCAGGGTAAGTTCCCCAGTTGAAACCCGTCCAGTCTGTAATGGTATTACCAGAGTAGTAATTTCTTTGTCTCCAGCTCGCTGTCGTTCCGGTTACGTTATTTTCCACAATCACCGCAGAAAGGTTGTAATTGGCATTGGCCATATCAAGGGCGAAGATGGCTTGCGCGTCAAAAGTAATCACGCGGGTATTAGGATCCCAGGTTTGGTTTGCAACCGCAACTTTTCCTAGTGGGGTTTTGGTCAATTCGTCCTGGTAGGCTGGCTCAATCGAGCTTAGCCCCGGATCAACTTCTGCAGGGTTACGATTAATCGCGCCACTCGGATATCCTGAAATAAAACTTGCCAAGGCAGTGTCGTAAGCCGCCAATACCATTGGGTCTGCGTTGTGAACGGCAATTCCAATCCAGCTTCCGTCTGGATGATAATGCTCCATATCCTTTAAGCCGATATGTCCGCGTACGCACCATCCGCACCAAGTTCCGGTAGCTTCTTCATAAACCACAGTTTTAGGGAAAATTTCATTGACTACATAACCCGAAAGGTCAATGGTGTCATTTGAAGGATTCGAATCGTTTCCGTTGGTGTTTGAAACCCAAACCGAGATACCGTAAGCACCGGTTTCAGGAGTCCATTGGTCGGTGTGTGAGAAATTGTAAGTTTGGCCTGGGTTGATGTTTAATCCGGTAAGTGATTGGGTGTGGATAGCACCTCCGTTAGCCTGCCAGTTCAAATCAATCGAAGTAATTGGGTTGGCGCCGATATTCTTGAAACTTCCTGCAATAGGATAAGTTCCCAAGCTCAAAACAGTGTTAAGGGTAACCGCGTTCAACGCTGCGTCGTTTACGGTATTGATTTGCTCTACAGAAACACTGTCCATAAAAATGTTGTTCCCATATCCGGACGTAGCTGAAATGATGATGTATCCTGTTCCGGTGGCGCCATAAGGAAGATATGCATCATAACTATACCATCCTGCCGCAGCCTCAACAGGCGCTAGCGTCAATGATCGGTTAACAGTGGTCAATAAAGTAGCACCTCCTAAAGCCCCGGTGGCACTGTAAAATACCCTTACCCTGTCGGCAGAGGTGGCGTAACCACCGTCGCGGTAAAGTTTAAAAGAAGCTTTGTAAAAAAGTCCGCCAAAGGTAATTGCAGGCGAAGTTAATGTGTAGGAATTGTTTTCTTCAATATCATAAGAATTGAATTGGGCCATACCAGCGCCGGCAAATGGGGAACAGGTAGGATTCGCTCCGCCTGTAACTCTTGTCCATCCGGCAAGAGTAGAAGGTCCAGAGGTGTGTGCGACAGTCCAGTTGAGCGCAGTGTCAAAATTTTCACTAAGCAGAACCTGGGCATCGGCCATGATTCCGGTAAGCAAAACAGCAAGCATTAGAGTAATTTTCTTCATAGTTAATGGTGGGTTGTGGTTTTTAGTTATTTGTTGTAAAAAAATAAATGCAATAATAGTCAAAAAGTTTTTCAAATCAGAAAGTTAAGGGACATATTCTCCGCTAAAAATGAAAAATAGTCACCTTGCAAGCGGTGAGTATCACCCACCTACAGAGAATGCGCGAAAAATGGCTGCTTATGCGACGTTCGGTTCTTTAGTAATCACCTGCATCGTCTCGCGGCTTATTTGTTTGAGCAGGATGGTTTTGCCTTCCTCCACAATCTTAGCGGCTGTTTCATTGAAATGCCTGATGGTGTACAACGATACATTCTCATTGTAGGTCACCTTGAACTTTTTTGAGAGCACCGTCTTAAGCTCGTTGAAATTCCCAAATTTATCCTCTATGCAGACAGAAAAGCTTATTGCCGAATTTTGTATCAAACTCACTTTCATTTTGTATTGGTGCAGCAGTGCAAAAATCTCGCTGATGTTCTCCTCCATAATAAATGAAAAGTCAATAGACGAAAGCGAGAGGAGCAATTGGTTTTTCTTGACGATGAAACACGGCAAGCTCGGCTCCAAATCCATGCCTTTAGAAACACTGGTTCCTGGCAAAGTTGGATTCAAAAACGATTTCACGTACAACGGAATTTCCTTTTTCTGTAAAGGCTGCAAGGTTTTCGGGTGGATGACACTCGCGCCGTAAAACGCCAGTTCAATGGCTTCCCGATACGAAATCTGGTTCAAAAGGCTTGCGTTTTTAAAATAGCGCGGATCGGCATTCATCACGCCGGGCACGTCTTTCCATATGGTGACACTTTCGGCGCCCAGGCAGTATGCAAAAATTGCAGCGGTGTAATCCGAGCCTTCGCGGCCCAAGGTTGTCGTGAAATTGTTTTCGTCCGAGCCAATAAATCCTTGCGTTATATTGAGTACCTTTCTCTTGATATTTTTGGAAATATTTTTCTGCGTCAAATCCCAATCTACATTGGCATCGCGGTACGTCGCATCGGTTTTAATAAAATTCCGAACATCGAGCCAATGGGTCTTGATGCTTTGGTGGTTCATGAAATGCGCGAGGATTGTCGTAGAAATCAGCTCGCCATAACTCACAATCTGATCGTAGACAAAATTGTAGTTGGGCGATTTGTTGTTGGCCAGAAAATATTCCATTTCAGAAAAGAGGGCTTTCACTGCCACGAAAACCTCGTGTTTGTCGTCGTCAAACAAATCAAGCAAAATCTGGTTGTGGTATTTCTTGACTTCCTGTACAGATGATTGCAAGGCCGCCGATTGCTCAAAATAATCCTTAATCACGACCTCTAGCGCATTGGTGGTTTTTCCCATAGCCGAGACCACGAGCAAAACATCCTCGTAACCCACGGTTTGCAATACTTCGTATACGTTTCTGATTCCTGCGGCGTCTTTTACCGAGGCGCCGCCAAACTTAAAAATTCTCATAATTTTAAAAAATTACAAATCTCAAATTCCAAATTCCAACCTATGCCGGAAGCTTTGGAGTTTGGAATTTATGGATTGGAATTTATGAAATCCTCGATTTCATTTTCATTCATGTTGACCACGCGCCAATCGGTAAGCATCCGCGCACCCGATTTTACGTAAAAATCAATCGCGGGCGTGTTCCAATCCAGCACATTCCATTCTATGCGGCGTACGCCATCGCGTTTGCCCTGGGCGATAATTTCCCTGTACAACGCCAGACCCAAACCCGTGCCGCGCATTTTTTCATTGACAATCAAATCCTCGAGGTGTATCGTGCGGCCTTTCCAGGTCGAGTAACGGTAGTAATACAATGCCATGCCTACAATCCTGGCGTCAACTTCGGCCACAAAAGTGTAGAACAATGGGTTGGCACCAAAGCCGTCGCGCTCCAAATCAGTCACAGTGACTACCACGGCATCGGGTTCTTTTTCAAAGATGGCCAGCTCGCGGATGAGTTCTAAAACCGCGGGCATGTCCTGTTTTTGTCCTTTTCTGATGTTCATTTTCGGGGAGCTTATCCGGCTTTCCGCTGCAATCTTTTTTTCGCTAAAGAAGCGAGAAAAAGGATTTTCGCTACAATCCGGGCTAGGGCATTTGTGGTTAATCGAACAAATATACAAATCCAATAAACTATCCTGTAAATTAACTTTCAATTTCATAAAAAAACCGATATTTGCAGCCTAACTACAACGATTTCGTCATGGAAGAACGCAACAGGACCTTAGGGGAATTCATCATTGAAAAACAAAAAGACCACCAATATTCCTCGGGTGAATTATCCAAAATCATCAACTCCATCAGGCTCGCGGCCAAAGTGGTGAATTACAAGGTAAACAAAGCCGGTTTGGTAGACATCGTGGGTGCCGCCGGAGAACAAAACATCCAGGGTGAAGACCAGCAAAAACTCGATGTGTACGCCAATGAAGTGTTTATCCAAACGTTGATCAACCGAGAGATCGTGTGTGGTATCGCTTCCGAGGAGAACGACCATTTCATTACCGTACAAGGCCTTGACAAGGGGCACAACAACAAATATGTGGTACTCATGGATCCGCTTGACGGCTCATCTAACATAGACGTGAACGTATCGGTCGGGACGATTTTTTCTGTATTCCGCCGCATCACACCAATCGGAACGCCCGTTACGATGGAGGATTTCCTGCAACCCGGTACCGCGCAAGTCGCCGCAGGTTACGTCATTTACGGAACATCGACCATGCTGGTTTACACCACCGGACATGGCGTCAATGGTTTTACGCTGAACCCCGCAATCGGGACGTTTTACCTTTCGCATCCCAATATGCAGTTCCCCAAAGACGGTAGCATCTACTCGATCAATGAAGGGAATTACGTGCATTTTCCGCAAGGTGTTAAAAATTACATCAAATACTGCCAGCTTGAGGAAGGCGATCGTCCTTACACGTCGCGTTATATTGGGAGTTTGGTATCAGACATCCACCGCAATATCATTAAAGGCGGGATTTATATTTATCCTACAAGTTCTAAAGCGCCCAAAGGGAAGTTGCGTTTGCTTTATGAGTGCAACCCTATGGCGTTCATCGCAGAACAAGCCGGAGGAAAGGCCTCGGACGGTTTTGGTCGCATCATGGAAATCACGCCTACCGAATTGCACCAACGCGTCCCGTTTTTCTGCGGTAGCTACAATATGGTAGAGAAAGCGGAGGAATTCATGAAGCAATCCCAGTAAATATTTATAGCGATAGCGGCGTAGAAAAAGCGGGTTTAACAAAAGATGCAGAATATGTGCATTTCGGTGTCCGTAAAAATTTGTATTTTACCTTCAGGGAAGGGGAAAATGCGTCCCTAAAAAATAATGGTGAGACGCAAATGCATATATTCTGCATCTTTTGTTAAATGAAACTTTTACGTTTGAGACTGTGAACTGACCCGATACAATAAAAAAAGCTCCCGATATTTTCGGGAGCTTTTTACTTCGTAACCAAGCAACTTAACGCGTTGATATTATTTATTCATGTGTTCCATTTCATAAAGAAATGTGTCCGAATCTACTTTTTGGTCAATCAAAGACAACGCCTTGTCTACAATATAATTGGAGTTGGCCGGTGTGAATCCGAGCGCGATGGCAAATTTGCGCAACAACACATCTTGTTTGTCTCCCAATTGGTGGTCGGTGTGTACCATTCTGCCCAAGTCATACAAACGCTCCAGTCTTTGCGTCCTAAGGCTCGGTGGGTTGATGGGATATTTGAGTGGATTTTCAAGAATTTCCTCGTATTCAGAAGGCGTAATCTCTAGTTTGGTAGCGAGTTTGTCGAGGAACGATTTCTCCTCGCCTGATACTTTTCCGTCGGCAAGGGCCACACGTACAATAGCCGAAAAATGGCCTTTATTCCTGGTTTTGAATTCGCTGTCGAATAGATCTGAAAATGACATATTGTTATTTTTTAGATTGCAAATATAGTTTTAATATTAAATGTAAGAAAAACAAATAGACAAGATTTTGACGAATATTTTGGCAAATGTTTTATGATTTGCACCAGGAAAATTTTTCAAAATATATCGTAAGTTTACAACCTTTATTCTCGATAATTCCACCCAAAATATGGAACAGATTAAACTGCTCAAATACGACAAAGCCTATCTCAGGATCGCCAAAGAATGGAGCTTGTTGTCTTATTGTAAACGCAAACAAGTTGGAGCCATAATTGTGCGGGATAGGATGATAATCTCCGACGGATACAACGGCACGCCATCGGGTTTTGAGAATTGCTGCGAAGATGAAAACGGGCTCACCAACTGGTACGTCTTGCATGCCGAGGCCAACGCCATCCTCAAAGTGGCGCGCTCAGCGCAGTCTTGCGAAGGTGCCACCTTGTACATCACACTTTCCCCTTGTAAGGAATGCAGCAAACTCATCCACCAATCGGGCATCAAGCGCGTGGTTTACCAATTGGGTTACCGCGATACAGAAGGCATCGATTTTCTGGCTAAGGCCGGCGTTACCGTAGAGCAGATTGAAGACTTGAGTTGATTATGAAACGCAGCGCAATATACATTCCCATATTATTTTTCTTTACGCTCGCACTGGGCGTAATCCTTGGCGGCTACCTTAATTTTCCGATTGAAAAGCCGTTGTTGTCTAAGAACAATCCAAAAGGGAAACTCAACAAACTCATAGACTTCATCGACAATGAATATGTAGATAATGTCAACACCGATTCTATCGTTGACTTGACCGTGAACAGCATTTTAGAGAAACTCGACCCACATTCGGTTTACATTCCGCCGAGCGAGCAGACCAGCGTTGCCGAAAGCATGAAAGGTGATTTCGTGGGAATTGGGGTAAACTTCTATATGTATAAGGACACCGTTGCGGTGATCATGCCACTCGCGGGTGGCCCATCAGCCAAGGCCGGAATTTTGCCCGGAGACCGCATCTTGTCTGTGAACAATTACAAATTATTCGGACGGAAACTACCCACCGACAGCCTATTTTCTAAACTCAAAGGCCAGGAAGGTTCAGCGGTAGAATTGACGATCTTCAGGAAAACAGAAAACCGCAAATTCAAAATCAAGCTTAATCGCGGTGTGGTGCCTATCAAAAGCGTTGATGTTGCTGTTATGGTGAGCCCAAATACCGGTTACATTAAAATCAATCGCTTTGCCGAAACCACTTACCGCGAGTTCATGGCCGGTTTGCAAAAATTGCAAGAACTTGGGGCCAACAGTATCATCATCGATGTGCGCGAAAACGGCGGAGGTTACATGGAAATGGCAGCCAAAATTGCCGACGAGTTCCTGGGCGATGGACAAATGATTGTATTCCTCAAAAACAAAAAAGGCCGTGTCGACAACACCTATGCAACGAGCGAAGGCTCATTCGAGAATGGCAAAGTAGCGGTTTTGATCGACGAGAATTCTGCCTCGGCCAGTGAGATTTTGGCTGGTGCAATCCAGGACAATGACCGTGGGCTAATCGTTGGGCGTCGGTCTTTTGGCAAAGGATTGGTGCAGCGCGAGATGAATTTCGACGATGGGTCGGCCGTACGCTTGACCATTGCAAGGTATTATACGCCAACGGGTCGTTCCATCCAGAAATCCTACAAGAAAGGAGATGAAGCGGCTTATTTCAACGAATTCGGCAAACGCTTCGAGAATGGGGAGTTGTATGAAAAAGACAGCATTAAAATGGCCGACACCTTAAAATTCCGAACGCCAAAAGGCAAAATTGTTTACGGCGGCGGCGGGATTGTCCCCGATGTTTTTGTCCCGCTCGAAGGCAAACACGGTGAAGAAGGCGTGGTGTACATCATGCAACAATCGGGCATAGTGGGGCATTTTGCGTTTGAGCAGATAGACAAAAACCGCAAGCTTTTCAAAGGGCTTTCTTTCGCGCAGTTTTTAAAGCAAATGAACCAAACCGACCTGTATTTCAACAATTTCCACAAATACCTTTTAGACAACGGCGTGAATCTGAATATGGCCAACAACAAGGCTTTGGTGAAACGCTACATCGCCGCCGAATTTGCGCGGCAATTGTTCGATGAACAGAAATACTATGAGATTGTGCTCAAGGAAGACCCTATGGTCAAAGCCGTGCTGAGCGCGAAGTAATCTAAATTTTAAAATCCCACTACTTTTTGATACTGTCGTGGCTTTGCGAATCGATGCCGCCATTCCATAAAGTGAGGATGTCGGTAGCAACAGCAGCGCCACTTCCGGCAGCTATGGCGAGTTGGCTTCGGTGCCCGGCGAGTGTTCCGGCCACGTAAATGCCGTCGGCGACTTTATGGTCGTGGTTTTTGAGTTGGATGCGTTGTTTAGAAGCAATCGCTTTGCCGTGGTTTTCCACATAATCCATCAATCCTTCGATAGCAAAGGTGTTCGAGTAACCAATAGCGACGACGACGACTTGGGCATGGTAGGTGTTTTTATTGGAGATGACCGTAAAGTCGGGCGATTGGCCTTCTATTTTCATCACCTTTTCCTCTGCGATTTGGATGACGTGCGGATAAAGACTCGCCAGTTGCGCTGTACTTTCAATGAGTAAGTCCGAACCCAATTTGCCTGCCGCAATTCCGTAAGCATTATTAAATAAAGCTTCCTGGAGGTTGGATGTTTTTTGGTGGGTGATGATCCCGATTTTCTTATCGGCTGCAAAAGCCTTATTGCTGGCAGAACCCAAAACCAGTGCCGACGAAACGCCAGAGACGCCGCCGCCGATAATTAAAACATCAAACATTGTTAATGGTTTTTTGATTTCTCCTCTATCATTTTAGACATCCTGAATATCAGTAGGATGAACACTGCGCAAAGCGATGCTGCAATGCCAATAAGGGCTACGACGCTGTTGCCTTCTAAAAGGTGGTCAAAATCAAGAAGGGTAATATTGAAGATGATCAGGGCCAGCGCGATCACAACCAAGACAGAAGTAAAAATTTTCATATGCGCAATTTAAGGTGAGGTGAAAGTAATAAAAACAGGTTAAACGAACAAACCTTTAACATTCGCCGCAAACAATTTAACAGCGATGGCCAGCAGCACCACGCCAAAGGTTTTTCGGACCACGCCAAGCCCTGTCTTTCCGAGTGCTTTTTCAATCTTGGCCGACGATTTCAACACCACATAAACCATTATGATATTGCCTACAATGGCCACGACGATATTCTCGGGATGGTATTGCGAACGCAGGGAAAGTAGTGTGGTCATTGTTCCTGCGCCTGCAATCAACGGAAACGCCAGCGGAACAATCGAAGCCGATTTTGCATCCTCGTCGCGATAAAGTTTGATTCCCAAAATCATTTCGAGTGCCAAAAAAAACAGCACGAATGAGCCGGCAACGGCAAACGAATGTACGTCTATACCGATGAGTTTGAGAAATTCCTCACCGATGAAAAGAAAAACCAGCATGATAATTCCGGCCACAATAGATGCCTTGCCAGACTCAATGTGCCCGTGTTTGGTGCGTAAATCCACAACCACCGGAATGGTTCCGACAATATCAATCACGGCAAAAAGCACCATGCCTACTGTAAATATTTCCCTGAAATCCAGATTCATTTGCATTGTATTTTGAGGCTGCAAAAATAGGCAATCTATTGTGGGGAAACGCTAAAATGGCGTTAATTTAAAATTTACCAGTTCGAGTGTGTAAGTAAATATTGTTTACATTTATGGGGTTATTAAACAACACTGCCTTATGAAGAAAAAAATAGCCATTCCTTTTTTGCTTTTTTCAGTCTTGTGCTTTGGCCAGTTGGAGCACACCTATGACAACAGCAACGTCTCTAGGATCGTCCTTGAGAACTCCGGGGAAAAGTACTATATATTTAATCGTGCCGCATCCAGGATTGAATTTTACAATGCTGACCATACGCCATGGAAGTACGTCCCGCTGACATTGCCCGCGCAAAACTTTTCATTACAGGTAGGGGAGGTTTCAGAAACTAAAATCAATCCCGACAACAACATTGAGATTTCTTACAGTATTTATAGTTCGGGTGCTTACCAAAGTAAAATCGTCAATGAGACAGGCGCGGTGCTGTTAGCCGTAGACAATTGCAAGGCTTTATTGTGCAACGAAATTGTTGGCCTTCCGAATAAAATTCTCGGGGCTAACGGCAGTGTTTACACTGTTCCCGGACTCGTCCTGGAGCACCAATATGTAAATGGCGAGGTGATGCGCGTCGCGCTTGAAAATGCTGGGGAGAAATATTGTGTTTTTGATCGGGCCATTGGCGAGGTCAGATTTTACCATGCCGATCATTCTTTCTGGAAAACCATTGCCCTTGACCTGCCCGGGAGTTCCTACTTCACCTTTATGGAGGTGTTCTCTGAGTACCAAGTCAATACAGACGACCTAATCGAAATTGGCTATGGTTACAGCGGTGGAGCTTTACCAGCCTCTAGAATAATCAATGAGAATGGTGAAGCGCTTTTGACTGCGGACAATGCCACGCGCCTCAGGTTAAATCATATCTCCGGCGCACAAAATGTCATATTTGCCGACCGGACTCCGGATATCAACTCACCCATGACTGTAGTAACTGATGTTTATTCATGCCCGGAACTGACGCTGGAACAAACCTATCAAGGCTACGCTCAACGCACAAACCTCGAAAATTCGGGAGCCAAATATTACATAGAAAGAAGCAATCCAGAAACGACCCAAATTACGGTCTACAACATTGATCATACCTTATGGAAAACGCTTGCAGTTCCAATAGAAACGCCTTGGCAATCTGTAGAAGGTGTTTCATTGTCTGAAAACAAGATCGATGCCGACAACGATCTGGATTTTGTTTATACAATATCCTCCAACACCTTAGACGGTGGACATTATACGAGCAATGTGGTACATGAAGATGGCACAATGTTGCTTTCCATCAATCATGCTTATGCAGCGGCACTTAGCGAATTTCCCGGTCTTCCCATCAAACTGCTTGCCCAAATACAGGACGGGCCAACTTTTGACAACCTGCATTACGAGTCGCGGGTTTACAATCTTAATGGACCGTTTGCCGTGGCCGATTTCACGAAGCACTCTGTTCGTTTGGCACCGGTTCCTGCACATGACTTTGTCCATGTTGTTTCTACCGCTACAATTGTCATGTGGCGGGTTCTTGATCTGCATGGCCGCACGGTAACAAACGCCTTTGGTAGCGCAGTTAGCACAATTGATGTCAGGTCGCTGGAGCCAGGAATCTATATCCTCGTGCTCACCGACGATCACGGCCTCAGTTACACTCAAAAAATTACGATAACCCGATAATGTCTTACCTAACACTATATTGAATGAAAACCCAAACACTTTTCTGTTTTTTGATTGCTTTACTTGCTGGCGTGAGCCTCCATGCCCAAATGCCCAACATCGCCTCACTCATGGCCAACAAGGTCGATCCATCGGTGGTTCCCGAGTCGTATGTGTTCTCCTGGAAATATGTGATGGAAATCCAATCCGACGGCAAAACCATGAACGCCGAATACCTCATTGAAAAAGACGCACCTTACATAGGCATGCGCATGAACCAGGCGGGCAACCAGATGATGATGGTCATGGATACCAAAAACAAACTCAATATCGGAACCATCGGCCAAGGCGCACAAAAAATGGCCATGGCGGCCAAATCTCCAGAAATGATTGTAGATGCAGAAAAGCCAACCGCCGACAAAAAATACACCTTTAAATCGCTGCCGGAGAAAACCTTCCTAGGATACAAATGCAAGGGCGTTGAAGCTTCGGATGCGAATACCACAATCGTATTTTACTACACCAACGACGCGCCAGTGAGTTTTGCCGAGCTGTTCAAGTCTTCGTTGGCCACGGCAAAAGTGCCCGATGCTTTTAGCAGCTATTTCAAACCCGGCGAAAAGCCGTTGATGCTTAGCATGGAAATGACCGACAAGAGCAACGGCAAAAAGACAAGCCTCAAAGGGCTTTCGCTCGAGAAAGAGGTTTTTACCTTTACCAAGTCGGAGTACCGCTTCATGTAATCGCAAAATTTAACGCGACCGTAGCCATTGGGCTGCATTGTTGTATTATCTTTGCGACATGTTTCAACTGGGCAAAACCATCGTTTCTGAAGATATTCTTGAAAAGGAATTCGTGTGCAACCTCTCGGCCTGCAAAGGCGCGTGTTGTGTAGATGGTGATGCCGGGGCGCCTTTATCAGAAGAGGAAACCAAAATCCTCGAGACGATTTACCCCGCTGTAAAACCGTTTTTACGCAAGGAAGGCATAGCAGCAATAGAAGCGCAAGGCACTTGGCGAATTGGTACCGATGGCGATAGGGAAACCCCACTCATAGAAGAAAAAGACTGCGCTTACGTCATTTACGACGGAAAAACAGCGCTGTGCGGTATTGAACAAGCCTACAACCAAGGTGTCGTAGATTGGAAAAAGCCGGTTTCCTGTCATTTGTATCCCATTCGTGTCAAGGATTTTACCGAGTTTGCGGCGGTTAATTACGACCAATGGGACATTTGCGACGATGCTTGTACGCTGGGTAAGGAATTAGAGGTTCCTGTGTACAAATTTGTAAAGGAAGCGCTCATCAGGCGATTTGGTGAAGACTGGTATGCAGAACTTGAGAAAGTCGCCGCCGAACACCAAGGCAATCCGCCAAGAAAAAGATAACAAAACAACCGGGTCAGTCGCCCGGTTTTTTTACAGAATTTCAGAATCGGCAAAACCTTTGCTGGCGGCGGCTCCGTAATTTCTTCAAATTCCAAAACATTAAAAATCAAATAATTACGTTTCAAACGAATTGAATTTTCAAAAGACTCGGTTGTTAAAAACTATAACCGATTGTGAATAAGTTAGACTTGTTTTGGCTTTCAATTCCCGCGTAAATCGACCATCTTTGTACTCAGAATAAAAACAAAAATATTTGTTAAAATTCCCCAAAAAAACCAGTAAGAAATGTCAGCAATAGAACCTATTCTAAAAGAGAACAAAAACCGATTTGTGATTTTCCCAATCAAACACCACGATATCTGGGAATGGTACAAAAAAATGGAAGCCAGCTTCTGGACTGCCGAAGAAATAGACCTTTCGCAGGACCTTAATGACTGGAACAACAAACTCACGGGCGACGAGAAATATTTCATCAAGCACATTTTGGCTTTTTTTGCAGCATCAGACGGTATTGTCAATGAAAACCTCGCAGAGAATTTTGTCAATGAAGTGCAGTATCCCGAGGCCAAGTTTTTTTATGGTTTCCAGATCATGATGGAGAACATCCACAGCGAAACCTATTCGTTGCTTATCGATACCTATGTAAAAGATGAGGTCGAGAAAGACCAACTTTTCAATGCGCTCGAAGTATTTCCTGCGATTCGCAAGAAGGCCGACTGGGCCATCAAATGGATTGGGTCTGATTCTTTCGCCGAAAGATTGATTGCTTTTGCTGCCGTAGAAGGGATTTTCTTCTCGGGCGCGTTCTGCTCGATTTACTGGCTCAAAAAACGCGGCCTCATGCCGGGCCTCACGTTCTCTAACGAACTCATTTCACGCGACGAAGGCGTACACTGCGATTTTGCCGTGCATTTGCACAACCACCATTTGAAGCATAAGGTTTCTAAGGCGCGCATCCGCGAAATCATCGTCGAGGCTTTGGATATTGAGCGCGAATTCATCACCGAATCGCTTCCGGTAAGCTTGATTGGGATGAACGCGACGCTGATGACGCAATACCTGGAATTTGTTGCCGACCGTTTGCTTGTTGAACTCGGTTGCAAAAAGGAATACAATACGTCGAACCCATTTGATTTCATGGACATGATCAACCTGCAGGGCAAAACCAATTTCTTTGAGAAGAAAGTGGCCGAATACCAGAAAGCAGGCGTGATGAACAGCAGCCAAGGAAACGAGGATTCGCAGAAAATATCTTTCGACGCGGATTTTTAGAAAGGTGCAGGGTACAAAGTGCAGGGTACAAGGTTCAGGGTACAAGGTGCAGGGTACAAAGTGCAGGGTACAAGGTTCAGGGTACAAGGTTCAGGGTACAAGGTGCAGGGTACAAAGTGCAGGGTACAAGGTTCAGGGTACAAGGTACAAGGTCTTTGCAGACGTTTAAGTGTATGCGCCAAAAAAACGGAATGCCCTAGCCCCGATTGCAGCGGTATCCTTTTGCTTTTTTCTTTAAAAAGCGAAAGATATAGCGAAAAGCGGGATTAGCTTCACATAAAACCAAATTATTTACAAATAACCGAAGCAGCAAAGGGATTTGCTGGTTCATAAACACTTCAACTTATGTATGTAGTAAAAAGGGACGGCCATAAAGAGCCGGTGATGTTCGACAAGATCACAGACAGGATTAAAAAATTATGTTACGGGCTCAATGACCTGGTAGATGCCGTGAAAGTGGCCATGCGCGTGATTGAAGGTTTGTACGACGGCGTAACGACATCAGAACTCGACAATCTCGCGGCCGAAACCGCAGCCTCGATGACGGTAACGCATCCTGATTATGCCCAATTGGCGGCACGTATCGCGATTTCTAACTTGCATAAGAATACCAAAAAATCATTCTCGGAAACCATGGACGATATGTTCCATTATGTCAACCCGAGAACAGGCAAGCAATCGCCATTGCTTTCAGAAGAAGTACATAAAGTAATCCAGGACAACGCATCGTTCCTGGATTCACACGTGATATACAACCGCGATTTCAATTATGATTATTTCGGTTTCAAGACTTTAGAGCGTTCTTATTTGCTCAAAATCAACGGAAAAATCGTTGAGCGTCCGCAGCACATGCTCATGCGTGTGGCCGTCGGGATTCACTTGGGTGATTTGGATGCCGTGATAGAAACTTACGATTTGATGTCGAAGAAGTTCTTCACGCATGCCACGCCAACGCTTTTCAACGCCGGAACACCCAAACCACAAATGTCTTCTTGCTTCCTTTTAGCCATGCAGGACGACTCGATCGACGGGATTTACGACACGCTTAAAAACACGGCGAAAATCTCGCAATCGGCAGGCGGTATCGGTTTGTCTATCCACAACGTAAGGGCGACGGGTTCTTACATCCGCGGCACGAACGGAACCTCGAACGGAATCGTACCAATGTTGCGTGTATTCAACGACACGGCGCGTTACGTTGACCAAGGTGGTGGTAAAAGAAAAGGAAGTTTTGCGATTTACCTCGAAACCTGGCATGCCGATATCTTTGAATTTTTGGATTTGAAAAAGAACACCGGAAAAGAAGAAATGCGCGCGCGTGATTTGTTCTTTGCCATGTGGACGTCGGATTTATTCATGAAACGCGTACAGGAAGATTCAACATGGACACTCATGTGCCCTAACGAATGTCCTGGATTGTACGATGTGTACGGGGAAGAATTCGAAGCTTTGTACACGTCTTACGAAGAAAAAGGAAAAGGACGCAAAACCATCAAGGCGCGTGAATTGTGGGAGAAGATCCTAGAATCGCAAATCGAGACCGGAACGCCGTATATGTTGTATAAGGACGCGGCCAACCGCAAATCGAACCAGAAAAACCTCGGAACGATTCGTTCTTCTAACTTGTGTACCGAAATTATGGAGTACACCTCGCACGATGAAATCGCGGTGTGTAACCTCGCCTCGATCTCGCTTCCGATGTTCATTGAAAACGGCGCGTTCAACCACGAGTTATTGTTCAACGTGACCAAGCGCGTGACCAGAAACCTCAATAAAGTGATTGACCGCAATTACTATCCGGTCATTGAAGCCGAAAACTCGAACATGCGCCACCGTCCGGTAGGATTGGGTGTACAAGGTCTTGCCGATGCATTCATCTTGTTGCGCATGCCCTTTACAAGCGACGAAGCCAAGAAACTCAATCAGGAAATCTTCGAGACGCTTTATTTTGCAGCCGTTACCGCTTCTATGGAAATGGCGATCGAAGAAGGACCATACTCTACGTTTGAAGGTTCGCCAATTTCACAAGGCGAATTCCAGCACAACCTTTGGGGACTCAAAGACGAGGAGTTGTCAGGACGTTGGGATTGGGCGTCGCTTAGAAAAGAAGTGATGAAAAACGGCGTTCGCAACTCGCTTTTGGTAGCGCCGATGCCAACCGCTTCTACTTCTCAAATCTTAGGAAACAACGAAGCTTTCGAGCCATACACTTCTAACATATACACCAGAAGGGTTTTGTCGGGCGAATTCATCGTCGTAAACAAACACCTTTTAGAAGACCTGGTCAAAGCCGGACTTTGGAATGAAGACCTCAAACAGGAAATCATGCGCCACAACGGATCGGTACAGCACATCGATGCGATTCCGGCCGATTTGAAAGAACTTTACAAAACCGTTTGGGAAATGTCTATGAAAGACATCATCGATATGTCGCGCCACAGAGGCTATTTCATTGACCAATCGCAGTCGTTGAACCTGTTTATGCAGGATGCCAATTACGCAAAACTCACCTCGATGCACTTCTACGCTTGGCAGTCTGGTCTTAAAACCGGGATGTATTACCTCAGGACCAAGTCGGCGGTGGATGCCATCAAATTCACACTCAACAACGAGAAAAAAGCAGAACCAGTGGCAGCAGAAACTCAGGAAGTGGCCGAAGAAGCCATGTCTGTAGACGATTTCAAAGCCATGATAGAGCGTTCGCGCAATGCCGAACCAGACGATTGCGAAATGTGCGGTTCTTAATTGATTTTTAATCTTATATTTGAAACAGCTATCTTTTAGGTAGCTGTTTTGTTTTAGGAGCCAATCCGGCTGTACGCTGTATCTTTTGCTTTTTAAAGAAAAAAGCAAAAGGATGCCGCTGCCATCCGGGCTAAAGGCACCAATGTTACCATTCAAATCCCGTTTACAAATGAATTTGCGGAGAACTACTTCCAACAACCCCGATTTCAAAAATCTAGTGGTCGCGTTAGACCAAGTACTTGCTTTTCTCGACGGCGATGACCACGCTTTTTATGCACAGTTCAACAAATCCGATCACCTGAACCACGTGGTGGTTTACTATGACGGCAACGAAGCTTTGGGTTGCGGCGCATTCCGGCCGTACGAGCAAGAGACGGTAGAAATCAAACGCATGTACACCAAACCCGAAAGCCGTGGGAAAGGCGTAGCGCAAGCTGTTCTGTATGAACTCGAAAGCTGGGCGAAAGAACTCGGCTTTACCGACTGCATCTTAGAAACCGGTTACAAACAAGTGGAGGCAATCGGCTTATATCAGAAAGCAGGCTATCAAACCATCGCCAATTATGGGCAATACGCGGGCGTAGAAAACAGCGTGTGTATGCAGAAAGCAATCTAAAATCTAATTCCGAAATCTAAAATCTGAAATCTTAAATCTGAAATTCAACCATGAATTGGGAACAATTATTATCGCTTAAAAGACAAGGCGACACCAGCAAACGACTGCGCAAGGAACAAGACGACACCAGGCTGGGTTTTGAAGTCGACTATGATCGTATCATTTTTTCGGCCGCCTTTCGCAGCTTGCAGGACAAGACCCAGGTCATCCCGTTGTCTAAAACCGATTTCGTGCACACGCGGCTCACGCACAGCTTGGAGGTTTCGGTCGTAGGCCGATCCATCGGAAGGCTGGTGGGCAAGAAGATCATAGCGAAATATCCTTATCTAAAAGAAGTCCACGGGTTTCACATGAATGACTTTGGTGCCATCGTGGCCGCGGCGTCCTTGGCGCATGATATTGGCAATCCGCCGTTCGGACATTCGGGAGAGAAAGCCATTGGAGAGTACTTCTCCATCGGCAGCGGCTCGAGGTTTAAAGACCAGATGACGCCAAAGCAATGGCAGGATTTGATTGATTTTGAGGGCAATGCGAATGGATTTTCTGTGCTAACAGGCACGCGTCCCGGGATCGAAGGCGGCTTAAGAATATCGTATGCCACGCTGGGTGCATTCATGAAATATCCAAAGGAAAGTCTTCCCAAAAAACCCACCAAAAATATTGCCGATAAGAAATATGGTTTCTTTCAAAATGACAAGGCATTTTTTGAGGATGTGGCGGGTGAACTCGGACTGATTGCTAATAAAACCGGCGACGACATCGGGTTTGAAAGGCATCCGCTGGCGTATCTGGTAGAAGCGGCCGATGATATCTGTTATACGATTATTGATTTTGAGGACGGCATCAATTTGGGTTTGGTCTCAGAAGATTACGCGCTCGAATACCTGATCAAACTCGTCAAAGACACCATCGATACGGCGAAATACAAAACGCTGACCACTCGGGAAGACCGTATTAGTTATTTGCGCGCGCTCGCCATTGGCAACTTAATCAATGATGCGGTTCAGGTTTTTGTGGCGAATGAAGAGGCTATTTTGGCGGGAAAATTTCCGTATGCGTTGACCGATAAAAGCAAGTACAAGGCGCAGATGGATGACATTATCAAGCTCAGCATCAAAAACATTTACCAAAGCCGCGAAGTGATTGAAAAGGAATTGACCGGTTATCAGATCATCAATACTTTGCTGGACAAATTTATCCAGGCCTACAATAACAATATCAATGGCAATGCGACCAATTACGATAAACTGCTGCTGCGGATTTTACCCGAAAAACACCTGCATGAAAAGGAGTCGGTTTATGAAAGATTGCTCCACATTTGCCACTTTGTTTCCTTGCTTACCGATGGAAATGCGCTGCTGTATTATCGCACCATTTTGGGCTATAAGGATTAGGCTGTTAATGTTTTTGGCATTTATTCAACTTATTGAAAAATTGATTATGTTTGTTGCTTCAAAAAACAAAAATTATGAAAAAAATTACATTATTAACCATTTTGATGCTATCCGTTGCCGGATATTCTCAAACCAACCGACAGCTTATCCAGACTTATTTAGAGTCTAACAAAGCTAAATTTGATTTGACCAGTCAGGATCTTTCTGATTGGGCCATTCAAAGCGAAGCTCCGGGATCCGGAACAAAAATAACGAGTACCTATATCGCCCAAAGGTATCACGGTATTGAAATTTATAACGCGCAGTTCAACTTGGCCGTAAAGGACGGACAGGTATTGAGCGCCGTTGGAAATGGGCTTGTAAAGAACATTGCCGAAAAAGTAAATGCAATCACGCCAAGCCTTTCTGTGATCCAGGCGGCACACAATGCCTATTCAAAATTGGGCATTACCAAACCAATCACGTTTTCTGTTGTTGAAACGATTAATGACAAAACGTTCAGATTGAGCGATGGCTTTCAGGAAGACCTGATTGCCGCCAAATTGGTTTTTCAACCTATCGTGAATGGCAAATTGAACCTAGCATGGTCGCTTCAATTCGTTACTCCAAATGGGCGTTACATGGATATGAGCATCGATGCGGTAAACGGGAAAGTGTTGTTGCAACAAGATTTGACCGTTAGCTGTAGTTTCAAAAGAGGCCAAAAACACAGCCACAAACCAGAATTCAACTTCCACGATTTGCTTTTCAATACTGCAAGCAGTTCTGCGATGGTAGTAAATCCTGGAACTTACAGGGTTATTCCTGCCAACTACGAAAGCCCGGCACACCATGGGTTTGAGTTGATTACAACACCAGGAGAGGCAGTAGCTTCACCTAATGGGTGGCATGACATCAACTCTACAATTGGTGGTACCACACCAACTTTAAAATTTAACTATACTCGTGGTAACAACGTATTGGCGCAAGAAGATGCCGATGGTAACAACGCCACCATTGGTGTAAGACCCGACGGTACTTCAGCCTTGCTTTTTGATTTCCCACAATACGTAAACGGAGTAGGACAGACACTACAACCAACTGCTTACACGAATGCAGCGGTAACCAACTTGTTCTACATGAATAATATCATGCACGATGTTTGGTATCAGTATGGTTTCAACGAAGCCAGCGGTAACTTCCAGAGACAAAACTACGGAAGAGGTGGTAGCGTTACTCCAACTGGAGATCCTGTGCAAGCCGATGCACAAGATGGCTGGTCGCAAACGGTGCCTACATTAGACAATGCCAATTTCTTTGCTCCTGCAGACGGGTCTTTGCCTAGAATGCAAATGTTCATGTGGACTGCTGGTGCCCCGCCAACAAACTTTATTACGGTCAATTCACCTTCGGCAATTGCCGGCCCGAGAGCTGCGACGCAAAACGTATTTGAAGGGACAGATAGTGTTCCTGTGCCGGTTTCTCCAAACGGAATCACATCTGATTTAGTGTTGTACGAAAGCACACCACTGGATCCGTTGCAAAGCCCGAACAGCGCTTGCGGACCAGCTACCAATGCTTTTGATATTTCAGGACATATTGCCTTGATCAGGAGAGGAGGTTGTTTATTCTCTAACAAAGTGAAAAATGCCCAAGATGCCGGAGCAACGGCCGTAATTGTTATGGATTCGGTTCCTAATAACCCAATTCGATTGAGAATGAGCTCGACTGGTTTACTCGGAATTACTATTCCTGCGATTTTCATCAGCAAGGAAATAGGAGATGAACTTGTTGCGGCTATGGCTACACAAACGGTCAATGTGAAAATAGAAGTTCCTGGAGATTTGTATCTTTTTGCTGACGGAGACTTTGACAACGGAATCATCGCTCACGAATATACCCATGGTATTTCAGGAAGGCTAACAGGAGGTGCTTTGAATTCAAACTGTCTGACTGCTCCTGAACAACAAGGTGAAGGTTGGTCTGACTGGGTTGCCTTGATGATGCAAATGAAACCGGGCGACAATGGTGCCACGCCAAGAGGAATAGGAACTTATGCAATCAACGAGCCAACAACGGGCGGCGGACTTAGATGGTTCCCGTATTCTACAGACATGACAGTTAACCCACTAACTTTTAGTTTCCTCAATAGGAATTTCCCTGACGGAAGCCAATTCGGATCTACATTTACCGATCCAACTGATTTGGTTGTGAAAGTAGAGCCACATAACGTGGGTGAGCTTTGGTGTGCGACGCTATGGGATTTGACCTGGGCGTATGTAAATAAGTATGGTTATGATGACGATAGATATTTTGGAACAGGCGGGAACAATAAAGTAATGCGTTTGGTTTTAGATGCAATGAAATTGCAACCGTGTAATCCGTCATTCATTCAGGCAAGGGATGCGATCATCGCAGCCGATCAGGCTACCACAGGTGGAGCAGACTATTGTATGATATGGGAAGTGTTTGCCAGAAGAGGAATGGGCGTCAATGCGTCATCGGGTTCTAATGCCGGTACCCGATTGGATATCGCCAATATCTTAGACCAAGTTGAAGATTTTACAGAGCCGGCGGCGGGACCAAACTGTACGCTTGCCGTGAACCATTTTGCTAAAAACGATATGCTCAGGGTTTATCCTAACCCTTCTAACGGTGTTTACAATGTTCGTATCAACCAGTATACAGGTAAAGTAAACTTCCAGGTGATTGATATCAACGGAAGAACCGTTTACAACCAAACAGACGAACGCTTCAACATTGAAAGAACGCTCAACCTAAGCAGCTTCCAAGCGGGCGTATATATTCTTAAAGTTTCAGGGGATAATGTAAATTACACTCAGAAATTGGTTAAAAACTAATTGGCTTTAACCCAAAGAAAAAAATCCAAACCGAAAGGTTTGGATTTTTTTTATAAATATTTCTCGAGCAATAATTGAATGCTACCAACGTCCAAACCACAGATCTGCTGCAATTCTGCCACCGTGCCTTGTTCAATAAAGCGGTCTGGAACGCCCAACATTTGAATCGATGCGGTACAATGGTTTGCAGCGCCGAAAGCGGCAATGGCGTTTCCAAAACCACCTTTAATCGCGCCATCTTCTATTGTAATGATGTGCTCGAAAACGGCAAATATTTCATGCAGTAGTTTTTCGTCCAAAGGTTTTACAAAGGCAAAATCATAATGCGCGATAGTGTCGGGGTTATTGAGGTGTTGTAAAGCAGCAGTCACATTGTTGCCAATCGCACCCGTGGATAAAACTGCTGCTTTCGAACCATTTTTAAGCCGTTTGGCCCGCCCGATAGCAATTTCCCGGTAAGGCCGCTTCCAATTCAAAATAACGCCCCTGCCGCGCGGATATCGAATGGCAATTGGGTGCGGCAAACCCAGCTGTGCCGTATACAACATATTGCGCAGTTCAACCTCGTTCAAAGGCGCGTAAACCATTATGTTAGGGATGCACTGTAAATAGGCCAGATCAAAAACGCCATGGTGTGTAGCGCCATCTTCGCCTACCAGTCCCGCACGATCGAGGCAGAAGATAACGGGTAGGTCCTGTAAGGCCACATCATGGATGACCTGGTCGTACGCGCGCTGCAGGAACGTCGAATAGATGTTGCAGAAAACTACCATGCCTTGCGTGGCCATTCCGGCCGCCAAAGTTACCGCGTGTTGTTCGGCAATGCCCACATCAAAAGCGCGCTCGGGCAACTCGTCCATCATGAATTTGAGCGAACTTCCTGATGGCATAGCCGGTGTAATACCTACAATTCGCTTGTTTTTTCTCGCCAGATCCAAAACGGTCAAGCCGAAGACATCCTGGTATTTCGGTGGCAGGTTCTCCTCTGATTTGCTATGGATTTTCCCGGTGGTTTTGTCGAATTTTCCCGGCGCATGGTATTTCACCTGGTCTTCCTCCGCCTGGCGCAAACCTTTTCCTTTGGTGGTAATCACGTGCAGGAACTTTGAACCTTTGACTTTTTGAAGCCTTTTTAGTTCTGCAATCACAGCAAAAATATCATGGCCGTCAATCGGTCCCGAATAATCAAAATTCAAGGATTTGATCATATTATTTTGCTTCGGATTTTTACCTTCCTTGACCGCTGTGAGGTAGTTTTTGAGCGCGCCCACACTCGGGTCAATCCCGATGGCGTTGTCGTTGAGGATGACGAGCAAATTGGCATGGGTAACTCCCGCATGGTTTAATCCCTCAAAGGCCATTCCCGAGGCAATCGATGCATCGCCCACCACCGCAATATGCTGCCGGGTAGCATCTCCGTTCAATTGCGACGCCATAGCCATACCCAAAGCTGCAGAAATCGCCGTAGAGGAATGTCCGACCCCGAAAGTATCATAAATGCTCTCACTTCTTTTTGGGAATCCTGAAATCCCGCCGAGTTGCCGATTGGTATCAAATCGGTCGCGCCTTCCGGTGAGGATTTTGTGCCCGTACGCCTGATGGCCCACATCCCAAACCAATAAATCTTGCGGTGTATTGAAAACGTAGTGCAGGGCGATGGTCAGTTCTACTACGCCCAAACTCGCGCCGAGATGGCCTTCTTTTACAGAAACGATATCGATGATGAAATCACGTAACTCCTGCGCCAATTGCGGTAACTGGCTTTCGGATAACTTGCGTAAATCTTCAGGGTTTTGGATATGTGACAGTAAATCTTCTGGCATTGCTTTAAAATGTAAACAAAGCTACGATTTTTTTACCCTACCGATATTTTGCGCCTGTCGTTTTTTGTACACAGAAATTCTAATCAATATAGTATTTTTGGCGTATGGAAAATCCCTACACCGACGAATACTTCATGAAAAAAGCCTTACACGAAGCCGAAGCGGCTTTTGATAAAGGGGAAATTCCAATCGGAGCCGTTGTCGTGGTGAACAACCAAATCATCGCGCGCAGTCACAACCTTACCGAATTGCTGAATGATGTCACCGCACATGCCGAAATGCAATCCATCACCGCAGCGGCCAATTTCCTCGGCGGCAAATACCTCAAGGACTGTACGATTTATGTCACTGTCGAGCCCTGCCAGATGTGCGCCGGCGCGTTGTATTGGAGTCAGGTTTCAAAACTGGTTTTCGGCGCACGTGATGACCAGCGCGGTTACCTGGTTATGGGAACCAAACTGCATCCGAAAACGGCGGTAATACAGGGTGTAATGGCCAACGAAGCCTCCCAGCTCATGCGACGTTTTTTTGCACACAGACGCAAATAAGTGAGAAAAGGCACGCACTTTTTTATTCCGAAAAATCAGCTTAAAATTATTTCAAAAAATACGCTACTTTTAATACAATATAAAATAGCGTTTCTCAGTTATGCCCATAATCGTGAAATGTTAAATTTTGCGATTCCGTTCCTGTAACCTTTAACGCTGCATAAAAATGAAAACAAAAGCGCTCGTTTGTGTTTTTTTTGTCCTGATGCTTTTTCAGGCGTGTACCAAAAAATCGGCTTCCGAATTCAGTTCTGATTTTTCCCTCTTCAAAGCGTATATCAATAGCGTTACAAGCGGAATCGTTCCGGCCAAGTCAGACATCCGCGTAGTACTCGCTTTCGACAAAAAGGAATGGAAAGTCAATCAGGTTTTAGACAACAATTTATTCGATATTTCGCCCAGCGTCGATGGGAAAGTGGTAGCCATTTCGGCCAATACCGTTGCATTCATTCCCGACAAAAAACTTGACGCCAATACGCAATACCAGGTGACTTTTCACTTGTCTAAAGTCGTCGTGCTGCCAGAAAAGCTATCGCAGTTTCACTTTACATTTAAGACCATCAAACAGGATTTCATCATCGCTACCAACGACATCCAATCCTACAGCAAAGATTACCAATATCTCAATTGCACGCTCAAGACTGCCGATGAGCTCGATTTTGAATCAGCACAGCAAATCATCTCGGCCACGCAAAAAGACAACAAACTCAAGATTAAATTCGACAAATCGGCCAAAGAGGCCACCGAGTTCAGGTTTGTAGTAGACAGTATCCGGCGTTATGTAGAAGATACGACGCTCGAGATCGCCTACGACGGCAACGACATCGACATCGACCAAAAAGGGCTGATCAAATTCCCGATAGCCGGCAAGGACAACTTCAAGGTGATAGACGTTGAAGTACCGGATAATAGCAACCAAACGCTGCTCATCAACTTTTCGGATCCGTTGCAGAAAGGCCAGAATTTCGATGGACTCGTAGCCGTAGAAGGTGCCGAAAACCTCAAATACGCCACCCAAGGCAACGTGCTCAAGGTGTTTTTTGAGCAACCGCTCAAAGGCAATTTGCTGCTCGAAGTATTCCAGGGCATTGAAAGCGAGGAAGGTTACAAGATGAAAAAAGGCTTTGCAACCAAGGTATCGTTTGAGCAAATCAAACCCAATGTACGCTTGGTGCGCAACGGTACGATCATGCCTTCGTCGAGCAATTTGCGCCTCAATTTTGAAGCGGTCAATCTCAGATCCGTCGATGTCAAAATTTATAAAATCTACAAGAACAACATCCTGCAATTTTTGCAGCAGAACGACCTCAATGGCGCGCGAAACCTAAAGCAAGTGGCGCAACCCGTGGCCAAGCGCGTGATCAGCCTCAAAAGCAACACACTTTTAAAACTCGATAAGTGGAACACTTTTGCACTCGACCTTTCTAAAATCATCACGCCCGAACCGGGAGCCATTTACCGTGTAGAATTCGAGTTCAAAAAGAAGTACTCGCTTTACCAATGCGAGTCTGCCGAAGCCGAAGCCGACAACACCGAAGAAGAAGCGGTCGATGAAAACGACGTAAACTACAGCAACGACGCTTACGACGATTATTATTACGATGACTATGAATGGCGCGAAAGCCAGGATCCGTGTACCAATTCTTATTTTTACAACACCAAGATTGCCACGAACGTCATTGCCTCCGATTTGGGCGTGATTGCCAAACGCGGCGAAAACAAATCGTATTTCTTTGCGGTCAACAACATCGTGACCACCGATCCGGTTTGCGGCGCCAAGATTGATTTGTACAGTTACCAGCAGCAAAAACTGGCAACGGCTAATACCGATGCGTCGGGAACGGCCTATTTCAAACTCAACAAATTCGCGTATTTCGCCGTGGTGACCCAAGGTAAGAATTCTGCCTATGTCAAACTAGACGATGGCACGTCACTTTCGGTTTCTAATTTCGATGTCGCGGGCGAAACCTTGCAGAAAGGACTCAAAGGATACATTTACGGCGAGCGCGGCGTGTGGCGTCCCGGCGATAATTTGTATTTGTCGTTCATCTTAAATGACGCGGCCAACAAATTGCCCCAATCGCACCCGATTAAATTCCGATTGTCTGATCCGAGTGGCAAAATCGTCTACCAAACCGTCAAAAAGTCCAACGCACTCAACCACTATAGTTTTGTGGTTCCTACGAGTCCCGACGCGCCAACCGGTAGTTGGGAAGCGATGGTGAACCTGGGCGGCGCGCGCTTCTACAAAAACATCAAGATTGAAACCATCAAGCCGAATCGTTTGCGAATTAAAAACACGTTCATGACACGAACGCTGACTTCGGCCTATCCAAACACCGCAAACCTCGAAGTGAACTGGCTTCACGGTGCGATTGCCAAAAACCTCAAGGTCGATATGCAGGCCAAGTTCTCGCAACAGGCCACGACGTTCAAGAATTACCCGAAATACCATTTTGATGATTTGGTGCGTAAATTCGGCTCCGAGGAAATCAACGTGTTTTCTGGTCGTATTGATGCTGCCGGACGCGCCTCGGTGCCGATTGACCCGAAACTGCAAAATGAATCGCCGGGTATGTTGAAAGCGGCGTTCATCACCAAAGTGTACGAGGAAGGCGGCGATTTTAGTACCGATGTCGTGGCTACGACTTACTCACCGTACCAAACTTATGTAGGAATCAAAACACCCGAAGCCAACAAATACGGCATGCTCGAAACCCGAAAAATGAACCGATTTGACCTTGTGACCGTTGACGAAAACGGCAATCCTAAATCGGTGCGCGGCGTACAAGTCAAAGTTTACAAAGTAGAATGGCGTTGGTGGTGGGACGCTTCTGGCGATGATAACCTGTCGGATTACAATTCATCCAACGCGACCACGGCCTACAAAAATTTCATTGTCAATACCGACGCTTCGGGCAAAGCTAGCGTGCAATTCGCGCTTAGTGATGACGAGTGGGGACGCTATATGGTACGCGCAATTTTGCCCGATGACGGACACGCTGCCGCCGAAACGGCACTTATCGATTGGCCGTATTGGTCGGGAAAAACCAGGAATACGAACGCTTCTACTGCGAACATGCTCGTATTTTCGACCGATAAAAAGAATTACGCAGTCGGTGAAAAATCACAGATTTCATTTCCTTCAAGCGAAGGCGGACGCGCCCTGATCTCGATAGAAAACGGCTCTAAAGTCATCAAGGCATTGTGGGTGAAAACGCTCAAGGGCGAAACCAAAGTTGATGTACCCATCACGCCCGACATGGCGCCGAACGTTTATTTCAACATCACGTTGTTACAACCTCATGCGACTACTAAGAACGATTCTCCGATTAGAATGTACGGCATCGTCCCGATTGAAGTTGTCGATAAAAATACCATCCTTGAACCCAAACTGTCAATGCCCGATGTACTCAAACCCGAACAGCCTTTTACAGTAAAAGTCAGCGAAAAATCGGGTAAGGCAATGACTTACACGCTTGCCATCGTAGATGAAGGTTTGCTCGATCTCACGCGTTTCAAAACCCCGAATGCCTGGAATAGTTTCTACACCCGTGAAGCCTTGGGCGTCAAAACCTGGGATTTGTACGACGACATCATCGGTGCGTATGGTGGCAAGGTCAACCAGATTTTCAGCATCGGTGGCGACCAGGATCTGGGTGGCGGAAAAGCCAAAAAAGCAAACCGTTTCAAACCCGTCGTGATTTACCTCGGGCCGTTCAAGCTGGAGAAAGGCGCGTCGAAATCGCATAAAATCCAATTGCCAAAATATGTCGGTTCCGTACGCACGATGGTCGTTGCCGCCGACGCCAACACGAGCGCTTATGGCAACGTAGAAAAAGCCACGCCGGTGAAAAGCCCGTTGATGGTTTTGGCTTCCTTGCCGAGAAAAATCTCACCATCCGAGAAAGTCACGATTCCCGTCACCGTTTTCGCCATGGAGAAAGGCATCAGCAATGTCAATGTGCAAATCAAAACCAGCGGCGGACTCAAAGTTATCGGCAGTGCGTCGCAAAATGTAACGTTTACGCAGCCCGATGAAAAACTCGCTTATTTCAATCTGGCCGTTGGCGGATCTACCGGCATCGGAAAAGTGCAGATTGTTGCAACTTCGGGCAGGCATAAATCATCGTATGATGTCGAGATTGACATGACCAACCCAAATCCGGTAACCTATGCTTACAAAGATGTGTTGCTCGAAGCCAATAGCAGCAAGACGATTTCATGGGATACGTTTGGCGTGGCCGGAACCAACGGCGCCAAGCTTGAAGTGTCATCGATCCCAACGATTGATTTCAACAGAAGGTTACAATATTTGATTACGTATCCGCACGGTTGCGTAGAGCAGACGACTTCTTCGGTGTTTCCGCAGTTGTTTTTGGCTGATGTGGCCGATATCAGTGCTTCCCGTCAAGCGGATATACAACGCAACGTCACGGCCGGAATCAACCGTCTGAGCGGATTCCAATTGGCCAACGGCGGATTTGTTTATTGGCCCGGAAATACGGTTTCCGACGATTGGGGCACCTCTTACGCCGGGCATTTTATGATCGAAGCCGAGAAAAAAGGCTACATACTTCCCGTAAGCTTCAAGCAAAAATGGATTTCGTACCAGCAAAAAGAAGCGCGCGGTTGGCGTTACTATCCGCAGTACGGTAATGATTTGGCGCAAGCCTACCGTCTGTATACGCTGGCTTTGGCCGGTTCGCCCGATTTGTCGTCGATGAACCGTATGCGCGAAACGCAGGGCATCTCCAACGAAAGCAAATTGCGACTGGCATTGGCGTATGCACTCGCCGGACAGAAATCGGCGGGAGAGTTGCTGCTGGCCAAAACCAACATCGACGAAGACAAACGACCCAATTATTACGATTACTATTATGGTTCGCCCGAAAGGAATCGCGCGATGACCTTGGAGACCTTGGTGTTGCTTGGCCAAAAACAGCGCGCATTTGCCACAGCTATCAAGCTCGCCAATCGCCTATCGTCGGCCGAATGGATGAGTACGCAAACCACCGCTTACAGTTTGTACGCCATGTCGAAATTCGCAAAAAGCAACGGTAGTAAAGGCATCGAGGTGCAATTCACCAAGGATGGGAAATCTGAAAACATTTCTACCACCAAAACTTTTGCCGACAGGACTTTAAACCTCAAGGCCGGAAGCAATTCGGTGACGATGAAAAACACCAAAGGCAATACGGTTTATGTGCGCGTGCTCAGTTCTGGGGTTTTACCGATTGGAAAAGAACAGACGATACAAAGTAATATGGCGGCAGCCATTGTATTTAAAGACCGCAAAGGCGCTATCATCAACGTGAGTAAAATAGCCCAAGGAACAGAATTTGTCGCCGAAGTGACCATCAAAAACCAGCGGAATGAACGTGTAGACAACGTTGCGCTGTCGCAGATTTTGCCTTCGGGGTTTGAAATCGTCAACACCCGTTTCACCGATTATGGCGATGCGGTGAACAATACCGCCGATTACATTGACATCCGCGATGACCGCACCAATTTCTACTTTGGGATGAAAGCCAATGAAACCAAGACGTTTCGCGTGCTCTTGAACGCGTCTTATTTGGGCGTGTATTACCTGCCTGGCTTGCAATGCGAGGCGATGTACGATCATTCGTTCCTCGCTAGAACCAAAGGTCAATGGGTTGAAGTCGTGAAATAAGCCGATTGTGAAAACCAAAATCAAGGTATTTTTCGGGCGGATTTTCGGCTGGATCAAAAGCAACAGGATCAAAAGCAGCATTGTGTTCTTGGTCGTGCTTGCTTATTATTTCTGCCTGCCGCGCACTTTATTCGAATCGCCTTATGCCACCGTGATTGAAAGCCAGGAAGGTGAACTGCTGGGCGCGAAGATTGCGCGTGACGGGCAATGGCGTTTCCCTGCGCAGGATAGCGTTCCATATAAATTCAGGCAATGTATCGTGCATTTTGAGGATCGACATTTTTACAAGCATCCGGGTTTTAATCCCGTGGCGATGGTGCACGCGATTCGGCAGAACAACCGCGCCGGAAAGGTCGTTCGCGGCGGGAGCACACTCACCCAACAGGTTATCCGCTTGTCGCGAAAAGGAAAAAGCCGCACGTATTTTGAGAAAATCATCGAAATTATTCTTGCGACACGGCTTGAACTGCGTTATTCCAAAGCCAATATTTTGGAATTGTACGCGGCACACGCACCTTACGGAGGAAATGTTGTAGGTCTTGAAATGGCTTCGTGGCGGTATTTTGGCGTGCAGTCGCACCAACTGTCATGGGCCGAAAGCGCGACCCTGGCGGTGTTACCGAATGCGCCAAGCCTGATTTATCCGGGGAAAAACCAACAGCGGTTACTGCAGAAACGCAATCGTTTGCTGTTGGAATTGCATCGTGACCATATTATCGATGCGCCAACTTACCGATTGGCTGTAGCCGAACCATTGCCGCAGAAACCATTCGATTTGCCTCAGATTGCACCGCATTTACTCGAACGGATTGCCAAAAATCATGAAGGCGAACGCATCAAGACCACGATTGACATCGCCTTGCAAAATCGGGTGAACCAATTGGCGAAATATTATTACAACCAATACAAACAGAATGAGGTGAACAACCTGGCAATTTTGGTGATTGATATCCAAAACCGCAACGTAATTGGTTATGTGGGGAATTCGCCTACCGATGCCGACCACCAGAAAGATGTGGATGTAATTTCGGCACCGAGAAGTACAGGAAGCATTTTAAAGCCGTTGTTGTACGCCAACATGCTCGACGAAGGCGAACTCTTGCCGAACACTTTAATCGCCGACATCCCGACGCAGATTTCAGGTTATCGGCCTGAGAATTTCAATTTGACTTTTGATGGCGCGGTGCCGGCGCATCGGGCGCTTGCACGTTCATTAAATATTCCCGCGGTTTTGATGCTGCAGGATTTTGGGGTGCATAAATTCTACGAGGAATTGCAGCGTTTCAAATTGCGCGACATCAACAAGCAACCCGACCATTATGGCTTGTCGTTGATTTTGGGTGGTGCCGAAAGCAACTTGTGGGATTTGTGCCGAACTTACGCGGGATTGTCATCAACCGTAAATTATTTCAATGCCAACCAAGCGAAGTACCGCAAGAATGAATTTGCCGAGCTCAATTGTCTGGACGGATTCAAGACCGATTTCGGGAAAGAAAGTTACCAAAAGACGATACTCGGCGCGGGATCGATTTTCCTTACGTACAATGCGATGGAAGAGGTCAACCGACCCGAAGGCGACGAAGCCTGGAAATTCTACGACTCATCGCTTAAAATCGCGTGGAAAACGGGAACGAGCTTTGGGAACCGCGATGCCTGGGCGATCGGGACGAGCTCCAGATATGTAGTTGGCGTTTGGGTGGGCAATGCGACGGGTGAGGGACGGCCCGAACTCACAGGTGTTTCTAGCGCTGCACCGATTTTATTCGATGTTTTCAACCTGTTGCCGAGGAAAAAATGGTTCGCACCGCCGCTCAACGATCTCGAGGAAGCCGAGGTTTGTGCGCAAAGCGGTTATTTGGCCAAAGACGGTTGCCCGATTTTGAAGCAGCTGGTTCCGTTAAAGGGGAAAACCACAAAAGTTTGCCCGTACCACCGATTAATCCATTTGGACAAGACGGGGAAATTTCGTGTGAACAGCAGTTGCGAGAGCGTCGAAAATATCGTGAATAAAAGCTGGTTTGTGTTGCCGCCAGTGATGGAATGGTATTACAAAAGCCAGCATATCGATTACCAATTGCTGCCGCCGTTTCGTGAAGATTGTGCCGCTACACCAGGCGTGGCGATGGATTTCATTTATCCGAAGGCGAACAGCAAGATTTATTTGACCAAGGATTTCGACAGCAAGATACAGCCAGTGGTTTTAAAAGTGGCGCATCCAAGAAGGGAAATGCAATTGTATTGGTATGTGGACAATGTGTATAAGGGAACGACAAAAACCTTTCATGAGTTTGAGATAGCGCCCGAAACGGGTTTCCATTATGTGACGGTCGTGGATGAAGATGGGAATGAGATACGGAGGAAGATTGAGATTGTGAGTGATTAGCAAGTCAACAATCAAAATTCGTTGTTGGACGTTCGTTGTTCAAATTTCGAATGTTGAACAACGAACGTTCAATGTTGAAATTTAAAAAACAACAATATGAAAAGAGACTTTATTATCATTATTGGCTTTTGTGCAATGACGGCGCATTCGCAAACGCGTGAAGTGAAAACCCAAACGGTTACCGTGAAAAATATCGCGCAGGTTGAGAAGATGAAACTCGATTTCTGCAAGCCGTTTGCGCTTGAAATTGTTGGGTTGTATCCGATAATAAAAACGCTGTCTTTATGGTTGCTTCGCTGTTGCTGGCTTATGCGGGAATGGTTGATGAAGACGATCATTTCCGATTGGTCTGATGCCTGCGTTAGCGATAGCAGCGGTATCCTTTTGCTGAGGAACGAAGCAAAAGATATAGCGGAAAGCGCGGCCGTCAGGCAACGCCCAAACTAAAAAAAACCCACAAAAAAACCGCCAGTCGTTAGAAAGGCGGTTTGATATTAATGCTTGAGCATCTTTCCTTCGTTGTCGTAGAAATGATATTCAAGGAACGTGTAAGCGTCACGTGGTATGATTTTCACCCATTTCCTGTGCTCCAGAAACCATCTGGAACGCAGTGATGGAAAACCTTTACTGAGGTAAGCAGCCACAAACGGGTGTACGTTGAGTACGACTTTCTTGTGGGTTTTAACGTGTCTTTCAAGGTCGAAGTTGATCTTGTCAATGATTTGGATGGGCGCTTCTATTTCGGCGTTTCCGTTGTTGGGATCTTCTTCTGAGGTCTTGATGTTCACTTCTGGCCTGACGCGCTGGCGGGTGATCTGTATGAGACCGAATTTGCTAGGCGGCAGGATTTTGTGCTTGGCTTTATCGTCGGCCATTTCGTCCCGGAGGAAATCGAAAAGCTTTTTGCGGTTGTCTGGGTTTGACATATCGATGAAATCGATCACGATGATGCCACCCATATCGCGCAGCCTGAGCTGTCTGGCGATTTCTGCCGCGGCGATCATGTTGACTTCCATGGCGGTGTCTTCCTGGTTGGTGGCCTTGTTGGATCGGTTGCCGGAGTTGACGTCTATGACGTGCAGGGCTTCGGTGTGCTCGATAATCAAATAGGCGCCTTTGCTCATGGAGACGGTTTTTCCGAACGAAGTCTTGATTTGCCGCTCGATGTGATATTTCTCGAATATCGGCGTGTCCCTGGACTGATAAAACTTTACTATCGATTGTTTGCTGGGCGCAATTTCCTGGACATAGTCCTTTACTTGCTGATACAACTCCTCGTCATCTACATGGATACCGGTGAAGGTATCGTTGAATACGTCGCGCAGTATAGAAGAAGCCCGGTTGAGCTCTCCCAATACCTTTGACGGATGGTGGGCAGTTGGTAATTTTTTACACATTGCAGTCCATCTGCTGATCAGATTCTGCAAGTCTCTTTCTATTTCGGCGGTGTTTTTGCCTTCGGCTACCGTTCTCACGATAATACCGAATCCTTTTGGTCTGATGGTTTGTATTAGTTTTTTGAGTCGGTCTTTTTCTGACTTTGCTTCGATTTTTTGCGAAACCGATACGCGGTCTGAGAATGGGACCAGAACGATATAACGTCCGGCAAGCGAAAGCTCTGACGAGATTCGCGGGCCTTTGGTTGATATGGGTTCTTTGACTACTTGTACTAAAACGGATTGATTGGAGTTGAGCACTTCGGCTATGGTTCCGTCTTTATCAATCTCTTTTTCAAACTGAAAGTTTTTTAGGGAGAAATCTTTTATTTTACCTGCGCTTACAAGTTTTATGAACTTCAGTTGCGAAGCAAGGTTTGGGCCCAAATCGTGATAATGCAAAAAGGCGTCTTTTTCAAAGCCTACGTTTACAAAAGCAGCGTTGAGTCCGGCGACTGGTTTTCTGATCTTGGCAATAAAAATATCGCCGACCTGAAAGTTGCTCGCTTCTTGCTCCTTGTGGAGTTCAATTAGTTTTCCATCTTTTAATAAGGCAAAATCTACGGCTTCAGAACTAGATCGGATGATTAATTCTTTATTCACTCTGTAAATTTTTATCCGTACGGATAGGTGCAAGGAGCAAGGAGCAGGCAGCAGGGAAAACCCTGAACCCTGAATCCTTTAACCCTGAACCCTAGTAGGGATGGATTAAACAATAATTTAAACAGGTATTGTAATTACCCGGTGGACAAAGAGGAGCAGTGAAGTTGTGTCTTTCGACTTTCGACTTTTCACTTTCGACTTATCCGATTTCAATGAACGTTAACTAAAAAGAAAAAAGTAGTTTGGAGACTACTTTTTCTTCTTGTGACGGTTAGCTCTCGCGCGTTTTTTACGTTTGTGCGTCGCTACCTTATGTCTTTTTCTTTTTTTACCACTTGGCATAGCTGGTTTCTTGTTTGATTAATAAATGTCTTATTTTGCTTCGTTGTTAGTTTTTACGCCTTCCACAAATACTTTAGCAGGTTTGAAAGCCGGAATGTTGTGAGCAGGGATTTTGATAGTGGTATTTTTCGAAATATTTCTTCCTGTTTTTTCAGCTCTTGTTTTGATGATGAAGCTTCCGAAACCTCTTAGGTAAACATTGTCTCCGGTTTCTAGTGAAGACTTTACTTCATCCATAAAAGATTCTACAGTTGCCTGAACATCTCCTTTTTCAAGACCCAATTTTTCTGAAATTTTCGCTACGATATCTGCTTTCGTCATTTTCTTTCTTGTTTAATATGTGATTTAGATTTTTTGAGGTTGCAAATATAGGAATTTAAAATCTGAATAATCAACCTAAATCATTAAAATTTAATCACATAATCTTTTAATTTTGCGAGGCAAATTTTTAACATGAATTTCACTAAGTCCCTTATCGCGTGGTATTTGCAAAGCAAAAGAGACCTGCCCTGGAGACACACTAAGAATCCGTATCATATTTGGCTGTCAGAAATCATGCTCCAACAGACGCGAGTGGCGCAGGGAATGCCGTATTATTTTGCTTTTACCGAAGCTTTTCCGACAGTTTTTGATTTGGCTGCCGCGAGTGAACAACAAGTGCTCAAATTATGGCAAGGACTCGGGTATTATTCGCGCGCCAGAAACCTGCACAAAACCGCGCAAATTGTCGCTTTTGAGCTTGATGGTAATTTTCCTGAAAACTACCGCGATTTGCTAAAACTCAAAGGTGTTGGCGACTATACCGCAGCGGCGATTGCTTCATTTTCCTTCAATGAAGCCGTTCCTGTTGTGGACGGCAATGTGTTTAGGGTTCTGTCGCGGTATTTTGATATGGAGACCGATATTGCCAATGCCTCGGCCAAAAAAGAATTTGCCGCTTTGGCTTTTGAGCTGATGCCTAAGGAAAACCCGGCTGTTTTCAACCAGGCTATAATGGAGTTTGGCGCGTTGCAATGCGTTCCAAAAAATCCAAATTGTTCGGCCTGTCCGTTGAATGCAGGTTGTCTGGCTTTGCGGAATAAAAAAGTAGACCAGCTTCCGGTGAAATCAAAAAAAGCCAAAGTCAGGAGCCGATGCTTCAACTATTTGATTTTTTCGGACGACGATGAAAAGACGATTCTCCAAAAACGTACTGCCAAAGGAATCTGGCACAACCTGTACGAATTTCCGTTGATAGAAACAGATTATGAGGTGGATGAAGTTTTTATCTCGGAGCAAATCCAAAAAAAGCACTTTGTCCCGAATGACATCGTTTCCCTGTCTGAGCTTCGGCATGATGTGTCGGTACATAAACTTACACACCAACACCTGTATATCAAATTCTGGCAGGTAAAGGTGTCCGGAAATATCGCAGGTGGCGTGGATCACCACACCGCGCTGGGTTATCCGTTCCCGATTGTGATTTATAATTTTATAGAAAAGGAGTGGAAGTAGTTTTTAAAAAATTACTATATTTGCTTACACCCGTTCGTCTTGCCCGGGTAGATCAATCTAAATACCACACAGAAAATAATGAGCGGAACGTTAAACAAAGTCATGTTGATAGGCCATCTTGGTGAAGATGTGAAAATGCACTACTTTGACGGTGGCAATTGCATTGGGCGGTTCCCGTTGGCGACCAACGAAACGTACATCAACAAATCGACGAATGAAAAAATCACCTCGACCGAATGGCACAATTTGGTTGTGAGGAACAAAGCCGCCGAAATCTGTGAAAAGTACCTCTCTAAAGGCGACAAGATTTATGTAGAAGGTCGAATCAAATCGCGCCAATGGCAGACAGAAGATGGCGTGACTAAATACACGACCGAAATCCAGGTGACCGAATTTACTTTCCTTACCGTTAAAAAAGAAATCGAATCGAGCGGACGCACCGTCACCGAAGGCAAATCATACGACCCCAATCAGAACCCACTGCCAGAAAACGACCTGCCGTTCTGAATGTCTAACTAATTTACTTCAATTTGGACCCGGAGCCCAGTTTAGGATTTTTATCCACCATTGACACCAACTTACTTTTTGGATTTATCGCGATAGCCGTATTGCTTTTTTGTTCGGCGCTGGTCTCGGCTGCCGAAGTCGCTTACTTCTCTTTGACACCAAAAGACCTCGACGAATCGGCGCTTAAATATCCTGCAAAAACCCAAATCATTTCAAACTTATTACAGAAACCAAAAAAGCTGATCGCAACCTTGCTGATTGCCATCAATTTTCTCAACATTGGCGTGGTCATTTTGTTTTCATTTGTAGGCACGACCTTGTTTGAAAACATCGCTTCGCCACTCTTAAAATTTATCGTAGAAGTCATACTGGTCACCTTCCTGATTTTGTTGTTCGGAGAGGTTTTGCCAAAGGTGTATGCGAGCCGAAATAACATCAAGTTTGCGCGTTTTTTTGCTCATCCATTGTCATTCCTGGACAAAATTTTGTCGCCGATTAGCCGTCCGATGCGCGCCCTCACGGTCTTCCTGCACGAGAAATTGGGCAAACAGAAGTCTAATTTTTCTGTAGACCAACTCTCGCAGGCCTTAGAACTCACCTCGTCGGAGGACACCACCGACAACGAACAGAAAATCCTCGAAGGCATCGTCTCTTTTGGCAACACCGATACCCGACAGGTCATGAGCCCGCGCATTGACATCTTTGCACTCGACATCGACGAAACCTTTGCCGAAATCCTGCCCAAGATTACAGAAAAAGGCTATTCGCGCATTCCGGTTTACAAGGATAATATCGATCATATAGAAGGCGTGTTGTTCGTTAAGGATCTCATTCCGCACATCAACAAAAAGGAATTCGATTGGAAAACCCTCCTGCGAGAGCCATTCTTTGTGCCCGAAAACAAGAAACTCGACAACCTGCTCAAGGATTTCCAAAACATGAAAAGCCACCTGGCCATTGTTGTGGATGAATACGGAGGCACGTCGGGACTGGTTTCACTTGAGGATGTGATTGAAGAAATTGTGGGCGACATCAGCGATGAGTTCGATGATGAGAACATCAATTATTCGCAGATCGACGATCGGAATTTCTTGTTTGAAGGCAAAATCAACCTCAAGGATTTTTACAGAATCGTACAAGCCGACGACGATCTTTTTGAAAACAGCAAAGGCGAGGCCGAAACTCTGGCCGGATTTATCCTTGAAATCCTGGGCAATTTCCCAAGGAAAGGCCAGAAAATAAACTTCGACAAATACCGTTTCACCATTGAAACCGTCGACAAAAAACGCGTCAAACAAATAAAAGTCACCATCGATGCTTAACAAAATCGTTTCCATTACCTGCCTAGCCATTATGATGTGTGCTGTTTTTGGTTGCAAGAAAGAAACCTTGCCCAAACCTTCCAGCCAATTGACTCTGGAGTATCCGTTGGCCGAGTATGCGCACTTTGAAAACCATTGTCCGTTTACCTTCGACATGAATTCGGAAGCCATTATCACAGAGAAGAGCGATTGCAATTTTGAGATCAACTATCCCAAAATGAAAGCGACGATTTATGTGAGTTATAAGCCAGTTTCGGGCAATATCAAAACGCTGTTGCGCGACGCTCAGAAACTCACTTACGAGCACGTCATCAAGGCCGATGATATCCTCGAGCAGCCGTTCATCAACAACGAACACAAAGTATACGGGATGTTTTACCAGGTCAACGGAAACGCCGCCACCAACGGTCAGTTTTACGCCACAGACAGCCTACGGCATTTCATAGACTGTTCGGTGTATTTTTATGCCAAACCCAATTTTGATTCGGTCATGCCCGCAGCAAGTTATGTGAAGAATGACATGCAGCAGTTGATGGAGAGTTTGCGGTGGAAATAGAGGAAAAAAGACCGCTACGCTGAAAGAGAAAAGAGAAAAGAAAAAGCCGGAAGTAACATCTTACTTCCGGCTTTTTATACGCTATGTGGCGTCTTGCTTCTTGCAGCGCAGCGGTCCTTCTTCTAAATTCTCTTTACGCTTTCTTCTCTTCAGCCGAACAATGGCTTTTCTTTTTACCAGCGCAACATCCGCCTTTTGCTTCTTTTTTTGAAGCTTTTGCATCGGCTTTCTTTTCTTTTTCCTGTTCCTGAGGCGTCATCATCGCGTGGGTTTTTGAGGCGCTCAGGTTGGATACTTTATAGGTTTTACCGTCGGCAGTTGCCTCAACGATTTTTACCAGATTTTCTGGTGTTTGCAGACTCGAATCGAACTCCACCGTGGCTGTCTTTTTGTCGAAATCAACGGTGGCTTTTTGTACGCCGTTGGTTTCGGCTAGCTCCTTCTCGATGGTTTTGGCACAACCGATGGCACAAGTCATTCCTTCTATGTTAAAACTGGCCGTTTCTAATTTCTCAGGGTTGATGGCAGCTTTCTCTGTTGAGGCAACGGCAGCTTCTTTTTCTGCAGGCGCGCTTCCGGTTTCCTTACAGCTGGTCAGCAACAAGCCCGAAAAAGCCAACGCCAATAGTGATTTGGTAAAATTCATAATGATAGTTATAAGTTGTTAGTTCAAAATCGTTTACAAAAATAAATAAAAAACGACGCCTAATTCCCAAAATTATTACAAATTTGGGCATTCAAAAAACAGCCATGAGCCCTAAGCAACTCAAGTGGTTTTTCCTGATTTTGCTGGCGCTAATCTGGGGAAGCTCGTTTATCCTGATAAAAAAAGGCCTTGTCGGGCTCAACCCATACCAGCTCGGTTCGCTGCGGATGATTTTTGCCGCGATTTTTGTTTTGATTATCGGTTTTAAGACACTGCCGAAAATTCCAGTTTACAAATGGCGGTATATGTTTCTTACGGCGATGCTCGGGATGTTTTTTCCGGCTTATCTTTTTGCGATAGCCGAAACCCAAATCGGGAGTTCGGTGACCGGAATCCTCAATGCGCTCACGCCTTTCAACGCGCTTTTGCTCGGCGTTTTTGCGTTCGGATTACAAGTGAAAAGGAACCAGATTTTCGGGGTTATTGTAGGACTCGTCGGCAGCCTTTTATTGGTTTTTACAGGAGAAGATACAGGTACAACATCCAATTACTTTTATGTTTTTTTGGTGTACATCGCGACGCTTTGTTACGGCACGAATGTCAATATCGTCAAGAAGTATTTGCCCGAATTCAATTCACTTACAATAGCCGCAGGAAATGCGCTCGTGACCTTGGTTCCCGCTTTGGGGATTCTTTATTTCACGGGATTTTTTGGTGTTGTGCACCTGCCCAAAGTACAACATTCTATGTTGTTTATCATGGTGCTCGGCATATTCGGAACCGGAATCGCCAACCTGCTTTTCTACAAGCTCATTCAGATTTCGTCGCCGGTTTTCGCCACTTCGGTCACGTACCTGATTCCGATTGTGGCCTTTTTCTGGGGATTGCTAGACAATGAGATGTTGTCACCGCTGCAGTTTCTAGGTGCGTGCGTGATTCTTTTTGGCGTTTATCTTTCTGGAAAGAAATAATTATCTGGGTTTTTTGGGGCGCCTGTCTCTATTTCTGTCGCGGTCTCTGCCTCTGTCTCTTTCCCGATGATCCCTGCCTTTTTCCTTTTCTTTTTCGTTCTCATTTTTCGGGGCAACCGGAGCCGGCTTTTTGTCCTCGAAAGAAATGATGAATAGTTTGTGGTTTTCAAGTACCACGCCGTTTTCCTGCTGTTGCTTGGCTAGGGTAAAATTATCCAGCGCTTCTTTCTCGATGTTCCTTTTGGCGATAATCTGCTGGAACATTTCGGTAGCTTCTTTGGCCGTGCGGTTGCAGTAATTCACCCAGTTCTCGCCGATTTTGATATCCTCGGTATAGTAATGCAGCCAATACAATTCACAGGTGCCTTCGTCAAAAACGTACTGAACCAGCCCGCCTTCTATACCCAACTGGAGTTTGCGCGCAGCTTCTATGACTGCCAGGAAATCATTCTGGCGCCAACCGTATTCGCTGCCGCTTTGGATGCTTTTTTCAAGCAAATCCACCGGAAGCCTATGTTCTAAAATTTCGCTCATTTTGGTAAATTGGTTTGTTGGATTATTGGAAATCGGTATCAGAGACGCCTTCATTGATCTGCACTTCGGTCGTAGTCAGGTCTATCTCAAAGCCAAGATTGAGCACCGAATGGTACGGTACCTTAACGCCTTTTACCTCGCGGTAATCGTCAAAGGTCACTATCTGGTTTACGGTTTGTCCCTGCATTTCGAGGGTCACGCCTTGCGCTAGTTTAAGTCCTGACTTGGTGTCGTAATACAATTTCATGCGCCCGTCCTTGATGACATATGCGTCTTTGTCACCAAATTTCTCTATGCCTTCGAGGCTTACTGTAGGTTTGTTGAGGAGTGACAATTCAATAAACGGATTGGCTTCTGATTGGGCCTCGGCGAGATCGGTACCCGAAAGTTCTTTCTTTTGACCTTGTGTGGTCACATAAGCAGCCTTGTCGGTTACCACTTGTTTCATCATCGAGAATCCCATCGCTTTGATTTCGCGGTATTGTTTTCCTTTTGCTGTTTTGGTGGTCAATTCTACCGGCGTTCCCTGAATGGTTCCCGATGACACCGAACGAATGGTTTTTACCGCATCTACCGTTTTCTCGCCGCCAATAGCTTTGAGGTAATTGACCAGTACACTTTTGGCGGTAACGCCCGCAGCCACCGGCAATTTGTATTCTGGTTTGGCCACCGGATTTCCAAATTTATCAAAATAAAGAATCTTGATATTGGTCTTTTCAAGCGTTGGCAAAATTTCTGATCCTTTCCCGGTGATACAAATCCTGAGTTTGTCGAGGACGAAATATTTGTTGGCCACGCGAAGGATATCATCGGGTGTGACGGCGTTGATGCTTTTGATATAATTCTCGTAGAAATCTTCGGGCAACCCTTGCGTTTTGATGCGCAAGGCCCAATTGGCAACGGTTTGCGGTTTTTCCATCTGCATGATGAAATTGCCTACGTAACCGGCTTTGACGTTTTGCAGCACGTCGGCAGCGACTTTTTCTGTACGGATCCGTTTGATTTCGTTGACAAATTCTACCACTGCGCTATCAACTACCGCGTTGCGTACCTGGGCAAAAGCAACAAAGCGCGAAGTGTATTTGCTGCCGCGGATAGACGACTCGGCACCATAAGTCCAACCGTGTTTTTCGCGCAGGTTCATGTTGAGGTAGCTACTGAAATCGCCGCCCAATACCTGATTGGCTACGATGGCGGCAAAATAATCTTTGTCGGTCATCTTGAGGTTGGAGATGTTCATCGCCGAGATTTCGGCTTGGACCGCATTGGGCATGTCCACGAAATTGATCTGCTGGTATTGCACATCTTTGGGCTCGTTATAGGACAGATTTGGCGCGGTGGCTTTTTGCCAAGGATCAAACAGGTCTTCTACTTTTGTTTTGATTTGGTTAAAGTTGACATCGCCGATGATGATCAGGTAAGCGTTTTCTGGGACAAAATAAGTGTTGTAATTGAGTTTTACATCGTCGAGCGTGATGTTGTTTACGGTTTCCTCGGTGATGTATTCGCTCGACGGATGATTTTTACCGTAAGCCAATACATTCTCAATACGTTTGGCTACTGCCGGAACACTTTTTTCCTCCGTTTTGAGTCCTTCTATGAGTTTTGCTTTTTCCTTATCGAATTCAAATTGGGTAAAACGTGGGTTCAACGCAGCGTCGGCCATGAGTTCGAGCAATCGGTCGGCATATTTGGAAAGCCCTTGTGCGTAAGCGCTGTTGTCTGAAAAATTCACATACGCACCCATGAAATCTACCTGGTCGTTGAAGGCCAGTTTGGGCATTTGTTCTGTTCCGGTGCCCAGCAAACGGCCCACCATAGTAGAAACGCCTTTCTTGTTTTTTTCGAGGTAAGGTACATTGTCTATTGTGAGTGTGTATGAAACACGGGGTAGTTTGTGGTTCTCTACCACCATGACCTTGAGCCCGTTTTGCAACTGGAAAGATTGCGGTTTGCCGATGTTAATGGTAGGCGAAGGTCCAGGTTTGGGTTGTGGTCTGTCTTGTGCGTGCATAAATAGGGTTAAGAACAAACTTAAGAAAATGTATAAGGTGATGTTTGGTTTCATGAGAACTTAGTTTTGCGCTTTTTGCGGAACGTAATCGAGGATGAGGCGTTGGTTGGGATTGAGGTATTTTCTGGCTACCTCACGGATTTCCTCGCGTGTGATGCTTTGGTAGGAATCAATATCGGTATTGACCAGATTCACGTCGCCAAACAACAGGTAATACGTGGCTAGGCTTTCTGCCGTGCCCTCAATCGTGGCGTATTTGTTTACGTATTCGTTCATGATTTTGTTCTGGAGTTTTTCCATGTCGCGTTCAGAAATCAGTTCGAGCTGTAGTTTTGTGATCTCGGCATCCATTTCGGCCAGGATGGCCTTGGGGTTTGTGGCGCCCAGTGGCAAGCCGTACAAAGCGTAAATCCCGTAATCTTCCTGGCTGTAACTTAGCGATCCTACGTTGAGTGCCATTTTTTTCTCGTCGACAATCTTATTGTACAAGCGTGAGCTTTTGCCATCGCTGAGCAAGGTAGAAATCATCTCAAGCACGCGGGCATCGCGCGTTTTCATTGACGGTGTGCGGTAAGCGGCGACAATCGCAGGTACCTGAATGTTTGCATCTTCATAAGTGGCCGCGATGGGTTTTGTGATTGGCGTTTCCTCAAAAGTTTGTTTTACGACAGGCGCGCCTCTTTTGATGGGATCGAAATATTTGTGGATCCATTGCAAGGCTTGTTTCATCTCGAAATTACCCGCCACGACGAGTACCGCATTGTTGGGCACATAATATTTTTTGTTGAACATCTGAAAATCCTCGAGCTTGGCCGAGTTAAGGTGTTCCATAGAACCGATGGTTTCCCAGCGGTACGGATGTTTCACGAACAGGTTTCTCTTCACCTCAGAAATGATGTGTCCGTAGGGTTGGTTGTCCATGCGCGAGCGCTTTTCTTCCTTGATGACTTCTTTTTGCGTATCTACACCGGCTTGGTTGATGATGGGATGCAGCATGCGCTCGGATTCCATCCACAAGCCGAGTTCGAGGTTGTTGGACGGGAACACTTCGTAATAATACGTGCGGTCATCGGAGGTGTTGGCGTTGTTATTGCCGCCGTTTCCGGTGACGATTTTCATCCATTCGCCGCGGCCGATGTTTTTGGTACCTTCAAAGAGAAGGTGTTCGAAAAAGTGGGCGAAACCGGTTTTGTCTGGGTTTTCATCTTTAGAACCCACATGGTACATCACCGAAGTGATTACGAGCGGCGCCGAAGTGTCCTGGTGCAAAATCACATGCAAGCCATTTTCTAGCGTGTATTCTTCGAATTCTACTTTCTGGGCATGAAGGTTTGTAAGCATAAGCAAAGCACTTAGGGCCAATATTGTTTTTTTCATACGATTGGGTATGTCTGTTTGCCGGTTGGTAATTTACCGGCTGTTTAAGTTAGGCCAAAAGTAGGTGTTTTAGTCGAAAGAGAAAAGTCGAAAAGTGGAAAGTGGAAAGTGGAAAGTGGAAAGTGGAAAGTCAAAGCCTAATGTGGAACGGGGATGGGTTCAGTCATAGAAACCATTGTTATCCCGAGCGCAGTCGAGGGATTTGAAATTTGGAATTGTTGAGACTGCTCGACTGCACTAGCAATGACAGTTGTGCGCTTGCGTGAGCGATGGCAGCGGCATCCTTTTTTGTGAGGAACGAAACAAAAAAGATATAGCGCACAGCGCGACGGCGTCACGAACCATGAATGGAAGATAAATGTTGAAACGCCGGCACGCCCAAAAGGCAATCGAATGCCTACGCATTTTTAGCCTTTCGACTTTCGACTTTTGACTTTCGACTATTTTTTTTCTCAAAGGGTTGCGCGGATGGGATTTAGTTGTATATTTGCAGCCATTTTATAAACAAATAAATCATTGTTATGTACGCAATCGTAGAGATAGCAGGGCAACAATTTAAAGTAAGCAAAGACTTAAAGGTTTATGTGCACCGTTTGGCTAACGAAGAAGGTTCAAAAGTTTCTTTTGACAAAGTTCTTTTATTAGACGACAACGGTACTGTAACTTTAGGCGCCCCAGCTATAGAAGGTGCTTCAGTAGAAGCCAAAGTGTTACAACACTTAAAAGGAGACAAAGTAATCGTTTTCAAAAAGAAAAGAAGAAAAGG
>ERZ795056.415-NODE-415-length-54515-cov-6.797246_pt1 | contig 54515 bp, 47 predicted proteins | sample MGYA00375140_ERZ795056 | MGnify/ENA primary metagenome ERZ795056 (study PRJEB30185, sample SAMN05720227) | activated sludge metagenome | isolation source: Anaerobic digester | place: USA | collected 2015-03-09 ...
AGAAGGGCGAGGAAATCGTCCGCAAGAACTTCGAGGCCGTGGACCAGACCTTGGCCAACCTGCACGAGATCAAGTACCCGGCAACCGCGACCAGCACCCACGCGATGCCGCCTGCGGTCTCCCCCAAGGCGCCGAAATTCGTTCAGGATGTCACCGCGAAGATCATGGCCGGCCTCGGCGAAGATCTGCCGGTAAGCGCGATGCCCGCAGACGGCACATTCCCCACGGCGACGACGAAGTGGGAGAAGCGGAACATCTCTCTCAGCGTCCCGGTCTGGGATTCCGAGCTTTGCATCCAGTGCGGTAATTGCAGCCTGGTTTGCCCGCACGCCTGCGTGCGCGCCAAGAAGTACGACGCCGCACAGCTCAAGAACGCCCCCAAGACCTTCAAGTCCGCGGACTGGAAGAGCAAGGATGAGCCCGGACTCAAGTATACCATCCAGGTGTCCGTCGAAGATTGCACCGGCTGCGGCCTCTGCGTCGACAGCTGCCCGCGCAAGAGCAAGGAGAACCCGAGCCAGCGCGCCATCAATATGGCCGACAAGCTCCCGATCCTCGAAGCCGAACGCGCCAACTGGGAGTTCTTCGATGCCCTGCCCGATGGCAATCGCGCCGACCTCGATTTCGCGTCCGTCAAGGACGTGCAGTTTGCACAGCCGTTGTTCGAATTCTCCGGCGCCTGCACCGGTTGCGGCGAAACGGCCTATGTGAAGATCCTGAGCCAGCTCTTCGGCGACCGCGCCATCATCGCGAACGCCACCGGCTGCTCCTCGATCTACGGCGGCAACCTGCCGACCACCCCGTGGTCGCAGAACAAGGACGGCCGCGGCCCCGCGTGGTCGAACTCGCTGTTCGAGGACAACGCCGAATTCGGTTACGGGTTCCGGCTCACCGTGGATAAACACCGCGAATACGCCGTCGAACTGCTCGGTGCCCTGAAGAACGAAATCGGGGCTGACCTCGCCAACGAACTCGCCGGCGCGGCCATGGATCAGAAGTCCGAAGCCGACATCGCGAAACAGCGCGCCCGCGTGGCGGCCCTCAAGGAAAAACTGAAGGGCATGAACCGCTCGGAAGCCAAACACCTCGCCTCCATCGCCGATCATCTCGTGCGGCGCAGCGTGTGGGTGCTCGGCGGCGACGGCTGGGCGTACGACATCGGCTACGGTGGCCTTGATCACGTTCTCGCCAGCGGCCGCAAGGTCAACGTCCTCGTGCTCGATACCGAGGTGTACTCCAACACCGGTGGACAGTGCTCAAAGGCAACGCCGCGGGGCGCTGTGGCCAAGTTCGCCGCAGGCGGAAAGCCCGGCGGCAAGAAGGAACTCGGCATGATGGCCATCAGCTACGGCAACGTTTACGTGGCCCGCATCTCGATGGGCGCAAACCCGCGGCAGGCGCTGCGTGCGTTTGTTGAAGCGGATGCCTGGGATGGCCCGTCGATCATCATCGCCTACTGCCATTGCATCGCGCACGGCATCGACATGATCAACGGCCTCAAGCAGCAAAAGATGGCCGTGGATTCAGGGCACTGGCCGCTGTACCGGTACAACCCGGCACTCGTGGCGCAGGGCCAAAATCCGTTCTGCCTGGACTCGAAGAAGCCGTCAGTCCCGCTGAAGGACTATGCGTACAATGAGGTCCGCTACAAGATGCTCACCCGCACCAAGCCCGAGGATGCCGCGAGGCTGATCGCCGAGGCGCAGGTGGATGTCAACGAGCGCTGGAAGATCTACGAGGATATGGCTGCACGGGGCACCAAGCCCGCCGTGGAGGCGCCCAAGGCCTGAGGCCAAAACGTCAAGTGACCGTCTAAAAGAGAGGAAAAGCACATGGATCTGAGAACCAAGTACATGGGTCTGGAGTTGAAGAACCCGATCGTGCCCTCCGCCTCGCCGCTCTCGCAGAGCGTCGACAGTATCAAGCGGTTGGCCGACGCGGGCGCGTCTGCCGTCGTCATGTTCTCGCTGTTCGAGGAGCAGCTCAAGATGGAGGAGGCCTTGGAGAGCAGTCTCATGGCCGCCGGCACCGAGAGCTTCGCCGAGGCACTGTCCTACTTCCCCAAGTCCGACGACTATCACGTCGGCCCGGAGCAGTACCTCGAACTCGTACAGAAGGCCTCCCAAGCCGTCGATATTCCCATCATCGGCAGCCTGAACGGCGTTTCGCACGAGGGCTGGGTCAGCTACGCCCGGAAGATTCAGGACGCCGGCGCGAAGGCGTTGGAACTGAACATCTACCACCTCGCCGCCGATCCCACGATCTCGGGTTCAAAGGTCGAGAAGATGTACATCGAGGCGGTGAAGGCCGTGAAGAGCGCCGTCACCATCCCGCTCGCGGTGAAGCTGAGCCCCTTCTTCAGTTCTATCTCGAATATGTCCCGCAAACTGAAGCGCGCAGGCGCGGATGCGCTCGTCCTCTTCAACCGGTTCTACCAGCCGGACTTCGACCTGAACGATATGACGGTGATCCCGAGCCTTCAGCTCAGCTCGTCGGAAGATATCCGGCTTCCGCTGCGATGGATCGCCATGTTGCACGGTCGCGTCAGGGTCTCGCTGGCCGCCACGTCCGGTGTGCAGACGGTCGAGGACGTCGTGAAGTTCGTAGCAGCCGGTGCCGATGTTGTGCAAACAGCCTCCGCCCTGCTGAAGCACGGTCCGGCCCATGTCACCGCGCTGGTCGACGGCTTGGCAAGGTGGCTGGAAGAGCACGAATACAAGTCCATCCGCCAGTTGAAGGGCTCGATGAGCCAGAAGTCGGTTGAGAATCCGACGGCCTTTGAACGGGCCAACTACATCAAGATTATTGAGAAGTATAAGGGCGAGTACCAAGCCGTCTAGTGGATGGACAATTCAGCCACAAAATGGCATGTTCGACCTGCAAACGAAGCAAAGGAAGAAGGAAGGTCCAAGATGAAAGTTACCATTGATCGTGATGTCTGTACCGGCTGCGAACTCTGCGTCACCACCTGCCCCGACGCTTTCGAGATGGGCGATGATGGCCTCGCCAAGGTTAAGAGCGAGCAGGTCGCCGCGGGCATGGAAGACGCCGTGAAGGAAGCCGCAGGCAACTGCCCGGTGGAATGCATCAAAGTCGACTAGCAGCACCCACCATTAGAGATTCCGACGGGGGCGACGCCAACGCGTCGTCCCCGTTTTTTTGCCCCCATCTCGCCTCCAGACGCCTTCACCCATGCGGCATGGCATCACGACCCATGTTTTCCAATGGATTTTTAGGCTTCCTGAGTCATTATACATTGGTAATCAGCCGGTTACATTACGGCATAACCTCAGGACAATCTTTGCCATAAACCTCTTTACGCTGTGGCGACCGCCCTGTACTCTATAGCTGTGAAAGTTTTCACAATGTGAATAGAGTAACAGCGTGATGAGTGGTCCTGTGGACGGCATAATCCCGGTGCTGACGGTGGAGCGGTTGGTACTCTACCGCCGCCTGCTGGAACAGTTTGCTGAGCAGGGCGTGGAGTTCGTTCATTCGCGCGAGATCGCTGAGTTGGCCAACAACTCCCCGGCGCAGGTCCGTAGGGATCTGATGTCCATCGGTTACACGGGAAGTCCCGCACACGGGTATGGCGTGGCCGACCTGACGAAGCGGATCGGAAAGCTCTTCGAGAAGAAGGGAGAACAGAAAGTGGCACTGGTCGGCATAGGAAAATTAGGACGGGCTATCCTGTCCTATTTTAGCCTTCGCCAGCCGCGGCTGAAGATCGTCGCTGCTTTCGACAGCGATCCATCCAAAGCCACAGGCGAACTCGCTGGCTGCACTTGCCACCCCATCGATCGGATGCCGGAGATCATTGCACGCGAGGGCATCCGCGTGGGCATTGTCACCGTACCCGCCGCGTACGCACAACCCGTCGTGGATCTCATGGTGATCGCCGGAGTGAAGGGATTTCTGAATTTCGCCCCCACCCCGCTCAAAGTGCCCCGATGGGCTTTCGTGGATAATGTGGATATCACAACCAAGCTGGAAAAAGTGGCCTTCTTTGCTGAACTGAAAGCTGGGAAGTAGTCATGTTAAGAACAAAACTCTTTCAAGCCTTTGCCCTGCTCGTGATCGCCTTCGGGCTACTCTCCGGGCTCTTCGGCATACGCATCATCAAGAAGCGTATCATCGACGAAGCCCAGAATCAGGTCTCCCTGGACCTCGGCAGCGCTTGGGCACTCTTCGACAGCAAGCTGCATGACATCAGGACCATCATCGACCTCGTCGTGATCAAGAAGGCCGTGGTTGATGCCGCCGCAGAAAAGGTCTGGGCGTCGGACGATCTGCAGCATCGACTGGAGAATATCCGAACCAGCTTCGGGCTCGACTTCCTGACCGTGGTGTCGCCAGAAGGTCAGGTCGTCATGCGTGCGTCCCCCCCGTACAACATTGGTGATTTCCAAGGGGAAAATCCCGCCGTCGTGCGGGCGATGAAGGGCGAGCATGTATCCGGCATTACGGTCATGTCCAGCGCTGACCTCAGCAAGGAATCGCCGGACCTCCTCGAAAGGGCATTCTTGGTCTACGAACCGACACAGCGCGCACGACCCACGCCGAAGACACAGGAAGAGCGCGGCATGGTCATGATCAGCGCCGCCCCCATCCTCAAGGGACCCCAGTTGATGGGCGTGATCTACGCTGGCGTGTTGCTGAATCGGAACTTTGGCATCGTGGATCGTATTACCGAGACCATCTACAAGAACGAGACCTACAAGGGCTCGCCGATGGGCACCGCCACGATCTTCCTCGGTGATTGCCGTATCGCCACCACCGTCCGCCTGCCCAATGGTAATCGTGCGATCGGCACCCGCGCTTCAAAGGAAGTCGCCGATCGCGTACTCGACAACGCCACTCCGTGGGTCGGTCCGGCCTTCGTGGTCAGGGATTCCTATCTCACCGCCTACGATCCCATCCGCGACATGAACAACGAAGTCATCGGCATGTTGTATGTCGGCCGGCTCGAACGCCCCTTCAAGGAAATGGGCCGCTCATTCATGTTGCGCTATGGCGGCATCTCCCTCATCGGTCTCGCCGCCGCACTTCTGCTCGCGCTCATCGTCGCCGGCCGACTCGCGAATCCCGTCCATCAGTTGGTCGAGGCCTCCGAGCGTATGCACCGTGGCGAAGGACACACACCCATCCAGGCAAAAAGCTCGTGCCGCGAAATCGAGGAACTCGTGGTCGCCTTCAATGAAATGGCTGCGGCGCTCGACGAACGCGAGGGCAAGTTGACGGACGCCAACGAGGCGCTCACGGGCCTGAACCGCAGTTACATGGACATGCTGGGCTTCGTCTCGCATGAACTCAAGAGCCCGATCTCCTCGATCATGAACTACGTCTTCCTGCTTCGGCAGCACAAGATCGGCCAACTCACCGAGCCCCAGGAAAAGGCCGTCCGGAATATCGAGACCAACAGCAAGCGCATCGTCGAGATGGTCCGCCACTATCTCAATCTCTCCCGCATCGAGAATGGCGAGCTTCAGCCGGTCTTCACCCGCGTGGCCGTGCTGGACGAGGTGGTCAAACCGCTACTCGAAACCTTCGAGTCTGATATAGCCTCCCATCACATGCGGGTCGAGAATGCAATCACCCCGGACATCGCACTGCGCGCCGACCTCAACATGGCGCGAGAGGTGTTCGAGAACCTTGTGAGCAACGCGATCAAGTATGGGCGCGACAACACCCCTATCACGATCGGGTGCAAGCGGCTCGACGGCATGGTGCACTTCTCCGTGCGGAATGAAGGCCCCGGCATACCGGCCGACAAGATCAAGGCGGTATTCCAGAAGTTCACACGACTCGAGAGCGATCAACACATCCGGCGCCAGAGGGGCACCGGCCTGGGACTGTTTATTACAGAGCACATCATCAAAGCCCACGGCGGCACGATCGACGTCGATTCGCGTCCGCAGGAGTGGGTCGAGTTTCGTTTCACCATGCCAGTCTTCAAGGAAGAGGAGAAAACATAGCTATGCCGACCCCGTTGGCCAGAGTATCGTTGATGCGCCGCAAGGCCATCTCCAGTCTGTTTGAGAAGAAGTTCGCGGCAGGCGTCCGCGTCACCGTCGGTTCCGCGACCTGCGAAAATGCCGCAGGCGCCAACCCGGTGTACGAGCGCATCGCCCAACTGTTCCAGGAACACAAGATCAAGCATGTTGCGCTGGGCCGCGTGGGTTGCGCCGGCCGCTGCGACCTCGAGCCCGTCGTCACCGTGATCAGCCACGGCAAGATTCCGGTCAAATACGTCAAGATGACCCCGGCCAAGATCGACGAGGTCTTCCAGTCGCACGTCCTGAAGGGCGAGGTGCTGGAGAAGTACACCATGGCCAAACTCGCCGGACTGCCGCGCGCAAAGCGCGTGGTCAGCATCTGCACCGGCGCGGGCTGCCTGAAGAAGAATGCGGGCGTTGAGCAGGCCTTTCTCGAAGCGATCACCCAGCACGGGTTGGAGCAGTCGGCAACCGTAACGCGCTCGGCCTGTCAGGGTCTTTGCGAGCGTGGCCCCATCGCCTTCGTCTACCCCGACGGCGTTGCCTACCAGAAAGTCACCCCGGAAGCCGCAAAGGAGATTGTCGAGAAACATCTCAAGGACGGCAAACCGGTCGCGGAATACGCCTGGCAGGGCAAGCGCCTGATCAACCGCTTCCTCCCGATCTACGGTGATGTGCATTTCTTCGGCAAGCAACTCCGCATCACGCTCCGTAACTGCGGCGTGATCGATCCGGAAAGCCTGGATGAATATTTCGCCGTGCAGGGCTACGAGGCGATCGGCAAGGTGCTGACCGAAATGTCGCCCAAGCAGGTGGTCGACTCCGTCATCAAGTCCGGCCTGCGCGGGCGCGGCGGTGGCGGCTTCCCTACCGGCGTGAAATGGCAACTCGCAGCCGCCCAGCGGAGCAACGAGAAATACTTCATCTGCAACGCGGACGAGGGCGACCCCGGCGCATTCATGGACCGAAGCACCATCGAGGGCGACCCCCACAGCATCCTCGAAGGCATGATGATCGGCGGCTACGCCATCGGGGCCAGCAAGGGCTTTGTCTACATCCGGGCGGAGTACCCGCTTGCAATCCAGCGCCTGGAAAAAGCCATCGCCGACGCACGACAGGCAGGGCTCTTGGGCGAGAACATCCTGGGATCCGGCTTCAACTTCGACATCGAGCTGCGGCTTGGCGCCGGCGCCTTCGTCTGCGGCGAAGAGACCGCCATGCTGAAGTCCATCGAGGGCGAGCGCGGCATGCCGAGGCCCCGTCCCCCTTACCCCTCTACAGCCGGCCTCTGGGGCAAGCCCACCGTGATCAACAACGTGGAAACACTGGCCAATCTGCCCGTGGTCATCATCGACGGACCCGAATGGTTCAGCTCCCTCGGTACGGCCAAGAGCAAAGGCACCAAGGTATTCGCGCTGGCCGGCAAGGTGAACAACACCGGTCTCGTCGAGGTCCCCATGGGCACGACACTCCGCGATGTGGTTTTCGATGTTGGCGGCGGCATCGCCGGTGGTCGGAAATTTAAGGCGGTTCAAACCGGCGGACCCGCAGGCGGCTGCCTCCCGGAATCCGCGCTCGACACACCGGTCGACTATGACTCGCTGGCGGCCGCCGGCAGCATCATGGGCTCCGGTGGTATGATCGTCATGGACGATTCGACGTGCATGGTGGACGTTGCCCGGTTCTTCCTCGAATTCACCCAGGACGAGTCCTGCGGTAAGTGCACGCCGTGCCGCGAAGGCACCAAGCGCATGCTCGAGATTCTGGAACGCATCACCAAGGGGCAGGGTCAGCTTGCCGACATCGACAAGCTGCTCCGTCTCGCGGACACCATCCGGCGGACGTCGCTCTGCGGCCTCGGCCAGGCGGCCCCGAATCCCGTGATCAGCACGATCACGCATTTCCGTCACGAATACGAAGCACACGTCCGCGATAAGAAGTGCCCGGCGGGCGTCTGCACCAAGCTCGTGCTGTACGAGATCGACAAGGAGAAATGCATAGGCTGCACCGCGTGCGCGCGTCGCTGCCCGGTGAAGTGCATCGCAGGTGAACCGAAGAAGTTGCACTCCATCGATCAGTCCCGATGCATCAAATGCGGACAATGCTACCAGGCATGCAAGTTTGACGCTGTATTAAGGAAATAGACATGACGACCGACAAAGAAATCTCCCTGACTATCGACGGTGTGGTCACCAAGGCCCCCGCGACGGCCACCATCATGGAGGCCGCCGACGCCATCAACATCAGCATCCCGCGGCTCTGCTATCACCCGCACCTGAGCATCGCCGGCGCCTGCCGCGTTTGCCTGGTGGAGGTCGAAGGCATGCGCAACCCCGTGGCCTCCTGCGCCTACCCGGTCGCCGAAGGCATGAAGGTGCGCACCTCTTCCACGCTCCTCCGCCGTCTACGGCGCGATGTCGTCGAACTGATCCTCGACAACCACCCGCAGGACTGTCAGACGTGCGACCGAAACGGCAATTGCGAGCTGCAGAAGCTCGCCTATGAACTCGGCATCCGCGAGCGCTATTTCGAGGGCGAGCGGAAGAAGGTCGAAAAGGACTTGTCTTCACCCGCCGTAATTCGCGACCCCGAGAAGTGCATCCTGTGCGGGCGTTGTGTCCGGGTGTGCGACGAAGTTCAGGGCGTCTGCAACCTCAGCCAGCACCGGCGCGGCTTCCACATCAATGTGGCCCCGGCCCACGAAGGCAACATGATGGAGTCCGTCTGCGTCCAGTGCGGTCAGTGCGCCAACGTCTGCCCCACGGCCGCCATCCTGGAAAGCAACGATACGGACGATGTCTTCAAAGCACTGGAAGATCCGACCAAGCATGTCGTGGTTCAAACCGCACCGTCCATCCGCGCGGCCATCGGCGAAGGGTTCGGCTACGAACCCGGTACGCCCGCCACGGGCAAGATGGTCTCGGCTCTGCGCCTCATGGGTTTCGACAAGGTGTTCGATACGAATTTCGGTGCCGATCTCACGATCGTCGAGGAAGCACACGAGTTCCTCCGGCGCTTCGAAAAGAATGAAAAGCTTCCGCTGATCACCTCTTGCTCACCGGGGTGGGTCAAGTTCATGGAGCATTTCTATCCCGAACTGATCCCCCTTGCATCGACATGCCGCTCCCCCATGACCATGCTGTCGGTCCTCATTAAGACCTACTACGCGGAAAAAGCGGGGATCGATCCGAAGAACGTCTACGTCGTCGGCATCATGCCCTGCACGGCCAAAAAGTTCGAGGCGCGGCGGCCCGAGCACTTCACCCCCTGGGGCGTCCCCTACACGGACGCGGTGCTTACGACGCGCGAAATCATCTGGATGATGAAATCCTTCGGCCTTGAATTCCGTCATCTGGGCGACGCCGTCTTCGACAACCCCCTCGGACTCTCGACCGGTGCGGCCGACATTTTCGGAACCACCGGCGGCGTCATGGAAGCCGCGCTCCGTACGGCCTACGAGAAGCTCACAGGCCAGCCCTGCGAGCAAATGGACTTCACCGAAGTCCGTGGCGTCGAAGGCGTGAAGGAATCCAAGGTCAAGATCGGCGATAAAACGCTCAGCGTGGTCGTTGCGAATGGCCTCGAGAACGCCAAGACCGTGCTCGACAAGGTGAAGAGCGGCGAGAAGAAGTATCACATGATTGAAATCATGGCCTGCACCGGTGGTTGCATCGGCGGCGGCGGACAGCCCTATCCCCCGCCAGGCATGCACATCATGGACTCCAAGCTGCTGCGCATGCGTGCCAAGGCGCTCTATACCATTGATCACCAGAAGCAGTTCCGGAAGTCGCATGAGAACCCCTACATCTTGAAGCTGTACGAGCGGTTCCTGGGCGAGCCCAACGGCCACAAGGCCCACGAACTGCTCCACACGCACTACGAACCCAAGCTCCCGAGAGGTGTCCGATGAGTTCAGCAGCCACATCCACCACCGAAGGCGTGAAACGACTCCCGGAGTCGATCGTCCGGTACATCGAGGAAACACAGGGCCGCGAGCATAGCGACAGCTATCTGATCGCCGTGCTGCAGATGATTCAGAAGCACTTTGGATTCCTGCCGAAGGATTGCCTTAACGAGGTGTCCGAACGCATGCAGATCCCGTCCGCTCAGGTCACGGGGGTTGCCACGTTCTATCACTTCTTCACCTTCGTGCCCAAGGGCAAGCATACCCTGTCAGTCTGCCTCGGAACGGCATGCTACGTGAAGGGAGCCGGCTTCCTTTTCGAGCGGCTGCAGGAGCTGCTGGACGTGAAACCAGGCCATTGCTCCAAGGACGGATTGTTCACCTTGGAAAGCGCGCGCTGTGTCGGCGCATGCGCCCTGGCACCCGTCTTGATCGTCGATGAAAAGGTCTATGCGAACGTGAAGCCGGATGAGTTGCCCAAAATCCTGGCTAAATATGGTTTCAAATCGGGCAAGGAATAGCTATACCGCATCAGTGCGGCGGGCATCGGCAAGGAGGACGCGGACGTCATGAGTGAAGGCAAGACGATCCTGATTGTGGATGACGACCCCGACTTCGTGGAGTCCAACAAGGATCTCCTCGAGGCCTACGGGTATACCGTCCACTTTGCACACGATGGGGCCAGCGGACTGGAACTGGCCAAGAAGATTCAGCCTGACGTCATGATTCTTGACGTCATGATGGCCACCAACACCGAGGGCTTCGAAGTCGCCCGTAAGATTCCTGAAACGCCCGAGCTTCAGAACCTCCACGTTTTGCTGGTGACCGGCGTGACGAAGGACATGCACCTGCCCTTCGGGTTTGAGCCAGACAGCTCATGGCTCCCCGTGGACCGCGTGCTGGAGAAACCCATCGCCCCCACACGCCTGCTTTCAGAAATCCAGAAGGTACTTGGCCAAAGCAACGGATAAGGAGATATCATGGCAAACAAGAAGCGCATCCTGATCGTCGACGACGATGTCAATTTCGTGGAATCCAACAAGGACCTCCTCGAAGCCAGCGGCTACGAGGTCATCTTCGCGCATGACGGCGCAAGCGGCTTGGAAATGGCGAAGAAGGAGAAGCCGGACCTCATGATCCTCGATGTCATGATGGCGACCAACACCGAGGGCTTCGAAATCAGCCGCAAAATTCCCGAGACACCGGAGCTGCGCAAGATGCCCGTCATCATGGTCACCGGCATCCGCCGCGAGATGAACCTTCCGTTCGGGTTCGAGCCCGACGACACATGGCTGCCCGTCAGCAGCTTGTTCGAAAAGCCGATGGATCCCGAGAAGTTGCTCGAAGAAATCAAGAAACGGATCGGCGGTTAACCGCCGGTTTCAGGGAATCTCCCCGCGCACCGGAGGCCGTTCTACCCGCCTGTCGAATGGCGTCGAAGGCCTCGTCCAAGCCCACGCGCTTCTTGTGGTCGTAGATGCGATACCGCGTCCGGTAGACATCCGGCGTGCCGTTGATCATGATTACGTTTGCACCTGCGCGTAATCCCATGACCTGCCCCTCCACCGGGTCAAGGCTCGCCAACGCCGTGGTCACCGGCAGATGCGCGTTTCGCGTCACCAAGCGTGTTAGGGCTACCATCTTCAAAACCAGAAGCCCGTTGCCCGCCGGTTCGGCTGCCAGCGGTGTATCTGCCTGAGGCAGGAAGGGGCCTATGCCCGCCATATCGGGCTGAAAAGAGGCAAAGAACTCGATCTCGTCTGCCAGGTCATCCATCGTCTGCCCCGGCAGTCCCACCATGCACCCCGTGCCCACTTGGAACCCGTGCTCCCTCAGCCGCCAAAGAATCAGCATCCGCTCATCCCATGACTGCCCCGGATGAAGCCGCGCATAGAGCGACCTGTTGATGGTCTCGTGCTTGATCAGGTATCGATCCGCCCCGGCATCTTTGAATGCCGCATAGTCGTCCAAAGGACGCTCACCCACCGAAAGGGTGATCGCAACGGGAGGAAATCGGCGCTTCAACTCACGCACAAGCCCACACAACATCTCACGTGTGTAGGCTGCATCGTCGCCAGACTGCAGCACGAGCGTGAAGATACCACGGTCCACCACCGCTTGGGCTGCACTCAGGATTTCCTCCGGTTTCATCCGGTACCGCTCGGCCTGCTGATTCTCGCTCCGCAGCCCACAATACAGGCAGCGGCGCGCACAGCAGTTGGAGAACTCGATGATGCCTCGAATATAGACTGAATCCCCGCAAGCCGTACGACGCACCTCGTCGGCACGCGCGAAGAGCTCATCCGCATGTTCAGCCCGCAGATAGCCCAGGATGGCGTCTCGCGTCAAGGGCTTGGCATCAGAGGTAGAGGTCTCGTTCGCCATGAGTTGTTCTCTCGTAGTACTGCATAAACACCGGGAACCCCTTCGGATTCTGTGCCTTGATCTCCGCCAGTTCCTGTTGCAGAACTTGCTCGCCAACCGCGCGGGTCGCTTCACTCGCGAAATCATCCAGCCATTCGCGGAAGGTAATCACCGCGTTGAGCTTGCAGAACTTGCCTTCTTTGCCGCTGCGCAGAAGATCCATGATGCACTGCCCTGTGCGGCCGCAACGATAACCGGCCGTGCAGAATGAAGTAATGTATCCCATCTCCGCGAGTTCGCGAACGACGTCGTCGAGACTACGCGTATCTCCGAGCATGAACTGCTGGCGATCGCCTTCCTGTTCGTTGTAAATATCGCTGTACGAGCCAATTCCAATCCGGGAAGAGGCATCGGTTTGCGTGCAGCCCATGGGAATCAGGCGACGCCGCATCGCCGCATCTTCGCGCGCCGTGAGAATCATCCCCGTGTACGGCACAGACAGTCGCAACGCGACCACCACCCGCTCCATGTCTTCATCGCTGACTCGGTGTTTCAGGTCCTGCAGGAACGGCGTATTCTCGGCGGGCTCCATGCGTGGAAAAGAGATCGTGTGCGGCCCGATGCCGAACGCACGCTCCAACTCGCGCGCATGATAGAGCAGCGCCATGACTTCGAAACGCCAATCGTACAACCCGAACAGGGCGCCAATGCCCACGTCGTCGATCCCCGCCTCCATCGCGCGATGCATGGAGTACAGCCGCCATGCGTAGTCAGCCTTGATTGTCTTGGACGGATGAACCCGTGCGTAGGTCTCATGGTGATAGGTTTCCTGGAACACTTGGTACGTGCCAAGCCCCACCTCGTGCAGGGTCCGGAGCTCCGCCACCGGCATGGGCGCTGCATTGACGTTCACACGCCGAATCGCTCCCCAGCCTTTCCGCGCCTTGACCTTTACATCATAGATCGTGCGCAGAGATTCAGCCATGTAATCGATCCCCGTCTTCGGATGTTCGCCGTAGACGACAATCAACCGCTTGTGTCCGATCTGCCCGGCCAACACCTCGACTTCGCGACGGATTTCATCCTGCGACAGCACTCGACGCTTGATGGATTCGTTATGGCAACGCAGCCCGCAGTACATGCAGTTGTTGACGCACACATTGCCGAGATAGAGGGGCGCGAAGGTGACAATGCGGTTGTCGTAGACCTTGCGTTTGATCCGCGCAGCGACCTGCTTCATCTCCTCCCAGAGCCCGGTATCTTTCACATGCAGCAGCGCAGCGGTCTCGTCCGGCTCCAGCGTCTGTACCGCCTCGGACTTGGCCAGAATATCGCGAATACGGGAAGAATCCGGCTCGCGATTCGCGGCGAGCTTGCGCTCTATTTCCGCGTCATCAATGAAATCTTTGCCCGAGGGTCTGTACTTCTCGATCTCCGCGGGCACAATCCGCTGCGCGATCCATTCAGCTCGCGTATCCAACTGGGTTATCATGAACGTCTCTCCTGTTGCATCAAATGACGGGCCTGCCGGTAGGCATCCAACGCTGCCGGGAATGGGGACAACACCCGCTCCAGCACGCCCTGCAGGAAGGAAATCGCAACGCCGTAGTTTGTTACCGGCACGCCGCTCGCCCGGGCCTTCTCGATACGATTGAGCATTTCCCGTCGCGTGAGCATGCATGCCCCACAGTGGATGACGACCGCATAGTCGCGGAGATTCGCGGGATAGTCCCGACCCGAACAGACATCAATGGCAACATCAGCCCCAACATACTGCCGCAGCCACCGCGGAATCTTCACGCGGCCAATGTCATCCTCCAGCGCGTGATGCGAGCAGGCCTCTGCAATCAGCACGCGGTCACCCGCCTTCAAGCTCCCCAACGCTGCGGCACCGCGAGCCTCCTCGACAAGGTCCCCCTTGAACCGTGCAAAGAGAATCGAGAATGTCGTGCACTTCACGTTCCCAGGCGTATCAGCCACCATCTTCTGCACAACTTGCGAATCGCAAATGACCACATCCGGCAACTGCTTCAGCTGTGTCAGCAAATGCGTGTACTCACGCTCCTTCACGACGATCGATGCGGCATCGTTGTCCAAGGCATCACGAATCGTCTGCACTTGCGGAAGAATCAGCCGTCCCTTCGGCGCCTGTAGGTCAATGGGCACAATCAGCACGGCGATTCCACCGGCTGGCAGCAAGTCTCCCACCAGGGGGGGCGTTCGCAGGAAATCGTCGGGACACACGCCAAGCAGGGCTTCTTTGAAGGCAGAGACATGCCGGTCGCGGTCGGATGGCCGCACACTGGATACCAGCACCGACACAATCGACCTCTCGCGCAAACGCGTAAGGAATGGATCCGACGGTAACGCCAAGTCGGTCTTGTTTACGACCACAATACAGGGAAGCTTCCGGGACAGCGCCTCCGCCAGAACAAACTCCTCATGTTCCGTCCATGTATCGGGTTCAACAACGAGCACGATCACATCGGCGCGATCAAAAACCCGCTTCGTCCGCTGCATACGGAGCTCGCCAAGAACGGACTCGTCATTCAATCCCCCCGTATCGAGAAAGAGCACGGGCCCGATCGGCAGCAACTCCATCGGCTTCTCAACTACGTCGGTGGTCGTCCCCGGAACGGGCGACGTGACGGCCACATCCTGTCCGGCCATCATGTTCAGGAAGCTCGATTTCCCAACATTCGTCCGGCCAAAGAGACCGATTTGCAGCCTCATGGATTTGGGAGCGCTATTCGTCATCGCTGTACCCCAGGGACATCAGCCGGCTCGGCTCCAGCACGCGGTCTACCAGGTCCTTTCCAAGATTCTCGTTCAGGAATTCACGGAAATCGGCACGCGCGGCAGACCGGAACTGCCCAACAAGCGCTTCCGCCTTCTCATAGCCAATCACCGGCAGAAAGGCCGCAATCACGGCTGGATTCCCATCCAATCGCCGCCGACAGACGGCCTCATCGGCCGTGATATGGCTCGCATGCTCCGCGACCGCCCCTGCGGAGCGTCCCAGCAAATCGATCGATTCCAGCAACGCCCACGCGATGGTCGGCAGAAACTCGTTAATCTGCAGGGTCCCAAGCGAAGCGGCATCGGCAATCAACGCATCGTTCGCCTTCACCTTCATCGCTGCCGAGATCACGACTTCCAGCACGACCGGATTCACCTTGCCCGGCATGATGGAGGACCCCGCCTGACAGGGCGGCAGGCGAATTTCGCCCAAGTAATGCAACAGGCGAAGGTCGCGGCAGATCTTCATCAGATTCACCGCACAGGCCTTCAACATGCCGGACACTTCGACAAAACAGTCCATGTTGGCTGTTTGATCGACCATATTGTCGCCACGCGCCAAGCCAAGCCCGGTGACATCGCGAAGTCTTTCAATCACCAGGAAGATGTACCGCCGAGGCGCGGTGAGGCCGGTACCCACCGCCGTTCCTCCGAGATTCACAAGCCGCAGCCGCTCCTCGGATTTGAAGGTGCGCCAACGATCACGCGCAACGGCTTCCGCAAAGGCGGAGAACTCCGCCCCCAACGTCATGGGCACGGCGTCCTGCAACTCAGTTCTTCCAATCTTTGGAATTCCTGCAAAGGATTTTTCCAAGGTTTGGAAAACCTGCTGCAAACCGGCGATCCTCTCACTCAAGCCGCGCAGTTCGAGAATCGCTGCAACCTTCAAGGCCGTCGGATAGACATCGTTGGTGGATTGATGCCTGTTCACATCGGCAAGCGGGTCCATGAAGACGTAATCCCCGCGCGGACGCCCCAGCACCTCAAGCGCGCGATTGGCCAGCACCTCGTTCATATTCATGTTCGTCGAGGTTCCGGCACCACCCTGCAGCGCAGGCAGCGGAAATTGCCCAGCCAACTTGCCTGCGATCACTTCATCGCATGCGCACACGATGGCATCGGCCTTCTCCGTCGACAACCCGCCCACTTCGCGATTGGTCATCGCACAGGCCTTCTTCACCATCGCAAGAGCCCGGATCAAGACACCCGGGATGAGCGCGTCAGACAGGCGGAAGTTCCCCGACGCACGAAGCGTATGAATGCCCCAATACGCAGCTTCCGGGACATCCTCTTCACCCAGCAAATCGCTCTCACGCCGAGTCTTCATGGCTCTCCACTCTTGCCGCTGACCACTCACTTCTTGTCAGTCACCGACACCTTGCTCATCGCCGACTTGACGGAGACCCCGTCGATCATGCCCAGTTTACCGGTCAACGTGCCGACCTCGTCTGTCGTCGCATTTACAATCAGCGTAATCACGCTCGTGTCGTGCGCCAGATGCGGCAGTCCCATTCGCCCCACGATGATGTCGCCATGGCCGGTCAACGCGTCGTTGATCTTCCCGGCCGACTGTTTCCTGTTTTCCACCACGATGCCGACAAATCCCAATCTCTTCTCCATGATGCCTCCTCAAAAAAAAAGAACCGGTCCAACCCCTTCAAGGCTGAACCGGAACCTGGTTGATCTGACGATATAACCAATGTCCCTTGGGTTCAGAGCCAAGCTCCTCGCCTCAGGCTGTCTACACTCTACCTATACCCCTTTTTGCCCCCTGCTACAAACCGTTTTCTGTACCCGTCCTACTTAAGCTCAGCGCGTTTGCCGCTCAGCCAGACGATGTGCTGCATCTCTTCTTTGACAATCGCATCAATGCGATCGCGGCCCATGGCCGGCGGCACAATCTGTTTGAGGCCGAGATAGAAGACTATCGAATCCTTCTCCATGCCGATGGCCATCTTCAAGATATCGTCCATCGACTCTCTGCCGGTCAGCAGGGACTCGGGATCCTCGTTGATATCGAAAGCATAGCCGTCCACCATCGCATGCAGGTAGAGATCCGTTTCGCCATAAGGATCGCGGCCGCCCTCTTTTTCATTGGGAGCCAGCGATCGCCTCATCTCTTCAAACGTCTTGAAGTGCAAGTCTTCCTGCTCCGCGATCTGAAGCAGGAACTCACGTGCCGCAAGATGAAGCTTGGCGGCCTTGCGGTAGAACTTCGCGCCCTTGCTCTCTATCCGCGAAGCCATCTCCAATATCTCGTCAGCATTCAGTTTCGTGCCCATGAATCAATATCCTCTTCGGTTTCCCATCTGCCCTGGTCTACTTCTTTCCTTCAACGGCCTTGAGCTCCTTGGACAAGATAACCACGTGACTCTTCTCTTCGTGGATGATGTGGTCCAACTTACCCTTGCCCAATGCCGCCGGAACCAAGTCCTTGATGCCCGTGTAGAACAGGATCGCTTTACCCTCGAGCATAATGGCCAGGCGCAGGAGCTGTGCCATTGTCTCTTTGCCCGTCAAGGAGGCGGTCGCATCCGGGGACCCCTCGGCCTTCTGTTCATCCGCCATCGCCTTGAGATAGAGCAGGGCTTCATCCATCGGATCATAGGTCGTCTCTTCCCTCTCGCTCGCCTCAAGCCGGGTGCGCATCTCGGCAAATGTCTCCAGATGACCTTCCTCCATGGCGGCCAGCTTCATGAGAAACTGTTTGTTGTGCTCGTTGGGATGAAGCTCCGCGGCGCGCCGATAAAAGGCGGAGGCGTTGCGCTCCATTCGCTCAGCCATCAAGAACACTTCATTCGCGTTGAACTGGATCGACATGGTCACTCCCTTTCTTTGTGAAAGCCGTTGCCCCTTTTATTATCACAGAATCCAAAGAACTCAAACTCTTCAGCAGATACGGGGCAAATCTTCCCCGCTCGGCACGTCCACTATCCGCTCCCCACCCAGTTTCGTGTGCAGGAGTACGCGACCCGCGGGCGCCGCGACAATCTCCCCAATCTCGCAGGCATCTGCACCGAGCGGATGTTTGCGCAGGGCCGCCAACACGGCATCCACATCCTGCGACGCACAAATGATTACGGCTTTGCCTTCGTTGGCCACGTTCAGAGGATCGAACCCCAGCAGATCGCAGGCGCCACGTACTTCCGGACGGACGGGAATGGCTCCCTCCTGCAACCGCACACAAACGCCCGAGGACTCGGCAATGTCATTCAGGGCTGCCGCGACACCCCCGCGCGTCGGGTCGCGGAGCACATGAATCCCCGGCACCGCCGCCAGCAGGTCTCCAATCATGCCGCCCAAGGGTGCAGCATCGCTCACAAGTTCGGTTTCAAATCGGATGCCCTCGCGCACGCTCATGACCGCGATGCCGTGATCACCGAGCGTTCCATTGACCACCACGCGATCCCCCGGCCGGGCGTTGGCCACATGCGTATCCACGCCAGACAACCGTTCGCCCAAGCCCGCAGTGTTGATGTAGATGCCGTTCCTTGCTCCACGCTCGACCACCTTCGTGTCGCCGGTGACCACCATCACGCCCGCTTCTTTTGCCGTCTCGCCCAACGAGCGCATGATACGGCGCAAGTCTCCCACACGTAGACCCTCCTCCAAAATCAGCCCGAGACTCAGGTAGAGGGGCCTGCCTCCCTGCATGGCCAAGTCGTTCACCGTTCCGCAGACCGCAAGCCGGCCAATGTCACCACCCGGAAAGAACAGAGGACTGACCACAAACGAATCCGTTGTGAATACAAGATTCCCCGCGGGGCGATCAATGCAGGCCGCATCGTCAAGCCCCCTCAGCATGGGATTATCGATGGCCGGCAGAATGACCGTGCGCAGCAATTCGCGCGTACGGCCACCACCGCCGCCATCCGCCATGACAATCACCTCATCGTCCGACATCTTCACCATATGCTCACTGGTACTTGTAGTAGGCCGCGCAAGTTCCCTCGCTGGAGACCATGCAGGCCCCCACGGGATTGGCCGGCGTACAAATCTTCCTGAACAGCGGACACTGCGGCGGCGCAATCGCTCCGCGCAAGACGTCTCCGCAGCGGCACCCCGCCGGCTCCACAGGGGGTTGTCGCGGCACTGCGGCAAAAACGCGATCGGCATCCTGCCCGGCATACGCATGCCTGATCTTCAGACCGCTGCGGGGGATCATACCAAGCCCCCGCCATTCCGCATCATCTTCTTCAAAAACGTCTGCCAAGGCTGCGCGTGCGCGCGCATTACCCTCCCATGTAACAGATCGGGTGTACTGAATCTCCACCTCAGCCCGCCCCTCCACCACCTGGCGCAGAGCCATCTCGATGCCCCGCACCATGTCCCCGCCTTCAAAACCGGTGATGACGCACGGTATGCCGAATTCCTCAACGAGCCCCCGATAGGCTCCGGCGCCGATCACGACGCTCACGTGGCCGGGACACAGAAACCCGTCGATGCGCACCTCACCCGAGCGCAGCAGGGCGGCCATGGCTTCGGGCATCGTCTTGTGGGCACACAGCACGGAAAAGTTCGGCACGCTCCTGCGCGCTTCCTGCACAGCCCAGGCCGTAGTCGGTGCCGTGGTTTCGAATCCCACGCCCAGAAAGACCACTTTCAACTCGGGATGTCGGCGCGCCTCTTCAAGGGCATCCAGTGGCGAGTAGACGACTTTCACGGCCGCGCCCTGCGCTCGCGCCTTCTCCAGCGAGGCATGGCTTCCCGGCACCCGCATCATATCGCCAAAGGTCGTGACCACTGTGTCCGGCGCCGTCGCGAGTTGAACGGCACGATCAATGAAGTGGTTCGGGGTGACGCACACAGGACAGCCGGGACCGGACAACAACGCGACATTTTCCGGAAGCAAGGATCGGAGGCCGGAACGGAATGCCGACATCGTGTGCGTGCCACACACCTCCATCAACTGGATACGTCTTCCGAGCCGGGCAGCCAGACCCGCCAACTCAGAGACCGACGGCAACGCGGTCATGAGGACGCCTCCGGCGGCACCGCGGAGCGCAGGATCTCCTCGTATTCCCTCACGTCTTCCTCGGTCCACTTTTCAATGGCAAACCCCGCGTGCAGGAGTACGTAGTCCCCCACCTTGGCATCGTCGATGAAGACCACGCTGGCAGCCCGCTTCACGCCGCCGAGTTCAACCACCGCATCGTGGCCAGTCAGTTCAACGATCTTCGCTGGAACAGCAAGACACATGCTTACATCTTTCTTCCTTGGGCCCGGGCCAGCGCAACGACCGCCTGACCCAGGGACACACCGCCATCGTTCGGCGGCACCACCCTGTGACAATGTACGCTGAATCCCTTATCCTTCAATGACTCCGTGATCCAGCGCAACAAAAGGTGATTCTGGAAGACGCCACCGGACAAGGCCACGTCCACCAAACCCGTTTCGTTGCGAATCGCTTCGCACATCGATGCCACACCCGCCGCAAGCCCCCGGTGAAAACGCGCGGCCATGACGCCACGGTCAGTACCCGCACGAAGATCCGACAGAAGTTCAGTGAACATGCGGCCGGTCGATAAAACCCAAGGCCGTTTGGAGACATCCATCCCGAAGCTATAGGCATCCCGGACATCCGTTCGCGCCACCGTTTGAAGTCGAATGGCCGCTTGTCCCTCGTACGATACTTCGTCGCACAAACCCATCAGTGCCGACACGGCATCAAACAGTCGGCCCGCGCTGGAGGTCAACGGCGAGCGAATGCCCCGCGCAACCAGGTCCGTGAGAATGCCCCGGTGCGCCGCCGGGATGGACGGGAGAAACCGCTGCGCGATAGCGTCCGCCTCCGACCCAAACTCCGATGCCAGCACGCTGAAGGCCATGCGCGAAGGATGCCGGACCGCCTCGTCCCCACCCACCAACCGGTACTGCTGCAAGTGCCCCACTCGTTGGTAGTCACACAAGTCCGCCACCATGAACTCGCCACCCCACACGCTGCCGTCAGGTCCAAAGCCCGCTCCATCCAGCGACACGCCAATGACCTTCCCAGCCAACCCATGCTCCGCCATGCAAGCGGCTACGTGGGCGTGGTGATGCTGCACGGCGACACGCCGCCCGACATCAAACCGTTGCGCGAACCGCGTCGACAGGTAGTCCGGATGCATGTCATGCGCCACCCACGCGGGCGACACTTCCAGCAACTTCAGCCAATCCGCCACGGCCTCTTCAAAGAACTGGTACGCGGGATGTTCATCCAAGTTGCCGATATGCTGCGAAACGAAGGCCTGCGCGCCACGCGTGATGCAAAATGTGTTCTTGAGCTCCGCGCCGCATGCCAGCACCGACGGGCCCGACACGGGCAGATGGATAACCCCCGGCACCCATCCGCGCGACCTGCGAAGAAACAGCCGCTCGCCATCCACCAACCGCATGACGGAATCATCGCAGCGGCGCGCAATCGGTCGATCATGGATGAGCGCGTAGTCGGCCACCGGCCCAAGCAGCCTCGCCAGCTCGGCCTCATCCTTCACAATGGGCTCTTCCGAAAGGTTCCCGCTTGTCATAACCAGCGGGCTCACTTCCCGCAGCAGGAGATGATGCAGCGGGGTGTACGGCAAGAACACGCCGACATCGGCCGTGTCGGGAGAAATCAGCTTCGACAGCCCTCCACAGGCGCGACGCGGCAAGACCACGACCGAGGCAGCGCAGGATGCCAACTCCGCCGCTTCCGCCGGGCTGACTTCCACATACCGCGCCGCCTCATCCGGCGTTGCGCACATCACGGCCAACGACTTGGCAGGACGCCGCTTTCGCTCACGCAGCTTTGCCACGGCCGCATCGTCGTCCGCGCGGCAACAGAGGTGATACCCCCCCAGGCTCTTGATCGCCACGATGGCGCCCTCGCGCAGCAGACGCGCCGTCTCGCGAACGGGGTCCTCGGCATCGACCCGGCGGCCTGCCGCATCGAGAAGTTGCAGGGCTGGTCCGCACACGGCACACGCGTCGGGCTGCGCATCGAACCGGCGATTGGTCACATCCTCATACTCCGCCCGGCATGGCGCGCACATTTGGAAGGCGGACATGGAGGTCCGGTCTCGATCATACGGCAGCGAGGTCACGATGGAGAACCGTGGACCGCAACTCGTACAGTTGATGAAGGGATACCGAAAACGGCGATCCGCCGGATCGAACAGTTCTCGAACGCAATCGCCGCAGGTGGCCAAGTCAGGGGGAATGCCGATCAGCAGATCCTCGGCACCGCTGCTTTTCTCAATGCGGAACTCCTGCGCGCCGGTCGCTGGAATGTTCTCGGTTTCCACGCGGTCGACCCGGGCCTGCGCGGGACGGTTCTCGGAAAAGCGTGTGACAAAAGAGTCTACGATGGCGGCCGGCCCCTCGACTTCGGCAACGACTCCGGAAGGCGTATTGCGCACGAACCCAACCAAGCCCAAGGATTGAGCCACGCGGAAAACCGTGGGTCGAAAACCCACGCCCTGAACGCGACCCATGAACGTAACGCGAATACGTTGCGCCGGGCCCGTCGCCCCCCCTACCCTTGGAACTTCGACACCCATGCGCACCATTCAGACAGACCCGCCCCCGACATGGAGGAGACCTTGAAGATCGGGATACCTGCATTGACCTGCCGGATGTTCTCACAGCACGCGTCGATGTTGAACGGCACATAAGGCAAAAGGTCTATCTTGGTCAGCACAGCCGCCTTGCATTCACGGAACAGCAGCGGGTATTTCAAGGGCTTGTCCTCGCCCTCCGTAACACTGAGTACGGCAATCTTAGCGTGCTCACCCACGTCAAACTCAGCGGGACATACCAGGTTGCCGACATTCTCCACAACCACCAGGTCCAAGTCCTCCAAGGGAAGGTCCTTCAACGCATAGTGAACAAGTTTGGCTTCCAAGTGACAGGCACCGCCGGTGATCAATTGGCTCACCGGTATCTGAAGCTTGCTGATCCGCTCGGCATCGCGCGTCGTCTCAACGTCGCCCTCCAGCACTGCGACGCGGATATCCTTGAGCATGCCCACAATGCTCTCAAGCAGCGTCGTCTTTCCACAGCCCGGCGCGCCGATCAAATTGATCATGATCAACTTGTGCTTCTGGAGAAGAGCCCTTGTCTCGGCAGCCCACTTCTCATTCTCGCCCATCAGGTCACGGTAGACTTTGATGTTCTCAGGTTTCACTGTTCGACCTCCAGGTTCTCGAGGAAAAGCTCCTTACCTGTAAGCAACTCCAAATCCCCCGAATTACAAGAGCCACAGAGAAAAAAGGGGATTTCGACGGAACCCGTCCATCCACAGGCGCGACATTTTGCCGTGACGGGAATCCAGCGAATATCCAACCGCGAACCCGCTGCGGCCGTATCTTTGGTGAGAATCTCGTAGGCAAACGTCATGTTCTCAGGAACCACCTGGTGCAACGCACCGACGGCCATGCGCGCCGCCACAAGCTTCTTGGGCGGCGGCTGGACACGCCCCATTTCCTGGAGCACGGCATCCACAAGGCTCTGACACATGGATAATTCGTGCATGTCGACCAAATCCAAAAGGGCCTACCGGACCCCGTCCATCAGATCTCCGCCTTCACGGCTTCCACGTACTCGCCCAGTCTTGAGGCCAGCGCCGGCGAGAGACTCTCTCCCATTTCCACGCGGGCCGGCTCGATGCCGAAAATTACCACCTCCGCAGGGCATTCGCCAATCCGCCGTGAGAGTTCGATGGTGTTCAACAAGTCCCCCTCGTGCAGGGAAAAGCCCGGAAGTTCCTTTCGAGACACCACCTGGTCCGGGCCGAATCGTCGGAGAGTACCGGGCTCGGCGCGCATCTTTGCGCAATCAACCAGGATCGCCTTCGCCCGGCCCGCCATGGCATGAAGTGCGTTCATGCCTGAGGTTCCTGCATCAACGAAATCTGCGCGCGAATGAACGCCCTCCGCCTCCAACGCCTGCACCACGCGGACGCCAATCCCCTCATCGCTCATCAGCGGATTGCCCAGACCGATGACGACGACCTGCTTCATGGCGCGAGGCCCGTCAGACGAAGTCGACATTCAGATAGTGGGTCGAACAGGAAATGCAGGGATCGTAGGCCCGAACCAGCATTTCCATCAACAGCCGCACCTCGTCCTGCCCGCGATCCATGATCTGCGGCACCAGCGCTTCGAAATCCTTCTGGATATTCGCATGATTCTGGTTGGTCGGAATGCAGCAGTTCGCCTTGACGCAGTTGCCCTTCTTGTCGAAGGAATAGCGGTGGAAGAGGATGCCGCGCGGCGCCTCGACCGCACCCGCCCCCTCGCCTTCGCGCGGAGTCACCTTCAGCGTCTCCGGCTTGATGCCGCGGGTCAACAGATCGTCGATAATCAGCAGGCTGTCTTCGACGACCTGAACGGACTCGATTACCTGTGCCACGCTGTTCATGTACGGGTTCGTACAGCCCTTCTTCAGATTGAACAGCTTGGCCGTCTCTTTCGCCAGCGGGTGGAGGTTGTCCGCATTGAGGTTGTAGCGGGCCAAGGCGCCAACCATGTAGGCGTCGCGATGCCACTTGCACCACTTGGCCGTCGACTGCGGCGAGACATACTCGTTGACCGCCGCCTCAAACTGCCCAACCGGCAAGGGCTTGCCATCCGTCGTGCCAATATCGCCATGATAGAAGGAATAGTGGCCAGGCTGAACCAGTCCGACGTATTCCGTCGGCCGCTCGAAGGCGGGCAACTTGCCCGCAAGGCTCAGCACCACGGAAGCCAGCGTCTTGAGATCCGGAACGATCCCCGTCAGCGTCGCCTTCAATTCGCGCAGATACGCCTCGGTCGGAAGTTTGGACAAGCCACCGGGCTTGATCGTGATGGGATGCGTCATACGACCACCAAGGTCTTCCATCCACTGGTTACCGGTGCGGTGAAGCTTGATGACGGTTTTGACGACATCCGGGTGGCTCGCCACCAGCGGTACCACGGACTTCTGGCCCAACAGGTCCGGCGCAACAAGATAGCCCACGTGCAGCGCGTGGCTTTCGAGCTGCTCGGAATAGTGCAGCAGCATGCGGATCTTATCCACCTGCTCGGAAACCTGCAGCCCCATCGCATCTTCGATGGCCTTGATGGCCGCAAAGGAGTGCGTGACGGAGCAGATGCCGCAAATACGGCTGACGATGGTCTGGATGTCTTCGTAACTGCGGCCGCGCACCATGGCCTCGAAGAACCGGGGCGCCTCGGGCACCTGCCACTCAACGCGTTCCACGCGGCCATCGCTGGCGCGCACCACGATGTTGCCGTGACCCTCGACGCGGGTCACGTGATGTACATTGATATCCAACTTACTAGCCATTGGTCTGCTCCTGCTTGCTGCCGAACAATAACAGCCTGCTCTTCAGATCATCCATCGTCTTGCCGTAGTGCTCCATGACCTCGCGCGCCGCCTGGACGTTCGGGTCATCCACATAGCCACGGCAACCAAAGCACCACGATCCGGCCGACGGGCATATGGCATTGCAGCCTGCGCGCGTCACCGGTCCGAGGCACACCTCGTTGTATTCATAGCGGCACACATTGCCGCGCTGTTTGCACTCAACGCACACCGGGTAGCTCGGGATCACCGGCTGCTTGCCGGTGGCGAGACATTTGACGATATACGCGAATTCCTTGTTGTTGATCGGGCAGCCGTGGATCTTCAAATCCACCTTCACCACCTCGTCGAGAGCCTTGGTCGGCATCGTATTGAGGTGCGGCATCGTGCCGTCCTTGCCGTACACGCAGCTTCGGACCTCATCCATCTCGAAGTTGTTCTTCAGCTTGTTGACGCCGCCCATGGTCGCACACGCCCCCAGCGCTACCAGGATCTTCGCCCGGGACCGGATCGTCTTCAGCTTCTCCTCATCCTGAGGACGCGTGATGGAGCCCTCGACGATGGCGATATCGTATTCCTCGCTCTGGTCGGACATGGCTTCGCGCCACTCCACCGGCTGCACCAACGTCAACAGGTCGAGGATCTCCTCTTCCATGTTCACGATCTGGAGCTGGCACCCCTCGCAGCATGCAAAATCGAAAATGGCAACTCTGGGCTTCGTCATCAGATGGCCTCCCGCACTTCGGCTACGTCCGCATATCTGAACACCGGGCCGTCCTGGCAGACATAGGTCTTGTTGACCTGGCAATGCCCGCATTTGCCGACACCACACTTCATGTGCCGCTCAAGCGAGACGTAGATGTCCTTCTGCCCGACGCCCATCTTGTCCAGTTCGATGATCACGAACTTGTACATGATCGGCGGGCCGCACACGATCGCCACCGTGTTGCGCGGATTGATCTGAATGCGCGGCATCAGCGTCGTGATGACGCCGACGTTGCCGGTCCAACCCTCTTCGCCACGATCCACGGTCTCGATGAATGTCACGTCCGGCTTCTTCGCCCACTCGCGGGCTTCTTCGACAAACAGCCGGTCGGCCGGCATCTTCGTGCCGAACAGAATCATCACGCGACCATAGTCGCTGCGATGGTCCAGCACGTAGTTGATCGCGGAGCGGACGGGCACCAGGCCGATACCGCCGCAGATGAAGACAATGTCCTTCCCCTTCATCGCCGTATCCACCGGGAAATGTGTGCCAAATGGCCCACGGATACCGACGGTACTCCCGGCCTTGAGGCTGTGCATCGCCGACGTCACATTGCCGACATTCCGAACCACCATCTGGAAACTGCCCCGTTGCGTCGGCGACGAGGAAACCGAGATCGGCGCCTCGCCGACACCGGCAATCGATACCTCGGCAAACTGGCCGGGCATATGCCCAAGTTCGCGCCCCGAGGCGAACTTGAACTCGAAGAACGCCTCCTGCTTGGTCACGGGTTCCACCTTCGTCACGGTGGCCAGCTCGGGAAGATAGATATCCCGGCGCCCCGTGGCCGCTGCTGCTGTTGTGCTGGCCATCATCACTTGCCCTCCGCCAATCGGTTGTAGATCTCCACGGGATTAGCAATCTTGGTCACACAGGCGCTGATGCAGCGTCCGCAACCCACGCACGCAATCTGTTTCTGAAGGTCCCAGAGATACTTGCCCTTGCGATAGTAACGGTGACGATATCGCTCCGCCTTCTTCTTCCGGAAATTGTGACCGCCCGCCACCTTGGCAAATTCCGCCAGCATGCAGCCGTCCCACACGCGGACGCGCTCGCCGCTCTTGAGGTCCCAGTTCACATCGTCGCGCACGTTGAAGCAATAGCACGTGGGGCAGACGAGGTTGCACGACCCGCAGGAGAAACACTTCCTGGCTTTCTCTTCCCAGACGGGATGGTCGTAGGACTGCTCAAGCAGGGCCGGCAAATCCTGCGGCTTCACGCGCAGTTCGTGCCGCCGCAGCAGCTTGCGGCTGTGCTCGCGAACCACATCGCGCATCTTCAACGTCTGCGCATCCGCGTCCGACTCACCCGCGAGGCCCTTCACGAGCGCCTCGCCCTTTTCGGACTTCGATTCCACGACGTACTCACCATCCACCTTCGTCACCAGCACATCGTAGCCCGTATCCAGCGTGGCGGTGCCCATGCAACCGGCGAAGACATTCGGCGACGCGTTCTGGGCATCGCACACCACGATCGTCGCCTGGCGGCGGCGATCCATGTAGTGCACGTCGTAGTTGCCGCTGGAGAAGACCGCGTCCATCTGCAGGATGGCCACCATGTCATACGGGTGAACACCGAACAGAACGAATGGTTCGTTCTGCAATTCGCTCTCGTAGGCCTCACCGCGGAACTTCAGCAGCACTTCGCGCTGCGGCTGGAAGAATTCCTTGGGCGCGGTAAGAGCCACGTCATAGTCGAGCCGCAGATCTTCCGCACGGGCCAGCGGGGCAAAAGCGAAACGATCGCCTTTCGCTTGAATGCCCTGCACCTTCTGCTTCTGCAGTATGCCGCCAACCCACTTGGCCAAGGCTTGCGGCTGAAGCTTCTTGATACTCATCACTGTCTCCTTGCTGCTTCCTGGGGCGTCACGAGAACAAAAGCTGGGGGCTAATAATGACGACTGTAGATCCGCTGCATCTCACGGAGAATGTCCCGGCGGCTGACGATACCCACGACCTTGCCATCCTTCACAATCGGAACGCGGCGCACACGGTTGGTGACGCAGCAATTCACCAGGGTCTCGATGCCCGTTTCGGGCGGATAGGAAAGGACCTTGCTGCTCATCGCCTCGCCGACAGTGACTTCACCCGCGTGACCGTCGAACGCAAAGTTCATCACGTCGTGTTCGCTGACGATGCCGACCAGCTTGTCCGCCTCGTCCACGACCGGCAGCCCGCTGATGTGCCAGCGAAGCAGAAGCTCGATCACATCGGTCAGCTTCATGTCCGGCCGGGCCACGATCACCGGCGTCGTCATGATGTCGGATGCTTGCCTTTTCATCGTACCCTCCATCCGCGCCCGCTGCGCGGGCGAATCGCGGGACAGATTACACAACTCGAATCTTATTGGCTAGGATAAAGCCGGACCTTTGTCGCTTCGCGACTTGCTGAGAGGCCTGCCGGTTTGCTACAAGTGAACCCGTCCGACAGGCGCCATGCCGGCGGTCGCCTGAAAGCAACAATCCTTTTGAAAGATGACAGAAGGACCCCGCCGACAGGCCCTTCAATTCAAGGAAAGTGACGACGTCCATGCCCGATAAGACCCCCATCCCGCTCGAGAATATCTTGGTGATCAACGCCGGAAGCTCCTCGTTGAAATTCACCATGTTCAGCATGACGGAGGAGAAGATCCTCGCCAAGGGCATCGTGGAGCGCATCGGCCTCAAGGATCCTTGCCTGCGCTACGATCACTTCGACGGCCGCAAGCTGAACGAAGTGGTTAAAATCGCCAACCATGACGAAGCCTTGCGCGTGGTCTGCGACAAACTCATCGACGCAGAGCATGGCGTACTGAAATCCCTCAAACAGGTGCAAGCCATCGGCCATCGTGTTGTACATGGGGGCGAGAAGTTTCACGACTCGATCCTGGTCACCGACGAGGTCAAGCACAGCATCCGGGACTATGCAACGCTCGCGCCCCTCCATAATCCGCCGAACCTCGGGGGCATCGAGGCCTGCGAGCGCGTCTTCCCCGGCGTACGCAATGTCGCCGTCTTCGACACCGCGTTCCATCATTCCATGCCTCCCTCCTCGTATCTGTATGCCATCCCCTACGAGTACTACGAGAAATACGGCATCCGGAAATACGGCTTTCATGGTAGTTCTCACAAATTCGTGGCCACGGCCTCGGCCCAGTTCCTCGGCCGCTCGCTCAGCGATCTCAAACTCATCACCTGCCATCTTGGCAACGGCGCAAGCATCGCCGCGGTCGACCACGGCAAGAGCGTCGACACCAGCATGGGCATGACTCCGCTCAACGGGCTCGTCATGGGAACTCGCTGCGGCGATATTGACCCCGCCGTCGTCCTCTACCTGGTACGCCAGGGCATGTCCGCGGACGACATCGACAAACTGCTCAACAAGAAGAGCGGCCTCCTCGGCGTGGCCGGCATCGGCAGCAGCGATATGCGCGACATCATTGCCGCCGCCGAAGGCGGCAATGAACAGGCCAAGCGCGCCCTCTGGATGTTCGTGCACCGCCTCGTGTCGTACATCGGCTCCTACTTCACCATCCTCGGCGGCGCCGACGCCGTGGTCTTCACCGGCGGGATCGGAGAGAACAGCTCTTATATCCGCGCGCGCGTGATCGCGAAACTCAGTTGCCTTGGCTGCTACCTGGACGAGGCCCTCAATCACGACGCGATCGGCTCCCCGGCTGTCGTCAGCACCAACGAGAGCACACTCAAAGCCGTCGTCATGCCGACCAATGAGGAATTGATGATCGCCCGTGAAACCCTTGCCGTGTTGAGCATCGCCTCCCCACGGCCGAAATCCGAAGCCAAGCCCAAAGCGAAATAGCAGCACGGAGCCCGCGCTCCCGAAAGGAAACGACCATGGGACTTCTTGAAACACTTCTTCCGAAAGCACAGGCCGCCCACAAAACCATCGTCCTCGCCGAGGGCAACGACCCGCGCGTCATGGACGCCGCCGCAAAGATTGCCAAGAAGGGCCTCGCGCGTGTCATCGTCCTCGCCACGCCCGAGGAGGCTGCCAAGAGCGCTGCCAATGTTTCCTTTGCCGGCCTCAATGTCCAGATACTCAACTATCTGGTGGCGACGGAGAAGGACCGCCTCATGCTGAAACTGCTCGAGCTCCGCAAGAGCAAGGGCATGACGCCGGAGCAGGCGCGCGAGACCATCAAGAATCGCCTCTACTTTGGAGATCTCATGGTCCGCGAAGGCTTCGCCGACGGCCTCGTCGCCGGCAGCATCGCCTCCACGCCGGACATGGTCCGCGCCGCCTTTCAATGCGTCGGAACCGCTCCGGGCATCAAGTATGGCAGCAGCTGTTTCGTGATGGAATTGGCCAAGCCGACCCTCGCGGGCGACAAGATTCTCCTCTACGCCGATGCCGGCGTAAACGTCAACCCGACGGCAGAGCAACTCGTCGACATCACCATCGCCACGATACGCACCCACAAGTCGCTCGTCGGCGGCCAGGCACGCGTGGCCTTGCTCTCGTTCTCCACCAAGGGCAGCGCCAAGCACGAACTCGTGGACAAGATGGTGAAGGCCACGGAACTCACGAAGAAGCGCGTGGTCGAATTGGGCATCGACGCAATCGTGGAGGGCGAACTGCAGGCCGATGCCGCACTCGTCCCCGATGTCGCGGCCAAGAAATGCCCCAACAGCGCGATCCGGGGCAATGCCAACATCCTGATCTTCCCGGACCTGCAGGCAGGAAACATCTGCTACAAGATCACCGAACGCCTCGCGGATGCGATTGCCTATGGCCCCATCATGCAAGGTCTGGCCAAGCCCATCAACGATCTCTCGCGCGGCTGCAGTGCTGACGACATCGTCGGCGTCGCTGCCATCACGGTCTGCCAATCGCTGATCTGACCTCACAGACCGGCCGTGTCACCGTGTTCATCCCGGCCCCCTTGCACAAGGGGGCTGCGTGGGTTACGTTCCCGCACCATGATCGCCCTGCGAAAGAACGGCTATGACGTCCTGGTCAACGTCACAAATCTCTGCGATGCGCGCTGCGTCATGTGCAACATTTGGAAGAACCAGGACATGGGCAGTTCACACCTCTCCCCCGAACTGCTGAAAACGCTTCATCCCCTCTCCACCGTCAGTCTCGCAGGAGGCGAGCCATTTCTTCACCGGGAGGTGGTCGATATGGTCCGCGCCATCCATGCCAACAACCCGCATGCCAAGGTGATCTTCACTTCGAACGGCTTCAGAACCGAAACCATTGTCGAGAAGGTCCGCGAGATGCTGACCTTCCACCGCAATCTCCAGGTGACCATTTCCCTCGACGGCATCGGTGACGTCCACGACCGCATACGCGGCACGCCCGGGGCCTGGGAGAAGGTCAACCGGACGTTCAACCGTCTCGGTGAAATCGGCCTGCGAAAGCGCAACTTTGCCTTCACCATCACCGCTGACAACTATGCCTCGCTGCCCGACGTGTACGCACACGCGCGTAAGCAGGGCGCCGGACTCTCGCTTGCCGTCGCCCAGAGTTCCAAATTCCTCAACGTGAAGATCCCCAAGATCGATCACGACAAGGTCTATCCCTTTCTCGCACCGGTCGTGGAGGACCACCTCAAGAGTTGGAAGCCCTGGAACTGGGCACGTGCGTTCTTCCTCTACGGTCTGCTTCGCTACCTCGCAACGGGCCTCCGCCCCATCGCGTGCGACGCGTTCGACCACCAGTTCATGGTCGATCAGACCGGCGCCGTATTCTCCTGCCATCCGCTGATGCTCAAGGCCGGCGAGTTGAGCCGCTGCCCGCTGAAGGACATTCTGAACAGCGCTGAGGCTCATCGCCATCGACCCGGGGTTCGCTCATGCCACGCCTGTTGGGAAGTCTGTACCGCACGCTCCGGCATCCGTACGAACTGGCTCAAGGTTGGTCTGTGGGCTGCGTGGAACAAGCTGCTGGCCCATGCCGGACGCTGGAACGGCCGCGCACCATCCAGGCTCTTCCCGTTGACCCGGGGTGCCACGGCATGAGCAGGATTCTCAAGCGCCAGCGCAGCCGGGTGATAAGCCTCAAACCCTTGTCCTCCACCGCCTACGAGCTGACCTTTGAACGCTGCGGGCTCGACTTCCATGCCGGCCGGTTGCTGACCGTCCACGGCACAGAGAACACCGACGATCGCAGCTACACCATCGCTAGCGGCGAGCAGGACGAGCATCTGCAAATCATCTTTCGCCTGATCCCCTCCGGCCGACTCACGCCCGGACTCGCCAGGTTGAAACCCGGCGACGAAATCCTCTTCTCGGGGCCGTTCGGCGAATTCACCGTGCGCGACCCCCAGGCCCCCCTGATCTTCATCGCCACCGGAACGGGCGTCGCCCCGTGCCGGGCTTATCTCCGGACCTTTGAGAACCTGGACCTCACCCTGCTCCACGGCGTGCGCGTCGCGGAGGACCTGTTCTATCGCGACCTCTTCAGCCGGCGCCGGCACTTTCCCTGCGTGTCCCGCGAAGCAGGCACGGGATTTCACGGACGGGTGACCAAGCTTCTCGAGGACTTCGACTTGCCCGCCGGCGCGCACTACTACCTGTGCGGTGCAAACGAGATGATCTTCGATGCGCAGGTCCTGTTGAAGAACCGGGGGGTGGACCTGGCCAACGTGTTCACCGAGGCCTACTACTACCGGTTGCACTCCTGACGATGGCTAATCCAGCAGACGCAGCTTGCCTCGAATGACATCTTCCTGCGTACGGCCGCCGCCGGAGGTGACCATGGCAAAACTCGTATTGCGGCGATGCAGCACATCGCGTGCGACCCCGTGGATATCCTCCGCCGTGACCGCCTCTACGCGCCGGATCACTTCGGCCGGCTGCGCGAAACGCCCATAGCTCATCAGGTACTCGCCGACCCACATCATCTGGTTGGTCGTACTCTCGAGGCCGATCCTCATCTGGCCGATCGCGTAGTCCTTCGCGCGCCGCAACTCGCTCGCCCCCACCGGCTTTTCCTTCAGGCGGTTCACTTCCGCAAGGATGACCTCCAAAGCCTTCGGTATCCGCTCGCAATCGACGCCCGCCTGCACATCCAGGATACCTGTTTCGTCGAGGAGTTGGGTGCTGCTGTGGATGGAATAGGCCAGCCCGTGTTTTTCCCTGACCACCTGGAACAGGCGCGAACTCATATTCTCGCCCAGAATAACGCTCATCAGTTTCAGCGCATAGCGGCGGGGATCGCGACGCCCAAAGAGCCGGATACCCATCGCCACATGCGTCTGCTCAATATCTTTCGATACAACGCTCACATCGTCCTGTCGCGTACTGCGGCCCACCTTCTCGAACGCGGGATTCTTTCTGCCAGGCACTCCACCCATCCGCTCGCCCACGCGACGCACGCACTCGTCGTGATCGACCTTGCCGGCCAGCACGACCATCGTGTTACCCGCCATGTAGCGATCACGCTTGAAACGAAGTATCTCATCGCGCGTCATCCGGCTGATATTCTCCGGCGTACCAATGAGCGGTCGTCCGAGCGGGTGATCAACCCACAGGAGATTTCCCAGCGTCTCCTGCACCACGTGCTGGGGCTGATCGCGGTACATCATGATCTCCTCGATGATCACCCCGCGTTCCTTGTTGATGTCGGCCACTGCAAACCGCGGATGCAGATACATGTCCGAAAGGATGTCGAGCACGCTCCACATGTGCTCGGCGGAGATGCGCGCGTAGTAGCAGGTCGATTCCTCCTGCGTGAAGGCATTGAAGTAGCCGCCGCGCCCTTCGATCGCCTGCGAGATATCGCGCGCGGAGCGGGACGTCGTGCCTTTGAAAAGGAGATGTTCGATGAAGTGGCTGACGCCGGACTGTCGGCGCGTCTCATACCGCCCGCCCACTCCCACCCACACACCCATGGCCACGCTCTCGACGCTCGGCATATGCGCCGTCGCCACCCGGACGCCGTTGGGAAGTTTCGTCTCCCGGAAATTCATCTTCATAGCCAGCATCTCCAGAAGAAGGTCACTGCCCGGCGACCCCCGATTGCCCGTTCATCTCTCCCTGCAGTTCGTTCAGCTTCACGCGACCTTCATACAAAGCCTTACCCACGATCGCGCCCGTCAGGTTCGCCCTGCGCAGCGCCTTCAGCGCCTGCATGTCCGCCTGCGACGACACGCCGCCGGAGGCGATGACCGGGCACTGCACACCGGCACACACCTGGTCCACCGCGTGCGCATTGACGCCACCCAGCATGCCGTCCCGGGCCGTATCCGTGTAGATGATGCAGCGCACGCCCAGGCCATCCGCCTGCCGCGCCAGATCGACCGCTTTCATCCCCGTGGTCTCCGTCCATCCCTTGACCTGCACCATCCCGTTCCGCGCATCAATGCCCACGGCCAGCGCATCGCCAAACCGTTTGGCCAAACGATGCAGCACGTCTGGATCCTGACACGCGCGCGTGCCGAGAACGACCCGCGTAACGCCCAACGTCAGCATCTGCTCGATGTCGCGATCGGACCTCAGCCCCCCGCCTACCTCGACGGGAATCTTTATCGCCTTGCAGATTCGGCCGATGACTTCCGCGTGCACCGGCTTCCCTTGAAAAGCACCGTCGAGATCCACCACGTGCAAGTAATGCGCGCCCTCGTCCACCCAATGCCTCGCCATGCCCACCGGGTCTTCCGAATAGGCCACAACGTCGTCGGCGCGCCCCTGCCGGAGCCGCACACACTTGCCGTCCTTGAGATCGATCGCCGGAATGACTGTAATCTTCATGTCTTCAGCGCCGCCCATTCGCCAAAATTAGCCAGCATGCGAAGCCCCAACTTCTGGCTCTTCTCCGGGTGGAATTGCACGGCCATCATATTCCCCCGCCAAATTGCAGAAGCATAATCCAGGCCATAGGGTGTGACACCGGCCGCCACCGGACCGTTTTCCGCGTAATACGAATGTACAAAATAGAAATACGTCCCGTCCGGAATGTCCTTGAACAGCGGACAGTCCTTCTTCGCCTGCCGCACTTCGTTCCAGCCGATCTGCGGAACCTTCCATTCTTTCGGAAGTGCAAATCGGCGGATCGTGCCCGGCAGCACGCCCAACCCCTTCACGCCCGGCGACTCCTCGCTGCCCTCGTAAAGCAACTGAAGCCCGAGACAGATGCCCAGAAACGGTTTGTCGGCCCGGAGCCAGTCGCGGATCACGGGAACAAAACCATGCCCCTCCAAGTGCTCCATGCAATCACCAAACGCGCCCACGCCCGGCAGAATCAACGCCCCGCACGACGACACCTCGTCGGGCTTGGACAAAATCCTCGCGTCCATGCCGAGAAAGCGGCATGCGTTGCTCACACTCCCCAGATTCCCCATACCGTAGTCAATAATGCCGATCATAGATCAAGTGGAGTAACGGAGTATTGGAGTGTTGGAGAACCAACCGGAAACAAGGAGTAGGCGAAAGGAACAACGCCCGCAGCACTCCGCTACTCCATCACTCCATCACACCCTCCTAGATTCGTCCCTTGCTCGAGGGCACACCCTTGACGCGCGGGTCACGCGCGCAAGCCATGCCCAAGGCCCGCGCCACACCTTTGAACACCGACTCGTACGCGTGGTGCGGTTCCTTGCTGTACATCAGGCGGATGTGCAGATTCATCCGGGCCTGCGTGGTGAACGCCCGGAAAAATTCCTCGATGAGGCCCAGATCGAAATCGCGGATCTTCTTCTTCCGCGTCTCCACCTCGTAGACGAGGTACGGACGCCCGCCGAGATCCAGCGCCACGCGGCACAGCGACTCGTCCATCGGCAACACGGCATTCCCGTAGCGCACGATGCCCTTGCGGTCACCGAGCGCCTCGTTCAGCGCATCGCCCAATACCAATCCGACATCCTCGACGGTGTGATGATAATCCACCGCCAAGTCGCCCTTGGCCTTCAGCTTGAGATCGAACAGCGCATGCTTGGCAAAAAGATCGAGCATGTGATTGAGGAAAGGAATACCCGTCCGCACCTTGGGCTCACCGCTGCCGTCGAGATTCAGCTCCACGGCGATGTCGGTTTCCTTCGTCTTCCTGGCCAGCTTTGCCACGCGCGTTTTCATGCGGGTAAAATAGCCCCCGGCCCGCCATGGTTCAACGGCAAAAGGCGCGATCGTCGGAAAACCCCATCACCGCACTGGCCCCCTTCACGCCCCATCGCTATAATTCAGACGTCGCCACACGAGCCAAAGGATGGACTCATGAGCAACGAAACCTGCAGAATCGATTTCGCAACCATGGAACGCTTCGTCTTTGACGTGTTCCGCGGCATGGGCGTGCCCGAGGCCGACGCCCGCATCTGCACCGATGTCATCATCACCGCCGACAAGCGCGGCATCAGTTCCCACGGCATCGGCCGCCTGAAACCCATCTACTACGACCGCGTACTGAAGGACAAAATCCAGCAGCCCGTCACGAACTTCGAGGTCATCCGCGATCGCAAGGCCACCGCCGTCGTCGATGGCCACCTCGGCATGGGCATGGTCGTTGCCAAACGCGCCATGGATATGGCCATCGCCAAGGCCCGCGACTACGGCATGGGCATGGTCGTCGCGCGCAACTCCACGCATTACGGCATCGCCGGCTATTGGGCCATCCTCCCCTGCGCGTCGGGCATGATCGGCCTCACCGGCACCAACGCGCGGCCATCCATCGCGCCGACGTTCGGCGTCGAGAACATGCTCGGCACCAACCCGCTCGTCTTCGGCATCCCCACCGACGAACCGTTCCCGTTCACCAACGACTACGCCACCTCCATCACCCAGCGCGGCAAGGTAGAGGAATACGAACGCGCCGGGAAGACCATGCCGGCCGGCTGGGTCATCGATCACGACGGCAAGACCAAGACCGACGCGGCCGAGGTGCTGAAGGATCTCATCGCGGGCCGCGCAGCGCTGACGCCGCTCGGCGGCATCGGCGAGGAGACCGCGGGCTACAAAGGCTACGGCTTTGCCACCGTCGTCGAAATTCTCTCCGCCGCGCTGCAGCAGGGCGCGTTCCTGCGACAGCTCATGGGCATCGACGAGCACGGGAAGAAGACGCCCTACCACCTCGGCCACTTCTTCATCGCCATTGATATCGAATCGTTCTGCGATCTCGGTGCGTTCAAGAAAACCACCGGCGATATCCTTCGCGAACTCCGCGGCTCCATGAAGGCCCCCGGCGCCGAACGCATCTATACCTGCGGCGAGAAGGAATATCTCTACTGGCAGAAGAACAAGGACAAGGGCATCCCGGTCGATCCGGAACTGCAGAAACACCTCGTCGCCATGCGTAACGAGCTGAAACTCACGCAGTATCGATTCCCGTTCGAGTAGAATCTACGGCCAGGGCTCAGCCACCACTCGGTAGTAAGAACCTGTCAACGACCACGCATTGGTGTCCTGCAGTGCACGTTCCGCCCAGGGCAGGTGCTCCACCGCCCCCGTCACCACGCCGCTCCAGTCCGGATTCACCAGCCGCGTCGCGCGGTCCAGCCGGTACCGCCTGCCGAGCAATGCGTCAAAGGTCACCCGCACCACCCCGCCCGTCGCGGCAACGCCGCCCACCGGCGGCGGATGGTTCGCCTGCGCGAGCAGGTTCGGCTCATCCCACGGACCCAACAGAAAATGATACGCCCCGGGCAACCGCGCGGCCCACGCGGCCTCGTCATGGTCATGCCCGCAACCCACGGCCATCAGCAGGTCGTTGTTCTCGGCATAGCCATCCACCAAAAAGTAGTCGTACGCTCTCCACGTGTCGTCCCAGAGCACGGCATCCAACCCCTCGGTCCCGTCGTCCATATAAATACGAATGCCCTTGGTGCTGTTCGTGTTGATCCGGCCCATGAAATTCGAGGCGATCAGGAACGCGGGCGAGAACACGCCCGCGCCTCCAAACACATTCGTCTCCAGGCCCAGGTACGCGCTCGCCAACCCGCCCATGGACGACCCCGCCGTCAGGGTGTTGGCCCGATCGTTCAGCGTCCGGTAGTGCGCATCCACCGTCGGACGCACATTGTGAGCAAGAAAGTTCGCATACAGGTCGCCGGTCCCCAAGCCCGACCCCTCGTTGTCGCCTGGCGGACACAGCTCGCGATCGCGCTCGCTGGTGGTGTCGACCGCGACAATGATGCTCTCCCGCATCCGACCCTGACTGATCTCGCGGTCGGCCGTCGTCTCCGCATTCCAGCACCCAAAGGCGCCGCCCGGCTGAAACACATTCTGTCCGTCGTGCATGTAGAGCACCGGGTACTTCTTCCACGTGTTCTGGTCATAGCCGCGCGGCACGAAGATGCGAATGTTGCGCGAGGGAATCGTCGGCGCCCAACTCGACACCACGTTCGTCGTCGCCACCCGACTGACCGACACCGTCGCCGGCGGCCAGTAGTTGAACACATTCCCGTCCTGCACGAAGAACACGTCCAGCGAGGTGGTGTAGTTGCTGTCGCCGTACCCGCCGTACGGCGCATGATCCCAGTACTGCACGCCGCCAAGCGAGCCGTTGGGAATGAACTCCAAATCCTCGCCCGCTTCGCCAATCCCGCTCGCGCGGTAGAGATACTCTCCCGCGCCGCGCCCGCCGCCCAACCGCATCATCTCGGTCGAGAACCAGTTCGTGCCGTTGCGCCAGAGAATGAACGCGTTCGTCCAGCCGCTGTGATAGTAGATCGTCTTGTTTGTGTAGGGCGCCGAAGGCTGGGCCGGCACCGCTGTCGTCAGGTTCCCGCCGCCCGACCATTCCGCGTTCGCCCCATCGCACCACTGGGTCGTCGCCGTGCCACGCGTGATGAACTTATATTCCAGCGTCGTCCCCGCCTGCACCGCCACCTGCCCCGTCCACACATTCCCGCTGGTCCAGTATAACTTCACTGCACCGGTTGGATTCCAGTTGCCCACATCGGCATGGCTGCCAACCACAAAGACGCTCCGGCCAAGACCGGTATTGGTGGTAACGCTGAACGACACGACTTCGCGGGCGGGACTCCGGGCCGGGCATAACGCCGGAAACAGAAGAAACAGCAACGACAGAAGAAGGCGTCTCATGGCATCCCCAATCTACCTCGGGATAAGCCGCTTGTATACCCGTGCAGGCTCCCCGCGACCTCGTGTCGCGGGGGCCAGAATTCTGCCTCCTGCCACGCCATCCTTCGCCAGGCTTCGGCGAGGCGAGCAAGGTGGCAGGGAGGAAGCGGAGGGGTCGACGGCCTCATCACTCGTTCAACTGAACGCGATAGACTGCTGGCCGATCCGTCGGTGCATTCAGATCGTAGAAGGATTCCGTCCCTTCGGGGTACTCATCAAGCTCGCTGATCGGGTAGTTCCAGAGATTGGACCACACACCAGACGCCAGATCGGTGCTCCGTTGAACCCAGTACCCCTTTCCGAACACCGTACGCCATGTCAGCAACCAGCCTGAACCGGCTGGATTCACTGAATCCAGACCGAGGAACGAACCGCTGCTTAGCGGATCGGTGCCGGCAGTCACTTCATCGCCATCCATAGTGCGGTCGCCGTCGGAATCCTCGGCCAACGCCTGCGTGTGCCAGACGTAGATCTCATTCGTGTCGCTCAAACCATCGCCATCCGTGTCCGCTGTCGGATGCACGAATTCGTAGCATCCGAGATCGCAGACTGCCGCGCCGTCGCCATTGCCGTCCAGCGGTCGCGGGATGCCATCCAAGTCCATCGCCTCGTCATTCGTCGTCCCCGCATCAATGCAGGGAGAGTTGGAGGCGAGGTGGAAATCGTCGCCATTGTAGTCAACAAAGCACGGGTCGTTGGTCACCCATCCCTCAGCCTCATAGTACGGAGATGAGCACACATAGGTCATGCCATAGATCCAACGCATATTACATGGCTCATTACTGACGATGATGTTGTTGAACCCTTGGCAAGCATAGACACCGCCGTCCTCACCGGTGCACCTGTTTCTCACTATCGTGCAATTGTAAAGATGAGCGTATATCGCGCCCGCAGCAGAACTACTCGCCACGTTGTCACAGATGAGACAACTATCTGCCGAGCCGTCGAGGATACCACCTCCGTAACCCGCATCATTCTTCATAACAGTGCACCTATCCAGACTAGCGAGACAAGCCCCACCTCCCCCACTGGCCGCATTGCTTGTTATGAGACACCGGTGAACCGATCCCCCATATGCTCCACCTCCATTTTGAGCAGTGTTGCAGACCAAGAGACAATCACTGACATCAGATCCCGCCGTTGCGCCACCGCCCGCCGTCGCGGTGTTACCGACAAAGACGCAATTCTCTGCAGAAGCGTTGTGAATCCCGCCGCCGTTCTGGGTCACAGCATTACTTTCAAAGGCACAATTCACCGCAAAACCAGCACTCATGCCGCCCCCGTTTACAGCCTGATTGCCAATGAACTCGCAGTTGCTTGCCGAGCAATTATTGGCTCCGCCACCATCCCCTGTGTCGGCGCTGTTATCTATGAATATGCAATCTACGAGCCCGACATTGCCTGCTCCTCCGGCGTTCACATACGCATGGTTGTTTCGAAAGACACAGTTTGAAACAACAAGAAGAAGCGGTGACGGGCTCCAGATTCCACCGCCAGAAGCAGGAGACACATCTGAAATCCAACAGTAGTAAGGATCCCAAGGACAACTCATTATGACATTCGTTGTCGTGTAACCATCTCTGAACGTGAATCCCGATATCAAGGAACCCGTGGTTGCCCCCAGACAACGAATCGCATCATAACCATATCCCCCTGTATTCGTTGATGGCTGTCCGATAATGAACGTAACATCAGGGCCATTTACACTCTCCAACACCAACGGCTTGTCCAACAGCACACGGTTGGTGGGCAACTCAGAACCAACTCGTCCCCCCGTGTCGTATACCCCGTTGCTCACCAACACACGTGTTGCGCCCTCCCATGCATCGTCGATCGCCGCCTGAATCGTGGCCTTGGCGTTGGTCCAAGCCGCACCGTCATGACCGTCGTCCCCGTCCGGCGAGACGTAGATATCCGTGCCGACAACGCGAACACTGACTGAACCCGTCACGGAACCATCAAGATTCCATGCCGTTATAACGACCTCGTGGGTTCCCGTTGCCAGGAAGGAGTGCGAGGTCTCAAAGACCCCGGTGACGGTCACGCCACCTCCGAAATCCCACACACAATTGTCTACTTGGCCACTGAGAACCGCTGAGAATCCCATCACAATCCCCGGCGCAGCGGGACTGTTGGACGCGGAGACAACCGCCGAGATCACGCCCGTTTTTGTGTCAGACCAGTACTCGTAAGCGCCTATATCGACTGGGCCATTCGTCCTCGGCTTCCCGTCCAAGTCCAACGATCCGGCAATCCAATCTCCGTTCGACCCAGCGTTGACGCAGGGCGAACTGGCCAACAGACGAGGATTGTCCAAGCTCACGATGCCGGGCGCGTTCGTGAAATACGCGCCGCCGACATTCCACGACCCTGGCGTGCAACAGTTGTGGAGGTCATCGCACCATGCCTGATGATCCTGAGGATAATTGTAGTAGATAATCGAGTTGCAGGCGTTGCCGGAATACATCCCTCCCAAGACGCCGCCAGTATTGCCTATCACCGTGCAGTTATAGAGATCGACGCAGTAGGTGCCTCCACCCCCCTCCCCAGCGACATTCCCGGTGAGGAGGCAGTTGTACAGGCTGCCGTACCCAGCGGCCCCACCTAACTTTGAAACCGAGTTGCTGCGATACATGCAGTTGTATGCCGTACTCCAACACGTTCCCCCACCCCAGTAGTAAGACGAGTTACCCGTGATCTCGCAGAAATGCAGTTCGCATCCCGCCGCACCGCCCCCGCTGCCGCCGCTGTTGCCAACCAAGACACAGTGGTACAGAACGCTATTGTAAGAACCACCAACGCCGGCGTAGTTCGGGGAAGTGTTTCCGGAGATCGTGCAGTTATGGAGGGTTCCTCCGCATACGCCGCCAGCCGTGTTCCCGGAATTTCCGACGATGATGCAATTCGTGAGGATCACATTCGTGCTTGTACACAAGGCGCCGCCAGCATCGCCACCGCCGTCTCGCAAGGTGAAGCCGTCCAGCGACGATCCGTCGGAAAGCATTGCGCACGTGCTCCCGCTCCCGTTGGTCGTCAGCCCGGGAATGATCGTGACGTCCGGGCCATTCACACTCCGCAACGCGATAGCCATGTCCACGACGATTGCCTGATACACACCATTGGTCACTGAAATCGTGTCGCCCACTTCGGACACGTTGATCGCGTCTTGAATAATCACCGCCGCCGTCTCCCAATTTGTATACGGCGAGGTGGGATTGAGGCTGTTGGTCGAGACGTAGTGAATGTCCGCAAAAGAAGTGCTTAGTATCCCGGCCAGAATGAAAAGGCCTATGGATAGATGCTTCATGCCCACCCCGTGAAAACCGCCCAAAATCCACAATACCCCGAATGGTCTCGGAGTAAATACGAAATGGGACCGGTCTTTCCAAGGATTGGAAAAAACGGGTTCTGATTTTCCAAGGGTTGCCTGCCCGAGAGGCCGCCCCGCGGCCAGGGGAAAATCACGCCATCAGGCGGTCCAGCGCGGACAGGAAGGCCATCATCTCGCCGTCGGTCGCCATCGTGATGCGGAGATAGTCACCCGTCCGCTCGCCCGGGAAGTGCCGTACAAGAATCTTGTCGGCCCGCAGCGCGTCGAACAGCTCCCGAGCCTTCATCTTCGGCGGCGGCTTGACCCAGAGAAAATTCGTCGCCGACGGCTGGACCTCGAACCCGCGCCTCGCCAGCTCCCCCGCCACGCGCCCGCGCGTGTCCTTGATCCGCTCGACGTTACGCCGCATGTGACTCGCGTCCTGGACCGCCGCGAGCGCAATCTCCTGCGCCAGCCGGTCCACGTTGTACGAATCCTTGATCTTGTAGAACGCACCGATCAGCGATTCACGCCCGATCACGTAGCCCACGCGCAGCCCCGCGAGCGAAAAGGATTTCGACAGCGTGCGCGCCACGAGCACATTGTCCATCGAGAGCGCGAGGTCTACACAATCGTATCCGGCAAAATCGACGTAGGCCTCATCGATCAGCACCACACCGGGAAACGCCTTGCAGAAATCGCGGACGATATCCTTCGGATACTGAAGGCTCGTCGGCGCGTTCGGATTCGCGAGAAAGAAGAGCGAGGCCGAATAATCCTTCGGCATATCCCACGAGAAATCCTGCTTCAGGCTGACGGGCTTCCGGGCGATCTCGTGGATGTCCGCCAGCACCGGGTACAGCGAGTAGGACGGCTCGAAGTAGCCGACGCTGCCGCTCTGCTCTACGAACGCTCGGATGCACAACGCCAGCACCTCATCCGACCCGTTGCCGACGAAGATCTCGCTCGGACTGCAACCGTGGTAAACGGCCAGCGCCTGCCGCAACTCCGAGCAGACCGGATCCGGATACAGCCGCAGGCGCTCAATCGACTGCTGGAGCACCTCGGCAATCCGCGGACTGGGCGGATAGGCATTCTCATTCGTGTTGAGCTTGATGACGTCACGCGTCTTCGGCTGCTCGCCGGGCGTGTACGCCGCCAGACTCTGAACGTTCTTGCGAATGTAGCGCGTCATCTGTTGTCGGTCATCCGGCCGCGGACAACCGTCCTTGATTACTTCTCAAACCGTATGGTCGCCGAACGGGCGTGAGCGTCGAGTTGCTCCACGCGACCGAACGCCTCGAGCACCGGCAACACATCTTGAAGGTCGGCGCGCGTGAACGAGATAACACTCGTGCGTCGGCGGAACGAGTCCACCGTCAGCCCCGAGAACATCGCCGCCGTGCCGCCGGTCGGCAGCACATGGCTCGGGCCCGCGACAAAATCGCCCGCGCACTCCGGCGTCCACGCGCCGAGGAATACCGCGCCGGCTGTGCGCACGTTCTGCGCCCAGCGCCGCGGCTCGATCGTCAGCAGTTCAAGATGCTCCGGCGCAAACCGGTTGCACAAATCCATGCCGACATCGAGATTGTCGACCACCACGATCAGCGCACCCTTTTCCAGCACCGTGCGGATGGTCTGCCGCCGCTTCAGGGTGGCCGCCTGCTTCACCAATTCCTTCTGGACCGCCTCCGCAAGGCGCGTGGAAGGCGTCACCAGCAGAACCTTCTCGTGACCCGTGCCGTGCTCGGCCTGCGAGAGCAGGTCCGCCGCCACGAACTCCGGCTGAGCCGTATCATCAGCCAGGATGGCAAGCTCGCTGGGCCCCGCCACCATGTCCAAATCCACCTCGCCGTATACCAACCGCTTCGCCGCCGTCACGTACGGGCCGCCCGGACCGACGATCTTCTGCACCTTGCGGATCGTCTTGGTGCCGTAAGCCATCGCCCCGATCGCCTGGATGCCGCCGACCTTGTAGATCTCATTCGCACCCGCGAGATCGAGCGCGTAGAGAAGGTAGGGATCCACCTTGCCGTCCTTGCCGGCGGGCGTGCACGCTACAACTTCGAGAACGCCGGCGACGCGCGCCAGCGTGACCGTCATCAGCGCCGTGGAGGCCAGCGGCGCCGCACCGCCCGGAATGTACGCGCCGATGCGCGCGAGCGGAATGAACTGCTCGCCGATCACACCGCCCTTCGGCGTCGCGATCGTCCAATCCTTCCTCAACCCCGACTGCGCAAAACGGATGATGCGGCGGTAGGTCTCGGTGGCACTGCGCTTGAAATCGAGGTCCACCTCGCTGATGGCCGCCTTCCGCTCCTCGGTGGTAACGGCAAAGGCCGCGGGCTCCAGCGCCGCGCCATCGAATTCCTTCACATACTTCGCCACAGCCTCATCGCCGTCCTGGCGAATATCGGCGAGCACGCGGGCCGCCGTGGCCTCCGCCGTCGCGTCGAATGCGGGCCGGTTCAGGAACTGCGTCACGACTTCCGATTCCGTGTTCGGATACCAGCGCGCCACCGGCACTCGGATGGATTGTTCTTCCGCCATGCTTCACCATTTCTGTTACGTCAACGTTTCACCGCTTCATTGAGACATCCGCAGCGCGTGCAGCGCGCCAGGGGCACATCGCGCGAGTCCACATAGACATGCCGGCACACACTGCAGCGATAGATGCGCGTCCGGGAGGCCTTGACCCTCGGTTCAGCCCGCCGATAGGAGTAATATAGTCCGCACGCGAAAAGTGCAACAAGCGTGAAAAGCAGCGGGAAGAGCAGCAGGTACTGCGGCGAGAGGTGAATCATGATGCCGGCACCCCCACCCGCTCCCGCGCCACAGCCGCCGGACGGCCCGGCCACGTCAACCGAACCCGCCCCTGCACCGTGTCCCCGGTAATCTCGAAACGCCAGCCCATCAGGGTCCGCACAATCCATGTGTTGATCGCGGGAACGTCCGGGGAATCCTCCAGGAACACGTGCAGCACCCGGCCCTTGGAACTCACCTCAACGATGGCCATCGCATCCCACGCCTCCGCGCCGAAGACCGCGGGATCTTGCGGCAAATCATTCCGCTCCAGCTCGAAGCCCCTCAGCCCGCCGAGGATCTCGATACCTATCTTCACGTTGGTCGACACGGGCGGACTGAAGACGGCTGCCGGCAGTTGCGGCCAACTCAGGTTGGTCAACGTCTCGCTGGCCAAGGACAAGGCATCTATGCCCGCAGCCACCACGACCCCGGTTTCCGGAACCGGCGTCCGCTCCAACATCGACGGTCGCGTGTAAGCCATGTTCACCGGCGGACGCGCCCCGATCTCGTTCGTCAACGCGGTCCCGCTGAATCCGGCCGGCGTCGGCAGCGAGAAGACGGCCGGCGACCAGAAATCGCGAACGTCCGGAACTGCGGTCCCGGGAACTCGGGCGACTTCGCGCGCGGGGAGATAGCTCAGCTGAGGCGCGGACGCGAGCGTCGCGCGCGGCGGCGGAGGTGCAGGCTGGAGCCAGACCCACCAGACGCCGTGCCAGCCTATCGTCAACAGCACCGCGTAAATCCAGTGACGCAGGCACACGCCCCCCACGCGGGAGCAATCCCGCGCACGAACGACATCGGCGGCTGTGGCGGAGGCAGTGGTCACGGATTGATGCGCTTGTCGGAGGAGATGCGGGTGGCGATCACCACCTTGCGAATCCCCGCGGACATCGCCATGTTGTAAATCTGGACGATCGTCCCATTTTGCACACGTTCATCGGCCTCGATCACCAACGCCGTATCGGGATGATCGTAGGCCGCCTGGGCAAAGGCCGGCGCGAGCCCTTCCAACGTGCGGCGCTCGTCGTTGAAAAACACCATGCCCTCCTGCGAAATCGTTACGACCATCGCGGCGTAAGGGGCGCCCGACGTGAACGTCGAGGCCGGCAGATTCACCACCACGCCCGGCTGCAAGACGAACGAGGAATTGACGATGAAGAAGAACAGCAGGAGCAGTACCACGTTGAGAAGAGGGATGGCCTCCAGCGGTCCACGCACCACGCGCGCGTGCGGACGATACCGCCTGCGCAGGTAGCTGAGCCTCTCCACGATGGGTTTGTCGACAAGCTTCATGCCGGCCTACTTTCCCTTGTGCGAACCCTTCGACGTCAGGAAGGCCAGGATTTCGCCCGATGCGTTTTCCATGTCCAGCACGATCGACTCGATGCGCGAAACGAGCAGGTTGTAGCCCGCATAAATCGGAATCGCCACGGCAATACCCGCCGCGGTCGAGATCAGCGCCTGCCAGAGCCCGGCCATCAGGTCGCCCGACTGAACAAGCGGCGCTTTCTGCTGGATCATCAGCAACGCCTGCATCAATCCCAGCACCGTGCCGAGCAACCCCAGCAGCGGCGTGATCTGTGCGAACGTCGCGAGGAACGTCAGGTGCCGCTCCAGGCGCGGAATCTCCGCAAGACCCGTTTCCTCGATGGCTCGGTGGATGCTCTCGCGATCCTCGTCGTGATGCAAAACAGCCGCCCGGACGATGCTCGCCACCGGCCCCGGCGTCTCATCACAGATGCTGACGGCTTCGACAATATTCTGCCGGTTGAGAATGTTGTAGATGCCCTGTAGAAAATCGCGCCACTTGATCTGCGCACGATGCAGATCGATGAGCTTGGCAAAGAACATGATGCCGGCCACCACGCTGGTGGCCAGAATGAACCACGTCATCAGCCCGCCCTTTTGAAGCAACATCCACATCGCCGTTCCTCCTGTCCTAGAACAACACCCAATGCTCGAGGCGTATCTTCTGAATACGCCCCTGCGCCTCGGCCGACGCCGGTACGTTGGCCCGCACCACACGCTTGTAAATATTCACCGCCTCGCGCCACTGCCCCTCCGACTCCTTGATAGACGCCGCGTTGAACGCCGACCGGGTGAACCAGACCGGACTGCCAGCATCGCCCTGTTCCATGTCGCGCAGGTAGCCATACACCACGTTCATGTAGCGCTCCAGCGCTTCCTCGCGCTGGTTCATCTTCTCGTGACAACGGCCCATCTTGTGTTCCGCCTGCGCCTTGAGATCGCGACCGGCACGACGGCTTCCCAACACCATCTGGTACGAGGCCAGCGCCTCCTGGTAACGCTTGGGATCTTCTTTGCCGAGTGTGAACTGGCAGTCGCCTTTGCGCCCCCACGCCAAGTCGACGAGGTAGCTGCCGGGGAATTTGTTGATGACCTCTTCGAACGCGAGGATCGCGCCGGCAAACTGGCCCAGTTCGCTCAAGGCATCGCCCTGGGCGAACCGCGCTTCGGCCAGCCGGGTGCTCGCCGGATAGTTCTTCGCCAACTTGTTGAACGTCTCGATTGCGCGAAGATATTCCTTCTGCTCCATGGCCGCGCGCCCTGCCCAGAAGACCGCCGCATCCGCCAGCGACCCCTTGGCATCGCGCTCCGCCAGCGCCATGAATTGCTTCTCCGCCTCCGCGTACTCGCCGTGGTTGAATTGATACTCACCCAGCCAGAAGAGCACCTCGCCCACCCACGGCGATTTCGGATATTTCTCGATGAACTGGCGGCACAACGCGAGCGCTTCCTTGTCATTGCCGAGCAGGTAGAGACACCAGCCGCGCATGTAGAAGGATTGCTCGGCCACATCACTCCTCGGCGTCTGGCTCACCACCCGGTCAAAGTCCGCCAACGCATCCTGGAACAATCCCTGCCGATAGCGAATCAGCCCCCGGGCATGCAACGCGCGGGAGCAGACAACTTCGTTGGAACAGGTGCCGATCAACCGGTCATACGTCTCCATCGCGCGTTCCCACTCGCCGGCTTCGCCCTGCAGATGCGCCATGCGCATCAGCGCTTCCTCGGCCAACGGCGAGTCAGATTGCTGCTTGGCGATCGACTGAAAAGCATTCTGCGCGTCGCGCAGCGCGCCTTGCGCGGCCAGGCATTCGGCGGCTTGGAACGCCGCACGAGGACTCAATGCATCGCGCGGAAATTCGCGACCCACCCGCTCGTACCGCTCCCTCGCAACCTTGAACTGCCCGCTGGCGAAGTAGGCGTCCGCCGCCTTGAAGAGGGCTTGGGCACGATCCGCCGGATCGGCGTATAAACTGTGAGCCTTGTCGAACGAAGCCGCCGCTTCCGCATAACGCTCAAGGCCCCACAGGCTCCAACCCTTCCCCATCAGCGCACGCGGCAAATCGGTCTTTTCGGAAAAGGCTTCAAGATAGTTCTGAAACTCCGTCAGCGACTTTTCGAATTCTCCGCGGTCGAGCAGCGTCTGCGCGACCTCCAGCAACGCCCGGCCTGCCTCGGGATTGCCCGGGTCGGCCCTCACTGCATCCCGCAGCGCCGTGATCCCTTCGTCGGTACGCCCCGCCCGTACCAGCAGCTTGCCACGCGCAATGCCGGTCTGGTTGCTCACGGCCCGATCGGGTGCGAGGGCCGCAGCCTGCTCCATCACTTGGATCGCGCCGTTGAAATTGGTGCGCGCTTCGTAGCCCGAGGCCAGAGCGAAGAGCGCCTCGAGTTTCAGCACAACCCGCGCTTCCTGCTGGGTGGACAAAGCCGTAAGCGCGTCCTGCGCCCGCGTCCAGTCACCGCGCTCAATGGCCAGCTTGCCGATCCACAGGCGCGCCTGCGCCGCGGCATCGCTTGAGGGATAGCTGGAGGCCAGGCGATCCAGCACGATCAGGGCGCGATCCTGTCCGCCGGAGGCCACCAGTGCCGCCGCCCAGTCGAGGAGATGTTCCGGTGCCTCGGGCGCATCGGGATGATCCTTGGCCAACTGCTCCAGAATTTCCGCGGCGCGCTCAAACTGCTTCAGTTGAATCAGGCTCTTGGCCTCAAGCCGCGCAGCCGCGACCTCGTAGGAGGTCCCGCCAAAACGCTTGGTCACATCGTCCAGATCTTTGAGAACCGTCTCGAAGGAGCCGGCGGCAAAGTGGGCCCGGGCACGCCAATACGCCATGCCCGCAAGCGTCTCGGCATCCTTCGTCCATGCCACCCTCGCCTCCAACATGTCCACCGCGTCGTCATACCGCGCCTGCCCGACCAGCGCCTGGGCCAACAAGACAGTCCCCTCCGCCTTCTCCGTTCGCGTGGAGGCTTTGCGGATGTAATGCCGCAGCTCCTTCTCCGCCATGGGATAGAGACCGTCTTCGAGCGCCGCCCGCCCCGCAGCCAAGGCCTCCTCTTTCTCGGAAGGCCGGGCCGGCGCGGGTTGGGAGAAGGCACAGCAGGCCGTCGCGACAACCATCGCGAGGCTCAGCAGCAATAGGCTGGACGCCGAAGTTCTCACGGCTTTTTCAGCACCTCCGCCAGGTAGCGGCCGGTGTGGGAAGTCGCGGATGCCGCCACCTGCTCCGGCGTACCCACCGCCACAATCCGTCCTCCAGCATCGCCACCTTCCGGGCCGAGATCAATCACGTAATCCGCAGTCTTGATCACGTCGAGGTTGTGCTCGATCACCACCAGCGTATTTCCCGCGTCGCGCAGCCGTTCGAGCACTTGCAGCAGCCGGTGCACGTCCGCAAAATGCAGCCCCGTGGTCGGCTCGTCCAACAGGTACAGCGTTCGCCCCGTGCCCTTCTTGCTCAACTCCGACGAAAGCTTCACGCGCTGCGCCTCACCACCCGACAACGTCGTCGCCGGCTGCCCCAGTTGCAGGTAGCCGAGCCCGACTTCGGACAGCGTCCGCAGCTTCCGCTCAATGCCCGGCACCATCCGGAAAAACTCGAGCGATTCGTCGATCGTCATCGACAGCACTTCCGCGATGTTGCGCCCGTTGTAGCGCACCTCCAGCGTCTCGCGATTGTAACGCTGACCGCGACACTGCTCGCACGTGACGTAGACATCGGGCAGAAAATGCATTTCGATCCGCAGGATGCCGTCGCCCTTGCATGTCTCGCACCGGCCACCCTTGACATTGAAACTGTAGCGGCCCGGTCCGAAACCACGGACGCGCGATGACGGCAGTTGCGCAAAGAGGTCACGGATGAGCGAAAATGCGCCGGTATACGTCGCCGGATTGCTCCGCGGCGTGCGGCCGATCGGCGCCTGGTCGATCACGATAACCTTGTCGAGATGATCCATCCCGACGATCTTCTTGTGCTTCCCGGGCCGGTCCTTCGCACCGTAGAACTTGCGGAACAGCGCCCGTCGCAGAATCTCGTCCACCAACGTACTCTTGCCGCTGCCCGATACGCCGGTGACGCACACCATCAACCCAAGCGGAATGCGGACGTCGATCCCCTTCAGGTTGTTCTCCGCAGCACCGAGGATGTCCAGGAACTCGCCCGACGACTTGTGCCGCCTCGCGGGAATCTCGATCTCCACCTCGCGGTTCAAATACCGCGCCGTCAGCGACCGCTTGTTCGTCAACAGTTCCGGCACCGCTCCGGCATAGACCACCTCGCCGCCATGCCGCCCCGCCCCCGGCCCGAGATCGATCACGTAATCCGCCTCGCGGATCGTCTGCTCGTCGTGCTCGACCACAATGACCGTGTTGCCGAGATTGCGCAGCCCCTTCAGCGTTTCGATCAGCTTGAGATTGTCGCGCTGATGCAATCCGATGCTCGGTTCGTCCAGCACGTAAAGCACGCCCACCAGCCCGGCCCCGACCTGTGTCGCCAGCCGGATGCGCTGCGCCTCGCCGCCGGAAAGCGTACCGCTCTCGCGGTCCAACGTCAGGTAGTCCAACCCCACGTTGATCATAAACTGCAGCCGCTGGGTGATCTCCTTCACCACTTCGCGCGCAATCTGCTGCTCCTGTTCCGTCAGCGGCAGTTGCTGCATGAACTCCGCCGCGCGCGCGATCGACATCCCCGTCAGTTCGACAATCGACTTCCCGCCGACGCGTACCGCCAGCGCTTCCGGCTTCAGGCGTGCGCCGTGGCAACCCGTGCAGGGCTGGCGGCTCATGAAGCCCGTAAACTTCTGCCGCATGTAATCGCTGTCCGTATGCTCGTAGCGGCGCTTGAGATTTGGGATCACGCCTTCGAACGGCTTGGCGTACTTGTGATAGGCCCCGCCGCGCCAGAAACCGAACTCCAGTTCCTCCTCGCCCGAGCCGTACATCAGCACCTTGCGGAAAGCGGCCGGCAAGTCGCAGTACTTCGTCTCCATCTCCACGCCGAAATGCTTCGCCACCGCGCGCAACATCCCTTTGAAGTAGATGGCCGTCCGCCGCCCTCCGCCCTTCCACGCACGCACCGCGCCATCGTCCAACGTCAGGTCCTGATCGGGCACGATGAGGTCCTCGTCGAACACCAGCATCGTCCCCAACCCGAGACAGGTTGGGCATGCACCGTAGGGACTGTTGAAGGAAAAATGCCGCGCGCTCAGCGTGTCGAAACTGATGCCGCAATGGGCACACGCGTTCTTCTCGGAGTACACCTTCTCCGCCCACACCTCGGTGGAGCCCTGCTGCGTCAACGCCAGCAGCGTGCCCTCGCCGTGCCGCAGCGCAAGTTCGACGGAGTCGGTGAGCCGCGTGCGAATCTTGTCATTCAGCACCAGCCGGTCGACCACGATATCGATGGAGTGTTTCTTCTTCTTGTCCAGCTTCGGCACGTCATCGATATCCACCAACTCGCCGTCCACGCGCACGCGGACGAAGCCCTGCTTGCGAATCGCCTCCAGGATTTCCGCATGCTCGCCCTTCCGGCCCTGCACCACGGGCGCCAACAACGCGAGCCGCGTCGGCTTCGGCAATGCCATGAGTTGGTCGACAATTCCCTCCGCGCTCTGGCGGGCAATCGGCCGGCCGCACTGATAGCAGTGAACACGCCCGATGCTGGCGTAAAGGAGACGCAGGTAATCGTGAATTTCGGTGGTCGTGGCCACGATCGATCGCGGGTTGGACCCGGCCGTCCGCTGCTCGATGGCGATCGCGGGCGAAAGCCCTTCGATGTGATCCACATCCGGCTTCTGCATCTGCTCGAGGAACTGCCGGGCGTAAGCAGAAAGGCTCTCAACGTACTTCCGCTGGCCCTCGGCATAGATGGTGTCGAACGCGAGCGACGACTTCCCGGACCCGCTGAGGCCGGTGATCACCGTCAGCGTATTCCGGGGAATCGCTACGGTAATACCCTTCAGGTTGTGCTCGCGCGCCCCTGAAACAGTTATATAATTAAGTCTTTGCTTATACTCTTCCATATGCGCCCATGAAACTGGTGTCGCCTACGCTCTCGATGACCACCATCGCCAAAACAGCCGATAGCCCGAACTCGTCATTATGCTTGTTTCCGCCGAAGATTCAAACGCTGTTTATTATGGGCAAACGCTCCCCCACCCGACGCAGGACTGAAGTTTCTAAATCCAGCTTTAATTTCTGGGCAAAGTGACCCACGGCTAAGGCGATTTGTGCTTCATGCCGAGGGGGAGTTGTGCTATGGGTCAAACGGCTTTTTGTACGTTACCATTTTATGGATGCTAACCGAAGGGGTGGAACATGATTACTCTGCGACACGTGACGATTCACAAGTTCAAATGCTTCGAGTCCGCACAAGACTTCGACGTTCATCCGAAAGTCACGGTGTTGGTGGGCAAGAACGAATCGGGCAAAACTACCGTCTTGGAGGCAATAGCGAAGTCCAATTACTTCGTCGATGATAAAGACTTCAAGTTCGAGCCGATACTCGACTATCCAAGGAAAGAAAAAAAGAAATATGACAAGGCAGGACAAGTCGGTACGGTTATCACCTGCTCGTATGAAATCTCCAAAGAACTTCTGGCGGAGATTGCTAAGGACTTAGGGCAGAACGTGTTCACCGAGGCGGAGTTTCGTTATTCGAGGAAGTACGACAACAACGCTACGTGGGAAGGCGTCTCCGTTGACTTGAAGGCTTTCTTTGATGGGAAGTTTCTTTCCCACTCCGTTACGGATGATGCATTCAAGGCAAAGATTCTCTCCGTGCGAGACCTTGCCGCATTACGCACCATAGCGAAGGATCATCCCGACGAGCCCTTCAAGAGCTTTATCAATCATCTGGAGAAGTACTTCCAAAACGAGTATCGCTGGGCTAACCCCATTGAAGAGTATGTTGCGAGACTGTGGATAAAACCGAGACTGCCGAAGCTCATCTACTATTCCGACTACTACGCTCTGCCTTCCCGAATCAATCTTCAGGATCTGCAAAATGGCAGCTTGGAAGACGCAGGCTCAACCAAGACCGCAAAGGCTCTGCTCGAACTAGCAGACATTAACCTTTCGCAGCTGGTAAGTTCGACCAGCTTCGAGAACTACATTGCTGAACTCGAAGCAACTGCGAATGAGATAACGCAACAGTTGTTCCAGTACTGGACGACCAACAAAGATCTTCGCATTCGCTTTCAGATCGACAAGCAAATGCGAAATGGACAACTGACGCCGATCCTCGATATCCGTGTTGAGGATTTGAAGCACATGGTATCCCTCCCATTGCGTAGCCGGAGCAAGGGCTTCAACTGGTTCTTCTCGTTCATCGTCTGGTTTAGCAAGATTCAGGAAGACAAGAAAGCCGACTATATCCTGTTACTCGATGAGCCCGGCTTGAATCTTCATGCATCCGCTCAGGACGACTTATTGAAGTTTATCGAAGTTTTGGCGCAGGATTATCAAATCCTGTTCACGACGCACTCTCCATTCATGATCGACTCGAATCACCTAGATAGGGTCAGAACCGTGTTTGGTGACGAACAGGGCACGACGATTTCAGACAGCCTTCAGGAACGAGACCCCGACACGCTATTTCCTCTACAAGCAGCTCTCGGATACGACATCGCACAAAATCTCTTTATCTCAAAGCACAACCTGCTTGTGGAAGGTGCCTCCGACTTGCTCTACCTAAGCCTGATGAGCGCCGTTCTGACGGGCATGGGGCGCAAGGGGCTGGACGACGGGATCACCATTGTGCCCGTTGGAGGTCTGGACAAAGTTGCAACATTCATAGCATTGCTAAAGGGAAACAAACTTAAAGTGGCATGTCTGCTGGATTCCTTCAGTGATCAGGCTGGTAAACAAAGGCTCGACGATCTCATCCGAAAGAAAATCATCAAACAGAACAACATCCACTTCTGCCACGAGTTCGCACAGA
>ERZ795056.417-NODE-417-length-54363-cov-19.801687_pt1 | contig 54363 bp, 47 predicted proteins | sample MGYA00375140_ERZ795056 | MGnify/ENA primary metagenome ERZ795056 (study PRJEB30185, sample SAMN05720227) | activated sludge metagenome | isolation source: Anaerobic digester | place: USA | collected 2015-03-09 ...
CGGGCGCGTCGCGGCACCTGCCGGGAACGCCCAAGGGCAAGACGCCGACCTTCGAAGTTCTCCAGCGCAAGGCCATCGAGCCCAGCGAAGCGGAACTCGAAGCCAATCCGCGGTCACGTTCGGCGCGTCTGCGCTGGGCGCTGCGGACCGAGGCGCCGTCGTGGGACGCTCCTCCCGATGAGGGGTTCCGACTGCCGGGGCTGAAACAGCTTGAAGGAGTTGCGTGATGCGGAAGCTCGCGATCATAGGCGCTTTCATCGTCGTCGTGCTGGCGGTTGCGGTCTATCGCGCCAAGCTGGGCGCCGAGGAGACGCAGGGCGAGATCGATACGCTGAAGACGGAGGCCGCTTCGATCGGCAAGGACATCGCGGTGATGAAGGCCGAGGAAGCGTATCTGACGCGGCCTGAACGCATCGGGCCGATCGCGCGCCAGAAGCTCGGGCTCGAGCAGGCGAAGCCGGACCAGTACACGGCGAGCGAAGCTCTGTCGCGGCGGCTGGGCGAGGAGCGACTGACGTTGCCGCCGGTTGAGGAAGCGTCGCCGACGTCGGCGCCGATCACCAGGGATTCCGGGAAAGAGGTGAAGCCGCAATAATGCTGTCGTTCGACCGCCCTCAGGAGGACGTCTGGGGTCCACGCCGCGCTCGCATGATTGCGGGCGTGCTGGCTGTGGTCTTCACCGTCATCGTGGGACGGTCGGCGTATGTTGCGTTCAACGGGCCGGAGAAGGCCGAGAGCGGCATGCGCTCGGCGGCGGCAGTCGCGGCGACGCGGCGGGCGGACATTGTCGATCGCAAGGGCGAATTGCTGGCGACGACTGTGCCGGGCTGGTCGCTGGCGGCGAACCCGAGCGCGATCTGGGATGCGGGCGAAGTGGCGCGCGATCTCAAGACGGTGCTGCCAAAGCTCGACCTGATCGGGTTGACGGCGCAGCTGTCGGACAAGAAGCGCCAGTTCATCTGGGTGCAGCGCGGGCTGTCGCAGGAAGAGAAGGACGCTGTGTTCGGTCTTGGCGTCGAAGGCCTGCAGTTCGTGGAGGAAGCGCGGCGCGTCTATCCGCGTGGGCGGCTGGCGGGGCATTTCCTCGGCTACACCAATATCGATGGCGATGGGCTGGAAGGCTCGGAGCTGGCGTTCGATGCGCAGCTCAAGCAGGGCGGCGAGCCGCTGAAGCTGACGCTGGATGCGAGCGTGCAGTTCGTCGTCGAGGACGAGCTGGAGAAAGCCTTCGCCGATTTCGACATGAAGGGCGGGGTGGGAATTGTCGTCGATACGCATAGCGGTGCGGTACGGGCGGTGGCGTCGTGGCCGGCGATCGATCCGAACCGGCGCGGGGATTTCAGCGCGGACATGCGCTCCAACCGCGCGCTCAATTCGCGGTTCGAGCTGGGCTCGATCTATAAGCCGCTGACGGTGGCGGCGGCGATGGATGCGGGCGTGCTGACGCCGCAGGACAGGTTTGACGTGTCGGCGCCGGTGAAGATCGGCGCGGCGCTGGTGAAGGATCTGCATCCTCTGCCGAATGCCAGGTCGGTGACGGCGGGCGATATCCTGGCGCACTCTTCCAACATCGGCACGGCGCTGATTGCGCAGCGGATGGGCGTGGAGCGGCAGAAGAATTTCCTGCGCAGCGTTCACCTGCTGGGCGGGCAGAGCCATGTCGGGCCGCAGACGGCTTCGCCGCTGACGCCGGAAGTCTGGGATGCGACGGCGATGGCGACGGTGAGCTATGGCCACGGCATTTCGGTGAGCCCCCTGGCGTTCGCGATGACCTACACGGCGTTTGGCAATGGCGGGAATTATGTCTCGCCGGTGTTCGTCGAGCCGGTCGATGCGGAGAAGGTCGACAAGGCGCAGGTGATGTCGCCCGACACGGCGGCCAAGGTTCTGGGCATGCTGCGCGAAGTGGTTACGCGCGGTTCGGGCAAGAATGCTGACGCGCAGGGTTATGAAGTTGCGGGCAAGACCGGCACGGCGGAAAAACCGGGACCGGATGGGTACGATCCGAACAAGAACATCACGTCGTTCGCCGCCGTTTTCCCGGCGTCCCGCCCTCAATTTGTCGTCCTTGTTGTTCTCGATGAAGCCCAGCCCAGAACGGGTGACCAACGCACGGCCTCCTACACGGCGGCCTCGATCGCAGGAAAAGTGATCGCGCGTGCGGCGCCGCTTCTGGACGTGCGGCCAGTGCTTGGCGCTTCCAAGGTGGAAGCGGCGAGCCTGCGCGTTTCGGAGGCGACTACGCCATGAAGCTCGATCAGCTCGTTCCGGGCGCTCCTTCGATAGAGATCACCGGCATCACGGCTGACAGCCGCAAGGTGAAGCCCGGCTTCCTGTTCGCGGCGCTGCAAGGCGTGGCGAAGGATGGGCGTGATTATATCGATGGCGCAATCAAGATGGGCGCGGTTGCCGTGCTGACCGACAATCGCCCGGGCGAGTGGAGCGTGCCGGCAGTGAAATCGGTCGAGGCGCGTCTGGCGCTCGCGACGGCGGCGGCGGCGTTCTATTCGCAGCAGCCCGCAACGGTCGCGGCGGTGACGGGCACCAACGGCAAAAGCTCGACCGTGGATTTCCTTCGCCAGATCTGGGCGAACATGGGCCGCAAGGCCGCGTCGATGGGTACGCTTGGCGCGATCGGGCCGTCGGGGTCCATCGACCTTGGCCACACGACGCCCGATCCGGTGATGATCCATGAGACGCTGGCCAAACTGGCCGGCGAAGGCGTGACGCATGCCGCGATGGAAGCATCGAGCCATGGCCTCGCGCAATATCGCCTGCATGGCGTGAAGCTGTCGGCGGGCGCGTTCACGAACCTGACGCAGGATCACCTCGACTATCACGCTGACTTCAATGACTACCGCAAGGCCAAGATGAAGCTGTTCTCGGAACTGCTTCCCAAGGGCGCGCCTGCGGTGATCAACGCAGACAGCCCGGAGCTGGAGGCTTTCGAGGCGGTGGCGAAAGCCGCTGGTCTGAAGCCTTTCACCGTCGGCTGGCGCGGACGCGATCTGCGCATCGCTGAAGCCCTGCCGCGCGGCACGGGGCAGGACCTTGTGATCCAGTGGGGCGAGGGGCCCAGCGCGGGCAATGAGCGCAAGGTTCACCTGCCGCTGATCGGCGAATTCCAGGCGCTCAATGCTCTGTGCGCCGCCGGCATCGCGATGGCGCTGGGCGATGATCCGAATAAGGTGCTCGACGGGCTCGAAGTGCTGACCGGCGTGCATGGCAGGCTTGAGCTGGTCGGGCAGACAGCGACCAAGGCGCCGGTGTTTGTTGATTACGCACACACGCCGGATGGCCTGAATGTGTTGCTGCGCGCGGCGCGGCCGCATGTGCGCGGCAAGCTGATCGTGGTGTTCGGCTGCGGCGGTGATCGCGACGCGACCAAGCGGCCGATCATGGGCGATGTGGCGCGGCGGCTGGCCGACGAGGTCATCATCACGGACGACAATCCGCGCTCGGAAGAGCCCGCAACGATCCGCGCGGCTATCCGCAAGGGCGTGCCGGAAGCCAGCGAGATTGGCGATCGCGGCGCGGCGATCAATGAAGGCGTGCGCCGCCTGAAGGCCGGCGATGCGTTGCTGATCGCGGGCAAGGGGCATGAGACCGGCCAGATCGTGAAGGGCGTCACGATCCCGTTCTCGGACTTTGATGTTGCCCGCGCGGCGCTGGACGAAGTGGGAGGGTCGCATGGTTGATCCGAACCCGAGCCCGCTGTGGACATCCGAAGAGGCCGCGGCCGCAACTGACGGCAAGGCGCTCGGTACGTGGGCGATCAATGGCATTTCGATCGACACGCGCTCGCTGAAGCCGGGCGACCTGTTCGTGGCGCTGAAGGATGTGCGCGACGGGCATGACTTCGTGGCGAATGCATTCTCGGCGGGCGCGGAGGCGGCGCTTGTCTCGCGCGATGTCCTCGGCGGGCATCCGGGGTTGATGGTGCATGACGTGCTGCACGGTCTCGAGAAGCTCGGGCTGGCGGCGCGGACGCGGAATTCGGGCGTGATCTCGGCAATCACGGGTTCTGTCGGCAAGACGTCGGTGAAGGAGATGCTGGCGCGCATTTTCCGCGCAGCGGGCCGGGCGCACTGGTCTGACAAGTCGTTCAACAATCACTGGGGCGTGCCTCTGACGCTGGCGCGGATGCCGCGCGAGACGGAGCGCGCGATCTTCGAGATCGGCATGAACACGCCGGGCGAGATCGGTCCGCGGTCGCTGATGGTGCGTCCGCACATCTCGATGATTACGCGGGTTGCTCCCGCGCACCTGCAGGGCATGGGCTCTGTCGATGCGGTAGCCGACGAAAAAGGCCAGATTTTTGCGGGGCTTGAGCCCGGCGGCACGGCTATCCTGCCGGAGAAGGACTATTTCTTCGCCAAGCTGAAGCGCCATGCCGAGACGCTGCAGCCGACGGCGGACCTGCTGACGTATGGCGGCGCGCGCGGACCGGCGAGCGCGACGCCTGTGACCTACGAGACGGACGGGCTCACCTCCCGGATCGCGATCGATGTGATGGGCGATCTGGTGATCGTGAAGCTCGATGCGGTGGGCGAGCACTGGGCGGCGAACGCTGCGCTGGCGATTCTTGCGGCCGTCGTGGCGGGCGTGCCGCCGCATCAAGCGGCCGAAGCGCTGTCGGGTTATGCGCCTCCCGCTGGCAGGGGCGTCGCCGAGACGCTGAAGCTGGCGAATGGCGGCGAGGCGACGCTGGTCGATGACGCCTACAACGCCAACCCGGAATCGATGCGCGCGGCCATTGAGGGTCTGGCCCGGCGGCCGGGGCGGAAGATCGTTGCGCTTGGCGAGATGCGCGAGCTGGGCGATGGCAGCGCGGCGCTGCATGCTGGGCTCGCAACGTCGATCATCGCGGCGAAGGTTTCGGCAGCCGTTCTTTCCGGTGGTGAGATGAAACATCTCGCGGATGCACTGACGGCCCGCGACCAATCGATGCGAGTCGTTCATGTCACAGGTCCGGCGGAAGCGGCCGAACAGGTGAAAAGCTGGTTAGAACCGGGGGATGCGGTCTTGATCAAAGGCTCGAATGCATCCGGCATGGCGAAGGTGGGAACGGCGCTCAGACAGATGAGCGAAAGCGCCGCCTCCTCGCAGAAAGCGTCAGGGGCGTAGCATGCTGTACGAACTCCTATCGCCCTATCAGGGCGCGATGAACCTTTTCAGTTTCATCACCTTCCGCGTGGCGCTTGCGCTTGCGACGGGGTTGATCCTGACGATGCTGTTTGGCGCCCCGATGATCGCGTGGCTGCGCGCGCGGCAGGGCAAGGGTCAACCGATCCGCGCCGACGGCCCGGAGAGCCACCAGTCGAAAAAAGGCACGCCCACGATGGGCGGCTTCCTGATCCTGTTCGGCCTTCTTTCGGGCACGCTGTTCTGGGGCGATCTCAAGAACCAGTACATCTGGATCGTGCTGTTCGTGACGATCGGCTTTTGCGGCGTTGGCTTCATCGACGATTACCAGAAGGTCACGAAGAAGGGCACGGCGGGCCTGTCGGGCAAGGTGCGGCTCCTGATGGAGTTCGTGATCGCCGGCGTCGCGGTGTTCTGGGTCTCGCACTACGCGCAGGAGACGACGGCGGCGGCGCTGGCGAGCGGCGCGCTGGCGGCGGCGCCGCAGCCGGGCTTCGCGACGGGTCTGGCGCTACCATTCCTGAAAGACTTCATGTTTGACCTGACGATCTATGGCTTCATCGCGTTCGGCGCGTTCGTGATCGTGGGTGCGGGCAACGCGGTGAACTTCACGGATGGTCTTGATGGTCTCGCCATCGGGCCGGTGATGATCGCGGGCGCGACGTTCGGTTTCATCGCCTATGCGACGGGAACGCCGCGCTTTGCCGACTACCTGCTGCTGACGCCGACGCCGGGAACGGCGGAGCTGGCCGTCGTGATGGGCGCGCTGGTGGGCGGGGGGCTTGGGTTCCTCTGGTACAATGCGCCGCCTGCGAAGGTGTTCATGGGTGACACGGGATCGCTGGCGCTGGGCGGGTGTCTCGGCGCGATGGCGGTGTGCGTGAAGCACGAGATGGTGCTCGCGATCGTCGGCGGCCTGTTCCTGTTCGAGGCGCTGTCGGTGATCATCCAGGTCCTGTACTTCAAGGCGACGGGCAAGCGCTTCTTCAAGATGGCGCCCATCCACCACCACTTCGAGAAGCTGGGTTGGTCGGAACCGACCGTGGTTATCCGCTTCTGGATCATCGCTTTCCTGCTGGCGCTTGCCGGCCTTGCCACCCTGCGTCTGAGGTGAGGCCAGCTTGATCCCCGTCCGCACATTCGAGGGAAAGGAAGTCGCCGTACTGGGCCTTGGCAGGTCCGGTATTGCGACGGCGCGCGCCCTCATGGCCGGCGGCGCACGCGTGTGTGCGTGGGACGAGAACGAGGCTGCGCGCAAGGCGGCCGAAGCGGCCGGCGTGCCGCTGGTCGATCTGAACCGGCGCGACTGGCAGAATTTCGCGGCGCTGGTTCTCTCGCCGGGCATTCCGCTGAAATTCCCCGAGCCGCATCGCTTCGTGCGCATGGCGCAGATGGTGGGCGTGCCGGTGATCGGCGACATGGAGCTGTTCGCGCGGGCCGTGAACGAGCTGAAGGATTTCGAGCGGCCGCGCATTGTCGGCATCACGGGCACGAACGGGAAGTCGACCACGACGGCGCTGGTCGGGCACATCCTGAAGGCTTGCGGCAAGGATGTGCGGGTTGGTGGCAATATCGGCGTGGGCGTGCTCGATCTCGAGCGGCTGCACGGCGCGGCGATCTATGTGCTGGAGCTGTCGAGCTATCAGCTTGATCTGGCCGAGAGCCTGCGCTGCGACGTTGCGGTGATGCTGAATATCTCGCCGGACCATCTGACGCGTCATGGCGGGATGGATGGCTATGTCGGCGCCAAGCGGCGAATCTTCCGCAATCAGGGGCCTGAGGATTACGCAATCATCGGCGTGGACGACACGCGCTCTGGCGTGATGGCGACGCAGCTGTCGTGCGAGGGGCTGCGCCGCGTGGTTCCGGTGTCGGCGGAGTATGGACTGGGGCGCGGCGTTGCTGTGCTGAATGGCCTGCTGCAGGATTCGATGTCGGGCCGGGCGGAGCATCCGGTCGATATCCTGCGCGCCAAGGCGCTGCCGGGTCGTCACAACCACCAGAACATTGCCGCCGCCTATGCTGCTTGCCGCGCGCTGGGACTGGAGGCGAGCGACATCATCGCTGCTATCGAGACCTTCCCCGGCCTGCCGCACAGGCTGGAGACGATCGGAACGATCCAGGGCGTGCGCTTCGTGAACGACTCGAAAGCCACCAACGCGCAGGCGGCCGAGCAGGCGATCCGCGCTTTCCCGAATGCGTGGTGGATCGTCGGCGGCCGTCCGAAGGAAGAGGGGATCGACGACCTCGCGCCGCTCTTCGGACAGATCAAGAAGGCTTATCTTATCGGCGAGTCCACCGAGGCGTTCGCACGGACGCTGACGGGCAAGCTGGATCATGTGAAGTGCCGCACGCTGGATGTGGCTGTGAGCCAAGCGTTTGACGATGCGCGGGCCTCGGGCATCGAGGGCGCTGTCGTTCTGTTTGCGCCTGCGTGTGCGAGCTTCGATCAGTTCAAGGACTTCGAACAGCGTGGGTTGGCGTTCCGGCAAGAGGCCGCCAAGCTGGTGAAGCGGCGCACGACGACCGAACCGGCGTGATGCGATGCAGGTCTTCCGCAGGTCCGACAGATCGCCCCTCGCCGAATGGTGGCGCACGGTCGACAAGGGGCTGATCGCAGCCGCCCTGATCCTGTTGGGTGCGGGCCTTGTGCTTTCGCTGGCGGCGGGTCCCGCGGCGGCGAGCCGGATCGGGTATGACGATCCATTCCATTTTGTTTACAGGCAGGTGGTGTTCGCGGTCGCATCGGCAGGTGTGCTGGTTGCGTCGTCGACGCTGAACGAGATGTGGGCGCGGCGCGTGTGCGCCATCCTGTTCGTGATCTGCTTCTTCATGATGGCGGCGTTGCTGATGTTCGGCCACGAGGCCAAGGGCGCTACACGCTGGATCCGCTTCTGGGGCACGACATTCCAGCCATCCGAGATCATCAAGCCGGCGCTCATCGTGCTGTCGGCGTGGTTGCTGGCGCAGCGCGAGAAGTTTCCGAGCGGGCCGTGGGCGGTGATTGCGTTTGCGTTCTATGCGGTGACGGTCGGCCTGCTGCTGCTGCAACCCGATGTTGGCCAGTCCGCGCTGCTGACGGTGGGCTTTGTCATCGTGTTCTTCATTTCGGGCCTGCCTTGGCTGTGGGCTTCGGGCTTCGTCGTGGGCGGCGCGGGATTGGGCTGGAGCCTCTACACGCTGCTGCCGCACGTTCGGCAGCGCGTGGATTCGTTCCTCAATCCGACACAGAACGACACCTACCAGATCGACCGGGCGCGCGAAGCGATCGAGCGGGGCGGGCTGTTCGGTGTGGGGCCTGGCGAGGGCACGGTGAAGCGTGTGCTGCCGGATGCGCATACCGACTTTGTCTATTCCGTCGCGGGCGAGGAGTTCGGCCTCATCATGCTGGCGCTGCTGACGCTGATGTTCGCGGTCATTTCGATCAAGGGCGTGATGGACGCGTCCAAACATCAGGACACGTATCGCCGCGCCGCAGGCGTTGGCCTTTATGCGATCTTTGGCCTGCAGGCTGCGGTGAACATGGCGGTGAACCTGTCGCTGATCCCGCCCAAAGGCATGACGCTGCCACTCGTTTCGTCAGGCGGATCATCGCTTCTTGGCAGTGCGCTGACGCTTGGCCTTGCTTTGGCCTTAACAAGAAAACAGCCTGAATCCTCCCTCGCTCACCTGAGACACGCATGACCTCTTCCTCCACCAAGCCACTGGTCGTCATCGCGGCGGGCGGCACGGGCGGCCACATGTTTCCCGCGCAGGCTTTTGCGGACGAGATGCGCGCGCGCGGATGGACGATCGCGCTGGTGACGGACGAGCGCGGCAAGAAGTACGCGACCAACTTCCCGGCGGACTGGCGCCTGGAAGTCGATGCGGCGACGTTCGGATCGAAGATGCCGCACAAGCTGCTCGCGTCTGCGCTGAAGCTGCGCAAGGGCACGACAGAGGCGCGCAAGAATTTCGAGAAGACGAAGCCGTCGCTGATTGCGGGCTTCGGCGGGTATCCGTCTTATCCCTCGTTGTCGGCGGCGCGGTCGCTTGGCCTGCCGATCATCATCCACGAGCAGAACTCCGTGCTTGGCCGGGTGAACCGGCTGTTTGCGAAGACGGCAAAGTTTGTCGCCTGCGGATTCGACCGGCTCGACCGTCTTCCGCTGGCGGCGGAGGATCGCAAGAGGGTTGTCGGCAATCCGGTGCGCAATCCGATCAAGGCGGTGCGTGACAAGCCGTATCCTGAACTGAGCGATACCGGGCCGCTGAACATCCTCGTCACGGGCGGCAGCCAAGGGGCGCGTCTGTTCGGCGTGATCATACCAGAAGCGATCGCGTCGCTGCCGGAAGCGCAGCGTGCGCGGCTGACGGTGGTGCAGCAGGCGCGCGAGGAGCAGCTTGAAGCTGTGCGCGCCGCTTATCGCGCTGCCGGCGTCAAGCACACGGTGGAGTCCTTCTTCTCCGACATGCAGGATCGTTTGGCGGCGGCGCATCTGGTCATCGCGCGTTCGGGCGCCGGCACGGTGACGGAGCTGGCGGTGGCGGGGCGCCCCGCGATCCTGATCCCACTAGGCATTGCCATGGACGACCACCAGACCGCCAATGCCGAGGGCATGGTGACGGGAGCGGCCGCAGATGTGGTGCCGGAGCCGGTGTTTACCGTGGAAACTTTCACGCCGCTGTTGCTGGAGCGTATTTCCAACGCAGGCGTCCTGAAGGCGCGGGCCAAGGCGGCTTGGCAATTGGGAAAGCCTAACGCGGCGCGCGAGCTCGCTGACCTAGCCGAGCAGGCTGCAGGCGTTAAGGCCAGCTGACAGGCCGGCCACTTCCTAAGCAAAACGCCCGGCCTGTGGGCCGGGCGATTGGCGATCGGTGAAGTCTATTGCTGCGGGATCGGCGCAGGGGGCGGGGTTGCCGGTTGGACCGGGACCGAGGTCCCGGGAGCCGGTGTTGTCGACGGGGCAGGCGTAGCCTGGACTCCAAGGTCACGCTGCGTGTCACGAACCTGGGCGCCAAGATCGTCAGCAGCGCGACCAAGCTGGTCCAGCTTTTCCTCTGCGACGTTGCGTTGCTGCTCAAGCTTGAGCTGAGCCTGTTGCGCGGCCACTGTGTCATCGCGCGTCTGATAGACGTAGAAGCCAAGGCCTACGACAGCGAGCATCAATACCAAAGTCAGAAGCATCAACGCGCCATTGCCACCGCGTTTGACGCGGACGACCTGCGGCGCCGGCTGTACCAGCTGGGGTGCGGGCTGCGCCACCGTGCGATGAACGACGGTGTCATGTGCCTCATCAAACGGTTCGGAACTCACGATCTTTCCGTCCGGCGCAACCTCCACGATGCGTTTCTCCGTTGGTCCTGCAGAACGCGGTTCGTTGCGGAATAAACCCATGGGAAGTCTCCTTCGGTGCAGCAACGCACAGGAGTCGGGCGATGTTCCCCTGGGAAGAGAGAACCGCGATCTTGCAGAGCATGCTGGCGGCGTGACAGGAAGGCAGTGCTAGATATGTGCACAGTCTGCTAGACCTTAACTCGGGCAAAATCTGGATGCGTAAGTCACTTCCTTTCGATACGGGCCCCGTCCACTTCGTGGGCATTGGCGGTATTGGCATGTCAGGCATTGCCGAGGTGATGCTGAACCTTGGCTATGATGTCTCGGGTTCCGACATCAAGGAGAACGCGAACGCGTCGCGGCTTGCCAAGCTGGGCGCGAAGATCATGATCGGGCACAAGGCCGAGAACATTGAAGGCGCGGGCGCGCTGGTGATCTCAACCGCGATTAAGAGCGGCAACCCGGAAGTGGATGCGGCGCGTCTTAAAGCCATTCCGGTTGTGCGGCGCGCGGACATGCTGGCCGAGCTGATCCGGTTGAAATGGACGGTCGCGATTGCTGGCACGCACGGCAAGACGACGACGACATCGATGGTTGCGGCTTTGCTCGATGGAGTTGGCCTAGACCCGACCGTGATCAATGGCGGCGTCATCAACGCCTATGCCTCGAACGCCAAGCTGGGACAGGGCGAGTGGATGGTGGTTGAGGCCGATGAGAGCGACGGCACATTCACCAAGCTGCGCCCGACGGTTGCGATCGTAACCAACATCGATCCGGAGCACATGGATCATTACGGCTCGATGGAAGCGCTGCGGAAGGGCTTCGATACGTTCGTCGAGAACCTGCCTTTCTATGGCTTCGCTGTTCTGTGCGCGGATCATCCTGAAGTGCAGGCGCTGGCCTCGCGTATTCCTGACCGCCGCCGCATCACTTACGGTTTCAACCCGCAGTCCGATCTGTGGGCGGTCAATGTGCGCTCTGAGGCTGAGGGTTCGACCTTCGATCTCGTACTGCGTTCGCGGGGGGCTACGGATCAGACGCGGTGGGTTGGCCTGAAGCTTCCGATGGCGGGGCGGCACAACGTGCAGAACTCGCTGGCCGCGATCGGCGTGGCGCGGGAACTGGGCGGCACGGAAGAGCAGATCCGCGCGGCGTTGTCGAAGTTCGGCGGCGTGAAGCGGCGGTTCACGCCGGTGGGCGAGTGGGGCAAGGTCAAGATCATCGACGACTATGGCCACCACCCGGTGGAGATCGCCGCCGTGCTGCGCGCCGCGCGCGATGTGCAGGGCCGCGATAAGCGCGTGATCGCCGTGGTGCAGCCGCACCGCTATACGCGCCTGCGCGACCTGTTCGAGCAGTTTTCGACCTGCTTCAACGATGCGGACGATGTGATCATCGCGCCGGTCTATGCAGCGGGCGAGCAGCCGATAGACGGCGTCAACCACGAGACGCTGGTGAAGGGCCTCATCAATCACGGCCACCGTTCAGCGCGGCCGATTGACGGGCTGGGAAGCCTCGCCGCCGAGATCAGGAACGCCGTAAAAACTGGCGACGAAATGGTTGTCTGCCTGGGCGCGGGCGACATCACATCCTACGCGAACTCTCTCGCGGATGACCTGAAAGCTCTGAAGGGCTGAGCGACGGAACTCCGGTTCCTGCGCGTTCTCCGCTTGTTGAACGGGCCGGGTCTTGTGCCGCGCGTGCCGCGACGGCAAAGAAAGGCGCAATACAAGCGCCGCAAAGGCCAGCAGGTTTCGGGGAGAGAGTATATGCGCGGATCGTTGTTGATCGGAGCCGGGCTTCTGGCGCTTGGGCTGGCGGTTGCGCCGTCGGCTCTGGCGCAGGCTGGCTACACGCCGCCGAAGACCAGCTGGGGCGTGCCGGACCTGCAGGGCAACTGGACCAACGCGTCGATCACCAAGATGACGCGACCGGCCGGTATCGAAGCGCTCGTGCTCACGGCGGAGCAGGCGAAGAAGCTTGAGGACGGCGATTACAACAACATCCGCACGCGCGAGGAACTGAAGCCCACCAACCAGACGGAGGGCGCGCCAGAGAAGGGCAAGCCGTTGCCGCCGGTCGGGAACTACAACGCCGTGTGGGTTGATCCGGGTGCGCATGTGGCGGTGGTCAATGGCGAACTGCGCTCGTCATGGATCACGGAGCCAGCGAACGGAAAGATTCCGTACAAGGCGGGCCGGGGTGGGGCGCGCTATGAAGGCCCGGTTGGCGGCAACGGCGCGACATCGGCGGCCGCAGCAGCTGCTGCTTCGCGCTCGTACGAGGGGCCTGAATCACGCAGCGTGGGCGAGCGTTGCATTGTCGGCTTCGGCAATACGGGCGGGCCGGTGATGAACAACGTGCTGTACAACAACACGTACCAGATTGTGCAGTCACCGGGGCACGCGATGATCCTTGTCGAGATGGTGCACGATGCGCGCATCATTCCGATCGTCGCTAGCAAGGCGGAGGCGAAGCACGATCCCGCCGGTATCAAGAAGTGGCTGGGCGACTCGGTCGGCTGGTATGAGGGCAACACGCTGGTGGTGGAAACGAAGCACGTTCACCCGCAGCAGCGCGGCTATGTTTCGGACGCGGGCAAGATGACAGAGCGATTCACGCGCACCGAAGATGGCGTGATCCTCTATCAGTTCGAGATCGATGATCCCGAGCAGTACAGCCAGGTCTGGAAGGGCGAGATGCCGATGCGCACCGCCACGGGAGCTGTTTACGAATATGCCTGCCATGAGGGGAATTATGGCCTGCTCGGCATTCTTGAAGGCGCGCGACAGCAGGAAAAACGCGGCGGAAAGCTCGAGCTGACGTCTGACGACGAAGGTTAACCGCCACACGGCGTCAACCGTTACAAGACAGCAAGGACGCGCCGAATTAGGATTTCGGCAACCTTGCGGGAGCTTTTCCTGTCAGCGTAGAAGGGGCGCGGGGCGCCTCGTTTGCAGATTTGATACGCATGAAGAAGTCCCACTCCCTTATCGCGCTCGGCGCTGGCGTCATGATCGCTCTTTCGGGCGGCGTGCTGCTTGCGAACTGGCGCATGGCGGAAGCGGCTGGCGGGCAGGTGCGGTTTGCGCGGCCGGACTATGAGATGGCGCGGCCGGCTGGCAGCGCGGCGATCGATCTGCAGAAATACGGCGTGCTTGGCGATGTGAAGCGTCTTGCCGGGCTGTCGAAGAATCTTGAAGCTTGCCACGACGCGCTCGCGGCGGCGGGCGTGGACTTCACTATCGCTCCGGCTGAGCATGATGGCGCGTGCGGCTACGACGAAGCCGTGGTCGTCGATGCGTCCATGTCCGACTGGAAGGCGCCGGACGCGATGCCGATGACGTGCGACCTCGCGGCGAAGATGCATCTGTGGGAACGTCACGTGGTGATCCCGGCGGCGGAGAAATATCTCGGCTCGCCGGTGAAGGAGATCAAGGCGTTCGGTTCGTTCCAGTGCCGCCGCGTGGCGGGGCATGACCGGCTTTCCGAACATGCATTCGCCAAGGCTGCGGATATCGCGGGCTTCGTTCTGGAAGACGGGCGCGAGATCAGCGTGCTGAAGGACTTCCGCAACAAGGGCGCGAAGGGCGATTTCCTGCGCGAGGTTCACGACCGGGCTTGCGGCCTGTTCGATGTGACGCTGGGGCCGGATTACAATGCCGACCATGCCAACCATTTCCATGTGGATGTCGGCGGGCAGTATTCCTGCCGCTAGTTTCTGGCCGCTAGCCTGAAAGCCTTGCGCGCGCTAGATCGGCAGGCATGAGCATTTTTCTCGACAGGCTTCCCAAGGTTCGCGGCAAACTGCTGGCGGATGAGGCGCTTGCGCCATTCACCTGGTTTCGCGTGGGCGGCGCGGCGGATGCGCTTTTCCTGCCGAAGGACGAGGCGGACCTCGCGGAGTTCCTGGCCAATCTCGATCCCATAATTCCGGTGACTGTGCTGGGCGCGGCGTCGAACGTGATCGTGCGCGATGGCGGGATACCGGGCGTTGTGGTGCGGCTGGGGCCGAGCTTCGGGAAGGTGGCGACGGACGGGCTGCGCGTGACGGCGGGCGCTGCTGCGCTGGATGCGCGCGTTTCGGTGGCGGCCGCGAATGCGGGGATTGCGGGGCTGGAGTTTTTCTCCGGCGTGCCGGGCACGATCGGCGGCGCGTTGCGGATGAATGCCGGCTGCTATGGCCGCGAGACGAAGGATGTTCTGGTAGAGGCGTATGCGCTGGACCGGGAGGGCACACGCGTGACGCTGAAGAATGCGGATTTCCATTTCAGCTATCGGCATACCGAGGCGAGCGAAGAGCTGATTTTCGTCGAGGCCCTGTTCGAGGGAACGCCGGATGAGCCGGCTGCGATCATCGAGCGGATCGAGGCGCTGAAGGCGCGGCGGGAAACGACGCAGCCGATCCGCGAGAAGACGGGCGGATCGACCTTTGCGAACCCTGATCCGCCAGGAACGCCGAACCAGCGGAGTTCTTGGAAGCTGATCGATGAGGCCGGGATGCGTGGGCATCGCCGGGGCGGGGCGCAGGTGAGCGAGCTGCATTGCAATTTCCTGCTGAATGTCGGCGACGCGACGGCAGCAGATATCGAAGGGCTGGGCGAGGAAGTGCGCGCGGCGGTGAAGGCGAAATCTGGCGTTGAACTGCGCTGGGAAATCAAGCGGATTGGTCGGCCGACGGTGGATGCGACGGCTGAGGGGTTTCTCGCGAAGGACGCGTGAGGGCGTTCCCGCAGGTGGAGCCTGCGAGGTGAGTGTGTGTGAAATCGGATTCTGGGTGTGAGGGAGGCCCGCGCGGTTGCGCGAAGAGGCCCCCTCCGTTTTGCGCGCAAGTGCGCGCAATCCACGTCCCCCACTCCTGCGGAGTGAGGAAGGCAATCTGGACGGCGAACAGGCCACGGTGCGTTGCCTCCACCATGCGGAGCATCGGCGAGGTGGATTGCAGCATAGCTGCAAGACGGAGGGGGCTCTGCTGCGCGCGCAGGCCTTCGGCGCGCTTTTGCGCGAGGCGTTCGTAGTCTTCGAAGCGCGTGACGAGACGGCGGAAACTGGTCCAGCAGGCTTGTGGCGTGCGACCTGAGCGGAATGCGGTGCGGTTCGGGGTGAAGTCCTTCGCACGCGAGCGGACGCCGATGATCTCGCAGGCTCTCAGATAGATCAGGAGGTCGAGCTTGGCGTGGGCGTCGGCGAGGCCGGCGGAGACGATGAGGCATTGATCCGGGTCGTCTTCCATCCGGATGATGGCTTCGTCGTTGTCGAAGAGGCGGAAGCCGGCGGCGATGATGTCGACGAGATTCGCCTCCACCGCCATGACGGGGCGGAGGCGCCAGAGAATCCAGAGGATGATCTGCGACAGCTCGAACATGCGCGGAGTATGCGCGCGGTTCGGGAGGGGTGTGGGTTGTGGTTCGGGTTATCCCCCAGCGGGAAGTGCTGGAGTCGTTGTGTTCGTCAGATTTTGCGGGGTGCTATCCCCCAATCTAACGTCGAAACTCTGCGGGTTCTGGCGGGGGGCTTACCCCCTCTCCCCCTTGTGGAGAGGGGAAGCAGCCGAGTGTGGTGGAGGGTGGCTCGCGGCTGCGAGAGTTAGCTCTCAGCTGGCGGCGTCGCGCGCAGTTCCAGCGCTTTTTCCACGGCGGCGTGGAAGAGGAGGGCGTCGCCTTTTCTTGAGGTGGTGTAGAGGGTGCGGGTTGCGCCGGCGGGGGAGCGGGCTGTCACGTGGTGGAGCCAGCTGTTGCGATAGAGAAGGACGCCGGCGGCCATTATGATGACGCCTGCGATCATCGCATAGAGAAACGACAGCGTGGCGAGATAGACGGCGGCGCCGACGATAGGGCCGAGGATGAGCAGCACCTTTGGCGCGAGGCTCATGCTGTGGTCGGCTTCGATGAAAGCTGTGCTGGCGATATCGGCGACTGGCATGGTCTTGCCGCCGGTCTGGATGGTCTGCGTTGTTACGCGAACCTTCGCGCCCCTGAGGATTTCGGTTTCCATAGGGGCGCGAAGTAGCTGAGGCGCGGTTACTTCGCCAGCGCCTTATAGACGAGTTGGGCGGATTCGCCGCGCACATCGATGCCGCCGGCGCCGGCGGGACCGCGGCGCTGGATCATGCCGACGAAGGCGAGGTTGTTGGACGGATCGACCCAGAACCAGGTGCCGTCGATGCCGAACCAGCTGAACGTGCCTTTGGGCTGGGGCGCTTTTTCGGTCGGGTCATTGACGACAACCATGCCGCCATAACCGAAGGCGCCGCCGCCGATGACGCCCTTCAGGTCACCGATGTGGTTCTGCATCATGTAGTTGACGGTTTCAGGCTTCAGGATGCGCTTGCCATCCAGCTCGCCCTTGTTGAGCAGCATCTGGGTGAAGCGGACATAGTCGTGCAGCGTGGAGACGAGACCACCGCCGCCGGATTCCGCCTGGCTGTTCGCCGTGTAGAAATCGTGGGTGAAGCTGTTCTTGTCTTCGAGGACGTCGAACGTGTTGGTCTTGGCGTTGCGGGCATAGACGGTGGCGACGCGCGGACGATCCTGTTCGGTGAGCCAGAAGCCGGTGTCTTTCATCGCGAGCGGGGCGAAGATGTTCTGTTCGAGATAGTCGCCGAATTTCTTGCCGGTGATCTTCTCGATGATGGCGCCCTGCAGGTCGACGACGATCGAATAGCTCCAGCGATTGCCGGGCTGGTCGAGCAGCGGGATCTGCGAAGTGCGTGTGACCAGCGCGGCGAGATCCTTCTCGTACATCGGATGCTTTTCGAGGAAGGCGCGATCGACCGCGTTGTTGGCTGAGAGGCCGTAACCGAAGCCGGCGGTGTGCGTCATGATCTCGTTCATGCTCGGCGTGCGCGAGGCCGGGACGAGAGTGTTGAGGTCAGCCGTCGAGGTTGCGACCTTGAGGTTGCCGAGTTCCGGCAGGAATTTGGTGACCGGATCTTCCGGTTTCCATTTGCCCTGTTCCCAGAGCTGCATCATGGCGACGCCCGTGACGGGCTTGGTCATCGAGCGGATGCGGAAGATCGTTTCTTCCTGCATGGCCGGGCCGCCATAGGCCTGATTGCCGAAGACGTTGAGGGCGACGACCTTGCCGTCCTTGATGAGCGCGTATTCGAGGCCGGCGACTTCACCCTTGTCCACCGCTTCCTTCATGCGGGCGTCGAGCGAGGCGAGGCCGGCGGGGGTGAAGGCCGATTGCGTGGCGACGACGTTGGCCTTGGTGGGCCATGCGGCCTGCTCAGCGGACGGCGCGCCGCCCATAGAGGCGCAGGCGGCCAGCACGCTGGCGAGGCCGGCGGCCAGCCACATCTTTCCGGTCGTCATGAATGTCTGTTCCGTGGCGTTCTTGCGCATCGGCGTTGGCTCCCTCTAGTCCAGGCGTGAGTTTTTGGGGGTTTAAAAGAGAAACGGCGCTGGCTCGATGAACCAGCGCCGCTTCAATGTGGTCCGCCTTAGTGGGCGGGTTCTGGTTCCTTGGCCGCTTCGGCCGGAGCCGATGTTGCGGCGGCCGTGGGCTTCAGGGCTTCATAGACGAGCTTGGCCGAGTCGGCGCGGAAGTTCATCGCATCCGGGCGGAAGCCGCCCATCTGCTGGATCATGCCGACGAAGGCGAGGTCGTTCGCCGGGTCGATCCAGAACCAGGTGCCGGCGGCGCCGCCCCAGTAGTACGTGCCCTTGCCGAACGGGTTCTGGCCCGCGGCCGGATCCACATAAACGGCGAAGTCGAGGCCGAACTTCTGGCCAGGGCGGCCCGGGTTGGCCGTGGTGCCGTCCGAGTAGATGCCGAGATCGCCGATATGGTTCTCGGACATCATCGCGACGGTTTCAGGCTTGAGGACGGTGTTGCCGGCCAGCGTGCCCTTGTTGAGGAACATCTGGACCAGGCGAGCATAGTCATGCGTGGTCGAGACGAGGCCGCCGCCGCCCGACTCGAGGCGGTTCGGATCGGTGAAGCCGGGGCGGTCCGGACGGTCGACGTTCACGACGAGCGCGTTCTTGTCCTTGTCCCAGTGATAGACGTCGGTGAAGCGCGGCTTGTTGGCTTCGGTGACGAAGAAGGACGTGTCGTTCATGCCGAGCGGCGTGAAGATGTTGGCCTTCAGATACTCGCCGAACTTCTGGCCGGAGAGCTTCTGGACGATGTAGCCCTGGATATCGACCGAGGCCGAGTAGGACCAGCGCGTGCCCGGATCGTAGATCAGCGGGATGCCGGCGATCTTGGTCATCATCTCGTCGAGGTTGGCGGAGACGAGGACGCCTTCCTTCACGAAGGCTTCGTCGACGGGATTGTAGTTCGGGCCCTTGGGATCGGTGCAGCACAGGCCGTAGCCGAAGCCGGCGCTGTGGCTCATGATCTGGCGCATGGTGGGCGCGGATTTCGGATCGGCGAGCACGGGCTTGCCATCCTTCAGGACCGGCTTGCCGTCTTTCCAGGTGATGACTTTCAGGTTCGCGAGTTCGGGCGCGTATTTCGAAACTGGATCATCGAGTTGCCATTTGCCTTGCTCGAACAGCTGCATCATGGCGACGCCGGTGATCGGCTTCGACATCGAATAGATGCGGAACATCGAGTCGTTGGTCATCGGCGTGCCGGTCTTCGGGTCGCCCGACTGGACGCCGTGGGATTTGAACGCGGCGATGTCTCCGCCCTTCATGAGAAGGTAGGTGACGCCGGCGACGTCCTGGTCCGCGATGGACTTGGCGAGGCGGGAGTCGAGGGCGGCGAGGCCTTCGGCAGTGAAGCCGAGCGTGGTGGGATCAGCGACCGCGGCGGTGGGCCAGCTGGCCGCGTCGGACGGTTTGGCGGCTACGGCTGCCGGTTCGGCCGGAGCGGCGGGCTTGTTGTCGCTGCAGGCAGCGAGGACGGCAAAGGATACGGCAGCCAACAGCAGCCGTGATCCCATCATCAATGGGCGTCTGGACATCTCTTCCCCTTCAATACGCCAGCTCTGAGGCCGGTCGGTTCGGGCGGACAATAAGACTGATTACACCCGCCCGCCAAGGACGCAGGGTCAACGCTCAGCAAAGCGTGAAGCCGGACGCCCGGTGCGCCGGAAAGCCTTTGGCATCAGGCATTCAGTAGGTTGGCGGCGGGTCGGCGACGGGGATGACCCGTCGCCGTTATCGTCGGAAAAGTCCCTAGTGGGCCGGTTCCAGTTCTTTCGCGGGTGCGGCAGCCTCTGCCGGAGCCGCCGCCGGTTTCAGCGCGTCGAGGATGAGCTTGCCGCTGTCATTGCGGAAGTTCATGGCGTCGGGGCGGCTGCCGCCCATCTGCTGGACCAGGCCGACGAAGAAGATGTCGTTGACCGGATCGATCCAGAAGATCGTGCCGGCAGCGCCGCTCCAGTAGAACGTGCCCTTGCCGAACGGGTTCTGGCCGGCTTCCGGGTCTGTATAGACCGCGAAGTCGAGACCGAACTTCTGGCCCGGGCGGCCCGGATTGGCGGCCGTTCCATCGGAATAGACGCCGAGGTCGCCGATGTGGTTTTCAGCCATCAGCGCGATCGCTTCCGGCTTCACGATCGTGGCGCCAGCCAGCGTGCCCTTGTTGAGCAGCATCTGGGAGAAGCGCGCATAGTCGTGCGCCGTGGAGAGCAGGCCGCCGCCGCCCGATTCCATTTCGTTCGCCGCGTCATAGCGGGTGAACGGGGGCTGCTCGGTGACCTTCAGAGCGCTGGTGGTTTTGTCCCACGTATAGATGTCTGCAAAGCGCGCCGCTTTATCCTGCGGCAGGATGAAGGATGTCTCGTTCATGCCGAGCGGTGTGAAGATGTTGGTCTTCAGATAGTCGCCGAATTTCTGGCCGGAGATCTTCTGGACGATGTAACCTTGGATATCGACCGAGACCGAATATGACCAGCGCGTGCCCGGATCGTAGATAAGCGGAATGCCGGCGATCTTGGTGATCATCTCGTCGAGGTTCTTCGACAGGAGAACCTTCTGATCGCGGAACGCCGTGTTGACCGGATCATCGCCGCCGAGGCCGTAACCGAAGCCCGCAGTGTGGCTCATGATCTCGCGCATCGTTGCAGGGCGCGATGAATCAGCCAGCACAGGCTTGCCGCCCTTCATGACGGGCTTTCCGTCCTTGAAAGTGAGGACTTTCAGGTTGGCGAGTTCGGGGGCGTACTTCGTGATCGGATCGTCGAGCTGCCATTTGCCTTGCTCGTAGAGCTGCATGAGCGCGATGCCGGTGATCGGCTTGGTCATCGAGTAGATGCGGAAGAGCGAATCCCTGGTCATCGGCGTGCCGGCTTTCGGATCGCCCGACTGGATGCCGTAGGCATTGAACTGCGCAACTTCACCGCCCTTGGCGAGCACGGTGACGATGCCGGCATAGTCCTGATCGGCGACCGCCTTGGCCATGCGCGCATCGAGCGCCGCGAGGCCTTCGGTGGTGAAGCCGAGCGTTGTCGGATCAGCGATTGCTGCGACGGGCCATGCCGGATCGTCGGACGGTTTGGACGCCACCGCGGCGGCTGTTTCTGCGGCTGGCGCAGCAGGCTTGTTATCGCTGCAGGCGGCGAGGACTGCGAAGGATGCGGCCGCCAACAGCAGACGCGATCCCATCATCAATGGGCGTTTGGACATCTCTTCCCCTTTTTCCGCGGCTCTGGGGCCGATCGGCTCGGGCGGACCATAGGGTCGATTTTCATGCCTCGCCTAGGACGCCGCGGAAGGTTCCCGAAAGCGTGAAGGACTTAAAGCACGGCGTGTGGTGTGTGTATTTCCTTGCTTCCTGCGAACGAATTGCAATCTGGAAGCGAGCGTGGCTAGGGTCGCGCTGTAGCCTTTAGCCCTGACTGGCCAGCCCCGATGACCGATCCAGCCCCGAAAGGACACCCGCTGACCCGGCCGTTTTTCTTCGTGCTGGGTCTGGTGTTCGTGGGTCTGGGGATTGCCGGCTACATCCTGCCGGTGATGCCGGGGACGATTTTCCTGATCCTCGCGGCGGGGTGCTTCGCCCGATCCTCGCGGCGGCTGGAAGCGTGGATCGAGAACCATCCGAAATACGGGCCGACGGTCGTGGCGTGGCGGAGGCATGGCGCCATTCCGCGCAAGGCGAAGTACCTGTCGATTGGAATGATGACGCTGTCATTCGTGGTGGTGGCGGTCGCGCATCCGCCGGCGCTGTGGTTCTGGCTGACGGCTGCGGTGCTTCTGGTGTGCGCGTTGTTCGTGGCGACGCGGCCGGAGGGGCCGAAGACGACCGGCTAGATCAGCCGACCGGCTTCCACACTTGTGCGAGGATCTGGTCGCGGCCGCAGCCCTGGCGGTAGGCGTCGTAGTCGGCCTTGTTCCGCTTGGCGTAGTCGCGGTGGTATTCCTCGGCGGGCCAGAAATCGCCGAGCGGCAGGATCGGCACGATCACCTTGCCGTTGACGCGGCCGGACGCGATGATTTTCGCCTTCGACGCTTCGGCGGCCGCCTTCTGTTCGGGCGTTACGAAAATGACCGGGGCGTAGCTCTGCCCACGATCGCAGAACTGGCCGTGGCCATCGGTCGGGTCGATCAGCGGCCAGTAGCGCGAGAGAAGCTGTTCGTAGGTGATCTTCTTCGGATCATAGGTGACGCGGACAGATTCATAGTGGCCGGTCATGTGCATCGCGACCTGACGATATGTCGGGTTCTTTTCCTTGCCGCCGGTGTAGCCGGACTCGACAGAGATCACGCCGGGCAGGTGGCCCATGTCGCTTTCCATGCACCAGAAGCATCCGCCTGCGAAAACAGCCTGCGCCTTGTCCTGCGCGAAGGCGGCAGGGGCGGCGGCGGAGAAGATCAGGGCTAAGAGGGCGATGAGGAAGCGCATGAATGATGCTCCTAAGTCTGGCTTGTTACGTGCTTTATACGTTGCCGGACCGCAAGACGTTACATCAGCCTGTCGCGGGGAGTTGACCGAGGCTGGGCGGGCCAAGCGCGGCTTTATGTTCGTTGGATCCTAGCAAGGACTGGCCCCAAGAATCAGGCTTTTCCCCGGATTTCGTAGGGAGAGCTGAGCAGGCTCTCGCGGGCGTGATGCAGTTCAAGGGTGTGCCGGGCCGCTTTCGCACCTAGGTTGGTGATCAGACTCGATAATCCATTGGGAGCTTCCCTTGATGTGCTTGCGTTCGATCGCCATGATTTCTGCAGCCGTTGGGGCGATGGCCGTAGGGCTGGTTGCTGTAGCGCAGCCGCCCGCTGAAACACGCGATTCCAACAAGGCCGGCTACAAGCCTGCTTTCGCGGGGCAGACACGGGCACCCAACCTGACGACGGATACCAAGTTCGACGTCACGACGGTTGTCGCTTCCGGGATTGCCACGCCGTTCTCGGTCGAGTTCCTGCCGGGCGGAAAATTCCTGATCTCGGAGCGCCTGGCCGGACAGTTCCGTATCGCTGACAAGGACGGCAAGCTTTCGCCGCCGATCAAGGATGGCGTGCCGGCAGTGGTGGCACGCGGGCAGGCGGGCCTGCTCGACATTGCGCTCGATCCGAACTTCGCGACGAACCAGACGATCTACTGGAGCTATTCCGAGCCGCAGGCGGATGGCACGAACAACACGGCTGTCGCGAAGGCCAAGCTGGTGGATGGCGCGCAGCCGAAGCTGGAGAATGTGAAAGTCATCTATCATCAGCGGCCCGCGCTGAACTCGCCGCTGCACTTCGGGTCGCGTCTGGTGTTTGCGAAGGATGGCACGCTGTTCGTCACGCAGGGCGAACGTTCGATCCTGCCGGGGCGCATGCAGGCGCAGGACCTGAAGAGCGGTCTGGGCAAGATTGTTCGCATCAATACCGACGGGTCGATTCCGAAGGACAATCCGTTTGTGGCAGGCAAGGACGGCGCGCTGCCGGAAATCTGGTCTTACGGCCACCGCAACGTGCAGGGCGCGTTCCTGCATCCGGCGACGGGCGAGCTTTGGGAACTCGAGCATGGTCCGCAGGGCGGCGACGAGATCAACATCGCGCGCAAGGGCAAGGATTATGGCTGGCCCACCATCACCTATGGCGTCGAGTACGGCGCGGCGAACACCAAGATCGGCGAAGGCGCGGCGAAGGCCGGGATGGAGCAGCCGCTCTACTACTGGGACCCCGTGATCGCACCTGGCGGCCTGGCTTATTACAACGCAGACCTGTTCCCGAAATGGAAGGGCAGCGTTTTCGCGGCGGGGCTCAATTCTGATTATGTCGCGCGCCTCACCATGGATGGTGAGAAGGTGAAGGGCGAAGAGCGGCTGAAGTTCTCGGACAAGAAGGAACGCTATCGCGACATCGGCGTCGGGCCGGATGGCGCTCTCTATCTGCTGACCGATGGACCGGAAGCAAGGCTGCTGAAGGTCACGCCGAAGAAGTAGGACCGCCTGGCTTTCGCCCGGCAGTCCGCTGTCGAGATATCAGACTACGTTCAGCACGACGTCGATGTTGCCGCGCGTTGCGTTGGAATACGGGCAGACTTCGTGGGCTTCGTGGACCAGCGCTTCGGCTGCGGCCCGGTCGACGCCGGGAAGTGTCACGTAGAGCTGCACGGTGAGGCCGAAGCCCTTGGGCTCGCGCGGGCCGATGCCGACGGTTGCGGCGGCGGTTGCGTCAGCGGGAACCTTGGCGTGCTTGCCGCCAGCAGCGACGATTTGATCGCGTGCGATGGAATTATTGCCTCGCAGGCGGGTCGTCAACCCTTGCGATTTAATCGCGCACGATTTATTTTCGACGCATGACCAGAAAACGCGAACAGACTGCTGCACTCCTTATCCAGCCGAAGCTGGATCAGGCCCTGTGTTTTGCCATCTATTCAGCGGGGCTGGCGTTCAACCGGCTTTACAAGCCGATCCTCGACGAGATGGGACTGACCTATCCGCAATACCTCGTGATGATGGCGCTGTGGGAGCGGGATGGGCAGGGCGTGGGGGAGCTGGGTGACCAGCTGTTTCTTGAATCCAATACGCTGACGCCGCTGATCAAGCGGCTGGAGGCCGCGGGCTTCGTGAAGCGGGCGCGCGATACGGAAGACGAGCGTCAGGTGCGGGTGAGCTTGACGGCCAAGGGACGCGATCTGGTGAAGGACGCATCGTGCGTGCCGGGGCAGGTGCTTGAAGCAACGGGCATGTCGGTCGAGCAGCTGGGGCGGCTGCGCAATTCGGTGGCGGGCCTGCGGGATAATCTGCGGGCGGCGGCCGAGTCCTAGAGGATTTCGTCCAGCCAGGCGGGCAGGCCGCCCAGCGTTTCGACTTCGCGATAGCGTGGGTTGCCTTCCGGCTTTTCCGCACGCTCGTGTTCCCAGACCAGCGGGTATGGCACGAGCGCGGCATAGCCGCCGGCGGCGAGCATGGGCAGGATGTCCGACTTAACGGAGTTGCCGGTCATCAGCGATGTCTCCGCCGAGCCGCCATGGCGGGCGAAGGCTTTCGTGTAGATCTCGGGCGTCTTTTCCGAGACGATCTCGACGCCCGAGAAGTGCGAGCCGAGGCCGGAGGCGGCGAGCTTGGACTCCTGGTGGAAAAGGTCGCCCTTGGTGATGAGGATGAGGCGGCCGCGTTCCTTCAGCTCCTTCAGCGCGTCCTCCACGCCGGGCAGAGGCTCGATCGGATGGGTCATCATCTCGCGGCCGGCGGATAGAAGTTCCTGGATGACTTTGGTCGAGACATTGCCATTGCTGACTTCCAGCGCGGTCTGCAGCATGGAGAGGGTGAAGCCCTTCGCGCCATAGCCGTAGGTCTTCATGTTCTCGCGTTCGATGGCGGCGAGCTTCGCCTCCAGAGCATCTTCATCCGCGAAATCGGACAGGAGCTCGTTGAACCGCTTGTGGGTCAGCCGGAACACGGTTTCCGTGTGCCAGAGCGTGTCGTCTGCATCGACGCCTATGATGGAGAGTGGCATGGGCCGCGTATTATCGCGCTCGCGCGCCGGCTGCAAGGAAGTGTGACGGGCCCATGACGCTGTTGCCGGGAAACACGGCTGCGGGTTGTCATCGAACCACAACAAAACCGTGTCCGCGCTGTCATGAGACGTCACTAGAGCCCGCCCATCGCTTGATGGAGGGTACGGATGACAAAGTTTCTGAAGGGCAGGCACCTTGTGGGTGTCGCTGGTGCGGCGCTCTCGCTTGCAACGTTCCAGCCTGCTTTCGCGCAGAGCGGCCCGGCGGATGAGCCGCAGTCCGTCACCACCGGCAGCAACCAGAACCGCACTGCGGTCGACGCCAGCGACGTGGTCGTCATCAACGGCATCGGCTATCGCGACCGCACGGACGAGACCGCTCCTGTGCTGGTTTATGGCGACGACTATTTCCAGCGCTTCGAGCCGCTGACGGCTGGCGATGCGCTGAAGCGCGTTCCGTCGGTGACCTTCCTGTCCGATGTGCTCGAATCGGATGGCGTGCGCCTGCGCGGCCTTGACCCGGCCTATACGCAGATCCTGATCAACGGCGAAGAGGTTCCCGGCGCGGGTTCGTCGTCGGGGGCGATCGGCAACGGTGCTGACACCGCCTTCTTCGTGGACCGGATTCCGGCGGAGCTTATCTCGAAGGTCGAGATCGTGCGGTCGGCGTCGGCCAACCGTTCGGGCGACGCCATGGCCGGTGCGATCAACATCGTGCTGAAGGATGGCTACGCTCTTGAAGGCGGCTATGTGCGTCTCGGCGCGCTGGCGTTTGATGATGGCCGCGTCCGTGAATCGGCTGGCGCTGTCTGGGGCGGCAAGATCGGCGAAGGTCGACTTCTGCTCGGCGCGAGCGTGCAGGGCCGCCACAACCCGAAGCGCAAGACCTCCCTGCGCTATGACGATATCGGCGAAGACCTGAACAACAGCGAGATCCAGCGCGACACGCGCGATGGCACGGATTACTCAGCCAACTTTGCCTGGGAAACACCGGTCGGCGAGAACGCCGAGTTCACGCTCGATGGCTTCTACGTGAAGACCGAGCGTTACCAGGACGAAGATTCGATCGAGTATGATGAAGGCGTGCAGACGCCGGGCAGCATCACTGTCGTCAACAGCAACGATGTTGATATCGAGCAGGAAAGCCTGTCGCTGAATGGCGGCTACAAGATCGAGGCGTTCGGCGGCAAGACCTCGTTCAAGCTCGGTTATGCCTCGTTCAAGGACGATACGTTCGAGTTCGAGAACGAGATGGAATACGCGCGCGACGGGCTCGCCTATCCCGAAGCCGACCGTTTCACGCGTGACCTCGCGCCCTTCGCGATCGACGACAACGAGATCAAGGCGAAGATCGACCACGAGCGAGCATTTGGCGACCTGGAGTTCCAGGCGGGCGTGCACTTCAAGCATAAAGAACGCGACACCACGCTGGGCGAAGGCCGCTTCCGCACGAACATTCCGGGCGCTGCTGCGCAGATCCCGAACTCCAGCGGGGCCGGCGTGCCGGGCTATACAGATCCGGCGATCGCCTACACGACCAGCAACATCAAACGCACCAATGTCGATCCGTATGCGCTCGTTCGTGGCGACGCTGGCGCGATCAGCTGGGAAGCCGGCGTGCGCGTCGAGAACATGACGCTGGAAGTTGATGGCGATGAAACCGACCAGACCGAAGTGCTGCCGTCGGCTCACTTTTCTTGGGAAGTTTCGGACGCTGGCCGCATTCGCGGCTCGGTCGCTCGCACCATCCGTAACGCGCCGTTCGAATTCCTCTTCTCCGGAGTGCTGGAAGAAGAGCTTGGCTCGAACGACTTCCAGGGCAATCCGAACCTCAAGCCGGAAACGGCCTGGGGCCTCGACATCGGCTACGAGCAGCAGCTCGGCAAGTCGGGCATTGCGGGCGTCAACTTCTTCTACCGCGATGTGAAAGACCTGATCGAAATCTACAACACGGGCGATGAAGGCTCGGCGAACGATGCGCCGGACGATCTCGCCTACATCTTCGGCGTCCGTAACACGGGCGACGGCAAGGTTTACGGCGTGGAGTTCGACCTGTCGTCCGACCTCTCGGCCATCGGCTTGCCGGACACGGGCGTGTTCGCCAACTATTCGTGGCTCGACAGCGATGTTGATGACGAGTTCGGCTCGCGCCGCTTCAACAGCCAGTCGGAGTACGTGTACAACTTCGGCTTCATCCACGACATCTCGGCGTGGGATGCCGCTTTCGGTGCGACCTACCGGAAGCAGGGCGATGCAAAAAGCCGCGTTGTCGGCGAGGAAGTTGTGACGTCCTACGGCGCCGATCTCGAAATCTTTGTCGAGAAATCGTTCGGCGACAACTTCACGCTGCGCTTCGTTGGCTCGAACCTGCTCGACTCGGAGAAGGAAGAAGAGTTCCGCAAGTATGCGCTGCTCGCGAACCAGATCGATGGTTCGATCGACGATGAGTACGAGCTTGAGCGCGAGGAAGCCGGCCCGGTCTATCAGATCATCGGCCGTATGTCGTTCTAGTCACGTCCATGCGTGCGGCCCTGTCTCCCTCGGGGGCAGGGCCGATGGCTTTTGTTGAATCACCTGTTTCGAGGACTGCCATGAAACGAGCTGCGGTGCTGGGACTGACGCTACTGGCGAGCGCCTGCGCTACCGGGCCGCGCTGGGCCAATGGCGAACCGCCGGTGCTGGTGACGGCGGCCATGGAAACCGTGGTGAAGACCGATCCGACCGTCGATGCGGATGATCCGGCCTTGTGGGCCGACCCGTCTGATCCGTCGCGCGCCGTGATGTTCGGCACGGACAAGACGGATGGTCTCTACGTTCACAATCTCGATGGATCGGTGCGTCAGTTCTTCCCGAGCGGCGCGCTGAACAATGTCGACCTGCGCCCCGGCTTCAAGGTGGACGGCAAGGATTATGTTCTGGTCGGCGCCTCTGCCGACGAAGCGTTCGGCCTGTTTGTGTATCTGTTTGATCCTGCGACGCTGGAGACGAAACAGTGGGGCTTCATCTCCACTGGAACATGGGAGCCCTATGGCTTCTGCATGGCGAAACGCGATGGCAATTTCTACCTGATCGCCGACAGCAAGAATGGCGAAGCGAAAGTCTGGACTGTGGCTGCGGGCCCGTCTGGTCCGGTTGCAGAGCTGATCCGCACCGTGAAAGTCGGCAGCCAGCCGGAAGGCTGTGTCGTCGATGAGGAAGCAGGCAATCTTTATATAGGCGAAGAGGATGTCGGCCTCTGGCGCGTGGCGTTCGGCCCCGGCGCGAGCGATGAGCTGCACAGCATCGCAAGGATCGATGGCAAACGCCTGACGGCGGACGTCGAAGGCGTCACCATCATGCGCGACAAGGGAAAGAAATATCTCATCGCGTCATCGCAGGGCGACGATACGTATAACGTGTTCCGCATTGAAGGCCCGGCGCATGTCTATATCGGAAGATTCGCAATCGTTGCCGGCGAGACGATCGACGCGGTGACGGCGACGGACGGCCTCGACGCGTTCTCCGGCCCGATCGGCCAGTTCCCCGAGGGTGCGATCGCTTTCCACGACGACGAGGACACGCCGAGCCCCGGCCAGCAGAACTACAAGGTCGTCGACTGGCGCGATATCCGGAAGGCGTTGAACCTCAACTAAGCCGAACTGGGCAGCGACGCGACTTGCGCCTGGACAACACGGACTGTTCACCCGGGCGGGGTGGACAGCGTGCCATCCGCATGGTCACTTTTGCGGATGACTGGGGTCGCTGAACCGGCGGGACAACGCAGCAAGTTTCTCGACTGGATCGAGCGGACGGGCAACGCCTTGCCTGATCCCATCTTCATTTTCGTCGGGATCATCGTCCTGCTGGTGATCGTGTCAGTGATCGGCGCGTCGGCTGGGTGGTCCGCCGTGAACCCGGTGACAGGCGAGACGCTGGCAGTGTCCAGCCTGCTGTCGGAAGCGAATGTCCAGAAGCTGTTCGTGGAAATGCCGCGCACCTATACCGGCTTTGCGCCGCTGGGCTTTGCGCTGACCATCATGCTGGGTGCGGCCGTTGCCGAGCGTTCCGGGCTGCTGACTGCGTTGATGCGTGCAAGTCTGGGCGGTGCGCCGAAGTCAATCCTTGTGCCGATGGTGTTCGTGCTTGGCATGCTGGCGACGCATGCGAATGATGCGGCGTACATGGTCTATGTGCCGCTGGCGGGGATCGTGTTTGCGGCCGCGGGGCGCAATCCTGTGCTGGGGCTGATCGCGGGGTTTGCGGGTGCGGCCGTTGGGCTCGCGGGCAATCTGTTCCCCGGGCAGTATGATGTCCTGTTGCTCGGCATCACCGAGACGGGCGCACGCATGATCGATCCGCAATGGACGATGAACCCGTTGGGCAACTGGTATTTCTCGATCGGGATCGCGGTGGTGTTCACGGCGGTCGGGTGGTGGGTGCTGGAGCGCGTGATCGCGCCGCGCCTGGGCAAGTGGGAAGGCGAGAGCGGCATCGCCGATCTCGCCGGCGTGGTGCTGTCGCCGGTCGAGAAGAAGGGACTGGTCTGGGCCGGTGTCGCGGCGCTGGCGGTTGCGGGGCTGGCGACGGCGCTGGTGATGTGGCCGGGGTTCACGCCGCTGATGGACGACGAGGCGAGCGGCAGCCAGAGGATGACGCCGTTCTTCCGCTCGATCGCCGCGCTGCTGTTCGTGCTCTTCATCACGACAGGGTGGGTTTATGGCGCGGTCACGGGTTCGATCAGGACGCACCGGGACGTGGTGGGGATGATGGTGAAGGGGCTGGAGGTTATCCTGCCCTATCTGGTGCTGATCTTCTTCGCGGCGCACTTCGTGGCGATGTTCGGCTGGTCGAACCTGGGGCCGATCACGGCGATTGCGGGCGCTGACCAGTTGCGCGCGATGGCGGCGCCGCCTGCGGTTCTGTTGCCAATCCTCGCGACCATGTCGGCATGGCTGGATTTCCTGATCGCGTCAGGCTCGGCCAAGTGGGCGGCCATGTCGCCGGTGGCGACGCCGATGATGATGTTGCTGAATGTCTCGCCCGAGATGACGACTGCGGCCTATCGCGTCGGCGACACGGTGACAAACCTGATCTCGCCGCTGAACCCCTATGTCGTGCTGACCATGGTGTTCGCGCAGCGCTGGATGCCGAACTTCCGTCTGGGCACGATGATCTCGCTGACGCTCCCGCTTGCAGCGGCGTTCTACGTTGCGGGCATGTTGCTGACGGCTGTGTGGGTCGCGCTCGGCATTCCGGTCGGACCTGCGGCGCCGGTTGCCTATCATGTGCCGGGGTTGAGCTAGGTCTCGAAGCCGCCGGCGAGGAACGTCTCGGCGATCGCACAGTGCAGCGCCGCGCCGCGCGCCATGACACGCTCGTCCAGCACCATGCGGTTGGAGTGCAGGGCGCAACAGGTGCGCCAGTCGCCGCCTTCGGGGGAGGCTCCGAGAAACATCATGGCGCCGGGCGCTTTCTGGAGAACGTAGGAGAAATCCTCCGCGCCCATCATCGGATGCGGCATCTCGAACCAGCCTTCTTCGCCGAACAAAGCCTTGGTCGTGCGGCGGGCAAGGGAGACGGCGCGCTCATCGCATAGCGTGACGGGAAAGCCAGGGATGATGTTGAGGTCGGCTTCGCACAGGTGCGCGGCGCAGACATGCTCCACGACGCGCTTCAGCCCTTCGCGCGCGATGTCGCGTGATTTCTCGGAGAAGGAGCGGATCGTACCTTCGATGAAGGCTGTTTCGGGGATCACGTTGTTGGTCGATCCGGCCTTGATGTGCGCGATGGTCAGCACGGCGGGGTCGAAAGCAGGCACGCGGCGCGTCATCATCGCCTGCAACGCTGTCACCATTTCGCAGGCGACCGGGATGGGGTCGACTGCGTCGTGCGGTTGAGAGGCGTGGCCGCCCTTGCCCTTGATGGTGAGTTCGATGCGATCGGCGGCGGCGAGCAGCGGGCCCGGCTTGCCCGCGAACACGCCCGAGGGAACGTTCGGCGTGATGTGTAGCGCGTAGGCCGCGTCGGGCACGGGATTGATCAGGCCGTCGTCGAGCATGTAGCGCGCGCCATGCCAGCCTTCTTCGCCCGGCTGGAACATGAACTGCACCGTGCCGGCGAGGCGCTCGCGCTGGGCGCACAGCGCACGGGCGGCGGCCACCAGCATGGCGACGTGCGTGTCGTGCCCGCAGGCGTGCATGGCGCCGTTGATCGTGGACGAGAAGTCGAGGCCGGTATCTTCGTCCATCGGCAGCGCATCCATGTCGCCACGCAGAAGGACGGTGCGTCCGTTGGACGGGCCGCGCAGGGTTGCGACGAAGCCTGTGGTGGAGGGCCCTTCCGAATATTCCAGCGGCAGGCCGGCGAGGGCGGCCTTGGCCTTGGCAGTAGTCATCGGGTTGTGCAGGCCGATCTCTGGCTCGGCATGGATGGCGCGGCGCAGCTCGATCATGTCGGGCAACAGGGCGTCGGCAGCGTCGATCCAGTGTTGCATGGCGGGCGGTTGGGCGGGCTTGGTCATCAAGCTTGTCCTGTGTAGCGCTAGCTTTTCAGGGCTTCGGCAATGGCGGCCTGGACGATCGGTTTCATCAGCGCGTAGCCTGCCTTGTTCGGATGAACCCCGTCGGGGCCGAGTTCGGGTTTCATCGCGCCGTCGGGCGTGGTGAGGGCGGGGTAGTAGTCGGCCAGCACGAGATCCTGCTCGGCGGCGTAGCGGCGAACCCATTCGGCGTATTGAGCGACCTGCGGTCCCGGCTGCAGCTGCGGCGCCCATGTGAACTTGCCTGCGGGCAGGGGCGTGGCGAGGATCACCTGCACGCCATGCGCCTTCGCAAGCTCGACCATCGAGGCAATGTTGTTCTCGATGTCTTCGAGCGTGGTCGGTCCGGTGTTGCCGGCAATGTCGTTGACGCCGGCGAGGATGTGGACGGCGGAGGGCTTCAGCGCCAGCACGTCCTGCTTGAAGCGAAGCAGCATCTGCGGCGTGGTCTGGCCGCTGATGCCGCGATTGACGCGGGCGGGGCCGAAGTCCTGCGGCTCGGCGAGGCCCCAGAGCTGCGTAATCGAGTCGCCCATGAACACGACGCGCCCGGCCGGAACGGGTTGGGCGGCGAGGGCGGCGTTGTCCGCGCGGAAATAGCAGAGCGCGGCCCAGTCCTTCTTGCCCTGTTCGGCCTGCATCTTCTGGTAGGCCACCATGTCTTCCGGCGGAACAGATGGGCGCGGGGCGCCGGGTGCATCGAACTGCGCCCGTACCGAGGCGACGATGCTCGCGGGAACCACCAGCGGCGGATCGCAAGGTGTGCCGCCGACGGCGGTCGCGGGTAACTGGACGAGGCCGGGTGGTGCTGAAGCGACCGTGGCGCATCCCGAAGCGAGAAGGGTCAGAAGCGCGGGAAGGGCGGGGTGTTTCATCCGATCATTCCTCTCACGAACCGATCCTATCCTCAAATCGGCCCGCTTTCTGCGTCAATCGAACGCCTTTATGCCTTGGAACGTAAGCCTCCCGGTAACGGCCCCTCTTTATTAGGAATTGGGGGCGCATAGCGGGGCATGTCAGGAGCGGAAGCATGACTCGCGTAGCCGTCATCATGGGTGGCTGGTCCTCGGAACGGCCTGTGTCGTTGTCATCGGGCAAAGGCATGGCGGACGCCGCACGCCAGTCCGGCTTCGACGTGGTCGAGATCGACGTGACGCGGCAACTGGCCCAGCAGCTTGAGCAGGCAAAACCCGACGTGGTGCTGAACGCCCTCCATGGCCCGTGGGGCGAGGATGGCTGCGTGCAGGGCATCCTTGAAATCATGGGCATTCCTTACACGCACTCCGGCGTGCTGGCCTCTGCGCTGGCGATGGACAAGGACAAGGCGCGGGCGATCTACGTCCAGCACGGTCTCCTCGTGGCCGAGGGCGGGATGTACGACGTCGAGGATCTGGCGCGCGACCACATCATGCCGCCGCCCTACGTCATCAAGCCGCCGGCCGAGGGCTCCTCGTTTGGCGTGTTTATCGTACGTGAAGGCGCGAACCGCCCGCCCAAGGAACTCACCGACGGAACCTGGAAGTTCGGCAAGCGGGCGCTGGTCGAAAAATTCATACCGGGCAGGGAGTTGACCGTCGGCGTGATGGGCGACCGGGCCATGGCTGTCACAGAGATCACGACCTTAAGGGACTATTACGACTTTGACGCAAAATATCAGGCTGGAGGATCGCGCCATGTCCTTCCTGCAGACCTGCCGAATGCGGTCACCGAAGCAGCGCTTGCCGCGTCGCTGAAGGCCCATCAGGCACTGGGTTGCCGGGGCGTGACGCGATCGGATTTTCGCTACGACGATAAAGCAGGCCGACTGGTGATACTCGAGACCAACACGCAACCGGGCATGACGCCCACCTCGCTCATTCCGGAGCAGGCTGCGCATATGGGCATCGACTATCCCTCGCTCGTCCGCTGGATGATCGAGGATGCGTCATGCCCAAGGTAAAACGCCCGCGCATCGCCGGGCCTGCCGGCTACGACGACGATCGTGACGAGGCTCCGCAGGCCCCGCGCGCCTCGCGTCCGGCCCCGCGTGCCCGTGACATTCCCTATTCCGTGGCCTGGTTCCGTGACCGGGTCGCCACCTATGCGCTCGGCACCATCATCTGTGGCGCGGCGATGCTGACGGTTGCGGCCTGGATGGGCGGCAGCCTGGGCAAGTTCGGCCAGAACATGAATTCGGGCTTCAACGTCATCGCCCAGTGGGCCGGCCTTGCCGTGCAGGACGTGCATGTGAACCCGGAAGTCGATCCGCTCATGGCCGCCAAGGTCAAGGACGTGGCGGGCGTGCGGCCGGGCGACAGCATCATGGGCGCCGACCCCTATGCGATCCGCGACCGGCTTGAGCGTATCGACTCGCTCGGCGCCGTCAGCGTGCAACGCCTGTGGCCCAACAAGATCGATATCCATGTCGAGCAGCGCGAACCCAGCGCCCTCTGGCAGGATGGCCATAATGGCGGCGACTGGCGCGTGATCGACCAACGCGGCCGCACGTTCGCCGAAGCTGATCCGGCCAAGTACATGCATCTTCCGCGTGTCGTCGGCGAGGATGCGGCTGAAGCCGCCGCCACGCTGGTGACGGCGATCAAGGAATTCCCGAACCTGTCGGACCGGATGGAAGTCGCCTATCGCGTTGGCGGCCGCCGCTGGGACGTGAAGTTCAAGGGTCGCACCGACGTTGTGGCCTTCCCGGATGATGCCCGTCTGATGGAGCAGCTCGATGCGCTGAACCTGATGCAGGCGCAGAACCGCGTGCTCGACCTGCCTGCGACGCGCATCGATGCGCGTCATTCCAAATACATTGCGCTTCAGCCGATGGCTGGCGCTCCCGAAACCACTTCGCCCGGAGGCACATAGTACCCGTGTCGTCGCTGGCCCAGCGCACCAACGTCCGTGACCGCGCCCACGCGCGCGGAACGGTCATGGCTGCGCTGGATATCGGTTCGTCCAAAGTCACCTGCATGATCTCGCGTCGTGGCGATGCGACGGATGGCGAACCGCGCGTTGCCGGTGCAGGCGCGCAGGGCACCAAGGGCGTCCGCTCGGGCGCCGTGGTCGATCTCGACAATCTGGAGCGTTCAATCCGTCTCGCCGTCGAGCAGGCAGAGCGCGCCGCCGACCTTCGCATCACGGATGTGGTTCTTGGCGTATCCGGCCCGGATCTGCGTTCGGACGTTGTCCGCGCCAAGCTGCCCATGGTCGGCCGCGAAATCACTGCCGCGCACATCCGCGACGCCCGCATCGCCGCGCTCGAAAGCTTCCAGTCGCAGGGCCGCGAAATCCTGCATTCCGCTCCGCTTGGCTTCACGGTCGACTCGACTGGCGGCGTCAAGGATCCGCGCGGCATGTTCGCGGAAACCCTGACCGCCAGCTATCTGGTGGTTTCGGCCCCGACGGCCGGCCTGCGAAACATCGTGCAGTGCGTCTCCCGCGCTCACCTCCAGCCGACCGCCATTCTCGCCGCTCCCTTTGCCGCCGGCCTTGCCTGCCTGGTCGAGGATGAGGCCGAGCAGGGGGCAATGGTCATCGATTTCGGCGCCGGGGTTACGTCCGCGGCAGCCTTCTGCGACGGCGGCCTCGTCCACGTGGAAACCCTGCCCATGGGCGGATCGCGCGCGACCTCCGATCTCGCCCAGGGACTGGGCACCACTTTCGCGGCCGCCGAACGGATGAAGACCCTGCACGGCGCGGTTGGCTTGTCCGAAGTCGGCGCGCTGGACATGGTCGAGGCGCCGCGCCTCGGACCGGATGGCCGCCTCGAAGCTCACCAATGTTCCAAGGCGGATATCGCCCAGGTCCTCCGTCCCCGGATCGAGGAAATCCTCGAATTGATGGATGGACGGCTGTCCAAGGCATCGGCCGCTGGCCGTCCTTTGCCGAGACGGATCGTTCTCACGGGTGGATCGAGCCAGCTGCCAAGCCTGCAAGAGCTGGCAGAAGACGTTTTTCGCGCACCAGTCCGTCTCGCCAGGCCTGCCAATGTGAAGGGATTAGGCGAGACTTACAGTTCCCCCGCTTTCGCCGCTGCGGCAGGGCTGTTACGGTGGGAGTTGATGGGTGGACCCGACCCGTCGCGCAGCAGCGGCGATCGGGCCGCCATGGATCACGGCTCTGGCCTGATGAAGCGGGTCTTCGGCTGGGTGCAGGAAAATTTCTGACCCAATCGATTGCTTTAAGACGCGCTTAGCCAAAACCGCCGATCTTTCATCAAATTCTGTGGCCAGAAGACCATGGAACTTTGTTGTCGAGGGTTGTTATGGCGGTTGAACTTAGACCCCGGATAGTCGTGATCGGCGTTGGTGGCGCTGGCGGTAACGCCGTCAACAACATGATCGAGGCCAATCTGCAGGGCGTCGAATTCGTCGTCGCCAACACGGATGCCCAGGCTCTGGTGCGATCCAAGGCCCCGACACAGATCCAGCTCGGCATCGCCCGGACCTCGGGTCTCGGCGCTGGCGCCAACCCGGAAGTCGGGATGGAAGCCGCCAAGGAAAGCTCCGACGAGATCAAGCGCCTGCTGAACGGCGCGCACATGTGCTTCATCGCGGCCGGCATGGGCGGTGGCACCGGAACCGGCGCTGCACCGATCATCGCGCGCATCGCGAAAGAACAGAAAGTCCTCACCGTCGGCGTGGTCACCAAGCCGTTCGACTTCGAGGGCAAGCGCCGCATGCAGGTGGCGGAAAAAGGCATCATCGACCTCCGCAATGAAGTCGACACGCTGCTGATCATTCCCAACCAGAACCTGTTCCGCATCGCGAACAAGGACACGACCTTCGCAGACGCATTCGGCATGGCCGACAAGGTTCTCTATTCCGGCGTTCGCGGCATCACCGACCTGATGGTCATGCCCGGCCTCATCAATCTCGACTTCGCTGACGTGCGCACTGTCATGGCGGGCATGGGCTCGGCGATGATGGGCGAGGGCGAAGGCGAGGGCGAGAACCGCGCGCTGAAAGCCGCCAAGGCCGCCATCGCCAACCCGCTGCTCGATGATGTGTCGATGAAGGGCGCCAAGGGCGTGCTCATCAACATCACCGGCGGCTATGACATGACGCTGTTCGAAGTCGACGAAGCCGCCAACGAAGTTCGCCGTGAAGTCGATGTCGATGCGCACATCATTCTCGGCTCCACCTTCGACGAGAAGATGGTCGGCAAGATCCGTGTGTCGGTTGTCGCCGCTGGTCTCCAACAGATCGCTGGCGTGCGCACGATCCCGCAGCCGGTCCGCGAGCTTCAGGCCGGTCTCACCACCGCCGTGATGAACGCACCGCATCCGGCCGCTGAACTCGGCATCTCCGCGCAGCCCGCTGCTGTCGTCGTACCGCCGCCAGCTCCGGTCGCTGTCGCGCCGTCCGTGTCTGTCGCCATCGCGCAGGCCAACGTGCCGCCGTCCGATCTTCGTCCGCCCGCGCCGATCATCCGTTCGCGCCCCGCGCCGATGCCGGAGCCCGAGTCTGTCGACACCTATGCTGCGGAGGTCGCTCCGGCGCCTGCGCCGCAACCGTCGGCCGACAATGGCAAGGACCGTTCGTTCGCTTCGCTGTTCGGCTGGAAATCCAAGCCGGCTGACGAGCCGACCGCTCCGGTCGCCAAGCCGGTCGTGGACGACGAGAGTTTCGACGACGACCTCGAAATCCCGGCCTTCCTGCGCCGCTCGGGTCAGGCGTAGAAGCCGTCAGGCTCAACGTTTAGAAGTCGAACGTATCGCCCCAGTCGCTTCTCCGCGCGGCCTTGAACGCCTCGCCTTCGCGGCGTGTCACGAGGCGGCTTTCAGCGGCGCCATCCGGCCTGCACAGCTTCAGGCGCACCCGTCCCGTCGCTGATTCCGGCGGCGCGAGAATGCGTGCGGGAGCGGGCGCGGCAGGTGCGCGCAATGCTGCGAGATAGATGTACTTCTCATCTTCCCACGGAACCTCCGCTTCCTTCGCCAGCCTGTGCACGCGCGAGCGCGCAACGCGGGCAGCGAAGTGACACCAGTCTGGTTCGACAATCGGACAAGCCTGTTGATGCGGGCAGGGCGCGAGGATGTTCGCGCCCGCCGCGATGAGCCGCGCGCGTGCATCTAGAATGCGCCGCCATCCCGCTGTCGTTCCTGGCTCCACGATCACCAGCACGCCAGAGGTGAGCGACCACAGGCGATCAACCAGCTTGTTGCGTTGTTCCGCCGACAGTTCATCCAGCACATAAGCCAGCGTCACGAGATCGCTCGGTGCCAGACGCTCCGCGTCGCGCGTTATATCGGTATGGCGCCAGTCGATATGCGCGAGGTTGCTCGCCGTCGTTAGTTTTTCGCCTACTGCGCGGATCGCGGGGCTGGCTTCCAGAAGTGTGACGCTCTGCAAGTCCGACCACACGTCAGACGCTGCCCAGAGGACAGTGCCCGGACCCGCGCCGACATCCAGAGCGGTCACCGGCGCAAAATCCGGCGCGCGTTCGGCCAACGCCGTCAGGCTTGCGTGGATCGCCGCATAGGTGGCCGGCATCCGTGTCGCGATATAGGCAAGCGCCAGTTTGGCGTCCGAGATGTGCAGTCGCCCGTCGCGCACCTCATTGCGATAGCGGTGGGAAAGCGCCTTGGTTGCGGTTGCAAGTTCGGAGACCGCAACGCCTTCCAGCGCTCCGTCCACGGCCAGTCGCAAGCGGGAAGGTAATTCCATGGCGCGGTGCTAGCAGACCGCGCGGCGTTCGTCAGGCCGGATGGCGCTCCAGGCGAATATCACGCATGCCGGTCCAGACGCCTGCTTCGCGTTTCAGAGGGATAACGCCGTTGCCGCCGCGGTTTTCCAGCGTCGCCTTGTAGGCATCATCCACCCGGAACTCGCCGTCGAAGACGATGTCGTCGATCCAGTAGGGCGGCTTGCCAGGCTCCAGCACGATGAAATGGACGTGAGCCGGCATGGTCCGGTCCGGATAGGGCGCCGGCTTGATCGAGGTGAACGCATAAGCGCCGTCCGTTCCAGTGCGCACCCAGCCGCGAAGCCGCGCGTGGCGCGTGCCTGCCGGGCCGCCCGCGTAACTGCCGGTGTTGTCGGTATGGTAGGCATAGATGATGATGCCCGGCACGGGCTCGCCGGTCCGCCAAGACAGGGCTTTGCCGGAAATCGCCATCTGTTCGCCGGGCTCCGTCGCGGAGGCAATCTGGATGCGCGAGGGTATCTTCGTCGCCGCCCCGCTGAATTCCTTTGCGAGATAATCCAGCTCGCCATTGTAGAGATCGCGCCTGACCTGCGGCTGGGCAGATGCTGTGCTGGTCACGCCAAGCGCCAGTCCGCCGAGCAATACCAGCCTGCGGTTCGCACTCTCGCTCATCAAAGCCTCCAGCCCTGCGGCGAAGCCCGCCACGGCTGCCGGGCGAAAATGTGACGAAACAACCGGAAACACCCATTGTCTTGCCGGTGACCCCGTCTGGCTTTAGCTCACGCCCATGAACCGCCAGCAAACCATCGCGCAATCAGCCAGCCTTTCGGGCGTCGGCGTGCATTCCGGGGAGCCCGCGACCCTTACCATTCGCCCGGCGCCGGAAGGCGCTGGCGTGCGGTTCGTGCGGGCTGACGTAACGGATCGCGATGCGGTCATCCCGGCGCTGGTCACGATGGTGACGACCACAGAGCTTGGCACCAACATGAGCAATGCGGCCGGCATTTCGGTGGCGACCGTCGAGCATTTCCTTGCGGCATGTTCGGGGCTGGGCGTCGATAACATCATCGCCGAACTTGATGGACCAGAACTTCCGATACTCGATGGCTCATCCAGGCCTTTCGTTGACCTGCTGACGCAGGCCGGCGTGAAAGAGCAGGGCGCGGCCCGCCGCGTGCTGAAAATCCTGAAGCCGGTTAAGGTTCGCCACGGCGCCAAGTTTGCCCGCCTCTCGCCCGGCGAGGGGTTCGAGATGCGCGTTGTGATCGACTTCACGACCAAGGCCATCGGTCGTCAGGAAATCCGTTTCGTCATGACGCCCGGCGCTTTTGCGCACGACGTTGCATGGGCGCGCACCTTCGGCTTCGCTGATCAGGCTGAGGAGTTGCACGCAATGGGCAAGGGCCTCGGCGCCTCGATGGACAACACGATCGTCGTCGAGGGCGACGCGATCCTGAATCCGGGCGGCCTGCAGGCAGGCGACGAATTCGTGCGTCACAAGCTGCTCGACGTGATCGGCGATCTTTTCCTCGCCGGTGGCCAGATCGAAGGCCTCTATGAAGGCGAGCAACCCGGCCACGCGCTCAACAACCAGCTTCTCCGCGCTGTCTTCGCGGACGCAACAAGCTTTGCCTGGACGTAATACACGCGGCTGATGATCCGCCTTGATTTGGCCCGGAAGTCGGGCTCAGAGTACACGTGTAACCTGCTTGGGGAAGCATATGGTCCGCTGGTCAATCGCCGCAATTCTCGCACTGACGCTCGCCGCATGCGGGCAGGATCCCAATCGACCCTCGCCAGAGGAATTCGCAGCGATGGATGGCAAGGCAGCCTACGCGCCGATGCCCATGGCGCCGCCTCCGCCGCCACAAGCCGTTATGTCGGAACAGGCGTCGGGCGGCGCCCCCGACATCGGCAGCAACATCATCCAGCCTGACCCGAATGGCGGCGGTGGCGGACAACCTGCCGGTCAGCGCCTGATCGCCTATACCTACAATTACGGTTTCAAGGTTCCGGCCAACGGCATGCAGGGCCTGCTCGATGCGCACAAGAAGCAGTGCGAGGATGCAGGACCCGCGAAGTGCTACGTCGTCAACTCGTCGATCAGCGGTCTCGGCGAAGACCAGTCCTACGGCCAGATGACCATTCGCGGTTCGGCTGACTGGGTGAAGACGTTCCGCGCCAGCATGGTCGACGGCCTCAAGCCCTTCAACGCCACGCTCGACAGCAACAGCGACAGCGCGGAAGACCTCACCGTCAACATTGTCGACAGCGAAGCTCGCCTGCGTTCGCTCAAGACCATGCGTGACCGCCTCGAACAGCTCCTGCGCGACCGCCCGGGCAAGCTCGGCGACCTCCTGGAAATCGAGCGTGAGTTCGCCCGCGTGCAGGGGGAGATCGATTCATCCGAATCCATCCTCGCCCAGATGAAGTTGCGGGTCGCGATGTCTGTGATTTCGCTCAACTACACCGCCAGCTTCCCGCCGGGCTCCGAATCTGTCTGGCGCCCCGTGGGCGACGCTTTCGGCGGCTTCGAGGCCAGCTTTGCCGGGGCCTTCGCCGGAATCATCCGCTTCGTCGCGGAAATACTGCCGGTCCTGATCATTGGCGGCCTGCTGGTCTTCGGGGTGGTCAGCCTGCTTCGCTGGCGCGGAAAACGCGGGAAAAAGCCGGTTGCCCCGCCGTCCTCCACGGTAAAGCCCCAATCGGGCGTATAAGCCGGGCCAATAAGACAGGCCTATAAGGCCGCAGCTATTGGTCTTGGACGGTTCCCGGCCCTTGGTCTAGAACGTGCCGGTTCCCGACTTCCGGAGTGAGGAATTCCATGCGTTCCACCGCTTTCAGGACGGCCCTGGCCGCCGGCGCAGCCCTTGCCGCCACCGCTTGCGGCGGCAATAGCCGCTCGGAAGAGCTCGCTTACGTCGAGCGTCCGGTCGAGAACATCTACAACGAAGCCCTGCGCAGCTTGGACCGCAACAGCTGGGATCTGGCCGCCGCGCAGTTCAACGAAGTGCAGCGCCAGCACCCGTATTCCCCGTGGGCCCAGCGCGCCATGCTGATGTCCGCCTACGCCCACTACCGTTCGCGCGACTACGAGAAAGCCGTCTCCAGCGCGCAGGATTACATCTCCCTGCACCCGGGCGGCGACGGCGCCCCCTATGCTTATTACCTCGTGGCGATCTGCCAGTTCGACCAGATCATCGACGTGGGCCGTGACCAGGCCCGCTCAGATCTCGCCCTTCTGGCCCTCAACGAAGTCACCGCCCGTTTCCCGGAAAGCGACTACGCCCGCGACGCCGAGCTGAAGACCGACATGGTCCGCGATCAGCTCGCCGGCAAGGAAATGGAAGTCGGCCGCTACTATCTCGAGCGTGGCGAACACCTCGCGGCGATCAACCGCTTCAAGAAGGTCGTCACCGACTACCAGACCACGACCCACGTTCCCGAAGCGCTGCACCGTCTCGTCGAGTCGTATCTCTCGATCGGCCTCACCGGCCAGGCGCAACAGGTCGCCGCCGTGCTCGGAACCAACTATCCGGGGTCCGACTGGTATTCCGACAGCTACGCGCTCATGCAGGGCCAGGGCGTTGAACTGCCCAAGGCCCCCGATGCAAAAGCCGGCTTCAACCTGCTCGATCGCATCGGCAAGATGATCTTCTAGGGCGCCAACGCGCTTAAACAAAAAGGCCCCGCGAGCGATCGCGGGGCCTTTGTCGTTTCAGGGATCGTTTTGCCTAGTGATGCGCGGCGTGCGCAGTTTTGTAGGCTTTCACCGTCTCAAGCGTCTTCTCGATATGGCTCATCGGCTGCATGTCGGTGTGCGACAGCAGGATCTTGCCGTCCGGCGCGATCACGTAAGAGGTGCGGTCGCTCCAGTCCGGCTTCTGACCGAGCACAACGTTATAGGCCTTCACCGTATCGGCGCTGACGGCGGCGATCGGGAACTTGTCGCGGCAATGCTCTTTCGAGAACTCGGCAAGGCGCGCGAGATTGTCCGAAGCGCTCACCATCTTGCCGTCAGCCATCGCGGCGCCAGCCGTCAGGCCCACCAGCGTCGCGCCAGCGGCCTTGAACTCTTCTGCCTTTTCCGCGAACGCGGCGGTCTCGATCGTGCAGCCCTTCGTGTAGGCGGCGGGGAAGAAGTACATCACCACCGGGCCTTTCTTGAGCTCGTCCGAAAGCTTGAAGGTGAACTCGTTGCCGCCAAGCATGCCCTTGGCCGAGAACTCCGGCGCGACGGTGCCTTTATCGAGAGCTGCAAAAGCGGGGGCGGCAATGGCGGCAGCGGCGACGAAAGCGGCTGCGGCAAGAAACTTCTTCATGATGATCTCCCAACACCGGACGGGAACCGGGCTTGCCCTGCTTATCGCGCCTCTGCGCGCGCGCGTCACGCTCGCTTCCCATCACGACTGCGTTCTCTGATTTCCATTCGCTCATGAGGGTTATGAGCCGCCGCTCACCGATCAGAGATAGCTTTTGCAGAATGGATGTTCCCTTTTCGTTCTTTTCATGCTAGAGGCGTGGTCATGCTGACCCGTCTTTCCATTCGGGACTTTGTGTTGGTTCGCGCCCTCGATCTTGATCCGGGCGATGGTTTCAGCGCGCTCACGGGCGAAACCGGCGCTGGAAAATCCATCCTGATGTCTGCTTTCGGCTTCGCGCTTGGCGCAAGGGCAGGCCAGGGCCTCATTCGTCCGGGCGCCGATGCCGCCAGCGTGACCGCCGCCTTCGATGCGGGCGCCGACCATCCCGTGCGGAAATTCCTGGCTACACGCGGCTTTGAAGACCTGAATGACGAGCCTCTGGTTTTCCGCCGCGTGGTTCGGAAAGGCGGACAGGCGCGGGCTTTCCTGAACGATCGCCCGGTCAGCGCCAGCCTGCTCGAGGAAGCAGGCGCGCTGCTGGCGGATATCCATGGCCAGCATGAAGGGCTTGGCCTGCTCAACCTGTCCCGTCACCGCATCCTGCTCGATGCCTGGGCGAAGTCCGAGCTCCTGCTGGCTGAAACCTCCCGCGCGTGGACGGCGCTGCGCTGCGCTGAGGAAGCGCGCGCGGCGCTCGAGGCGCGCATCGCCCGCGCTGCGTCGGAGCGAACTTGGCTGTCCCACGCGCTTGAGGAACTTGATGCGCTCGATCCGCAGGAAGGTGAAACGCAAACCCTCGCCCTCAGCCGCGCCACCATGCAGGCAGGCGAGCGCGTGGCCGATGCGCTGGAATCCGCCGTCCACATGTTGTCGAAGGCAAATGTCGAGGGCGCTTTGGCCAATGCCGGTCGGGCTGTCTCACGCGCCCTTTCCGCTCCGGGGCTTACCGGGGAAGGGGCGTCGTCCGAACTGGCCGTCCGCATGCGCGCGGCCTGCGAAAGCCTCGAACGCGCGCTGATCGAAGCTGGCGAGGCGCGGTCCGCGCTCAGCAGCGCATCTGCGTCATGCGAGTTCTCGCCTGCGGCGCTGGAAGCATCCGAAACCCGCCTGTTTGCGCTCCGCGCCGCCGCCCGCAAGCATGATGTCGATCCCGATCAACTCGCCGCCCTGCGCCGCCGCATGCGGATGCAGCTGGACGAGATCCAGCATTCCGACGGCACGCTGGCCGTCACGCTCGAAGCTGAAGCGAAGGCGCGCCTTGCCTATGATGCAGCCGCGGCCCAGCTCACGGTGAAACGCGAGTCCGCCGCGAAGAAGCTGGCGAAAGCCGTGTCCGCCGAACTCGCACCGTTGAAGCTTGAGAAAGCGAAATTCCGTGTCGCCGTCACGCCGCGCGTGGAGGCAGGCCCGACGGGACGCGATGACGTCGCCTTTGAAGTTGAAACCAATGCCGGGGCGGGCTTCGGTTCACTCGACAAGATCGCCTCCGGCGGCGAAACCGCCCGCTTCGCCCTGGCCGTCAGCGTGTGTCTCGCGGGATCGTCGCCCGCGGGAACGCTGGTATTCGACGAAGCCGACATGGGAGTGGGCGGCGCCGTCGCCGCCGCCATCGGCGAGCGCTTCGCCCGGTTGGGCAAGGACAAGCAGGTCCTCGCCATCACCCACTCTCCACAGGTCGCCGCCGCCGGCTCGCGCCAGCTCAAGGTGTCGAAGACCGACGCAGGCGGCGAAACCGTCACATCGATCGACATGCTGGGCGCCAAGGCTCGCAAGGAAGAGATCGCAAGGATGCTGGCGGGGGCGAGCGTCACGAAAGAAGCCCGTGCTGCGGCTGGCAGATTGCTGGCCGGCGCCTGATATATTCCACAGCTTGTCATCCCGGCCGCAGCGAAGCGGAGAGCCGGGACCCATTGAGCAAGTCATGGCTTCGCAGAAGCGGATGCCCCGCTTATACAGCGGCTATGCCGAAATCGTCCGCTGAAACACCCGTCGACAAACTCACTAAAGCCGCCGCCAAGGCCGAGCTGAAAAAGCTCGCCGAGGCGATCAGCGCCGCTGACGCCGCCTATTATCAGAACGATGCGCCGGACCTCACAGACGCGGATTACGACGCGCTCCGCAATCGCCTGAACGCGATCGAGGAAAAATTCCCTGATCTGAAGCATGCAGGCAGTCCCAGCCAGAATGTCGGCGTCGCGCCTGCGGGCGGGTTCGGCAAGATCACCCACCTCAAACCAATGCTGTCGCTCGACAACCTATTCGCGGACGAAGACGTGATCGACCTGATCGCCCGCATCCGTCGCTTTCTCAATCTCAAGCCCGACGATGAAGTCGCGATGACGGCCGAACCCAAGATCGACGGCCTGTCGATCTCGCTGCTCTACGAAGCCGGCGTGCTTGTAAGCGCCGCAACGCGCGGCGACGGGGCCGTGGGCGAAGATGTAACCGCCAACGTCCGCACCATCGCGGACGTGCCGGAGAAATTGAAAGAGAAGGGCCACCCGGCACGCATCGAAGTGCGCGGCGAGATCTACATTCTCATGTCGGATTTCGAGCGCCTTCAGAAGATCGAGGCCGAAGCCGGTCGCAAGGTGCCCGCCAACCCGCGCAACTTCGCCGCCGGCAGCCTGCGCCAGAAAGATCCCGAGATCACGCGCGCCCGTCCGCTGAAACTCTTCGCCTACACCTGGGGCTTTGTGTCGGACGAGTTCGCCGCCACGCAGACCGAAGCCGTCGAAAAATTCAGGTCATGGGGCCTGCCGGTCAACCCGGACATGAGGCGCGCCACCGACGCCGAGGGCCTCCTGAAAATCTACCACAACATCGAAGCCCGCCGCGCAAAGCTCGGCTACGACATCGACGGCGTCGTCTATAAGGTCGATCGGCTCGACTGGCAGGATCGCCTCGGCTTCGTTTCGCGTAGCCCACGCTGGGCCGCCGCCCACAAATTCCCCGCGCAACAGGCGATCACGCAATTGCTCGGTATCGACATCCAGGTCGGCCGAACAGGCAAGCTGGCGCCCGTCGCGCGCCTTGCCCCCATCAATGTCGGCGGCGTCGTCGTTTCCAACGCCACGCTGCACAATGAAGACGAGATCGCCCGCCTCGGCGTGATGATCAATGACTGGGTCGTCGTGCAACGCGCAGGCGATGTCATTCCGCAGATAGTCCGCGTGGTCGACGACAAGCGCCCCAAAGACGCGAAGGCTTTCAAATTCCCGCACACCTGTCCGTTCTGCGGCTCCGAGGCCGTGCGCGGCTCGGGCGATGGCGAGGAAGACGTTGATCGCCGCTGCACTGGCGGCCTCATTTGCCCGGCGCAGGCGGTCGAACGCCTGAAATACTTCGTCGCCCGCCGCGCTTTCGATATTGATGGCCTCGGCGCGAAACAGATCGAGGAGTTCTTCGAGGCTGGTGTCATCGCGGCGCCCCAGCACATCTTCATGCTCGATAGCCAAATCGAAAAAGCAGGAAAGCCGCCGCTTGAAGAGTGGGAAGGTTATGGCGAAACATCCGCGGCGAAACTCCGCGACGCCATCGACAAGGCGCGCATCCAGCCGCTCGACCGCTTCATCAATGCGCTCGGCATCCGCCACATCGGCGAAACCAACGCGCTGCTGCTCGCCCGCCATTTCGGCACGTTCGAAGCGCTGCAGGAAACCGCCGCCAACGCCGCCGCCCAGCGTCCCAACGACGCCTACCGCCGCCTAGAGAATGTCGAAGGCGTTGGCCCCGGCGCCCGCGACAAACTTCTCGCCGCCGCTGCCGAACTTCCGAACAAGGAACCGGTCACCGCCGACGAGTCATTTGAAACCGCGCTCGCCAGCATCGCGGGCCTCAACAAGACCTCCCGCGCCGCGCTCGCTGCTGAATACGCCGACTGGAAAACCTTCCGCTCCGAAATCCAGTCCGCCGCCAAAGGGCAGCCCGGCGAAGACCTGATCGCGCTTGCCGCTATCAACGGCTTCGGCACGGTCGCCGCCGAAGCACTGGTCGATTTCTTCGCCGAGAAGCACAACCGCGAGGTCGTGAAGGCGCTCACGCAGAATGTCGAGATCGCGCCCTACAAGCACGCCGATACATCCAACAGCGAAGTCGCGGGCAAGACGGTCGTCTTCACCGGCTCGCTCGAAAAGATGACGCGCGATGAAGCGAAAGAGCAGGCCATCGGCCTCGGCGCCAAAGTCTCAGGCTCCGTCTCGAAGAAGACAGACCTCGTCATCGCCGGCCCCGGCGCAGGCTCGAAACTCGCCGACGCCGAAAAGCACGGCGTGAAAGTCCTCACCGAAGACGAATGGCTGAAGCTGATCGGCAAGGCCTGATCGCGAGCCGGTCGCAATCATTCATGGGATAGGGAAACTGCGCATCGTTGCGCCTAGTGGTGGCCCTGAAGGACTCCAACCCCCATGACAATCAAGCGCTTCACCGCCTGGCTGGCCGTCACAGCCGCAGTTGCAATGCTGGCCGCCATCTCTCTCATCGGAGGAATCAGCGGCGGGGCTGCGTTCTAGAATCCGCCCGGCGTCTTCGCCATGAACGCCTTCTCGGCGCTGGTCGATGTGCGCCCCAGGATCGCGTTGCGATGCGGGAAGCGTCCGAACTTCTTGATCACCGCCGCATGTCGCTTTGCAAAATCCAGCGCCGTCAGCAGATCCGCGTGCAGCTCCGGTCCGCCAACTTCCAGCAGCTCGGTGAACTTCTCCACGCTGCGCCGCTGATCGCTTGCCGATTCCGAATGCTCCAGCGGCATGTACAGGAACCACCGCTCCAGCGGCTTCAGCTGCATGTCCTCGCCCGCCGCGATCGCGTCCTTGCACAGACGCAACGCCAGCGCGTCGTTCTCGAAAGCCGCCTCCGTCCCGCGGAAGATATTGCGCGAGAACTGGTCCAGCGCGATCACCGCCGCTAGCCGTTCATGCGCGCCAGCATCCGCCCAGCGATGCGCCTCGCCCGAAGCCAGCTTCGCCACGATCTCTGAAAACCTGTGCGCGATGATCCGGTCGAGATCGAACCCGCCGCCAAACCACAGCGTCATCCTGTCCTTCAACGCAGTCGGCCGCTCCAGCGACGAACCGAACCAGTAGTGCAGGATCGTTCCCGCCGTCTCTTCGACGACAAAGCGGGTGTAGCGATGGCTGTATGGATCCTCGTCCTCGAACGCCACCGGATCGGACGACAGGTTCCGCCGCCGCATCCAGTCTTCGCGCTCGCCGGCTCCGGGCAACGACCCGCCGGGCAGGGCCATCCCGCCTAAAGGCGCTGCCGACGGCGCGCCTTCCAGATCGTCGATAAAGATGCGGCCGTTTTCCGGCATCCTTTTCCCGTCAGGGTTAGGGACGCTTTCCGACAAGCATGTAGTTGACGGAAGCATCCTTGGTGAGACTCCAGCGGCCCGAAAGCGGCGAGAATGAGACGCCGACAGTCTCTCCCACAGCAAGTCCGGCGCCGGTCATGGCCGCCCGGCCTTCCTCGGGCGTCACGAATTTCGACCATTCATGCGTGCCCACCGGCAACCAGCGCAGAATGTGCTCCGCCCCCACCACGGCCAGCGCAAACGCTTTCGCGGTACGGTTAAGCGTCGCCATAACCATAAGCCCGCCCGGCGCCACCAGGCTCGCGCAATCGGCCAGGAACTGAGCCGGGTCGGAAACGTGCTCCACCACTTCCAGCGCCAGCACGATGTCGAATTTCGGCTCCCCGGCGTGGATCAGGCCTTCCACCGTGCCGACCCGGTAATCCACGTCCACGTGAACCTGATCGGCGTGAACCATTGCCGCCTTGATGTTCTTGTCGCCCGCGTCAACGCCAACAGCGTGCGCGCCCAGCCGGGCCATCGGCTCGGTAACCAGCCCGCCGCCACACCCCGCGTCGAGGAGCCGCAGCCCTTCCAGAGGCCTCCGGCTGTCCCCATCCAGCCCAAAATGAGCCACTGCCGTGTCGCGGATGAAGGTCAGCCTTGCCGGGTTGAATTTGTGCAGGGGGGCGAACTTGCCGGTAGGCGACCACCAGTCCGCAGCCATTGCCCGAAACTTGTCGATTTCCGCCGGATCGACGCTTGGCGCCTCCGGAATGGTCTCATCGCGAACAAGGGTCTTGCCCATTGGATAACTTCGCTTATTGCGTCAGCCGACTGGTCCCGGCGGTGACTACACATGTCGTTCGCCGGGGGTAGGAGGTCAATGCGGCTCCTCTGGATTTGGAGTTCTCGTCAGATCGCCTGCCAGTTGATGGGATCTAGCAGGGCTGGAAGCCGCGTTCATGAAGCGCCTGGTGCTTAAATTCGGCGGAACCTCGGTCGCGAACCTTGAGCGGATCGCGCACGTCGCTGAAATCGTCGCCGCCCGCCGCGCCGAAACCCGCGCCATCGCGGTCGTCGTCTCCGCCATGTCGGGCACCACGAACCAGCTCGTCGAATGGACGCGCGGCGCAGCCGGTCCTGATCTGCACGGCGTCGACTACGATGACGAATACGATGTGGTCGTCGCCTCGGGCGAACAGGTCACGGCCGGTCTTCTCGCGCTCGCTCTTCGTCGCAAGGGGCTCAAGGCCCGCTCGTGGCTGGGCTGGCAGCTCAAACTTTCCACCGACGAAGCGCACGGCAAGGCGCGCATCACCGGTTGCGACAACCCTGAATTCATCCGGTCGGTCGATAGCGGCGAGATCGCCGTGGTCGCCGGCTTCCAGGGCGTCGATGAAAACGGACGCGTCTCCACGCTCGGCCGCGGCGGTTCGGATACATCCGCCGTCGCCGTCGCCGCCGCGTTGAAGGCCTCGCTGTGCGACATCTACACCGATGTCGATGGCGTCTATACGACTGACCCGCGCATCACGCCGAAGGCGCAGCGCATCGAAAAGATTTCCTACGAAGAGATGCTGGAACTTGCCTCCCTCGGAGCAAAGGTTCTGCAGACCCGCTCGGTCGAACTGGCGATGAACCATCGCGTTCCCGTGCGCGTGCTCTCTTCGTTTGAAGGCCCCGTGCCTTCGCCCAACACCGGAACGCTCGTGTGCGATGAGGAACAGATCGTGGAAAAGCAGGTAGTCAGCGGCGTCGCTTACTCGCGTGACGAAGCCAAGTTCAGCATGATCGGCGTGGAAGACCATCCCGGCGTCGCCGCCACCATCTTCGGCGCGCTCGCCGATGCCGGCGTCAACGTCGACATGATCGTGCAGGCCTCCGCCAAGACGGAAGGCCGCCAGAACATCGTCTTCACCTGCCCGGATCGCGACGCTGGCCACGCGAAAGCCGTGCTCGAAAAGCTCAACGGCAATGTCGGCTACGAAAGCATGACCGTGTCCCGCGACGTGGCGAAGGTCTCCGTCATCGGCGTCGGCATGCGCAGCCACGCCGGCGTCGCCAAGACGATGTTCCAGGCCCTGTCCGACAAGGGCATCAACATCCAGGTCATTTCGACCTCCGAGATCAAGATTTCCGTCCTGATCGATGCGTCCTACACCGAGCTGGCCGTACGCGCCCTGCACACGGCCTACGGTCTGGATTCGGACTGATAGGGTTCGGGTTGGTACGCCCTCGTCCTTCGACGGACGCGCATCTTCGATGCGCTGCTCAGGATGAGGGCTAAACTGCTGGCAGTCCTGTAGCCCTCATCCTGAGCAGGCCCGAAGGGCCGACCGTCGAAGGACGAGGGCGTGCTCAACGCCGCCTGAAGAAAGCCCAACAACCCCCAAATATTTACCTTCGCCCGCATGGAATGACGGACGCTGCGTAATCAGCTAAAGCGTGCAGATGCGACGGCGTTGGGAGACGTTTTGACCGACCGCAACAGACCAGGAGACAAGGGCCCCGGCGCCCCACGCCCGCCCGCGGGCGGCGGCGGGGCGAAGCTGTTGCTCTCGCGCCTGCGCGCGCTCATGGCCAATCAGGCGCAGGACCCCAAACGCCTCGATCGCGTCGTCGAACTCATCGCCAACACCATGGTGGCGGATGTCTGCTCGATCTATCTGCGTTCCGAAGATGAAAGCCTGCTGCTCATGGCGACGCGGGGCCTTGCCCCCGAAGCCGTCGGCCGCACCCGAATGAAGGAAAACGAAGGCCTCGTCGGCCTCGTGTCGGCGACCGCCCGTCCGCTGCGCCTCACCGACGCCTTCTCGCACCCGCGCTTCTCCTACCGGCCCGAAACCGGCGAAGACCCGTTCCACTCCTTCCTCGGCGTGCCGATCCTGCGCGGCGGCTGCGTCCTCGGCGTGGTCGTCGTCCAGAACCGCACCGAACGGGCCTATGACGACGAGGAAGCTGAAGCGCTCCAGACCGTCGCCATGGTGCTGGCCGAACTCGTCGCCGCCGCCGCCGATACGATCAGCGCCGGCCTGCGCCAGACCCGCCCGGTCGAATTGCACGGCCGCGTGCTCAACGAAGGCTTGGCCACCGGGAAGGTCCACCTCTACGACCCCGTCGTCCCGCCCACGCAACTTTTCGCCGCCGACGCCGAGGAAGAGGAACGCCGCCTCAACGAAGCGCTCGATGCGCTGCGCGCCAATATCGACGCGATGCTCACGCGCGCCGGCCCGGTCCTGTTCGGTGAAAGCCGCGACGTTCTCGAAACCTACCGCCTGTTCGCGCATGACCCCAGCTGGGAAGCCCGCCTGGTTGAAGCCGTCCGCACCGGCCTCTCCGCCGAAGCCGCTGTTGACCGCGTCCGCCGCGAACACCGTGCTCGCCTTGAAAGCGCCCGCGACGCCATGGTGCGCGAACGCATGCACGACCTCGAGGATCTCGAGAACCGCCTCCTGCGCCAGCTCAATGGCGATGACGGTGGCCGCGAAGCGCCGCGCGGCTCGATCCTTGTCGCCAGCCGCATCGGCCCCGCAGAACTGCTCGAATATCGCGACAGCGGCCTTGCCGGCATCGTCCTCGAAGAAGCCGGCGCCGGCTCTCACGCCGCCATCGTCGCCCGCGCCATCGGGGTGCCTGCGGTCGGCGGCCTCACTGGCCTCGTGACCCGCGCCGAAGACGGCGACCTGATGATCATCGACGGCGAAGCCGGCACGATCCACATCCGCCCCGAAGCCGAGATCGTCACCAACTTCCACGCCCGCATGGCGCTGGCCGGTCAGAAGCAGGCCGAACTCTCCCTTCTGCGTGACAAGCCGGCGATCACCACCGACGGCGTCGAAGTCGATCTCTTCATCAACGCCGGCCTGTCCTTCGACCTCGACCATCTGGACGAAGTCGGCGCCAAGGGCGTCGGCCTGTTCCGCACCGAATTCCAGTTCATGGCGTCCGAAACGATGCCGGGCCTCGACGAGCAGGCGACCTTCTACAAGTCCGTCATCGAGCGGGCAGGGGATCGCCCCGTCGTCTTCCGCACCATCGACCTTGGCGGCGACAAGATCGCCCCGTTCATGGGCCGCCGTGAACGGGAAGAGAATCCTGCCCTCGGCTGGCGCGCGCTCCGCATGGCGCTCGACCACCCCTTCTTCTTCCGCCGCCAGCTCCGCGCCCTGATCCGGGCCTCGCGTGGAAAGACGCTCCGCCTCATGTTCCCCATGGTCACCACCGTGGAGGAGTTCGAGGCCGCCCGGCGTCTTCTCGACAGCGAAATGGAATGGGCCATCAAATTCGGCCGCGACCTGCCAAACAAGCTGCAGGTCGGCGCGATGGTCGAAACCCCCTCGCTGGCCTTCTCGATCGACCAGCTGAAGGGCAAGGCCGACTTCCTCTCCATCGGCACCAACGACCTGATGCAGTTCTTCTTCGCGGCCGACCGCGACAACGCCCGCCTGTCCGGCCGCTACGACATCCTGTCCCGCCCCGCGATGCGCCTGCTGCTGCGCATGCGCCAACGCGCTGACGAAGCGGAACTCCCCATCACCGTCTGCGGCGAGGCTGGCGGCCGCCCACTGGAGGCGCTGGCCCTGATCGCGCTTGGTTATCGCAGGTTATCCATGCAGTCCGCCCGGATTGCCCCGATCAAGCTGCTGATCCGCTCGGTGGACGTGTCCCAGCTGGCGCCGCGCGTGCAAGCTGCCCTGGATGGCGGCGAACAATCGGTCCGCACGACCATGCTGGCGATCGCCAATGACTTCGGTGTGAAGATTTAGGAAGATTAACGTTGTGGCCCCAGTCCCGCCACCTTACGTTCGTAATCACTTGTTAGGGCGGTGGGCGTAAGGCGGAACGGTAAGTCCAATGGGACGATTGCCCTTCCGTTTCGGACAGTAAAATGAGCGGCGTGGCCAAAGACGACATCAACCCCACCCAGCCTACCGATGAAACGGCTTCCGCGCCCGACGCCGGAACGATCGACACGTCGGCTGCATCTGCAAATTCCAAGGAAGACGCTGACGCGCGCGCTGCCCGCCGCAACGCTCCCTTCCTCCGCGTCGTGACCGACAACGAAGACGAGTTCGTCGCCCCCGCAACCGCCTCCGACGCCCCGCACCAGCGTATCGGCGCCATCATTCGCGCCGCGCGCGAGAACGCAGGCTACTCGCTGGAGCAGGTCTCGAAAGAAACCCGCGTCCACCTCAGCCACCTTCGCGCCATCGAAGACATGACGCCGAACCTTCTCGGCGCCCCGGTCTATGCGAAGGGCTACATCAAATCCTACGCCCGCTTCCTCGGCATGGACGAGCAGATCACGCTCGACCGCTACCTGGCCGAGTGCGCGATCCTCAAGGATCCGGAAAAGCAGGAAATCGCTCCGCCCGCCTCGTCCAAGTCGCGCAAGCTGCCCGTCGCTATCCCGATGCTCGGCATCCTGATCGTCGGCCTGATCGGCGCCGCCGGCGTGTTCTTCCTCGCCAATGGCGACAAGAACCCCGCCTCCCCCGGCGACCCGTCCGCCACGGCTTCCGCATCCGCCAATCCCGCCACCGCCGTTGACGCCGCCAACGCCGTCAGCCAGCGCCTGCGCATCGTCGCGCTGCGCCCCGGCTCGGTCGAGGTCCGCTCGGCCAAGGGCGACAAGTACGTCCACCGCGATTTCGTCGCCGGTGAGAGCTATCCCGTCCGCGTCGGCGCGGGCTGGACTGTCTCGGTCAACGACGGTTCGGCCTTCGAATGGCGCCTGGGCGACCAGTCGCTCGGCCTGCTCCAGCCCGAAGGCGGCCAGGTCTATTCGCAAAGCATCGATCTCGCCGCCCAGCGCGCGCCCATCGTGACGGAAGTTCCGATCGATCCGTCGATCGCCGCTGAAGCGCCCCCCGCCACGGCTGGCGGCACGCCGCCTGTCGCCGGCGCCAATCCCGCCCCGGCCAAGCCGCGCCCGCCCAAGCCCCAGGGCTCGACCACGCCGCCGCCGCGCGAGCTGCCGGCCCAGAACCAGACATCTGGCCAGCCCGCCGCCCCCACGCAGGACCCGGCCCTCGCTGCCTATCCGGACCAGTAATCACGGGTCTTCGGATGAGTTTTCAACGCCCGCGCGACTTTCCGTCGTGCGGGCGTCGTCTTTACTGGGCATCCCAGAAGCGCCAAATGCTGATTGAAGGCTGATCCGGCGACATCATGAGCCACGACATCAATCACCTCCGCCCCTGGCGCACGATCACGCGGCGCAAGTCGCGCCAGATCCGCGTCGGCAA
>ERZ795056.418-NODE-418-length-54311-cov-11.562979_pt1 | contig 54311 bp, 41 predicted proteins | sample MGYA00375140_ERZ795056 | MGnify/ENA primary metagenome ERZ795056 (study PRJEB30185, sample SAMN05720227) | activated sludge metagenome | isolation source: Anaerobic digester | place: USA | collected 2015-03-09 ...
GATGGCCTTTGTAGCGCGGGGGAGACTTGAACTCCCGACCTCAGGATTATGAATCATGCGCTCTAACCAGCTGAGCTACCGCGCCTTGGCACCCCACTGGCTCTTCCAATGGGGCCGCAAATATAATGATCCCCTCCGCTTCACACGTAGGTGCTGGATTGTACAGGTCTTGCACAGGTGGCGCATTTTCCTACCTTGGCGCCTACCCGGACCCCGCCCCTATTCTCACCATGGCCAAGAAACGCAACGCACCACGCAGTTCCTCAACCAGTAAGGCCAAAACTGCAGGTGGATCAAAAGCTACCGGCACCCGAAAGCCAGCACCGGCCAAGGTCAACGCAAGAACGGCCAAGACACGCGCATCAACGAAGAAGGTGGTAGCGAAGAAGCCCGTGAAAACCGCGGCGAGCAAGACGAGACCCGTGGCCAAAGGTCCGGCCGGGAAAGGGGCACCAGCCAAGAAAGGCGCGAAGACCGCAAAACCGGTCAAGGGTGGTCCGGGATCGACCGGCAAAGCCGCTAGGACCAGACCCAGCGTTCCGGTCAAGAGATCAGCGGTGAAAAAGCCGGCCATCAAGAAGGCCACCACTGTCAAGGCTCGAACCGGTCCAAAAAAGAAGGTCATCGCTAAGCCACGACCCGCAACGAAGTCTCGGTCGTCGGCAGCGCCATCGAAGGGAACGCCTAACAAGGTGGCCGGAAGGACGGCCGTGAAGCCCAAGCCTTCCGCGGTGCGCCCAACACCGTCGACCGTAGCCAAGAAAGGCGCAGGACCTGCTCCTAAGCAGGTGGTAGCAAAGAAAGGGTCCTCCCAAGCGGGATCGATGGCACCTTCATCAGGCGCAGGAGGAACAACATCCGCGAAAGCCACACGCGGAACAGCGCAGAAGGCTCCCACCCCGGTACAGGTGGTGCCCCCGGTCGCCAAACAGGTGCCCGCGAAGGTGGAGCTGAAAGCCCCCGCACCTTCCGGTCCTGCGAAACCGGTGAAGACCAGTGACGTCAAACGCCCATTGAAGGAGCGCGTTGTCCTGGAGTTCATGGTGCGTAGCGCACCCGCGGTATTGTTCGACCTGATCAGCACTCCGAGCGGGTTCTCTGAATGGTACTGTTCCGATGTGAACATGAAGGGTGACCAATACACTTTCATCTGGCCCGATGAGGAGGAGTCCACGACCATGATCGGTCGCCGTCTCGGGGAAGTGATCCGCTTCCACCGCAATGACGATGAGGACGAGAGTTCCTACTTCGAGTTCCGCATCCGTATCGATGCCATGACCAATGAGGTGGCCTTGATCGTGACGGACCATGCTTGGCCTGATGAAGTGGAGGAGACCAAGAACCTTTGGTCCTCACAGATCGCTTCGCTCATCCGCGTATTGGGTGCTTGACCCCACATACCAGTGAGCCTTCCCCAGCGTTGAAGCGGGCATGAAGCGATTGCACCGGATGATCATCAAGGCCTATCTCGGGCCGTTGACGGTGACGTTCGCCATCGTGTTGTTCATCCTGGTGATGCAGTTCCTGTGGAAGTATGTGGATGACCTGATGGGCAAAGGTCTCGAATGGTATGTCCTGATCGAGTTGATGACGTATGCGACCGCCAGCTTCGTACCCTTGGCACTTCCTTTGGCCATCCTCCTGTCCAGTATCATGACCATGGGTGCACTGGGCGAGAACTCGGAGCTGATCCCGCTTCGATCCGCAGGGTTGGGGCTCGGACGGATCCTTCGCCCCTTGTTCACCACGGCATTCCTCTTGGCACTCGGTTCCTTCTACTTCAGTAACAACCTACTGCCCATCGCCAACCTCAAGTTCCGTTCGTTGCTGTGGGATGTGACCGAGAAGAAGCCGGCACTGAACCTGAAGCCCGGCATCTTCTACAACGGTATCGATGGGTTCAGCATCCGGGTAGCGGCCAAGGACCAGGACACCGGCGAACTGACCGACGTGCTGATCTATGACCACCGCAGCCCCTTCCAAGGGAATCGCACCGTGATCCGCGCCCGCTCCGGCACCATGAAACGCAGTACCGACGGCCACTACCTGGTACTCACCTTGCATGATGGTCATTTCTATGACGAACAGTCCCGTACCGGTGAGAAAGCTGCTCGATACCCGATGATGCGGGGCACGTTCGTGACCGATGAGGTCCGTTTCGACCTGAGCGGCCTTGGCCTTCAACGCACGGATGAGGAACTGTTCAAGGACCATTACAAGATGATGACCATGGGTCAGTTGGACGGCTCGGAGGACAGTCTGCTCGTACGGATGGTTGATCGCCAGAAGGACCAGGTGATGCATCTCAGTCGCAGCCTGCAGGTGTTCCGTGATAGTGTCGGATCAGCGGTCCAACAGGTGCCGGCTCGCAGTTGGTCCGCTATGGAGGCCGACCTCACCCCTGAAGCACGCCAAGCGCTCTACGATGTGGCCATCAACCAGGCACGCAACAATGTCTCCTACCTGGAACGGGCCAGAACGGAACTGGACGGGCGCCAGGAGCAGGTGTCACGGCATCGGATCGAATGGCACCGCAAGCCCATGCTCGCGGTCACGTGCATCGTCTTCTTCCTGATCGGCGCACCCTTGGGGGCCATCATCCGCAAAGGGGGCATGGGCCTGCCCGTGGTCTTCGCGATCAGCTTCTTCCTGGTCTTCCACATCGTCTCCTTCTCCATGGAGAAGTTGGTCATCGCTGGGAGTATGGAAGCCTGGCCGGGCATGTGGGTGGCTACGCTCATGTTGCTCCCGGTAGGCCTCTTCCTCTTGTGGAAGGCCGCCAACGACAGCCCACTGCTGGATGCCGATGCGTATTATCGCGGCTGGGAGCGGATCCGTGGCCTCCTACGACGTCGCAATGCGCATACTTCAACTGTGCAATAAGCCTCCTTTCCCTCCGATCGATGGAGGGGCCAAGGCCATGCTCACCCTCACCAAGGGCCTGCTCAACGCGGGCCACTCCGTGAAGGTGCTGTTCATCACCACACCCAAACAGCCGCTTGACCTGGCGACCATGCCGCCCGATCTGATGGAGCGCACCGCCATGGAAGGCATCTTCGTGGACACCTCGCTGAACATCGTGGATGCGTTCACGGACCTCGTCACTGCCGACAACTACAATATCAGCCGTTTCTTCTCACCCGACATGGACATCAGGCTGATCCGACTTCTCAGTGAGGACAGCTTCGATGTGGTCCAGTTGGAGAGCCTGTTCATGACACCGTACATTCCGACCATCCGGAGGTATACCAAGGCCCGGATCGTGTTACGGTCGCACAACCTGGAACATGTGATCCAGCAACGGATCGCACACGGCGAACGGAATATCATCAAGCGTCCCTATCGACAGTTCCTGGCCAAGCAATTGGAACGGTACGAAATGGAGGTACTGGAAAGGGTGGACGGTGTGGCAGCCATCAGCCCGGCCGATGCCGCACACTTCGAAGGTCATGGCAGCTTGACGCCGGTGATCACCATTCCCTTTGGTGTGGACCTGAAGGATTACCCGATCCCCGATGATCCGGACGGGTCGCCCATCTCCTTCTTCCATTTGGGCAGTATGGACTGGCATCCCAACGAGGAGGGGGTCCGATGGTTGCTCAATTCCGTGTGGCCGCGGGTCCATAAGAAACGACCGCAAGCCAAACTCCACCTGGCCGGCAACAAGATGCCGGAGGACCTGCTCGCGTTGAACATGCCCAATGTGGAGATCGTGAGCAGGGTCCCTGACGCGGTGGCCTACATGCAACGCTACGCGGTGATGGTGGTCCCCTTGTTCTCCGCCGGTGGCATGCGTGTGAAGATCATCGAAGGCATGGCAATGGCACGGACCGTGATAAGCACCCCCATCGGGGCCGAGGGTATCGATGTGACGGATGGCACGGACGTGCTTCTAGCGCGGAACGCGAACGAGTTCGTGGAGCGCATGGTGTCCATCATCGACGATCCTTCCCGGGTGCGTAGGATCGGCGCCGCGGCCCATCGGTTGATCCAGGAACGGTATGCTGAGGATGCCATCGCGCATGACCTCAGCGCATTCTACGGTCGTCTACTCACATCATGAGGTTATTGGTCGTCCTTTCACGTGTACCCTACCCCTTGGAGAAGGGCGACAAGTTGCGTGCCTATCACTTCATCAGGCGTCTGGCGCGCACCCACGAAGTGGAACTGTTCTGCCTTAGCGATGGTCCTACCAAGCCGGAACACCTCGAACACCTGCGCCAATTCTGCTCACACATCGAGGTGGTCTACCTACCGCGATGGCGCATTCTGCTCAATCTCTTCCACGCCATCTTCTCCAGGCTTCCTTTCCAGGTGGCCTACTTCCACCATCGTTCGGCACAACAGCGATTCGATGCTGTTGTCCGCCGGTTCCGCCCTGAACACATCATCTGCCAGTTGGTGCGTACCACCGAGTATGTGCGTGACCATCATGCCATCCCGAAAACGCTGGACTATATGGACACCCTTTCCAAGGGTCTCGAACGGCGCACGGAGATGGCATCCTTCCTCTTCGCCCCCTTGTTCCGCGAGGAGTCGCGGCGATTGATCCGGTATGAGAACCTGATGTTCGACCTCTTCGATCATTGCGTGATCATCAGCGAACAGGACCGCGAGTACATCTATCATCCGCAACGGGACCGCATCACCGTGATCCCCAATGGAGTGGATACGGACCATTTCCAACCACGGGAGGCACGACCAGAGCACGACCTGGTGTTCACGGGCAACATGAACTACCCACCGAACATCGACAGCGTGCTCTACCTCGTGCAGCATATCCTGCCGTTGGTGAGGAAGGTCCTCCCCTCCACGAGCTTGTTGATCAGCGGTGTGGACCCCAGTCCCAGCGTGCGGGAACTGGCCAAGGACGATCCACTCATCACCGTCAGCGGTTGGGTGAAGGACATCCGTGCTTCCTATGCCAGCGCGCGTTTGTTCGTTGCACCCATGCAGATCGGTACCGGACTGCAGAACAAGCTCTTGGAGGCCATGGCCATGCGTATCCCGTGCATCACATCGACCTTGGCCAATAATGCCGTGGGTGCTGAGCCCGGAAACGCCATCCTGGTGGGTAATTCGCCCGAGGAATATGCGGCGCACATCCTCGCCTTGCTGAACGACCCTGCCGAACGCGATCGCATCGCTCAGAACGGGTACGACTTCATTCGCACACACTTCGACTGGGACCAGGCCTCATCCAAACTGGACCGCCTGATCACCGCGCCATCCGGTCGGTAGTACCCGCACCCCCTTCCTTAACTTTGCACGCCTCGACAAAGTACCGAGCGCCATTCCATGAGCAGCGAATTGAACCGTATCGAGGAGGCCATCGAGGATATCCGGCTTGGCAAGGTGGTGATCGTGGTGGATGATGAGGACCGGGAGAACGAAGGGGACTTCGTGACCGCCGCCCGGAACGCCACGCCGGAGGTGATCAACTTCATGGCCAAACACGGTCGTGGACTGATCTGCGCACCCTTGACCGAGCAGCGTTGTGAGGAACTGGGGTTGGACCTGATGGTGCGCGACAATACGGCACTGCATGAGACCCCGTTCACTGTAAGCGTGGACCTGAAAGGCCGGGGCACCACCACTGGGATCAGCGCGGCGGACCGCTCCAAGACCATGCTGGCGCTCATCGACCCCGCTATCCAAGCGGTGGACCTGGCGCGCCCGGGGCACATCTTCCCGCTGAAGGCACGTAACGGAGGTGTGCTTCGTCGTACGGGTCACACCGAGGCTGCGATCGATCTGGCACGCATGGCCGGATTCGAACCCGCTGGGTGCATCGTGGAGATACTCAATGACGATGGCACCATGGCGCGACTGCCCGAACTCCTCGAGATCGCTCGTCGTTTCGACCTGAAGGTGATCAGCATCGAGGATCTCGTGGCCTACCGAATGGCCACGGAACGGATCGTTGAACGCCAAGTGGATGTGCAATTACCCACCACTCATGGCGACTTCCAACTCATCGCCTACCGGCAGACCACGACCAACGAGGAGCACCTGGCGCTGGTGAAGGGGACTTGGGAACCCAAGGAGCCGGTGCTCGTTCGCGTACACTCCTCCTGTGTGACCGGGGACATCTTCGGATCCTGCCGTTGCGATTGCGGCCCCCAACTGCATCGAGCGATGGAGATGATCGAAGCGGCAGGGAAAGGCGTGATCGTCTATATGCAACAGGAAGGCCGTGGCATCGGGCTCATGAACAAGTTGAAGGCCTACAAACTACAGGAACAAGGAGCCGACACCGTAGAGGCCAATCTGATGCTCGGCTTCGGCATGGACACGCGCGACTATGGCGTGGGCGCGCAGATCCTGCACGACCTGGGCGTGCGTCATATGAAGTTGATGACCAACAATCCGCGCAAGCGTACCGGATTGGTGGGCTATGGTCTGGAGATCGTCGAGAACATCCCCATCGAGATCACCGCCAACAAGCACAATCAGCGCTACCTCCGGACCAAGAAGGACAAGCTCGGCCATAGCCTGCGCTTGGGTGAACCAGAGGCGTGATCAGGCCTTGATGGCGGTCGGATCAGGCGGGACCGGAGCGGTTGGACCCCGCGTCCGTCACTTGTCACGCCCGATGCGGAACAACTTCCAGAAGTTGTTGGATTCACGTCGGTAGGCGATCCCTGCACCTTGCGTGGTCAATGCTTGGTCCGTGCGGTTGAGGTTGCGGTCGTTGCTGATGCTGAAGGCCTTCAGTCGGAGCTTGCCATCATCGGTGAGGAGGTACTCCAGTTGGAAATCACCCACCAGTGAATTGGAGTTCTGCTGCGCCTGCGCACCGTACTGCACGCCCAGGTTCGTGCTCAACAGGAGGCGCTCATTGAACAATTGAGTGCTCACAGCCACCTCCAGTTCATCCTGTGTGATGTTATCGCCTGGACGATAATTCACACCCAGGTCGAAGCCCGTGCTCAGTTGCGAGAGCCAGTTGCTGATCTGGTTGCTCATCAACTCAAAGCCCGTGGTGCCCGCCACCGTTGAACCCGATGCGGGTGTTCCCGCCCCTGCGTAGGACGGTGGCGGAAGGAACCGGTTCAACACGATGAGCGCGAAGACCTGCCTGTTCATTTCCTGGTCCGTGCTCAACACGCTCGCCACCTGTGCTTTGAGGCTCTCATCCACACTCGGTAAGCGCACTTCGAAATTGATCTCCGGGTTCATCAAGCGGTCGCGTAGGTTCATCACCACCTCCACCGGTACACGCTTACGATAGGCCTCGGTACGCTCCGAAGGAGGAACCATATCGTAGAGTGGCGCACGTAGCTTGTACATGGCCTGGAGGTCAAGTTGCGCATCGAATGGATCACCATACCAGGTGATGGTCCCTCCGGGTTCCACTTGGAAGCGCTTGTTCACCACGTTGCGCAAGGTGAACAGGTAGGCCCCGTCGGTGACCTCCACCTGTCCGCGCATATCAAAGGCCCCATTCCGGTCAACGCTCATCTCCATGTTCCCACGGCCCCGACCGGACATGATGTCGCCGACCGTGGGATCGAAGATCAGTTCGAACAGCGCATCCGGAGTGACCTCCACATTGAGGTCGAGCGTGATGCCCGACAGGTCCACTTCCGCCTCGACCTCCTCTTCCGGACCCGAAGTGAATCGTACGAAACTGATCGCGGACACCTCGGTGCTACCACCCACCGGGAAGTGGATATCGGTACCGGGTGCGGTGCGCGCATCCACCACCACTTCCAAGGTCCCTTCCTCACCGCTCACCTCCATGGTGCCGGTCGCGTACGCCTTTCCATAGTAGAGATCGTTATCCGCCACGGTGGTGTTCATCACCATGAACCGCTCCATATCACCCCATACGTTGTAGTTCCACTTCCGAAGTCCGGTATGTAGGATGGTACCACCCAACTTGGCCGTGTTCCCCTCTTCATCCCGGACGGTGACCAGGTCGAGCGCGAACATGTCCGGACGCACTTGTACCACATGGGAGAACCGGTACAAGGTGTTCAGGTAATCGATGCGCAAGCCAGCGTCCTTCAAGTCCAATTCGCCGTTCACCTGTGGCTCCTGCAAGGCCCCTGTCACCGCCAAGGTGCCGGTCACCAAGCCTTGGATCTCACTGACCCCTTCGGGTAGGTAGGGATCGATGAAGGTGAGGTCGAAGCGGTCCATGACCAGGTCCACGTCCAGTTCCTGGGTCTCGCCCAGTGTGAGCAACCCATCGAAATCGAGCGCCTTGATCGGACCACGTGTGAGCGACCCGGACAGGTCGAGCACATCGCGTCCTTCCACCCAGCCTGCATTGAACCGGATATCGCCCACCGGCTTATCCTCCACGGCCAACGAATCGATGCAGAGCTCGCTCTGGAGGATGGGCGTTCCATAGAGATCGTAGAGGATCCCATCTCCGCCGAGCGTGCCTGTGATCAATGGACCACCCAGATAGGGAGTGATGTTCTCCAAGGCGACCTCCTCCAACTCGAACCGCAACGGCTTCGTCGGATCGCGATCCACGTGGCCGGAAACCGCGATCCATTGACGGCCATTGTGCAAGACCAGCGAGTCGATGTGGATGCTATCCCCTCGGATATCGATGTGCGCTACGCGGTCGTTCGACCAGTCCCCACGGCCAAGGAAGATCTTCGACGGTAGCAGTTCCAGGGAAACGTTGTTCATGCCGTTGACCAACCCGAGCAGGTTGAGGTCGCCGTTGGTGCCGTTCGTACTTGTCTCCCAGCCTACGCTAAGGTCCAATTCATCCTGGTAGGCCTTTCCCGTGAAGGCACTTCCTGCGATCCAGGTGCTATCACCCAAGGATTGGCGCACACTCCGGATGGAAAATGCCAAGATGTCCAACGTCTTATCCATGATGATGGTGGTGCTGTCCGCTTGGAAGGGCCCATACCGCAACATGGGGATATCGGCAATGAACTCCAGGTCGAACGTGCGACTGTTCAGCGCTCCTTGGAAGGTCGATCCCGTTGCCAAGGTCAGGTCGGGAACGAACATGCCCAGGAAGACCTCCGGCTCACGGACCGTGATGGAGAAGCGCAGGTCCTGTTCCTCCTGACGGTAGTCCACATCATCGCCCAGTGCGGGGAACACACTGTAGATCATGTTCTCCAAGAGCGTGGGAACCCGGGTGGGCAGAAAACGGCCACGCACCTCGGCCTCTGCAAAAGTGGCATCCAACAGGAGCACATCCTCTCCATCGACCTTGCCGCTCTCCAGGTCGAGGTAGCCCAGGTCGTGGTCGCCTCGATCATCGCAATAACTGATCTCGGTGGCGTGGATGGTCCCTTGAAGGCTATCCGGCGACAAGCGCCCCTTGGCCTCGACCATGGCGCTTATGGCATGGTATCCCGGCCGCGGTGCGATACCCAGTGAGCGCAGGTCCGCATGTTTCACGTCCGCTGCGAAATCCACGATGGGCCAACGTCCGCGTAGGTCGGCCAAGCCATTGAAATCCATCACCAGATCATCGTCGACCACACTCAACGACCCATCGAAGCGATCGCGCTCCAAGGTGCCCTGCGTGGTGACATTGGTGATCGTGGCACCGTTCACGGTGATGGCCGGGATGGTCCCCTCGAGGTCGGCCTTCACATTGGCGAAGGTGCGCCCGGTGAGGATCACACGAAGGTCAGCAGTAAGCCCACCCAAGGTGGAGGTACCGAGCAGACGGCCCAGTTCGAAGCCGGGCGTTCCAAGCCGGCCCGACAAACGGAACAGGTCCGTGATGGTATCGCGCTCGTAGGATAGATCAGTGCGAAGTGTACCGAGGTCAGTGCCGAGATCGCCATAAGCAGTGAAGGCACGCATGAATCCGGTGAAATTGCCTGAGAACCGCAAAGGGCCCAATGGCGCGAGTTCTGGAGGAAGGTCGACCGTGCCTCCCTCCATGAATGGCGGCGCGGGGAGTTCGGAGAGGTCACCCGCATCGGTCCGCATGTCGGCGATATCGATGAGCATGAAGGTGTTGTCCATGTCAGGCAGTCCGCTCAACTCCGCATTGCCCCTGAAATACGACCGTTCGCCAAAGGAGATCCGCATGTCACGCCCCTTCAGATCGGCGATGGTCCCGCGCACCCGACCCGAGAGTCTGACCGGCAAATGGATGCCCCGCAATTCCGGGGCGAAATAGGCGACGTCAGCGAACTCGAGGGTGGAACTGTCCAAGCGCATGCGCAACTTCACCTTATCGATGAAGTCGTTGTGGTCGGACCACCCCTCGGTCAAGAGTTCCAGGTCGCCCTGTAACGAACTGCCCTCCGTTCGCAGGTCCATTCCACCAACTCGTATGCCAGTGGGTCCAACTTGGACCCGACCAGCAAGTTGGTCCAACCGCAGCCCGCTCTGTTCGTGAAAGGAGAACTGATGCAACCGTGCGGTTATGGAATCGCCGATCACATCGAGACCCGTACCCACCACATGGACATCATCCAGATCGACATGGTCGACATCCACTCCGAAGGGTAATGGATCGTGATGCGCGTCATGGAAACTGAAATGGATGTCGTGCAGATCGAATCGCGAACACCGGATCCGCCACTCGTCGGACGGATCGGAGGACGTGGTGTCCGGGTCGATCCTGTTCAGCAGGTTGGTCAGGTTGCTGTACGTATCCCCTTCTGTTCGCGACAAAGCGAATCGCACCCGATCGACCTCCAACGCCGAGATCCAAATGAAGCGCGTCGCACTGTTGAATCGGGGACGCGTCACTTTGAGCATGTCCACCATGAACAAGGTATCCTGTCGCAGGTCACCGACATATACCTGCTTCAAGGTGATGGCACCGAAAGGATCGGCGGTGAACCTTCCGATCCGCACGTCCACCCCCAGTTCAGACGAGGCGTACCGGGATAACCGCTGAGCCACCAACGTCTGCACATAGGGCACCAGGAGCAATGCCGATAGTGTCAGTACGAGGAACACTACCAACGCCACGAGCACGCCCAAGGAGCGTAGGAGGATCCGGAGCCATCGGTATGGTGCGTTCGCGGCCAAGTGGTCTCAGTAGCTTTGCCGCCCCCTGCCATGCAAGGACCGGGCCCGATCAACCCCCAAAAGTAGCCGTACCGTCGATGCCCCCTGCCCAAGCGCCCATCATACTGGGTATCGAGAGTTCTTGCGACGAAACCGCGGCGGCCGTTCTGGTGAATGGCCAAGTGCGTTCCAACGTGATCGCAGGCCAAACGGTCCATCAACAGTGGGGAGGGGTGGTGCCTGAACTCGCCAGCAGGGCCCATCAGGAACATATCGTGCCTGTGGTCCACGAGGCCTTGCGATCGGCCGGTGTGCGCAAGGAGGAACTCCATGCTGTGGCCTTCACGCAAGGCCCGGGCCTCATCGGGGCGCTTCTGGTGGGTACCTGTTTCGCCAGATCGCTCGCCCAGGGCTTGGGCATACCGCTCCTGGCCGTGGACCACCTACGTGCACACATCCTGGCGCACCTCATCGTGGACAAGGACCCACGACCGATCCCGGGATTCCCGTTCCTGAACCTCACGGTGAGCGGTGGGCATACCCTGCTTGTGCTGGTCCGTGGACCACTGGATATGGAGGTGCTGGGGGGAACCTTGGATGATGCTGCCGGTGAGGCCTTCGACAAAGGCGCCAAGATGCTAGGGCTACCTTATCCCGGTGGCCCCCTTGTCGACCGCTATGCCCGACAAGGCGACCCCGGACGTTACCACCTTCCACTGCCTTCCACCAAAGGCTATGACATGAGCTTCAGCGGTCTCAAATCCGCCTTCAATCGACTCGTGACCGACGTACGTGAACGTCCTGACGTGGATATGGAACAGGAACGCCCTCACCTATGTGCCACCCTCCAACAAGCCATCATCGACATCCTGCTCCGGAAGCTCCAGAAGGCCGGTCGCCAAACCGGGGTTGAACGCATTGCCATATCGGGCGGTGTGAGCGCGAACAGTGGGTTACGTGAACAAGTTTCTGCGTTGGCTCTTCGTGAGGGCTGGCGATCGTTCATCCCACCCTTCGACTATTGCACGGACAATGCCGCCATGATCGCCATGGCCGGACATCACCTGTACCTCGCTGGCAGGTTCAGCGGACTGGACACGGTACCCCTTCCCCGCCACTGACCCTCGATCCATCCAACTGACCCTCGATCACAGCCCGGCCGATACTTGGGGGATCGAACTGGCAAGCCCGTGGCATACTTCATGCTCCTTGGCGCCTACATTTGCGTCGCACATGACCCGCACCCGGCCTTACCTACTTTGCGGCCTTCGCTGTTCCGGCTTCTGGCTGGCAACCGCACTGATGCCTTTGGCGGGTGCTCATGCGCAAGGTGTGGACGCTCTGCTGAACAGCGGCGACTCCCTACTTCGGCTGCAGAAGCCCCAACGAGCGATGGAACTGTTCGACAAGGCTATCGCCATGGGGCCCAACGCCAATGCGCTCCTTGGTCGGTCCAAGGCCTGGTACATGATGGACCGTATGGACCGGTTCCTCCTGGATGTGGAGAATGCGCTCCGGTTGGATAGCACCTTGGCAGAAGCCAATTACCAACGGGGGCTCTATGCCATGCGGGCCAATGAGTATTCCCGAGCAGAAGTCTACGCCACCAAGGCCATCATCAACGCACCTGACAGTTCGCTTCGAGCGAAGGCTCATATCCTGCGCGGCGAGGCATCCGCAGAATTGAAGCGATATGGCGCTGCGATAGATGACCTCAACCATGGCATACAGCACGGTGCCACCGATACCGAGGCCATGCGTACGTTGGGCAGACTGTTGGACCTGGCTGGTCGTCACCAGGAATCACTGGCTGTGCTCGAACAGCTCTGCATGCTGGAGCCGAACGATGTGGGACACTGGAGCAATCGAGGATTCGAACTGATCATACTGGAGCGTTACGACGAGGCCATGACCATGATCGAGAAGGCACTGAGCATCGACAAGGACGAACCTGTCGGCCTGAGCAACCGGGCCTACGTGCATATGAAACAGGGACGTGAAGCGGAGGCTTGGCGCGACGTGGAACGCAGCCTTCGTGCGTACCCTTCGAACCCCTATGCGTTGAGGACCCGGGCCATGCTCCGGTTGCGCAAAGGGGAACGCACCAAGGCCTGCGAGGACCTCACCCTGGCCAAAGCCTTGGGTGATGTTGCGGAAGTGGACTACCTCCTGAAGGAGAATTGTTCCATGGAGCAAGCCCCACGTCGGCGCTGATCCAGCGCTCAGCAGTGGTTCCAAAGAGTACAGCGCGTATCCGCCTGTTCGATCGACCCCACTGGGCGGGCTACCCGATCCTTGTTATCGGATCATTCCTTTGAACGATCGACCGTGGATCGCCTTCGTCAATAGGTGGATCGAATTCAGGCTAGCCCGGTTCAAGCGGGGCTCAATGCACTACAAGAATGGACCGAGCACTGCGCTCCCCTTGCTCGTTGGTCACCCGAACCAGGTAGGCACCGACGCCTAGCGTGAGTTGCAGGTGTTGCATCCCGTCCTGAACGTGATCCTGATGCTGTACCAAACGGCCGGTAGCGTCGATGACCTCCACCCCGTATCGACCCGGTGCGGGCATCATCACATTCACCTGACCGGAACTCGGGTTTGGCCAAAGTGCGAATGTCGAAGTCTCGGCCACGACAGGAATACCGACCGTAGCAAGGTCCACGACTTCAAACCGATCGATCCCGGCCTCCACCACATGGCCTGGTGCATCATCCACGGCATAGGCGATGAAGGTCATCTGGTCCGTGGCGGCTACGTGATCCAGGATGTTGAACGACCGTGAGATCCATGCGGACACCGAGGCCTGAACGGTCTCCACCACAGCCGTGTTCGTACCGTTGCTGATGGAGATCACCAGGCGATCGTTCGGGGAGCCACTTCCACCACCGTTCACGAACCAGCGGTGATATCGCACGGCAGGCTGGGACATGCCGGTCGCGTCAAAGATCGGACTGCGCAATTCGGTATACCCACCGTCCAGGTCGAAGTCGCCTGCACTGACTCCGGCAAGAGGACCCGTGACATATGCCGCATCACCACAATCTCCTGATGCATCGCTGGCCGGATTGGACACCTGTCCGTTGAGCGTCATTCCCTCCGGAACAGCACGTTCCCAACTCCCAATGGTGGCCGTACCGGTCACGGTCCAGCCCAGATCGAAGGACATATCATCCGCGTATCCGGGTTCCAGTTCGATGGAATACGGGACCACCGAGGGATCGATGGTGATGTCGGATGAACACGTTGGGATCCAGCCCCAACGGGCCGCACCGAGCTCATAGGTGCCATTGAACACATTGGGCAGCACATAAGTACCTGAACCACTTGCCGTTGCTTCGTAATTGAGGTCCTCTGAGGAGAAGCGCACCTGCGCGTCGGGTATGCCGGCACCGGAGAAGGCATCCACCACCGCACCGCCCATGGCGAAACTCTCCAGTGGCTGCAAAGCCACGTCCAACAGGGTCAGCTGACCATTCACGAGTACCACGTCCGAGATCGTCGCCGTCACGTACCCGGGTGCGCTGACCGTCACTTGATGCGTGCCAGCTTGATGGCTACCCGTGGCATACACCCCGTCGAATGCAGTGACATCGATCAGGGAAGGCGCTGAGAGAACCACCGTGGCTCCTTGTACCGGAGCACCCGTGACCGCATTGGTGATCACGCCTTCCAACCAACACGCACGCACATACTCCGCGTCGAGAACGATCAAACCTTCCTCGATATCCGAACTGATGATGCGACCGCTCGGCAGCCAAGGATAGGTACCCCAGCCTCCATTGTAGTTATCCCCGACGAAGTCGCAATGGTCGTATCGTGCAACTTCGACCACATTCCACGGACGGGATACATCATGAATGGTGGTCCCCAATCGGTAATAGCTCGTTACCACATATTCGTTGATGAAGTGCGTATTATGCGGAATGGTGAGCGAACCCGGGTCGGACTGGAACAATTGAAGCTCTTGGATATCGGTGGGATCGGAGATGTCGTAGCTACCGAGCCAACCACCCGTGACCTCGTCCGTGGTGTACAGGTAATCACCGTCATCGGAGACCCAGCAATTGTGCGTGAAGTTGTTGCCGGTGTTCTGCGTCCCAAGAAGGACCGGAGATTGCTTGTCGGAGACGTCGACGATGGAGAAGAACCCATCACTGATGTGCGCCGCGTACATGGTATCACCTCGCACCATACAATCGTGTGAGTACCAGTTGTCGAACTCACCCACTTCCACGGGCTCGAAGGGGTCGATGGTGAGGTCGAGAAAGATCACACCACCATTTCCACGATCGGCTCCTGAGATATAGGCGATGCCGTTCTCATCGATATAAAGGTTATGCGCACTGCTCCATCCCCCGGTCGTCCACGTCTGGGCGGTGAGTGCGTTGCTCTCGGGCAAAGGAGAAAGGTCCACGATGGCCAAGCCGCCACCCCCTTCCGTGGTCACATAGGCATGGTCGTTCCAGACCTTCAAGTCGCGCCATATGCTTCCGGGACCGGGGAAGTAGAAGATCTCGACCGGTGCGCTCGGTACCGCCAAGCTCACCACGGAGACCCCACCTCCGTTCACACCCACCAAGGCGTATTCGTTCCCTTGCTCATCCACATAACCCCAAATGTCACTGATGTCGCTATTACGAAGGTCCTGATAGCTGAGTTGACCCACCAGGCTCATGTTCAATTGGGCAGCAACGGGGAAGCAAACGAGTCCGACGATCGCGAGGAACGCAGTTCTGGGTAATGTTCTGAACATGGCCGCAAAGTAGCGCTTCCTGTCATGGAAGGCCGCACCGATGCCCGATCAAGTAGGACCCTTTCTTTGGATCTCGGGGCAGGAACACCAAGGAATGGTCCTCCGTTGGTTACCGGCCATGCCCCTATCTTGGCCCCTCATCCCGCTGCTCATGAAGGATATCCTCTGTGCCACCGACCTCACGCCCGCTGCCGATATCGCACTGCATTTCGCCCTTCAGATCGCTGACCGTTCCTCTTCGCAAGTGACCCTGTTGCATGTCGTTGAGGAAGGCGATGCCAACGGTCCGGATGGGTTGAACCACCTCGGTCGTTTGGATGACCAGGTCCAGCGCATGAACGGCACCGAGCGTGTTCGAAAGCTCCTGCTGGAAGGACATTTCATGACACGCATTGCCGAGGAAAGTGAACGTGGACATGCGCTGGTCGTCATGGGCACCCACGGACCTCGGGGGATCCGTCAGACCCTGTTCGGGGCGGATATCCTGAAATTGGTGCGACGCATTTCGCGACCTACCCTGGTCGTCCAGGAAACCACTCCCACTGAGAACGCTTTCGATCACATCGTGATGCCGGTGGCAGGTCATGCCGATATCGACCGACTATTGGAGGCCGTTTCCATGCTTGCACGGATCCACGCATCCGAGGTGCACATCTACCAGTTGGTTCGACCGAACGAGGAGCCTTCCGAACAATTGATCGCCAACCGGAAGCGCATGATGGAGCGCTTGCACGAAGAACATGTCCGTTGTGTACAGGTCATGGAGCCGTCAACGCACTTCAGTATCGGGTTCGCCGAGCCCACCATCCGCTATGCCGAGCGGATCGGCGCTGGTTGCATCGCCATGATGTCCCATGCCAGCAACGACCATCGTTATATCGCCGATGCGGAGAAGGAGCGTCTATTGACCAATGACGCTGGTATTCCGGTGCTTTGCTCTTAATGCTTACCGCCTTCACAATCTCCTGAACTTCAGGCATCTGGACTCAGGACCAGACGGGGATCCCACCTTGGGCTGATCAAAAGCCCTACTTTTGGTTACTGTACCCTCCGGATCCTTTTCCCGGTGGGCCTGGGACCATGCGTTCGTCATTACTCTGGATCCTGGTGCTGCTTGTCGCAACACCTACCACTCGTGCCATCGCGCAATTCGCCCAGCCGCAGTTGGTGAGCGACGTGCCGCACAATGGTGCGCTCCTATCGGTGGATCTGGATGGTGATACCGACCTGGACCTGCTGGGCCTGTTCCAGGACGACGAATTGTACTGGATCGAGAACACGGATGGATCCGGCGCATTCTCTACTCCCGTGCTGTTCGCCACAGCTGGGTCCGACTGCCAGCAATTCCTTGTCGGTGACCTGGACAATGACGGCCCACAGGATGTCCTGTTGGTCAAGGGCGATGAGTTCAGTTGGGTGCGGAACCTGGGCGGTGGTCTTGGTGATCAGGAATCGCTGATCACAACATTGGATGATGTACCCGATGCGGTCGTGTTGGCGGACGTCACTGGCGATGGCCTGTTGGACATCACGTACTTGGTGAACACGGATGGTGGTGCCGGTGTGGGTATACTAGTGAACAGCGCTACTGGTTTCGGTCAGGCCCAGTTCTTTCCCGATCCTGTGGATGGGCTTGCCACCCATGTGCTCGTTGCTGCCGATATGGACCTGGTCGGAGGAACGGACCTGGTGTTGAGCACCACCTTCAACGACCTGATGATCCTACGCAACGTGAACGGTGATGGTAGTGTATGGCAACCCGCGATACTCCTGGCCGGAGCTCCCTATGCGTATACCTCACCGCGCGCATTGGACGTGGATGATGATGGGGACCTCGACCTTGTGGAGGCTTCCAATAATGCGGTACACTGGGCCGAGAACACCGTGGGTGAAGGAGGCTCGTGGAACGTCTTCACAGAGCATGTTCTCGAGGAGATCTGGACCTCGGGTACCGGTGCGTTCGGATCGGTCGCTTGTCACGGCGTCTCATTGGTCTATGTCCCTGCCAATCCCTTTCTACCAGTGCGTTGGTCGTCGTGGTTGGATGTGTTGAACGACTTCGGCTACCGCATCGACCGGCCCGACCTGCAACGTGGGCAGCGTCCCCAATTGGTGGACCTGAACGGTGATGGGTTGGATGACCTGATCCTGGACCGGCCGGAAGGGACTTTCTGGTATCCAGGCAATGCCGTTCCGGCCACCACCGACCTGATCATGCCTGATATCGAGCCACATTGTGTGTTCGGTGCACCGCTGCCACTTCCGGCCGTGGAACCAGCCGGTGGCAGGTGGTCGGGTACATGGGTCGATCAGGACATCCTCTACCGCTCCAACTTGGGCGCGGATAGCGAAGTGCTTCTTGCTCACACCTATTATGAACCCACTGCGTGCCCGGTCGCTGAACGCGATACCATCCTCCTCCTGACCGGCCCTCGCACATTCCCCGAGGTTCCCACCATTCTGTGTTCCGCCGATGCGCCGATCGTCATGACCTCACTACCGTCCACGACCACCTGGTTCGGGCTTGAGGCGGGCAACCTTTTGGACCCTGCACAATTCGCGGGCGGCATCGTGGCCTGTGAGATGGTCGACCCCACTTCCACCTCGTGTGCCACCCTATTGGGTCCTTTGCAGGTCTGGAATTCCCTGCCAGCCCAGATCGCACCTGCCGGACCGTTCTGCGTGGATGCCGGTCCACAAAGCATCACCGCATTGGCCTCCCCACCCCAAGGTGCCGAATGGAGCGGGGATGTGACCCCGCAGACACCGTTCCAATCCTTGTTCGACCCTTCCCTGGGAGCTGGCTACTACACCGTGATCATGAACGTGTTCCCTACCGCACCACAACAATGCGCGAATAGCGACACGCTCCTGATCCTGGTCACCGATGACCACCCCGTGGTCACCCTACCGAGCGAAACGACCTTTTGCCAAGGAGGCTCCGCCTTCCCACTGGTGGCCACCCCTCCCGACGGGGTCTGGTCCGGGGCCGGCGTGGTGAACAATGAACTGGTCCCTGCTTTGCTCGCGGTCGGAAGCAACTCGCTCACCTACACAGCTACGAGTGCCACGGGTTGCGCCACGGTAGCCTCTTACATCGTACAGGTCCATGACGCGATCTCCGTGGGCTGGAACGTGGAGGACCTCATTTTCTGCAAGACCGACGCACCTGCATTCCTCAATGCCACTCCAGCTGGCGGCCAATGGAGCGCGCCTGTTTGGATCGATGGGGAATTCGTACCGGCCACAGTGCCTTCAGGAAGTTATCCCGTCACCTACTCTTGGACCGGTCCCAATGCCTGCGAACTTATCTCGGACACCATCACCCTCACGGTATGGAGCGATCTGGATGTGTCCCTGGAGCCCACCTTCACCGTTTGTGTGCAATCCACGGAAGCCGAGATCACCGGCTCTCATCCGGGGGTCTGGTCCGGTAGCGTCGCCGGTCTGGGTCAATCCATCGTGTTCTCACCCGCATCCCTTGGCGTGGGTGAATGGCCGATCAGCCTTACCGCAGAAGCGGACGGGTTCTGCCCCGCCACCGCCGATGCCATGATCATCGTGGAATTCTGCTCGGGCTTGGATGAGGTCGGCTCCAGGGAACTTTCGGTCGCCCCCAATCCGTTCACCGACCTGTTCGTGTTGCGCGCTGAAGGAGGTCCGATCCTACGTGTCGAGGTGTTGGACGCGAGCGGTCGAAAGGTCCTCGACCAACGACCCGGAGCGGACCAGTGTGCCATGGATCTTGGTGCTGCACCAGCGGGGATGTACACCTTACGTGTCATCACCTCGTTCGGAATGCAGCACCTCCGGTTGGTGAAACAGTGATCAGTCCAAGCCGAGGGTGATCTGCTTGCCCGGCTCATAACCGATCAATGGATCCTCTGGTGAACGTTCCACTTCCTGTTGGGCCTGGGCCCTTTTGAACTGCTTCACTGGCGATTCCTCCAGACCTTCCTCTTCCGGTGCCTCCAGGTTGCCGATCTCGTCCTCACTGATGAGCATGTTCTGCGTTTCCTCCAACTCCGGGGTCATCGGTATGAACACGGGATCCAGTAGCGACAGGTCCTTCACTTTGTACGGCGTCAGTCTGTTCCCGAGTGCCTTCACACCCTTCACGGTGATGAACGCGGCCATGTCCACCTCCTCATCGGGCCGGTCATTGCTTCGTTTGTCGAAACTCATGCGCACCCGTGGTGCGGGCAACAGACTGTGGACCGCCAGCTTGCTATCGGCATGTTCGGTGATGAAGCTTACTGCATCCTTGGCAGGCTCCACCAGGAACCGCTTCACCTGGTACTGCTGCTTCTCCCCTTCCCAATAGACGACGCTGACCGGTTCCTTGGGATTCCATTTCACAACGGTCACCGCATTGTCGGGGAAGTGGGTGCTGAGCACGAAAGGGAATAGTTGATAGGTCCCGTCGGACATGATGGCCAGTATACGGTCATCACCTTTGAATCGCCCGAGGTACCGGCCATGTCCGGTGTCATTGAGCCGTCGTACGGTCTCATCGAACCAGATCGGAATGGCACCCAGTGTGCTTCCTCCGCGCTCCTTCTGAGTGATCTTGCTGACCATGTACCGGGTCAGCAGGTTACCCTTGCTGCTTCGACCCTTGACGCTCAGTTGCGCGAAATCGATGTCGAACTTGGTCTTGCGGAGGTTCGGGCGCGGACGGAGTATCACTTGGATCACTTCGCCAGCTCCATCCGGATTGGCCGTGAAATACTCCACGCGCGATCCTGGCGCGCCATTCGTCAGATCGTATTCCTTGTCGCGCGTTATGCCGGTGACCGCGAAACGCTTCATGAAGAAAGCGCCCTTGGGCCCATCCTGATACACCATGTGGTAAATGGTGCGCTCGTCGTTCTTCTTGAAGACACCGACATGGATCACGCCCTTTCCAATGAATTTCTTGTCGGCCACTTTCGTGACCAACATGGTGCCGTTATCGCGAAAGATGATGATATCATCAAGTTCCGAGCAGTCATCCACGAACGTGTTGTTGCGCAGGCTCCAGCCCATGAACCCTTCGACAAGGTCCACAAAGAGCTTCTTGTTGGCCACCGCGACCTTGGTGGCCACGATCGTATCGAAAGCACGCACTTCGGTCCTGCGCTCACGGCCTGCCCCGTACTTCTTCTTCAATTCCTTGAAGAAGTCGACCGCATGGTCAACGAGGTGATCGAGCTTGTGCTGCACGTCCGAAATGGCCTCGGCGAGTTGTTTGATGTGCTCATCGGCCTTGAAGCTGTCGAACTTCGAGATGCGCTTGATCCGGATCTCCGTGAGTCGGATGATGTCATCGTGGGTCACTGCCCGTTTCAACTCCTTCACGTGGGGCTTCAATCCCTTGTCGATGAACTCGATCACCTGCTCCCAGGTCTCGGCCTCCTCGATGCGACGGTAGACCTTCTTTTCGATGAAGATCCGCTCCAACGAAGCGAAGTGCCACTGCTCCTCCAACTCGCCCTTCTTGATGGAGAGTTCCAATTCGAGCAGCCGAAGGGTGTTCTCGGTACTGATCCGAAGCAACTCCTTCACCCCTACGAACCGCGGCTTGTCGTTCTCGATGACCACCGCGTTGGGGGCGATGCTCACTTCACAATCGGTGAACGCATAGAGCGCATCGATGGTGTTGTCCGGTGAAACGCCAGCAGCCAGGTGTACCAGTATCTCCGCGTTCTCCGCCGTATTGTCCTCGATGTGACGGACCTTGATCTTGCCCTTGTCGTTGGCCTTGATGATGCTTTCGATCAGCGAGGTGGTGTTGGTGCCGAAGGGCACCTCGTGGATCACCAGCGTCTTGTTGTCCTCCTTGCGTATCCGTGCGCGACAGCGGATCCGTCCCCCGCGTTCCCCCTCGTTGTAGTTGCTCACATCGGCCAAGCCTCCGGTAGGGAAATCGGGGACCAGATCGAACGACCGTTTGCGCAATACAGCGATACTGCCATCGATCAACTCGTTGAAGTTGTGCGGCAGCACCTTACAGCTCAGACCGACCGCGATACCCTCACCGCCCTGGGCCAGCAACAGCGGGAACTTCACCGGCAGGAAGACCGGTTCCTTGTTCCGACCGTCGTAGCTCAATTGCCATTCCGTGGTCTTGGGGTTGAAGACCACATCGTGGGCGAACTTGCTCAGGCGTGCTTCGATGTAACGCGGTGCCGCCGCACTATCGCCCGTAAGTGTGTTCCCCCAGTTACCCTGACAGTCGATCAACAGGTCCTTCTGCCCCAGTTGCACCAACGCATCGCCGATGCTTGCATCACCATGCGGATGGTATTGCATGGTATGCCCGATGATGTTCGCCACCTTGTTGTAGCGACCGTCATCCAGGTCCTTCATGCTGTGCAGGATGCGCCGCTGCACCGGTTTCAATCCATCATACAGGGCTGGTACGGCACGCTCCAGTATGACATAACTCGCGTAATCCAGGAACCAATCCCGGTACATCCCACTTACCGAGAACTTGCCAGCTGTACCTGAACCAGGAACACCCTTGTCCCCACCGGTCACCTGTGCGCCGTCAGTCTCGTTCGGGACCTCCTCGTTCGTCCGATCGTCGTTCAGTTGCTCGTCGTTCTGGTCGTTCATCACAAGGTCGCACAGATCACCTCCGCCTTGGCAGCAGAGAAATTATTGGACAATCGCAGTTCGAGGCAGGCCGGGACCTGCTCGATGATCGTATCGCGTACATAACTGTACCCATGACTACCAGCAACGGCCTGGCGAAGCTCTGCGGTACTGCCGGTGCCGAGGTCCTTCAAGAGCACCGAATACGTGACATCTGAAAGGAAGAGCTCGTTCCTTACCCGGAATTCGACCACCTGCTGGGGCACATTCCCGATACCGGGTATGAAGGTCACTTGTACCGATGTCCCCTGCATCTCGAAGACCGATGGTCCGACGTACTCCGGATCGAACGGGTTGTTGGTCAACGAACCGGTGTCCACCTCGTCCTTGTAGCAACCCGCGAACAAGACCAGCAGGGCCGGAAGCAGGGTTCTGGAAAATGTGTTCATCGGATCGAAAGGGAAAAGGTGGCCAATAAACCTGCTCGACCAGGTCCTTCGTTCCAGCCGGTGAGGCCTTCGAACCGGATACGTTCCTTGTCCTCATAGGTAGGCGGCTGTCGGTCCTTGGCGCGTTCACGAACGAACCAGGTGGCTCCAGCTGAAAGGGCGAATACACCGGACGCGACAATGAATTGGGCGCGCGCATTGCGGAAGTCCTGCTTGGCGTCAGGGATCCGTTTCCCCTTGAGATCCGCGATATCGCCGGGGTCTGCCAGCGTGATGTACGCTTCCTCCGCATCCGACAAGGTGCGATCGGCCTTCCCCCAGCGGATCAGACTGGCACCGGCCCAAATGGCAGCTGCACCAGCTACCACAACTGGTACGTGGCGCACCAGTCCATGACCGCGCTCATAACGACGGAGGTCATCCCTGTAGGAGATGTACTCCTCTGCGTACCGCAATACGATCCGTACCTCGGTCACGCGGTCGGGAACCACGGTGATCGTCGTATCCAGCATCTTGCGTTCAGGCGCCCAGAACACGAATCGATGCGGTCCCTCCAGCAAGTTCAACTCGCGTTGTACCATGCGGTGTTCGTTATCCAATAGATAACTGGTGGTCCCGGCCGGCTCCATCAATAGCCGGACCTGGCCGGTGGACTGTGCTACGGATCGAGCGCTCACCAGGATCGTACCTAGGAGCATGATCGGAACGAGGGAAGGGACGTGTCGAAACCCGTTCATACCTCTTCCACTTCGTTGGCCTCCAGTTTCTCAGCGATGCTCTTTACCACACTGGCACGTGCGACGGACTCCGCCTCTTCCACCAGGTCCTTCTCCACCTTCAGGTTGCCAATGATGAACTCCTGGCGTTCGGGCGTGTTCTTGCCCATGTAGAAACCCAACAGGTGCTGTACCTGTGCATCCTTGGTGATCATCACGGGTTCCAACCGGATGTCCGGGCCGATGAAGTGTTTGAACTCGTCGGGGCTGATCTCACCCAAACCCTTGAACCGCGTGATCTCCGCGGTCCTACCCAATTTCATCAACGCGCGTTGCCGTTCCTCATCGCTGTAACAGTAGATGGTCTCCTTCTTGTTGCGGACCCGGAACAATGGGGTCTGTAGGATATAGAGGTGGTCGTTCTTCACCAGGTCCGGGAAGAACTGGAGGAAGAAGGTCATCAATAGCAGCCGGATGTGCATACCGTCGACATCCGCATCGGTGGCGATGACGATGCGGCTGTAGCGCAAGCCATCCATGCCGTCCTCGATATTCAGCGCTGCCTGTACCAGGTTGAACTCCTCGTTCTCATACACCACTTTCTTGGTGAGCCCATAGCAGTTGAGCGGCTTCCCCTTGAGGCTGAACACCGCTTGGGTGTTCACATCGCGGCTTTTGGTGATACTACCACTGGCGCTGTCCCCCTCGGTGATGAACAAGGTGGTGTCCCACTTGCGATCGTCCTTCTTGGGGTCGTTCAAGTGCAGACGGCAATCACGGAGTTTGCGGTTGTGCAGACTGGCCTTCTTGGCGCGCTCACGGGCGAGCTTGCGTATGCCGCTCAATTCCTTGCGCTCGCGTTCGTTCTGTAGGATGCGCGCCTGCAGGACCTCGCTCACGTCGGGATGCTTGTGCAGGAAGTTGTCCAGTTCGCGACCGATGAAATCCCCCACGAAGCTGCGCATGCTCTGGCCACCGGGCTCGATCTCGAGGCTACCGAGTTTGGTCTTGGTCTGGCTCTCGAACACGGGCTCGATCACCTTCACGCTGACCGCAGCCACAATGCCCGTGCGCACATCACCGGCCTCCCAATCCTTCTTGAAGTAGTCCTTGATGGTCTTGGCAACCGCTTCGCGAAACGCACCCTGGTGCGTGCCACCCTGCGTCGTGTGTTGGCCGTTCACGAAGCTGTAGTATTCCTCACCGTAGTGATTGGCATGGGTGATGGCCACCTCGATATCGTCACCCCGCAAGTGGATGATCGGATAGAGCGGCTCACCGTCCATCTTCACCTGCAGCAGGTCGAGAAGTCCGTTCTTGCTCTGGTACTTCTGACCATTGTAGTGGATGGAGAGGCCTGTGTTCAGGTAGCAGTAGTTCCACAGCAGTCGTTCGATGTGCTGCTCGCGATACTGGTAGCTCCGGAAGATCTGCTCATCGGGCTCGAACACCACCCGGGTACCATTGGCCTCCGTGGTGGCTTGGAGCTTCTCATCCTTGCGCAATACGCCGGTATCGAATTCAGCACGCTTCAACTGCCCTTCACGTACGCTCTCGATCTTGAAGTAGCTACTGAGCGCGTTCACTGCCTTGGTACCCACACCGTTGAGGCCCACGCTCTTCTTGAACGCCTTGCTGTCGTACTTGGCCCCCGTATTGATCTTGCTCACCACATCGACCACCTTCCCAAGGGGCACTCCCCGACCATAGTCCCGCACCTCCACACGTGAGCCCTCGATGTGCACGTCCACCTTGCGGCCGTGACCCATCACGAACTCGTCGATGCAGTTGTCAAGGACCTCTTTCAGGAGGATGTAGATGCCATCGTCGAAGCTGCTGCCATCGCCCAACTTACCGATGTACATCCCTGGTCGTAACCGGATGTGCTCCTTCCAATCCAGTGATCGGATATGCTCTTCACCGTATGTAGTCCCGCTCATCGCACATGTGCTGAACCCCGCGAATGCCAAGGGTTCCGTTGCATGCGACGAAGATAATCCTTCACCCGAGCGGCGGTGCGGCGGTGCGATGACCGCTTTTCAACGATCATCTTGAGTTTTCAACAACAGACCGCGCGGTCCTACGGCAATTGCTCGGTCAACGTGGCCGTAGGCAGTGACCCACCAACATTCCCAAGGATCGGATCCCGATCGTTGTCGAGACCTACGTACCGGACCCTACCATCCATGTTGACGTCGGCCAGATGATATCCGGTCGTGGTCGCGGTCGGTACCGACCCACCCACAGCAGCCAGAATGGGGTCCCGGTCGTTGCCCAACCCCGTATAGCGAAGTATGTTGTCCACCAGCACATTGCCGGACCATAAGGTGCGCAAGGACCCCACGGTGCGTCGTGCATTCGTGCCGTAGGTCGTGACCGCCTGACCGCTCAGGTCGATCGCAGTGGCCGTGCCGGTCAATGCATACGCATTACCGGTCATGCAACCCAGGTGGTTCCTGTGCCGAACCGCCAACCGATAGGACCCCGCGTTCGAACAGAAGCCCAACGCGGACGTACCATCGACACCGACCACATCGCCATCACGTTGCAACAGGCCTGCGCGAGCTTCCAACACCGCGTACGGAGCCGTGGTGGAACGCAATTCGACCAACACCCAGTCGACAATGGCATTCGCCCCACTGACCGCGAACACACCGGAAGTGGTGCTCAAGGGTCCACTCACCGTATGCCCCAGCGCGGAATACGGCTCTGTGAGCGGTAGGTAGCCACGTACCCGAAGCGAGTCGACCATAAGGCCTGTAGCACTCCGGTATGCACCGTCCAACATCACGCGCGATGCGACAACGGAACGGGGCACGACCTCACAGGGCGCCTCCAACGTCACGAACGTGGTGGTCAAGGTATAGGCAGAGGTGACACCACCCTGGCTCCCTTGCTGGCCCGCACACACTGTGCGCACTTCCAGGTCGTAGCTGGTCAAGGGTGACAAGCCATTGAAAGCGAAGCTGTTCGTGGTCAGCCCGACGATCACCGTCCAGTCGACGCTGCTGGTCAACTTCCAGCGCAGGTCGTACGTGACGGCGTTCGGGGCTATGCTCCAACTCGCTACGGCACTGTTCCATGTGATGTTGTCCGCGTCCAATCCCTCAGGGCGATCACACCCTTGCGTGCCGAAGGCTGATGCCGACAGGTTATAGCACAGTGTGCCACTGAACGCCCCGTTGTAGCCGAAGACATGGATGACATAGGTACCAGGTGCAGCGTTGGTGTAGTTGATGCTCTCCGGACTGGTCGAGCCATTCTCGGAAATGGCCAATTGGGTGCCCGTGTTACTCAGAAGGCGTAGGTCGTAGTCGCCTGCCAGATTGCTCAGATACAGGTTGATGGTACTGTTGGTGGTCAGGGTGAAACTGTAGTAGTCCACATCCGATGCAGTGGCGATCAACGCATTGGTTGTGGCTGGCAACACCAGCGTGGCCGCGGTGGCGAGGGAATTATTGGGTTCGAACGCATCCGGACAAGGCGAGATCGTCGTGAACCCGTATGACGAGGAATAACCTGAGCTCGAAGCCCCACAGAGGGAAAGTACTTGGAACTCGTACGCCGTGGATTGCGCGAGACCGCCAAGGGCATAGGTATTGGTGGTAAGACCCGTGACCTCCGTCCACGTGCTACCAGCGGTCGGTTTCCAACGCAGGGTGTAGCTGGTAGCGCCGATCGCCGCCCACGATAGCGTTGCCGAGGTGGTGGTGATGCCGGTGGCGAACAGGTTGCCCGGTGCATCGCACGAAGTGCCACAAGCACTCAAACAGCTCGCACTATTCACCCGGTTCACGATCACGGCGGTAGGCTGGGGTCCGAACCCGTTCTGGAACCGGATCCCCGCGCTCACCAAATGACAGTAGCTCATGATCGTTCCGCCCACTGCGCTGGTTGGGACCGGCCCGTTCGCGCAGGTCCCCTCCACATAACCGGCAGCTGGACCACACCCATCGATCGCTGTGTTATTGCCGTTCCACGCACAAGCATGGGTATGCCGCGATCCCAGGTTATGGCCCTGTTCATGGGTCACCACCTCCACGCTCCAACTGTAGGTGGGTACGCTGGAATAGGTGGCATTGATGTCGCTGTAGGCCATGCGCAGTGCCGTTGAACCACTGCACAAGGTGTTCAGATAGGCGATACCACCGTTACCCTGGAATCCTAGCAAATGGGCCAGGTCCCCATTGAAACTGGTGCGTGTCACTCCGAACTGGTCCAGTAGCGCACCGGTCGTGGTCTGCGTGTATGGGCTTGGGACATCCCAAACGAAGACCTCGGAAAGGGTGACATCGATGCCATCGTTATCATAGAGTATGGCGCTTTGGTTGAATAGACCGGTCACGTAATTCACCGCGTTCACCACACTGCCCTTGTTCTGGAAGATATCGTAGTTCACCTCCCAGTAATAACGGACGCATCGTAGGGTGCGTTCGGCACCGTCCTCGCGCAGCTCCGCTGCCGTATAACCCCTGCCATCGTCCTCGGCATGACAGGAAAGCGGATTGGTGATCCTCAGGTCACTTGCGTTATAGAACACATGCAGATCGGCGGGGCCTTCCGCGAATCGTCCAAGTACACGTTCACCTTCAGCATCGGAGACGATGGCCATCACTTCGGAGCCGAACACACTGACCGCTGCCAGCGAACCCGGAACACCTCGGATGACACCGCGGTAATGTGCTGCGGAAGGAGTCTCCACCGCGAGCCCGGTGCTTGCCACCCGTACCACTAGCGGATCACGTGCGATATCGGTACGCTCCAGGTCGAGTATCATGGTACCACCTTCCACGGGAATGCTGAAAGCCACAAAGGGGACACCCGATCGAAGGAGCGCTTCAGCCCTGTTACGATCGAAACGCAGCACCGTGGCACGCTGCAACTCTTGGCGCCACAAGGCTGTGACCTCGGGACCGGATCCCATGGACACGAACAGTTCCACCGGCGTGAACGGCACCTTGGCTCGTTGGAGCTCAGATAGCCGGTCCGAAACACGCCCTGCCTGCACGACACCAACATGTAGCAGGATGGCTGATAGGACCAACAAGAACGCTTTGTGGTGCTTGGGGAGCATGTGCCCGGGTCCCCGTGTAGGTGCGGGGTGCAACGAAATTAGGGAACCGGGCACGGAGTATCACCCTGTATCGGTCCGACCGTCCTCAGGAACCATTGAACAGCCCGTCCTGTTCGACGACCCGTTTCACCGCAGGCCCCGCTTCACCAACAAGGGCTCCACGCGCGGATCCCGTCCGGTGAGGTCGCGGTATAGCTGCTCCTCGGGCTTACTACCACCCTGGGACAGGATGGCGGCGCGGAACTTGTCGCCATTGGCACGGGTCATACCACCGTTCTCGTTGAACCAGGAGTAGGCATCGGCATCCATCACCTCGCTCCAGATGTAGGCGTAGTAGTTGGCCGCATAGCCGGTCCAGCTATGGCTGAAGTAACAACTCTTGTAGCGGGGCGGCACCTGGGCCGGATCAAGACCGTACTTCTTCAGTGCGGCCTGCTCAAACGCATCCACATCCGTCACCAAGGGCGCATCAGCGCTCAAGGAATGCCATTCCAGGTCCAGCAGGGCGGCCGCCAGGTATTCCGTGGTGGCATAACCCTGGTTGAACTTGCTCGCGTTGCGGAGCTTTTCGGCCAAGGCCTCGGGCATCACCTCGCCCGTGGCGTGGTGCTTGGCGAAATTGCGGAAGACCTTCGGCACCATGGCCCAATTCTCGTTCACTTGGCTGGGGAACTCCACGAAATCCGTACTGGTGGCGGTTCCGCTGAACTTCGGATACTTCTGCGCGCTCAGCATCCCGTGGAGCGCATGACCGAACTCGTGGAACAACGTGGTCACGTCATCCCAGCTGAGCAAGCACGGCTGTCCCGCCGCGGGCTTCACGTAGTTGCAGTTCTGGGTGATCACTGGCTGTTGCTCCAGCAAGGTGCACTGGTCCACGAAGCTGCTCATCCAAGCACCGCCCTGTTTGTTGTCCCGGGCATAATAGTCCCCATAGAAAAGGCCAATGACCTCACCGGTGGTATCGATGATGTCGAAGACGCGCACATCGGGATGGTACACGGGCATATCCTTCCGCTCCTTGAAGCTCAGTCCGAAGAGCTCGTTGGCGGCGAAGAACACACCGTTCTGGAGCACGGTCTCGAACTCCAGGTAGGGCTTCACCGCAGCTTCGTCGAGGTCGTATTCTGCCTTACGCACTTGCTCGGCATACAGGTCCCAATCCCACGCGTCCACTGTGAAACCGCCTCCCTGCTTGTCCACCAGGGCTTGCAACTTGGCAGCTTCGGCCTTGGCATTCTTGGCGGCCGCGGGGGCCATACCGGAGAGCAGCTCCATGGCCCGCTTGGGGTCCTTGGCCATCTGATCGTCCATCACATAAGCCCCCCAATTGGGGAAACCGAGGACCTTCGCCTTCTGGGCACGCAGCTGGGCGAGCCTGGCGATGATGGTGCGGTTGTCGTATTCACCACCATGACCATTCCGGGCGACCGATGCCTTGAAAATGCGCTCGCGCAATGACCGGTCCTTCAATTCGGACAGTGCCGGCTGTGTGGTGGTATTGCGCAGGTCGATGAGCCACTTGCCCTCCTGCCCTTTCTCCTTGGCCGCTGACGCCGCAGCATCGATCGCGGCTTGTGACATGCCTTCCAATTGCTTCACATCATCGACCAGGATGGCGCTGGCGGTCCGTTCCTTTAGGATGTTCTCCTCGAACTTGGTGGTGAGGTTGGCCTCCTCCTCGTTCAACTTCATCAAAGCGCTCTTGGCCGCATCGTCCAGCAAGGCTCCGGCGCGGACGAAGCGGGTGTAGTACCGGTCCAGCAGACGGTCGCTCACCGGATCCAAAGCCAAGGTGCTGCGCTGTTCGTAGAGCGACTTGATGCGTGCGAAGAGGGCGGAGTTCAGGGTGATCGCATCACCATGAGCGGCCAGCTTGGGGGCCAGGTCGTTCTTGATCGCCTGAAGGCTGTCGTTGTTCGCGCTGCCGGTGAGGTTGTAGAACACGCTGGTGGCACGTCCCAGGTCCTGGCCAGCCTTTTCCATGGCCACCACGGTGTTCTCGAAGGTGGGTGCCTCCGTGTTGTTCGCGATCGCCGCGATCTCCTCCAGATGGCGCTTCATACCCTCCAGGATGGCCGGGCGGAAGTGGGCATCGGTGATGCGATCGAAGTGCGGGGCTTTGAACGGCAGAGTGCTGGGCTGGAGCAGGGGGTTGTCAGCGAGCTTGTCCATGGCGGGTTGCTGATCGGTCGTGGTCTCGGGTGTGTTGGAGCAGCCGGCAAGGATGACGGCGGCTGCCAATGTGGGAACGTGCAGGTAACGCATGGTGGAATGCAAAGGTGCGCGAAGGTAGGACCAGCGGACCTGAGCACCCTCATTGGCCCGGTCGGGTGGTTACCGAAGGGATGAAGGCCCCCTACACGTTGAACAGAAAGTGCATCACATCCCTGTCCTTCACGATGTTCTCCTTCCGTTCCACGCGCAGCTTGCCAGCGGCGCGGCAGGCGGCTTGGCTGCCCAGGGTGCTCGTAGCGATACCAAGCTTCAAGACCTTGACTTTGCCTCCTGCCACGCTCGGTTAGTGCTCACAAGTGAACAGCACTACCCAAAAGCTATGGATCAGCTAGGCCGACCATGTGCAGACACGATTGATTGGATGCGACTTGGGCAACGGCAGAATGTCAACACCATACCTAGCCTCCAAACGTGAGCTCGGCCGAGCACCGTGTCCCGTGCTCTGTTCGGCTCAGGAAAGCCAGGCTACGTACCGAAGACCAAGCCATAGGTCGATGAAGCAGTCTTGAAGCTACCGATGAACGGATCGATAACCCGTTGCCCACGTACGGTATAGAGGGTATAACCACCGATAACCATGGAACCCCGCTTCCCCCTCATCCTGAAAAGCGCCTACGGGCCTGTCTTCATCAAGTTGGACAGTATCCTCCACATCAATGCTGAGGATAAGCACAGCAGATTGCATTTCACGCAGGGCAAGAGTATGGTCCTCCTGCACAGCCTGAATGACCTGGAGGAACGTCTGTGCTGCGGGCAGCGCATCGGCGACAGGGTCTTCCTTCGGACCCACCGTAGCTGCATCGTCGCTCTACATCATGCCGACGGCCTGGACGGTCGCGACCAGGTGGTGTTGAACGTACAGGCCGCACCGATCAGCCGGACTATGTGGAGTTCCCTGCTCCACCTCCTGGGATCCATTGGCACTCCGAAAGAGGCGCTTCGCTCCGCGTAAGTGACGGTCGTCAGAAACCAAACACTCGGAAAGACCTGCCGGATAGTTTCAATGCAATGATCACCCCGACTAGCCGATCAATACGAACCCACAAGCACTGGAAGCATGATCACCCTAACCCCCATCACCGAAGCAGCCAAACTCCAGGAATACTTCCGCTTCCGCTACCGCATTTACAGCGAGAGCCGCCAGGCGGGTGTCTTGAACGAAAAGGCAGAGGGACAGGACATCGACCGCTACGATACCCGTGCCCGCCACTACGGCTGGTACCTAAACGGCGAGCTGGTGGGCTGCGTGCGCTTTGTGGAACCCGACGAAAGTGAGGACGCCCTGCCCATGCTCAGCTACATGAGCGAAAGCGGGCCGCGCAATGCGGTGAAGCAGTTCATCGCCGAGCGCCGTAGTCAAGGCGAACCCATGGTGGAGGCCAGCCGCTTCAGCCTGGCACCAGAACACCGGGGCCTGCGCACGGCGAAGGAGTTCGTGCTGGCCATGGTGCGCACCATGCAGCCGTTTGGCTACGAGCAAGGCCTGTTCGATTGCGATGAGCGGCACAGCGCATTCTATTCCTTGTTAGGCTTCGACACCGACGCGGCGGCTGAGAGCTTCAAGTTACAGGGGCTGCAGTTCCGGAGCTGCGTTAAGCGCTATGACTTCGCCAAGGTGCTGGCGCGCAACCCGGGACTCATGGAGCCCATGGGGGTTACCCAAGAGCAGAAGGCGGCGTGAGGTGATAACGGATGAGAAGATGGTGGAATACAACATCAAACGAACGACCATGAAAACCCTGAGCATTCTCCTCTCACTCTCCTGCGTGATCGCGGTCTCCAGCTGTAGGAAGGATGAACCCGATCCACCCAGCGAAGGGTGCACCATCACTTGCCAAAACGGCGGAACCGTAACAGCTTCATGCGAGTGCAATTGTCCGAACGGCTTTTATGGCACGAACTGCCAGAACCAGCAAACCCCATCCACGTTCAGGGTCAACCAGATCGTGCTGACGAGTTGGCCTGCAACCAATAACCAGGGTCAGATCGCCTACCCATGGGACAATAATGGAACAGGCCCGGACATTTTCTTTCGTTTCGGTATTGGAACTACACCATACACCACGACAGGTTACATCAACAACTGCTCTCCAGGCACGCCCCTTACCTTCAATGCTCAGAATGACCCAGCGCACTTCCCTTTCGCATTGGGCTGGGGTACTACGTACGACCTGAAAATCATGGACGAGGACGGTACGCAGGACCAAGTGATGCTGGATTCGTCGATCAACATGGCCAACTTCGACAACGGCCTTCCGACCACGATCAACCTGAGCACCGGAGAGTACGCCTTCAAGCTGCAAGGTGTGTGGCTATTCTGATCGCCATGAAAAAGCTCCCTTCCACCGCCGCCTTCCTCCTCACCTTCTACGTGCTCCCCCTCGCGGACCGGACCGGGCTGCTGCTCACCTGGCCCGTGCTGCTGCAGGCCGCCTTTTGCACCATGCTCTTCCTCACCCAGCCCGCGCTCAGCGTGCAGGAGAGCAAGGAGCACAAGGACACCGACGGCTGGACCATCTGGCTGATCATCGGAGTTAGCGGGGCCGGCCAGATCCTCAGCCTGGTTGACTGGGCCTATCGGCAAGGCGCGCCGTACATGCTCGATGCGTGGACCGGGAGCGGCATCCTTCTGCTCACCTTCGGCACGGCCTTCCGCCTCTGGGCCATCAATACCCTCAAGAACAACTTCGCCGCCACCGTTCAGATCAAGCAGGGCCAGCAGCTCATCACCAGCGGCCCCTACCGCTGGCTGCGGCACCCCAGCTATACAGGTGCCTGGATCGCCATGATCGGTGCCGCATTGCTGATGCACAGTTATCTTGGTCTTGTGCTGATGGGGCCGGGCATGCTGCTGGTGTACATGCAGAGGATCGCGGTGGAGGAACGCACCTTGGAGCAGGCTTTCGGCCAGGCGTACACGAACATGAAAATGAACACCCAGCGGCTGGTGCCGGGGGTGTGGTGAGCGCTTGCCCACTTGAATAACAGGAACGAACCGAATGAACAGCACGATGAAACACTTTCTTACCTTCCTCTTACTGACAGGCGCGTTAGGCGCCAATGGCCAGTGGCTCACCGATAGCCTGATCGCGCACTTCCCTATGGATGGCACACCCAATGATGTGGTCGGTGGCCTCGTTCCGACAGTAACATCCGGCGCTCCTTCTTTCTGTCCTGATCGCTTCGGAGAACCCGCTGGCGCGGCCTGCTTCGATGGTGCAAGCTTCTGGAGCTACGGTGATGTGCTGGACATGGATACGAGTGACTACTCCATAGCGGCTTGGGTAAAAGTAGACACCGTGCTGCCTCCATTTGATCTAGGACCCGGGTCTTGGGGTAACGAATGGCTTGTGTATGGCGGCGTACCTTTCGGCAAGGGTGCCACGGTTTATGCGATGCCACCAGGTGCTGGCTACTCCATAAGTTTTAGACAACTAACGCCGGCTGTATTCACGGCAAACGAGTTTACAGGCGATGATGCTGCCATATCTACTGCAACCATTGCCAGCATAGTGCCTGACACTTGGTTCCATTTGGTGATCTCGAGGTGCGGGGCTCAACACATATTACATGTTGCCGGCGTGTTCATGGATGAGATCGAAACCGAAGAAGCACGAAACCTGAACACGAACATTCACTTTGCAATTGGCGCTGGAGCTCGCGAACCAACCCCTTGGCCTAACACTGAATTTTTTGATGGTGTTTTGGACGATCTGCGCATCTATAAGGGACGATGCCTCACTACACCGGAGATCTTGGGTCTTTCAGACCTTAATGTCAGTATCGCCTCAACGCGACCCATTGACCTCGAGTTCCGCATCAGCCCGAACCCTGCCGCGCAGAACGTGCGCATCGACCTGCCCACCCCTCTGCAGATCACCGGACCGATCAATGCGCTCAACGCCCTCGGGCAACAGGTCCCACTCCGTGCAGGAAACCTCACGATGGTAAACGATGCGGTCAAGTCCATCTCCGTTGATGTATCGCAATTGCCGGAAGGTGCTTACTTCGTGGTAGTGCCCACGGAAAAGGGCAGGATGCATGGGAGGTTCATCAAGGAATAGTTGCAGCCTGCGATCACTTTGGCCCTTTATGGTGGCAGCCATGATCAGCTGCGGCACTCCAGGGCATGAGGCTCCCAAGGACCGTCAGCAGCCAAATGCGGAGGTCCCAACACTGAAGGACACACTGGCTGAAATGCTGAGTCGAGCCGCGATGGACAGTGCAGGGCAGCTCATCGCAGCGCGATACCAATCAGATAGTCTCAACTGGTCGGCGGAGCGCACAGCAGCAGCGTGGCATGCGTGGGCGATCGGTTACGTGGACCTGATGCTGGATGTGGACGTGCGAATCGCACTTTCCGATGCAAGCCAGCGGCTTTCCATCTTGACCGTTACAGGGATCGAACACGCGACTACGGAGAAACGCCTATTGTCGCGCCTCTACAAAGAATCATCGAAGTACTTGAACCGCCTTGGGCGAAAGGACGAGGCCCTTCAAGCGGCACATGAAAGCTGGAAAATTCTGGGCTCCGTGAACGACACGTTGAACCCCGAAGCGGTGGACGCTATGAACGCGCTAGGGGTGCGCATGTTCAGTCGTAAGGAGACCAGTGCAGGCATCGCGTTCATGGAACGCTCCGTCCAGATCGCCAGAGCCATCGGGGATACAGTCAAATGGACCACGCAGCTCCTGCGGCTGGCCCCGGAGCTCCATGAATCTCTGATGCAGCGTTCCTTCGACTTATTGGACTCCGCTGAGCAGCTTGCCCAATCACTTCGTGACACATCCCTATGGAGCACCGTATTGATCACCAAGGGTTCGAATACCTACAACCGAACTGGTCAATACGACCCTGTAAGCGCATTGAATGCTGCTGAGTTGATGAATGCATGGTCAGGATATGCTCCCGAACAATATGCAGCCGCCATCTCGAATGCGATCGTGGTTTGCAGTGAGCAACACCGGTATCAGGAACTAGATCGGATCATTGATGGCATGGCTGTTCGGGCAGCCAGTCGACCCGGAGATAGCCTCTTGTTCGGGACATTGATGTTGAACAGATCGCTTCAAGCGAAGGTACGCCACGACAATGAGCCGGCTCTGGCGTATGCCACACGAGCTTACAATCTGTACAAGTCCGGTGGATTGGCTGCGACCAACCCGTCGGCTATGCTCCAATGCTATGTGATCCTCACCGCCATGCAAAACTGGGCCGGGGATCACGAATCCCTGGTACGAACCGCAACCGAAGGCTTGGCCGATCCAGCGCTGAATGGCAGTCAGCATTGGGAGAACAGGAGTATGCTGTTGAACAACTTGGCGAACGGCCTGATGGATTTGGGCGAGTTCGTAGAGGCTGCTGCCGTGTTCCTTTCACCCGAACTCCTTGACGAGCACTCTCAGAGACACCGGGGACTGAACAATCTTGGACGCTGCTACCATCGCATGGGCAGATTTGAAAGCTCAGATAGCTGCTTCAATGTAATCCTGAAAGAGGAGCCGTCGCGCTCGACCGCAGGGCTGGCGTATTACAATCTCGGAGCACATGCCTTGAGCAGGGGCAACGCGCAGGGATCGGAGCAGTACCTGCTCAAGGCGCTCTGCTCTTATGGCATCCATTGTGGTCCACCTAACCGGCCACTGATCCTGCCATATGACGCCGATTCGGTGGATGTGCGATTCGACGTCCTGAGCGCATGGTGCAGAGCGCTGGTGGCATTGCTCCCCTCCAGATCCGAGCAGGACGTGTACAGGCACGAACTCCTAGCGAACGATTCCGTGTTCAGGCTGCATGTGGACACGTTGCTTCGGACCACACGGGATGTGAAGAACCGGACCGGTCTGCTCGAACTGATGACGGAGAGTCTGGACCGTTCCATCAGGGCCCTGCTTACTGATGACCACGTCGATTGGCAGAAAGTCTTGCAACTCATGGAGCTACGGCGCGACCATCGCTGGAGGAGCATGATGCGATCCGATGGAACGAGCTTGAAGTTCGGGGTCCCGCCAGCATTGTACAAGCAAGATCGCGACCTTGCCGGTCTACTCGAGACCACCTTACGCAACGCGGGCACCGATCGAAGTCATGATCTGAACGCCCGCATCATCCAGCTCAGGGATTCGGCGATGAGGGTAGCTGAGAAGATACGGGAGATCGCACCGGGATACTTCGCCGCGCTGAACGGCCTAGGCCCGGTCGATCTGGTGGGTGTCCTTGCCGAACTGAAAGCCGGGGAATGTATCCTGGTCCTCCACTCTGATACTGTGGAACGGTCGATCACTTCAATAGCCCTCGGTGAGGAAGGCGCAATCGGGCAACGAAGACCGATCGATCCGGTCTTGCTCCAAACCTTGGCCAAGGGCGGTCTGACCCGCTGGAATGACCTTGACGCCGGTGCGGTCGCGGAAGCGGTCTTCTCACCTCTTGCCACTACCAAGCCCCCCCAACATGTGATCATCCTACCCGATGGCCCTCTTTGGAACATCCCATTCGACCTACTGTATGAAGCTTGGGAGCATCGAGATGGCGCCCCACCTGTATTCCGACAGTCAACCTCGATGAGTGCAATACCCGGGGTCCGGCGGGGCATGGAACCGACCGAACCTGAACTGCTGGCGTTCGCACCCGATTATGCGGCTGATAACTCGAACGGCGCGAATGAACGGGGTGGACCACGAGCGATCCCGCTAGTATCCAATCGGTCAGAGGTCGATGAGATCACCGGCCTGTGCTCTGGTAAGGCGTACATGGGTCCCGATGCCAACGAGCTTCTCTTCCGGAGGATCGCGCCCCAGGCAAGTGTGGTGCACCTGGCCATGCATGCGTTCCTGGATCCGCTCGCTCCGGTCAGTTCATACATGCTGTTCGACGTACAAAGCACTGACACCGTGGATGGCAAACTGACGATCGCCGAGATCCATGACCTGAGATTGAACGCGGACCTCGCCGTTCTCAGCGCATGTGAGACAGGGATCGGCGCACAGGAAGCAGGAGAAGGGGTGAACAGCTTGGCACGCGCTTTCCGTTATGCCGGCGTCCCGAACACCGTCTCCTCCCTCTGGAAAGTCGACGACCGCGCCACCAAGGAGATCATGGTGAAATTCTACGAGCACCTGGCCGACGGCATGGGCAAGGCCGATGCACTGGCCGAGGCTAAACGTTGGTACCGCCGCACCTACCCCAACGAACCGCCGAGCAAGTGGGCGGCGTTCATTCTGATCGGGGACAACGAGCCGGTGCGATTGAAGAAACGCAGCCCGGTAAAACCGTGGATGATCGTGCTCGGTGCGATAGTTCTTGTTGGAGCTGCCTGGGCCTATCGGCAGCGCACCTCGCGCAAGGCAGCTTGATACTTATAGCTTATCGTGCAGTTCCGTCGCGTTACGCGATATGGAACACCCAGCCTTACCTGCACGCTCCAGTTCGCTACGTGCCTTGATCTCGTCCCCTGTAAGCAGGTAGGCCACACCGAGCAGCCACATCCGTTCGGCATCCGGGCACACACCTTCCAAGGGCTGTTGTAAAGTGGTTATGGCATCGGCGGCTTTTTGCTCCAGGATCAGCCGACGGGCCCGCATAAGCAGCTCTGCGGTCGGATCAACCGTAGTGGTATCACCGCGCACTTGAAGTGTGTAGGACCCGACTTGGGCAAGGGCCAGTTGCTCACTGCCCGGCCCTTGCATCATCAGCACAGAACCGACACCCACCACCACTGCCACACTCGCCGCAGCCGCCCACCATCTCCAACGCCCACTCCCGATCGGGATCACCGGAGTCTCGGCACCTCCACCCCTGGCCACACCTTGCTCCTGTTCATCCGAAACGCGCTGCACCAGGTCGCGGAAGCGCAGTTCCGATCCACGACCCAGGGTTTCCTGAAGGACACGTTCGATCTCCACATCCGCTCGGAGCGTTTCGTCCTTTGCAACGAGTGCATTGAACGCACGCGTGTCAGCCTCCGACAGCCGACCGGCCACGTACGCCTCTATGCGCTCTTGGCGCGTGATGTCAGCCTCTTCGTTCATCGGTAACGGTTTCTGCTTCCCTGTTCGACGCGATGCGCGGTTCCAGCTTGTAGAGTTCGATCCATTTCTCCTTGCAGCGGTGTCGTTTCACCTTGACCGAGCCCAGATTGGTCACTTCCAATTGCCGCATGATCTCCTCCTCGGGCTTGTTCTCCAAGTCCGCTTGAAAGAGTTGTTGGCACCCGCTCCCCAGTTTCTTGAATGCGCGCCAGGCCCGCTGCATTTCATTGGATACAAGTCGATGCTCTTCCACCGTATTCAGGATATCGTAGGGTGTGATCCCATCAACAGGTTCATTCCCTGCAACCATGTTCGGGTTATCACCGCCCCTGGTCCGTCGGCGGCGCAATTCTTTCAGCCAAAGGTTGCGCCCCACGCTCACACACCATGAACTGAGCTTCACATCGGCACGCAGTTCGAACTTCCCTTCGCCGCTGGCTTTCCACAGGGCTACGACCGTTTCGTTGGCCATTTCGAGACCTTCCTCCCTGCTTCCGCTGTTCTGCTTCACGTAGTGTACCAGAGGGTCCTTGATCTGCCTGAGCAACGTGCCCACGGCACGGCTCTGGAGCAGTTGGTCGGCGCTCCCCAGGCCCGCTATGATCTCGCTATCGGTCAACGCTGTGATGGTGGTGATGCCAAGGTAAGGGTGGATCGATAACCGGGAGCGTGCGCCTGGAATGCACCCATGAACCCGGATGGTCCGGGGGAGGGCGGATGCCGAAAATCCCTGATAGAGTAGGCCAAAAGATCAACGACCATGAAGAACAGCACGTATTTGATACCACTAGCGATCGCCGCAGCACTTGTTTCATGCCGCAAGGACGAATTCTCAGCACCGGTGAAGGACCTGGGAGAAGCGCCTGATAATGCACTCATCAATAGCGCGGATGAGCATGTGGATGCCTCTCATGATGCGAACGCGTTCATCGAAGGCAACGACAGCACCTTCATCGGCACACCAAGTACAGCCGGCCTTAAAACCCTGGTGACCTTCCAACCACCCAACCTCACTCGACGCTGCCCGGTATGGATCAATGGCGACCGGGAATTCAACGGCCACGGGCCCCGTACGAACGCCTATGTCCAACTGTTCATTTCGGGAGGAACCAGCTTACGTGCACATGTCCACTACAGAGTGAAAGAGACCACCTCGAACTGGAGTGAGGCTGTTCTGAACGAATACATCACGTTGTATACGGCACCAGCAGGAAGGACCATCGCTTACATCAACTCTGACACCTACGTTGGTTTCAACTACACGGACACGAGCCATGGTCTGTACTATGCGAGCTTCGGTCCCAATGAGGCTGCATGGCGCTTCATCATGAATGGCGATACACCGGGCAACGACATCGGTAACTGTACCAACGACGATGCCTACCTGACCGTGAATTTCAACCCGATCCGGATCACACTGAACTAAGGTCCACAACAGTAAATGAACGGCCCTGCAATGCGGGGCCGTTCATTTGCCAGGTCGGCTGGATGGCTCCGACCCCCTCTTTTCACGAGCAACCATCGGCCCATGACCACCCGGTCCCACATTCACTGAGGATGACTAAACGTTGAACAGGAAGTGCATCACATCCCCGTCCTTCACGATGTACTCCTTCCCTTCCACACGCAACTTGCCTGCTGCGCGGCAGGCGGCTTCGCTGCCCAGGGTGATGAAGTCGTTGTAGGCCATCACTTCGGCCCGGATATAACCTTTCTCGAAGTCGCTATGGATGACGCCTGCCGCCTTCGGACCCGTATCCCCTTGGTGGATGGTCCACGCACGCACTTCTTGCACCCCCGCCGTGAAGTAGGTCTGGAGCTTCAACAAATGGTAGGCGGCATGGATGAGCTTGTTCACACCGGGTTCGTTCAATCCGATGTCGGACAGGAACATCTCACGTTCTTCGGCCGTCTCCAGGCTGGCGATCTCTGCCTCGATGGCGGCCGTCACGAAGATGACCTCGGCGTTCTCGCTCGCGACCGCGGCTTTCACCATGTCCACATACCTATTCCCGGTCACCGCGCTCTTCTCATCCACGTTGCACACGTACATCACAGGCTTGCTGGTGAGCAACTGGAACTCTCCGAGCAGTGCGGGGTCATCGTTGGGGGTGACGACGGTGCGTGCACTTTCACCCTTCAACAAGGCAGTACGGATGCGGTCCAATAGATCGAAGCGACGCTTGGCCTCCTTCTCCCCGATCTGCGCCTGCTTCTCCACCTTCTTCAGGCGCGCCTCCACGGTCTCCAGGTCCTTCAATTGCAGTTCGATATCGATCACCTCCTTGTCACGCACCGGGTCCACGCTGCCGTCCACGTGCACGACGTTCGGATCATCGAAGCAGCGTAATACATGAAGGATGGCATCGCACTCACGGATATTGCCGAGGAACTGGTTGCCTAATCCCTCTCCTTTACTGGCCCCCTTCACGAGACCGGCGATGTCCACGATCTCCACCGTGGTGGGAATGATGCGCTGTGGCTTCACCAACTCGGCCAGTTTAATGAGCCGCGCATCGGGCACGGTGATCGTGCCCACGTTCGGTTCAATGGTACAGAAGGGGAAGTTGGCCGCCTGCGCCTTCGCATTGCTGAGGCAGTTGAACAAGGTGCTCTTGCCGACGTTCGGTAAACCGACGATGCCACATTTCAAGGCCATGGGATCCGCTTTGGGGCCGCGAAAGTAGGGCTTTCCGCTAGGCCGGGACGGATCGCACGACCTACAAGACCTGCCCTGAACGAGCGCGGGAGCCCACCAAGGCCCCCGCACAAGGACGAACCGGTCCAAAACCAGATGTACCGTTCCACCCATAGACAACAGAGGCCTTATGGAACGTTGCCCGGCCGTGACGAATGGTTCATGGTCATGGCTTTCGGAACACCAGGAAGTGTTGCCACGGAAGCCCGTCCCAACCTTGCTCGAACATCAAGCCCGCAGCGCGCATCTCCCGCTTGGCCTGCCCTTTCCCCATCCGATGAAGATCCTTGATGGGAATGGTTGGATCCTCCCCACGGAACTCCACCAGGAACAGCAGGGCACCGGACCTCATCGCCTTCACGACCCCAGCCATCATCTCTGCAGGAAAGGAGAATTCGTGATACACATCCACCATCAGCACCTTGTCGATCCGAGCGCCCGGTAGCCGCGGGTCCGTTCCGGTTCCCAATACCACATCGATATTGTTCAGACCTTTTGCCATGCTCCTTACGAACACGCTGTCAAGCATCGCCGCTTGGATATCCACTGCGTAGATCTTCCCTTGGGGAGCTTGGGCCGCCATCAGCAGCGTATGCAGTCCCGTTCCACAACCGATGTCCGCGACCACGTCATCGGATGCAATGTTCATTCGCTCCACCATGCGCATGGGCTGCTCCTCCCGTTCACGTTCGGGGCGATCGAGCCAAGCCGCATGCGCGGCACTCATGGTATGGGCGATCTCGCGACCCATGTACCATTTGCCGATGCCCTCCTCCGATCCGCTGCGGTGCTCATATCCCTGTCCCAAGCACCAAGCCGGGAACAGCAACACCAGCAACGGAAGGGCGCGGATCATACCCAAAGGAACAGCCTTGTCGGTGGACTGTTCCGAAGGCGCCGCACTTTTCAAAAGTTCTTCACACGGCACGGATCGCGGGTGACCACCCGGCTACTTTTGAAGCCCTTGTCCCTCATGCCCATCATGCCCTCCACCGTCGCGCACGCTCCGATCATCACTTCCATCACCGAGTTGGAACGCCTCGCCAGTCAAGTCCGACGGGATATCGTTCGGCAGGTCCATGCGGTACAAAGCGGACACCCCGGTGGATCGTTGGGGTGCGCGGACCTGTTGACGGCGCTCTACTTCGGGATCATGCACCACCGACCCGATCCCTGGGACATGGATGGTCGTGGGCAGGACCTGTTCTTCCTCAGCAACGGGCACATCAGCCCGGTGTTCTATAGTGTGCTTGCACGCAGCGGGTATTTCCCGGTGAGCGAACTGGCCACCTTCCGTCGCATCAATGGGCGCCTGCAAGGTCACCCCACCACCCACGAGGGGTTGCCCGGTGTGCGCATCGCTAGTGGATCGCTCGGACAAGGCTTGAGCGTGGGCATCGGAGCGGCGCTGGCCAAGAAGCTCAACGGCGACGATCGCTTGGTATACACCCTGCACGGCGATGGTGAACTGCAAGAGGGTCAGATCTGGGAGGCCGCCATGTTCGCCTCCGCCAAACGTGTGGACAACCTGATCAGCACCGTGGACTACAATGGTCGCCAGATCGATGGTGATGTGGACCAGGTGCTGCCTTTGGGTGATCTGCATGCCAAGTGGGAAGCCTTCGGATGGGATGTATTGAAGGTGGACGGGCACGATATGGAAGCACTCCTCCGCACATACGCCATGGCCAAGGAACGCACCGGACGCGGTCGCCCGGTGATGGTACTGATGCGCACCGAGATGGGCCAGGGTGTGGACTTCATGATGAACAGTCATGCCTGGCACGGCATCGCCCCGAACGACGAACAACTGGCGTCCGCCTTGGCCCAGTTGGAGGAGACCCTCGGTGACTATTGAGCGGCATGCACGCGATCGGCACGCTTTTCACCGTTGGTATGCGGAGGGTCCTACCATGGACCCTTCAACGCACCATGCGTGCCATTCCATCCGGTCTGTGCCTGAGCATCGCTTTCCTGATCGGACCGGTCTCCCACGGCCAGGAGGCAGCGCAACAGCCCCCGCTCACACGCATGCTGTTCGTGATGGACGCGAGCAACAGCATGAACGCTTTCTGGGGCAACCAGCCGAAGATCAATACGGCGCGGGAACTGCTCCTCACCGCGTTGAAGGAACTGAAGGACCAGCCCGACCTGGAGCTGGCCTTGCGCCTCTATGGCCATCAGACACCCATTCAACCCGGTAAGCAGGATTGCGACGACACGAACCTGGAGGTCGCGTTCAGCCCGAACAGCATACCGGACATGGAGCGCACCCTGATGTCCGTGCGTTGTGTCGGTACCACTCCGATCGCCCGGTCCTTGGAACGTGCGGCGAAGGACTTCCCGGAAACGGTGACCACCAAAGGGGCCAGGACCGTACGGAACATCATCATCCTCATCACCGATGGCATCGAAGCCTGTGATGAGGACCCCTGTGCCGTCAGTCGCGCACTCCAAGCGCGAGGCATCGTGCTGAAGCCTTTCGTCATCGGTGTCGGCCTTGGCGACGCGGAGAAGTACGCGCTGCAATGCGTGGGCAATTATTTCGACGCCAGTACCCCCGAGCTCTTCGAACATGTGCTGAAGGTGGTGGTGACCCAGGCATTGAATACGACCACGGCCCAGATCAGCTTGATGACCGCGGACGGAAAGCCAACGGAGACCGATGTGCCCGTGACCCTCTATGACCAACGCACCGGACAGGTCCGCTATCACCTGATGCATACCCTGAACGACCGGGGCATTCCGGACACCTTGGGGATCGACCCCATAAACACCTACCGTGTGGTGGCCCATACCGTGCCACCCTCGGTCCGGGAACAGGTGGTGGTGAAGCCAGGGGTGCATACCATCATCGCATTGGATGCGGGCATGGGCACGCTGGACCTGAGCGTGGGCAACGGGCCGTCCGATGGGCACGAGGTGGCCTGCATCGTACGCCGCAAGGACCAACCCAACACCCTCAACGCCCAACACTTGGGCACCAGCCAGCGCTATCGTGTGGGCGTCTATGACCTGGAAGTGCTCACCTTGCCGCGGCTGATCATCCAGGATGTGAGGGTCCAACAAGGACAAGTGACCCCCATTGTGGTGCCCAAGCACGGGGTGCTCAATGTGCAGGCATCCACTTCAGGACCGGGGGCCATCTTCCAGCGCAAGGCCGATGAACTGGTCTGGGTGACCGATCTGGACCCCACCGGTATGCGCAACCAATTCCGCTTGCAACCCGGTACCTACACCGTTACCTACCGCAGCCGCAACGCCACCCGCACCGAACTTTCGCTGGACCGCGAGGTGACCATCGAGAGCGGCCGCTCCACCACCGTGAACTTCTGACCCATGCCCACCACCTACCCCATCCTGGACCAAAAGGACACCCGCAGCGGCTTCGGCGCCGGGTTGCTCGAGCTCGGACGCACCAACCCCAAGGTGGTGGCCCTCTGTGCCGACCTCACCGGTTCCTTGAAGATGGACGCCTTCCAGAAGGAATTCCCCGAGCGCTTCGTACAGGTGGGCATCGCCGAGGCCAACATGATGGGCATCGCTGCGGGTCTCACCATCGGAGGGCACATCCCCTTCACCGGCACCTTCGCCAACTTCAGCACAGGCCGCGTTTACGACCAGATCCGCCAGAGCATCGCCTACTCCGACAAGAACGTGAAGATCTGCGCCAGCCATGCGGGTCTCACGCTGGGTGAGGATGGTGCCACGCACCAGATCCTGGAGGACATCGGTCTCATGCGCATGCTTCCCGGCATGACCGTCATCGTGCCTGCGGACTTCAACCAGACCAAGGCCGCCACGCTTGCTATCGCCGAACACCACGGCCCGGTCTACCTGCGCTTTGGGCGCCCCAAATGGCCCGTGTTCATCCCCGCCGACCTGCCTTTCGAGATCGGCAAGGCGCAACGCTTGGTGGAAGGCACGGACGTGAGCATCTTCGCCTGTGGCCACCTGGTCTGGCGGGCCCTGCAGGCAGCCGAGCAACTCGCCACCCAAGGGGTGAGCGCCGAGGTCATCAACGTGCACACGATCAAACCCTTGGACACGGAAGCCGTCCTAGCTAGTGTAGCACGGACGGGATGCGTGGTGACTTGCGAGGAACACAATCGCCATGGCGGCTTGGGCGACGCCATTGCCCAGGTCCTGGCTACCCGACACCCCGCACCCCAGGAGTACGTCGCTGTGAACGACAGCTTCGGCGAGAGCGGCACCCCGGACCAATTGCTGACGAAATACGGGCTGGACGCGCCCCACATCGTGGATGCCGTGCGCCGCGTGATGGCACGCCGCTGACCTCAACCGTACGGACAGCATGAGCGACCTGTCCGACGAAGAACTGATGGCCATGTTCCGCGAGGAACGGACGCGCCATTATGCGTTCGATCTGCTGATGCGCCAATACCAGCGTAGGCTCTATGCCTTCGTGCGCAGGATGGTCACCGACCACGACGAGGCCCAGGATGTGCTGCAGGACTCCTTCGTGAAGGTCTGGCACAACCTCGACCAGTTCCGCGGCGGATCAGCCCTCTTCAGCTGGCTCTACCGGATCACCCACAACCAGTGTCTGGACCATCTGCGGCGGCGGAAGCGGAACGTCTTCGTCAGCAACGAGAGCGTGATGAACAGCCTCACCTCGAACATGGACGCCACTGAACACTTCAATGGCGACCACATCCAGCGGCAACTGCAACGTGCCCTGATGACCCTTCCGGACAAACAGCGCGCCGTGTTCACCATGAAGTACTTCGAGGAATTGAAGTACGAGGAGATCAGCACCATCACCGGCACCAGCGTGGGCGCGCTGAAGAGCAGTTATCACATCGCAGTGAAGAAGATCGAGGCCTGGTTGCAACGCGATCAAACCAAGAGCGCCCTTTGAACGTCCTATCCGTGACCCTCATGAACGCCCACCGCGATACCGAAGACCTGCAGGACGCTCCCCTGTTGCGCAGCCTGCCCATGCACGATCCCTTCGTGGTGCCGGATGGCTTCTTCGACCGCTTTCCTTTGGAGGTGAAGCAACGCATCGCGCTCCGTCCGCGGCGCATGGCATGGACAAACCTCCTTTCCACGAGCTGGTTGAACTGGCGTGTGGCCTCCTTGGCCGGCGCGCTCGGAATAGCGTTGGTGATCGCGGTACTTCGTCCGGACACCAGCGGGGATGAGCCAACCAACCTGAGTGGAACGAGCAGCCAGGCACTGTCGGAGGAAGCTTACCTCGAAAGCCTGGACGACACCGAGCTCTGGGCACTCTACGGCGAGGACCCGGAGCTGCTCACCGCGGTAGGCGATGGGTTCGAGGACCATGAACTGGAAGCCTATATCCTACACCAGGAACTCCCTGTCGAACTATTGATCGAGGAACTATGAGAACGCCATTGCAAGCCTGTTTCCTGTTGGTCGCATTGTTGACCACGCTCAACGCATGGGCGCAACCCGATGGGTTCCCGCCGCTCCCGGAAGAGCGTATGCGCGAGATCAAGGCCCAGCGCACGGCCTACCTCACCACCAAGCTGGGCCTCACACCGGAGGAGGCCCAGACCTTCTGGCCGGTATACAACGCCTATGACGAAGGGCGTGAGGCCAACCGCAAGGAAATGCGCCGCACCATGAACCCGCGCGATGCCGAACCCGAGGAGCTCAGTGAGGAACAAGCCGCCCAGCGATTGAACAAGGGTCTGGAACTCCGGCAGCGGGAACTGGACCTGGAACGCAGTTACAAGGACCGGTTCGTGAAGGCTATCGGTGCGCGGAAGGCCGTGGCCTTGATCCAGGCCGAGCATGACTTCAATCGCGAGGTGCTCCGGCGCTTGCGCGAACGCATGGACGAGCGGCGCGAAGGGGGTGCGCCGCCTCCGCGTAAGCGCTAACCCCTGCTTGCCCGATCTTTGCCGCCCCATGGCGGATCCTCGAGACGGCTTCCTTACCCATCTGGCACAGACCAGCCAGCACCCGCTCGCCTTGGATGTGGTGGAGGCTGAAGGATGCTGGATCACCACCCGGGACGGAACGCGTTACCTGGACCTCGTGGCCGGTCTGGCCGTGGCCAATGTGGGTCACCGCCACCCCAAGGTGGTGGCCGCCATCAAAGCGCAATGCGATCGCTACCTGCATGTGATCCCATACGGAGAGTTCGTCCAGGAACCGCAAGTACGTTTCGCCGCAGCGCTCAGGGCATTGCTGCCCGCGCACCTGAACAAGGTCTACTTCGTCAATAGCGGTACAGAAGCCATCGAAGGGGCGCTGAAGCTGGCCAAGCGGGCCACGGGGCGCACCAAGCTGGTGGGCTGTCGAAAGAGCTACCACGGAAGCACCCATGGTTCGCTGAGCCTGACGGACAACGAAGAGAAGAAGTACCGGAACAGACCCCTTCTGCCCGATACCGAGCACATCACCTACAACCACCTCCTCGATCTGGAACGGATCGACCACCGGACGGCCGGCGTGGTGGTGGAACCGGTGCAGGGCGATGCCGGTGTTCGTATTCCTGATGGCGCGTGGATGAAGGCCTTGCGAACGCGTTGTGATGAGGTCGGTGCCTTGTTGATCGGGGATGAGGTACAGACCGGCTTCGGGAGGACCGGGGCGCGGTTCGCCTTCGAGCACACCAGCATCTGGCCCGATATCCTGGTCCTCGGAAAGGCCTTGGGCGGTGGACTTCCCATGGGGGCATTCGTCGGTCGCGCCGAACACTTGGACCTTTTCACACATGACCCTCACCTGGGCCATATCACCACCTTCGGGGGGCATCCCTTGCCGTGTGTGGCAGGCTTGGCGGCGCTGGAGGTCCTGGAAGAGGAACACCTCACGGCGAACGCGGCTGCGATGGGTGCGCTCTTTCGGGAGTTGCTGGCACACCCGGCCGTGCTGGAAGTGCGTGGCAAGGGCTTGATGCTCGCGGTGGACCTGGGCGATGCCGACCGGGTGCAGCGGGTGGTGATGGAGTGTCTGGAAGCAGGCGTCCTCGGATTCTGGTTCCTGAGCTGTCCGTCGGCCTTCCGGATCGCCCCCCCGCTCACCATCACCGAAGAGGAGGTCAGGCATGCCTGTACCGTTATCCGAGGCGCCTTGGACCGGTTGTGGACCGCCTTTCCGCGACCATCCTATACAGGTCCGAGAACCTTCTAATTGTCAGCACCATACGTGTTATCCGGAGCCTACGGACCGGTTGCCTTTCGCTTGGTATACACATCCGTTCCTTGGAAGCCCGTGTACGGTGCGAACAGAGCGATGGGGATCATGCTTACTTTAGGGCCCGGCAAAAGTCAACCCAATCATTTGCCCAGGTGATCGCCATGAAACAACTGATACTCGGATTATCCATCGCCGCCCTCCCGCTTACCGCAGCAGCGCAGCAGCATTGGTGCATTGCAGATGACATGCGCCAGCGGCTCATCGAGAACGACCCGACCTACTTGGAACGGGAGGCTGCTTATGAGGCGGAGATCGTGGAATTGATGCGGAACAGTGCTGTGCAACGGGACGATGAGACCGTCTACATCATTCCGATCGTGTTCCACGTCATCCATGCAGGCGGCGAGGAGAACCTGTCCAACGATCAAGTCGAGCAGGAGATCCTCCAACTGAACGAGGATTACCGCAAACTGAACTCCGATCTGAACGAGGCCGTCCCCATCTACCAGCAGATCGCTGGTGATGTGAAGGTGGAGTTCCGCTTGGCACAGATCGACCCGGATGGCAACTGCACCAACGGTATCGACCGCCAATACACGCCTGAGACCCTTGTCGGCAACGATGGCTCCAAGTACAACTACTGGCCTCGTTCGAAGTACATGAACGTTTGGACCGTCAAGCGTATGGGTGGCGGTGCAGCCGGTTATGCCTACTATCCTAGCGCACTGACCGGCCTAGGGGCCATCGCTGATGGGGTGATCATGCTGAGCTCGGACGTGGGCGTCAATGGCAATACGCTCACCCATGAATTGGGACACTCGTTCAACCTCGCACATACCTGGGGATCCAATGTGGCCGGTATCGAGGGTGTACCCGGTTCACAGAACATGGTCACCATTTGCAGCGACGACGCTGTTTCTGACACACCTCTCACCAAGGGCCATAAGCCCGGCTATTGCCGTCGCTTCGACCTGGATTGCAATGCACAGGACTTCGGCCGGTCGCTCATGACCTTCGATGCCATGACGGTCGGCTTTGGAACTACGGATACCACTCCTATTCCGTTCGAGGAGGACACCGTGTACATTCAGAATTTGCTCGACACGATCTATGCTCCAGAAGCGGTTCGAGTAGGCAACATGTCCGCCAATGGTGTGGGAACCGCGAACCAGTTGGATGGCGCGTTCAGCTTCAGCGGATGGGGAACCGGTGCTGCCGATGGAGAGACGGTCCCTGCGAGCCTGACCGGGGCCTTGGATGCCGCCAAGTACTATGAATTCACGATCGATCCTTCGCTCCCCTACGCGCACCGTCCAACTACTGTCACCTTCCAAGTCCGCCGGAATGCAACGGGTCCCCGGACCTTCGCCGTTCGCGCGAGCCGTACCACCAACTTCACTTCCAATTTCGTCGCGCTCAATTCCGCTTCGGACCCCAACCTGCAGATCCTCACCGGTACCACCTTCTTCATCAAGACGGATACGGAGGACCTTATCTCGGGTTGCCGCGCCAACCTGGCCGCTTTGTTCCCCGCTTCTGACGTGCTGAACCCGGAGACCGACCAGACCATCACCATCCGCATCTACGCGTGGAACGCGGAAGATGAGAACGGCACCTTCGCTGTGGACAATGTCCAGCTAGGAGGCAAGTTCGGGCGCATTGAGAATGTGGAGAACTACATGGAGTACTCCTATTGCTCCAAGCAATTCACGGAAGGTCAAGCGACCCGCATACGGGCAGCGATGACGTCCGTGGTCGGTGACCGTAGCAGCCTCTGGCAGGCCAACAACCTCATCGCGACGGGTACCAATGATGGTTACGTTCCCACGTGCCCTCCCAACGCGGACTTCTATGCAGTGATGTCGCAACAGAACGTTCCTTACCCTGCCACGGCATGTGCAGGTGTGAACATTCCCTTCCGCGATAATAGCTCCGGTGGCGAGGCCACCACATGGGCATGGACCTTCCAGGACGGCACCCCTTCCACGAGCGATCAGCAGAACCCCACGGTCACGTTCACCGGGCAAGGGTGGAAGACCGTGACACTTACTGTGAGCAATGAGTTCGGGTCCTCCAGCAAGACCGATGAATACAGCGTCCAGATCGGTGATGCCGCCACCAATTGGGGGCCTTTCGTGGAAAGCTGGGAAGGCGAAGCGACCTTGTCCCCCTTCCACATGGAGAATTACGATAACAACCACACCAGCTTCGCGTATTTCACCGGGGCTGGTTTCACGGGTGATCATTGCGCCAAGCTCAACAGCGGCGATCGCAACCCACTGGACCTGATGGATGGATCCAACGATGAGGACATCGATGACCTGGTCTCCCCAACGGTCAACCTTTCCGGCTTGAGCGGTGTGACCCTTAATTTCCGCTATGCCTACAGCACCCAAACGACCGTTCTGGAGAACCTCACCGAACGTCTGATCGTGGACCGTTCGCTGGATTGCGGTAAGACATGGATCCAAGCAGCCGAGATCACCGGTTCGAACTTGATCGTGAACGGAACCAACAATGCCGAGCCGCCAGCCGAATGGCGTCTGCGTTCGATCAGTCTGCCGAACTCCACGCTGGGCCCGAACAACCGGTTCCGGTTCCGGTTCATCAGCAGCCCCTATTCCAACGATCTCTACATCGATGACATCAACTTCGGCGTACCCGTCGGCATCACCGATGTGAACGGTAACGCGGTGTTCATGAACCTCTTCCCCAACCCCACCAACGACCACTTCACCTTGCAAGTGACCGGTATGGAGTCGGAGCGGACCGAGGTGATCATCACCGATATCCGAGGTGCTGAGGTATTCCGGAACGTTTACCAGCCTACCGGCGGTGCCAACATCGAGATCAGCGGACGTGGCCTAGGGCTTACCAACGGCATGTACCTCTTGCGCGTGGCCAACGCGGAAGGCAGCAGCACGACCAAACTGTTGGTCGGAGAGTGATCGATATTCCGATAACGAAGAAGCCCCCGCTGTATGCGGGGGCTTCTTCGTTATCGGTTGTCCATGGACCGGTCGGTCCGGTGCCCTGCCACGCTCAGGCGTAAGACCTTCAAAAGGTACCGACGGACAGCATCACCAAGGTGCACCCTTCCACCACCACGATGCCAAGCTTTTTCGCTCGTTCCGCGAACTGTGCGTTCTCCGATCCCGGATTGAAGATGATCCGCCTCGGACGCAAGGCAAGTAGTCGGTCCTCCCACTTCGCAAGCGCAGCATTTCCAACGTAGAGCGTCACGGTATCGACCAGGACATCGTCAGGTAATTCCGTTCGGATCTGCACATCGTCGATCCAGCCCGTTCGTGCACCGATAGCGAGCACCGGGTGGCCCTGTGCGACCAACCGCTCAACGGCGATATGGGAATACCTTTCAGGGCGGGTGCTGGCGCCAAGTACGAGGATCAGTGGCTGTGCCATGGTAAGTCTCGATGGCGGTCTACACCTCGTTCATCCCCTTTCGAAGGTCCTCCACTGTGCGTTCTGGCAGTTTGGTGAGGTCCAGTACCATCAGACCATCCAGGGCATCATTGAATCGAGGGTCCCGGTTGAAGCCGATGATGCGCGCATTCAAGAGAAGATACTTCTTCAACAACACCGGCATTGACGTCTCGTTGGGGTCCACCTCGGCGATCAAGCGATCCATCCGCTTGAGGTCCGCTGTTGCCGCTTGGACCAGTGTTTCGCTATCGGCCTTCTCCGCGTTCACCCGGAAACGATTGCGGGGTGTGACATGTCGCGCCATGTCGTGATCATAGTGGTGTTGTTGGGCGAACTCCATGATGAGCGCTCGCGAGAACCGGCTGTAGGTGCCACTAATACTAACAGGTCCGATGAGGTATTGATGGTCCGGATGAGCGGTGATGTGCAGTAGCAGTCCGCGCCAAAGCATGTACAATGGCAACCGTTGCCGCTGGTAATCCACGGCAATGAAGGAACGCCCCAACTCGAAGCTCCGACGCAACACCTTTTCCATCTGACGGTCCATCCGGAACAGCGTGAAGGTGTAGAACCCTCGCTTACCGTAGCGCGACATGATACGTTTTCCATCACCGATACGATAGGCTCCGACCAGTCGTCGTTGCTCGCGGTCCCACAGGAACAGATGGTCGTAGTAGATATCGAACTCGTCCAGGTCGATGGACTTATTGGTCCCCTCACCCACCACCCGGAACGTTTCCTCGCGCAAGCGTCCGATCTCGCGCAGGATGTTGGGAATACGATGACTGCCTGCCAGGTAGAGGTCGAACTCAGCCTGTTGGTTGATCCTCAGGTCCGCGATCGAGGCGATCTCACGCTCCAGTTCGCTCGCTGTTTGGGCCGGGACCAGGTCCTTGGGGCGCCTCGGAAAGCGCAATGGGCTGAACAACTCGCGCTTCACCTGAAGCCCACTGCCCAAGGCGTACGTGCGTGCCCGCAGGAAACGCGCCAACTGTTCACTGCTTTGGAAACAAGCGACATCCTTCGCAGGAATGGGTTTGCCGATCCGCATGCGTACCGATCGTCCCCGCATCCGCAACATCTCGTTCGGCAGTGCGATGGTGCGAAGGTTGGGATGGATCATGCCCAATACCTGGAACACAAGGCTGTTCGCTCCGTCGAACCAGATGGGGACGACAGGGACATCGGCCTTTTGGATCAGTTTGATGGCAGGTGTCTTCCATCGCGGGTCCGCCACCGCCTTCAGTTCGGTCCGGAAGCTACTTACCTCCCCCGCTGGGAACACGGCCAGCGCACCGCCATCAGCCAAGTGCGATAATGCCTGTCGCATCCCTTGGAAGCTGCTCAGCGAACCCATCTGTTCGAAGGGGTTCACTCCGATGAACCGATGTTTCAGTGGCTCCAATTGTTGGAGCAGGAAATTGGCCATCACGCGCAAGTCCGGCCTGACATGACCGAGGATGTGCACCAAGGCCAGACCATCGATCGCGCCATAGGGATGGTTCGCTACGAAGGCCAACCCTCCCGTCCTTGGAATGTTGTCAAGATCCTTGCTGGAAACATCGATCTCCAATTCCAGGTTGCGGAATACGGCGGCTACGAAGTCCAGGTCCTCCAGGTCCTCCACCTCGTTGTAGAAACGCTCCAGCCGCTTCAACCCGCTCACCTCCGTAAGCAACCCGATGCGCGGGTCACCTGGACGCATGTGGCTGGCTTTGGCCAGTTCCACCGGGTTCACCAATTTCTTCATTCGGGCTTCGGGCGAAGGTACCCATATCGTTGTTCCTAGGGAGCATGTCGGGTCAGGTCGATCCTGACCATGGCAGAACCATGTCCTACAACTCCAACACGCCAACGATAGCCTCGTTCATCAGCTCGCCGCCTGGATACTTCCGCGTGTAGTCCAAATTGATCCAATGCTGGCCGTCCGCGTCCGTATGATGGTAGAGTGGGGCTTCTCCGACCTCCTTCGGAAATAGTTGCTTGCGTATGAGCAGGGCGGCCCGCTCCATGGCAGCGTCGTTCCCGATACGCATCTCCGGATAAACATGGCCCGTCGTACGTACCAGGCGCACTTCCCCGCCAATGGCCTTGATGCATGCGGCCATGAGCAAGGCATGGTCGTCGCAATCCCCGGCCATCAGTTCCAGGCTCTCCTTGGGCGTGGCGAAGTACTCACCACCCTTCACGTCCGATACATACCTCCAACTGGAATTGATCTCCTTGAAGA